>Ga0256839_1005412_pt1 | contig 11810 bp, 12 predicted proteins | sample 354166metaG_FD_185968 | JGI IMG/M metagenome (GOLD analysis project Ga0256839, IMG submission 185968) | Hydrothermal vent microbial communities from Mid Atlantic Ridge, Atlantic Ocean - 354-166 | ecosystem: Environmental > Aquatic > Marine > Hydrothermal vents | place: Atlantic Ocean: Mid...
TGTCCTCAAGGTTAATCGCGCCAAACGTGGGTTCCAGCGTGGTGATGATATCGGCCAGTTTATAGGGGTCGCTTTCATTCACCTCGATGTCAAAACAATCAATATTGGCGAATTTTTTGAACAAAACGGCTTTGCCTTCCATAATCGGCTTGCTGGCCAGCGCCCCGATATTACCCAGCCCCAGCGCCGCAGAACCATTGGTAACCACCCCGACCAGATTGCCCCTTGCAGTATATTTGGCGGCATTGGCGGGGTCTGCTTTGATTTCAAGACACGCCTCGGCCACGCCCGGCGAATAAGCCAGCGCCAGATCACGGCCATTGGCCAATGGTTTGGTAGCGCGGATTTCAAGTTTTCCGGGCTTGGGAAATTCGTGATAATGCAGGGCAGCTTTTTTAAGGGTATCGGATGGACGGTCGGTCATGGTGTTCCTTTTGATGTTTGGCGGGTGCAAGCACCCACCCTACGAGTTTTTACGCTGGATAAGCCGAAGAACGCTGGAAGCGGCCTCGGGAATATTGGTTCCGGGTCCAAATATGGCGCGGACCCCTTTTGAATAGAGGAATTCATAATCCTGCTGCGGGATTACCCCGCCGCAAACCACAATGATATGGCCTGCCCCTGCTTTGTTCAACGCCTCTATCAGCTTTGGCGCAAGGGTTTTGTGGCCCGCTGCCTGACTTGAAATGCCGATCACATGCACATTGCCGGCAATGGCATCTTCGGCGGCCTCCTGCGGCGTTTGGAATAGCGGCCCGACATCAACGTCAAAGCCGATATCACCAAAAGCCGTGGCAATTACCTTGGCGCCGCGGTCATGGCCGTCTTGGCCCATTTTAACCACCAGCATGCGCGGCTTGCGGCCCTCAGCCAGTGCAAATCCGGCGACATTTTCCTGTAATTCCGCATAGGCCGGATCATCGGCATAAGCCGCGCCATAAACGCCTTTCAAGGTTTTCACCTTTGCCTTGTGTCGCCCGAAAACATTTTCCAGCGCATCGGATATTTCACCAACCGTGGCCCGCGCCCGCGCCGCGACAATGGCTGCTTCCAACAGGTTACCATCAGAACGGGCGGCCTGTTCAAGCGCCCCAAGCGCAGCGTCACATGCCGCTTGGTCGCGGCCTGATCGCACCTGTTGCAGCCGCTTTACCTGCGCGTCCCGCACTGCTGCATTGTCAATATCCAGAATATCAATCGCATCTTCTTTTTCCAGCCGGTATTTATTAACCCCGACGATAACCTCCTCGCCCAGATCAACCGCTGCCTGGCGGCGCGCGGCCGATTCCTCTATGCGCAATTTTGGCATGCCGCTGGCCACGGCTTTGGTCATGCCGCCCATGGCGTCCACTTCCTCGATCAAGGCCCATGCCTTATCGGCCAATTCTGCTGTCAGGCTTTCGACATAATAAGACCCCGCCAGCGGATCCACCACATTGGTAATTCCGGTTTCTTCCTGCAAGACAATCTGGGTGTTGCGCGCAATACGGGCTGAAAAATCGGTGGGCAGCGCCATTGCTTCGTCCAGCGCATTGGTGTGCAAAGATTGCGTGCCGCCCAGCGCTGCCGACATGGCCTCATATGCGGTGCGGATCACATTGTTATACGGATCTTGCGCTTGCAAACTAACGCCCGAGGTCTGGCAATGGGTGCGCAGCATTTTACTGCTGGTCTTTTTCGCCCCCATCTCGGTCATAATGCGATGCCACAACAACCGCGCGGCGCGCAGCTTTGCGGCCTCCATAAAAAAGTTCATGCCAATGGCAAAGAAAAACGACAAACGCCCCGCAAAGGCATCTATATCCATGCCCGCATCCATCGCGGCGCGCACATATTCCTTACCGTCCGCCAGCGTATAGGCCAATTCTTGCACAAGGTTCGCGCCGGCTTCTTGCATGTGATAACCGCTGATGCTGATCGAGTTGAATTTCGGCATTTCGCGTGATGTAAACGCAATAATATCCGACACAATCCGCATGCTGGGTTCGGGGGGGTAAATATAGGTGTTGCGCACCATGAATTCTTTTAGCACATCGTTTTGAATGGTGCCGGTAAGGGCGCTTCGATCAACGCCTTGTTCTTCGCCCGCCACGATAAAGCTGGCTAAAATGGGAATAACCGCGCCGTTCATGGTCATGCTAACCGACATTTTATCAAGCGGAATACCGTCAAACAGGATTTTCATATCCTCGACACTGTCAATCGCCACACCGGCCTTGCCAACATCGCCGACCACGCGGGGATGGTCACTGTCATACCCCCTGTGGGTCGCCAGATCAAAGGCTACCGAAACGCCTTTTTGGCCCGCATCCAGATTGCGCCGGTAAAACGCATTGGATTCTTCGGCTGTCGAAAACCCAGCATATTGCCGGATGGTCCATGGCCGCCCCGCATACATGGTGGCGCGCGGACCGCGGGTAAACGGCTCCAACCCCGGCATGGTATTCATATGGGGCAGATCGGCAATATCTTCGGCGGTATAGACCGGTTTTACGGTGATGCCTTCGGGGGTTTGCCAATTTAGTGCGTCCAATGGTTTGCCACGCAATTCCTTTTCGGCTAGTGCTTTCCAGTCGTCAGTTGGGTTCGACATTACAAGCCCCTTTCAGGTTTTGTTTACTGTTTCTTGATGCAGACAGGGTATAACCACCTTGCAAACGGGGGGGATGTGCCCTAAATATAGGTAAGCAGTGGTTACTGCACACCGTTTTGATGAAAGGATGTTTATATGTCAAAATCACCATATACACCTCGCCCTATCAATGGTCGGACAGGCCCGAAACCCGGCTATTAAGCCAGCTTTCTACCTGTTCGCGGGTTTCATTTAATTCTTTTTCAGTGCGGATACGTAAAAACCGGTCAACCCCTTGGCTGCCTGATCCTATGTGCAAATCCAGCATTAATTCGGCCTCCAGCCCCAATACTACCGCTTCTTGTTTCATTGCGATAAAATTGCGGTAAACATCAATGCGACGTTGCATTTCCAGCCCAGCAAAAACCTTGGTGCGCATGTCATGCGCCATTTCGGCAATCGCCACGATCTGGCTGTAATACACCACCACGGGGTCAATCGAGCTTTCGGGTAGAATGTGTATATCCGCCAGTATTGCCTGAAACACCGTATCGTTTTTTTCGCGCGGAATAAACGGCACAAACCTGTTATCCGCCAACATTCGCCCCACCATTCCCTGCTCAAATTCATCCAGCCGGTCGCGTTTCAGCACCGCCACATAGGCCCGAATTTCCGCCAGCAAGGCAATTTGAATATCCTTGACCCGTTCCTGCCGCCGCTTTCCGTCAAAATGCCGATCGCGCAGGAAGCCGAACACAGACGCAAAAACCGTGGCAATAATCGCAGGGCCGATCCATGCTTGCATTTATCTGATGCTCCTTATTCGCAATTCATCCGAACTCCATAATCACATCGTCCACCGCCAGACTATCCCCCGCAGCCGCGTTGATTTTTGTGATCACCGCTTTTTTCTCCACGCGCAGCACGTTTTCCATTTTCATGGCCTCAACGGTGCATAATGCCTGGCCTTCATGCACCTCGTCACCAACCGCCACCGCAACCGAAACTACCAAACCCGGCATCGGGCATAGCAACAGGTTGCTGGTATCGGGGGCTACTTTTTCAATCATGTGCTTTGACAGCTCAAACAAGCGCGGGGTGCGGATGATTACGTTCAAATCCGCGCCACGATGACGCATCCGGAAACCGGCCGTGATCAGATCAATTTTAACATTCATCTTTTGCCCCGAAACCTCAAGCTTGGGCAGGGTTTCCCCCGCTTGCCAATCCGAGGTCACGCGGTGGCTGGATCCATCCTTGAAGGTCACGGTCGAACCCTCACGATCCGCATCAATGATAACCGCAAAATCATAGCCCCCCAGCGAGATCACAAATTCGCTGCCAACCTCGCGTTCGTGGTTGTCAATGCGCCCCGAAATGCGGGCCGCGCGAATTTCGGTAATGCGGTGCATCGCCGATGCCCCCGCCGCCAGTTTTTTCAATATTTCTTCGGGCAGTTCCACCCCCTTGAAACCATCGGGGTATTCTTCCTCGATGAAGGCCGTGGAAATATCGCCCGAGATAAACCGCGGATGGTCCATTACCGCCGAACAAAACGGCAGGTTATGGCCAATGCCTTCCAGTTCAAACCCGTCCAATGCCTGACGCATGGTTTCCAGCGCGGCGTTGCGGTCCGGTCCCCATGAACACAGTTTGGCGATCATCGGATCATAATACATGCTGATCTCGCCGCCCTCAAAAACGCCGGTATCATTGCGCACGGCGTGGGTTTTGCTGGCCTCCTCAAGCGGCGGGCGATACCGGCTTAACCGCCCGATCGAGGGCAAAAACCCGCGATAGGGATCCTCGGCATAAAGACGGCTTTCGATCGCCCAGCCATTCAGCGGCACATCCGCCTGTTTCATCGTCAATTTTTCGCCATACGCCACGCGGATCATCTGTTCGACCAGATCAATGCCGGTGATCAATTCGGTCACCGGATGTTCGACCTGTAGCCGCGTGTTCATTTCCAGAAAGTAAAAATTCTGGTCACTATCGACAATAAATTCTACCGTGCCGGCGCTGCAATACTCAACCGCCTGCGCCAGTGCCACCGCCTCGGCACCCATTTTGGCGCGGGTTTCGGGGGTTAGAAACGGGCTTGGGGCTTCTTCAATCACCTTTTGCTGGCGGCGCTGGATCGAACATTCGCGTTCGTGCAGAAAAATACAATTGCCATGCGTGTCGCCCAGCACCTGAATTTCAATATGGCGCGGTTGCGTTATGAATTTTTCAATAAATATCCGATCATCACCAAAACTGGCCGCTGCTTCGTTTTTGGAGCTTTGAAACCCCTCGCGCGCGCCTGCGTCATCCCATGCAATGCGCATGCCCTTGCCACCACCACCGGCAGAAGCCTTGATCATCACCGGATAGCCAACCTGATTGGATATTTTCACCGCCTCGTCCGCGTCTTCAATCAGGCCCATATGGCCCGGCACCGTTGAAACACCAGCTTTTTCAGCCAGTTTTTTACTGGTGATTTTATCCCCCATCGCCTGAATTGCCCCCACAGGCGGGCCGATAAATGCCACACCGGCGGCTTGCAGCGCCTCGGCAAACAGTGGGTTTTCCGACAAAAACCCGTAACCCGGATGCACAGCCTCAGCACCGGTTTGCTTAATGGCCATCATGATTTTATCAATCACGATATAAGACTGGTTGGCAGGCGATGGCCCGATATGCACCGATTCATCCGCCATTTTCACATGCAGCGCGTTTTTATCCGCATCGGAATACACAGCCACGGTTTTAATGCCCATTTTTTTCGCGGTTTTCATAACCCGACAGGCAATTTCACCGCGATTGGCAACCAGAATTTTTTTGAACATCAAGCAAAGTCCCTTTGAAATGCAAAAAGGGACACAGCACAAACGCGCTGCATCCCTTTGGTATTATGGCCCTTGGGCCGTTTGGTTTTTTGCCTAGCAGGTATTGGTTGCGTAACAACCAGCACCAACAGCGCCGCCAATCGCCGCGCCGGTGACCATATCACCGCCCGTTGCACCGGCAACGCCCGCGCCGATAACCGCACCAAGACCGGCACTTTCGCCAATGGTTTCACAACCGACAAGCACAAAAGCCGAAAACATAACCGCAACAAGTTTGAACCGCATTTTATCTCTCCTGAATAAATATGATGCTGACAGAATGCGCCCGACAGCCGCACAAAGCCAGTTTTGATTTTACCATAAGCGAAAATTTGCTGCATTATTCCCCTGTCCATTCAAACATATCGGGAAAACTGGCCTGCGCACGGGTAACATCGATTTTCAGCATGGCTTCGTAATCGGCCGGATCAAACGGATCGCTTGCCGGAATTACCTCGCGCCCGAACACCCAGTTCAGGCGGCCCGCATCCAGATTGCCGCGTGGGAACGGCTGGTCGCCAAAATGCAGCCACAAGGCCGCCATAAAGGTGGCATCAGCGCGTTTGTCAATCGGTTTGCGGTCCCTGAACCGCTCTCGTGCTTTTAGCGGCGTCACGCCCTTGGGCGAAGCCCGCCGGATGGTGAATTGCAAATCGGACCCCATCAACCGCCCGGGAAACCCGCGATGTTTCAACATATAAGGAAGGTTAGCCATTGGCGGTGCACCCCTCGGAGGTATAGGTAAAGGCAACGGTTTCTTTACCCATCCAGCGGTAAAAATACCGCCCGCCCCCTACAAACAGAACTTCGATGGTGCCGGCAGGATTTAACCCCGCCAAGGGCAGGTCGCCGCTGGCCATATCCTCGACCAGAGAATTGCATATCTCATCGGCAAATGCCGGCTGATTCAGCCCTTCAGCCGCTTCGACAAATATTTTTAACGGCTCTGCCCCACCTTTGCGTTCAAACATCACCTGTGCCGAAACCCCGTTATCCGAGGTCGCATAGCCAAGCTCTGCCAATGGCGGAAAGAAAAACCGCAGCCCGCCCAGCACAATTACCAGCACAATAAAAAGTTTAAGTATATTTTTCATATTTGCCCCTAAAGCGGAATATTATCATGTTTTTTCCACGGATTTTTCAGCTGTTTGCCCCGTAAACTGGCAAAAGCCCGCGTCACCCGCAGACGGGTATTATGGGGCAAAATCACCTCGTCAATAAACCCCCGTTCGGCGGCCACAAACGGGCTGGCAAAGCGCGCCTCGTAATCTGCCGTGTGGGCCGCGATTTTATCCGCATCACCCAGATCGGCACGGTGAATAATCTCAACCGCGCCAGACGCGCCCATCACCGCGATTTGCGCTGTGGGCCACGCATAATTGAAATCACCGCGCAGATGTTTGGAGGCCATCACATCATAAGCCCCCCCATACGCCTTGCGCACAATCACCGTTACCTTTGGCACCGTGGCCTCGCCATATGCAAACAGCAATTTGGCACCGTGTTTGATAACACCGCCATATTCCTGCCCCGTGCCCGGCAAAAACCCCGGCACATCCACCAAGGTTAAAATCGGAATTTCAAACGCATCGCAAAACCGCACAAACCGCGCTGCTTTTCGGCTGGCGTCTATATCCAGACAGCCCGCCAGCACCATCGGCTGGTTGGCAACCACCCCCACGGTTTTGCCCTCAAGCCGGATGAATCCGGTCAGGATGTTTTTGGCAAATTCCGCCTGAATCTCGAAAAAATCGCCCTCGTCAGCCAGTTTGCGCACCAATTCCGACATATCATAAGGCGCGTTCGGGTTACCCGGCACCAATGTATCAAGGCTGCTTTCCACCCGCGACGGGGTATCGTTAAAGGGCCGTGTCGGGGCTTTTTCACGGTTGTTCAATGGCAGAAAATCAAACAGGCGGCGCACCTCATACAGCGCCTCCATGTCGTTGTCATACGCGCCATCCGCCACCGAGGATTTGGTTGTATGGGTGCGCGCACCGCCCAATTCTTCGGCGGTGACCACCTCGTTGGTGACGGTTTTCACCACATCGGGACCGGTGACAAACATATAGGAACTGTCGCGCACCATAAAAATAAAATCGGTCATGGCGGGGGAATAAACCGCGCCGCCCGCACAAGGCCCCATGATCACGCTGATTTGCGGCACCACACCGCTGGCCAGCACGTTTTTCTGGAACACATCCGCATAACCGCCCAGCGCATCAACGCCTTCTTGAATGCGCGCACCACCTGAATCGTTCAGGCCAATCACCGGCGCGCCGTTGCGCATTGCCATATCCATGATTTTGCAGATCTTTTGCGCATGGGTGGCCGACAAAGACCCGCCAAGCACGGTGAAATCCTGACTATAGACATAAACCATGCGCCCGTTGATGGTGCCCCAGCCGGTCACCACCCCATCCCCGGGGTATTTTTGTTTATCCATGCCAAAATCAACGCAGCGATGGGCGACAAACATGTCGAATTCCTCAAAACTGCCCTCGTCCAGCAGAACCTCCAGCCGCTCGCGCGCGGTCAGCTTGCCTTTGGAATGCTGCACATCAATGCGCCGCTGGCCCCCGCCCATGCGGGCCTCATCCCTGCGGATCTCGAGTTGTTGCAGAATGTCGCTCATATTATGCCCCTAAACGCGGAAATATCTGCCGGCCAGCATAGGGGCTGGATCATATAATGAAAAGTCGGGAATGGCATATTTGCAAACCCGAACCAACAGGTTGCCAGAAAATTGCAAATTTGCAAACTCCCTTTCCCTTTTTGCCATAGATGTCTATAAATTGAACATCGTTCACCGGAGGTCCAAATGGCCAAAAACACCAAAGCCCGCCACGAAGACCTGCGCCATCGTCTGATTGATCTGGCCGAGCAAGTAATAACCGAAAATGGCCTGCATGCGCTGCGCGCCCGCGATCTGGCCAAACGGGCCAATTGTTCGGTTGGCGCCATATATAATGTGTTCAAGGATATGAACGGGCTGGCCCTGCAAGTTAACGGGCGCACCTTTCAGCGGCTGGGCGCGGCGGTGGCGGCATCGGTAACCGATATGGAAAACGCCCCGCCCTGCGATCGGCTGGTGGCGCTTTCGCATGCCTATCTGCATTTCGCCACCGATAATTTCAACACATGGTCCAGCCTGTTTGACATAGAAATGACCGCCGGGCCGGATGTGCCCGAATGGTATATGACCGCCCTTGCCGACCTGTTTCGCCATATCAACACGCCGGTTCGCGAGATTTTCCCCGAGCTGGACCGGACAGACAGCGAATTGATGACAAGGGGGTTGTTTTCATCGATCCACGGCATTGTGTTGCTGGGCCTGCAGGAGCGTATTTCGGGGGTTCCGGCGGATCAGATTGCCAGAATGATTACGCTAATCCTTTCAAATCTAGGCAAAGATCAAAAAAATTAGGAGAAAGCTTACGCGGGGGGAAATAATACTTGATACCACCACGCCCTTGCAAAAGGGCGCAGTTGCAATATTGCAAAAACCGTTTCAATAATTTGCAAAACTGCGTATAACTGCCCATGGCCAATCAAAAACTATATGCAGGCGTTAAAATCCGCGAAACCCGCCTCAAGCTTTCCCTGACGCAAAAGGATTTTGCCGCAAAGCTGGGCGTTTCGCTTTCCTACCTTAATCAAATGGAAAACAACCACCGCCCGATTTCGGCAGGCGTAGTGTTGGCCATGGCGCAGGAATTCGGGTTTGACGTAACCCAATTATCCGTCGCGGAATCCGATCGCATGGTTGTCGACATGCGCGAGGCATTGGCCGATCCGGTATTTGGCGAAGATAACCCGCCTTTGGCCGACCTGCAATTAACCGCCAGCAACGCGCCTATGCTGGCCCGCGCGTTTTTAAACCTGCACCGGTCCTATCGTCATTCGCAAGATCGACTGGCATCGCTGAACGAGGCATTGGGCCAGGATAGCGGCAGCATCGCGCCCCTGCCATGGGAGGAAGTCCGCGATTTTTTCCATTATTGTGATAATTACATCGACAGCATCGACCACGCCGCCGAGAATTTTGCGCGCACAATCCAGCTGGACCAGCCGCAAAAACGCACCACCCTGATCCGGCATCTGGAACGACAACACGGTGTTGATGTCGGTTTGTCCATTGGCCCGATCCGGCAATTCGATGCCCTGAACCGCAAGCTGACCCTGTCAAGCCGCGCGGGCCTTGCCACCCAGATATTCCAGCTTGCGCACCAGATTGCCCTGCTTGAATTCACAGACCTACTGGATGCCACGCTGGATTACGCAAAATTCCGCACGCGCGAGGCCCGCGATATTTGCAAAATCGGCTTGGCCAATTATTTTGCCGGTGCAGCCACCCTGCCCTATACCCCTTTTCTGGCAGCGGCGCAGGAATATCGCCATGATCTTGATCTGCTGGCAGAACGGTTTGGCGCCAGCGTTGAACAGGTCGCCCATCGTCTTTCAACGCTGCAACGATCCGGCCATAAGGGCATTCCGTTCTTTTTTGTGCGGGTTGATCAGGCCGGCACCATTACCAAACGCCATTCCGCCGCGCGGCTGCAATTTGCCCGTTTTGGCGGCGCCTGTCCGCTGTGGAATGTGCACCGCGCCTTTGAAACCCCCAATCAATATCTGCGCCAGCTGGCCCAAACCCCCGACGGCGAACGCTATTTCTGTCTGGCGCGCGACATTTCCAAAACCACCGGCGCGTTTCGCAGCCTGGCACGGCGCTTTGCAATCGGATTGGGATGTGAAATCAGCCATGCGGAACAACTGGTTTATGCGGATGATCTGGTCACAAAGAAAGACGCGGTATTTGATCAAATCGGCATTTCCTGCCGCATCTGCGAACGCCAGAATTGCCACCAGCGCGCGGTGCCGCCACTGGAGCACCGGCTTAAGGTTGATCATAATTACCGGGGTGTCCTGCCTTATTCGCTCACCTAAACAATCTGCCAAAAAATTCAGCTCAATTTTATTGACAATAGCATGCACACCTATAGCTTCGAATTCTATTGTCATGATCCGGAGAAATCTATGCGCTTTTCTGCGTTGCTTATTATCAGTGGTTTTTTGTTGGCCGCCTGTCAGCAAACGGTTTTTGTCGACAACAGCGCCGCGGATGATCGCAACAGAGTGGTGGATATAGTGAACAGAACCGATTCACCCATGTTGCAATTTTACGCCTTGAAACCCACCCAAAGATCAAAAGGCCAAAACTTGATTGAGGGATCTGCAATTGGTTCTGGCAGCTACCTTACCTTGAATTTTGATGATAGCACCGGCAGGTGCGTTTTTGATTTCAGAGCCGAATTTTCCAATGGCTCCGAAACACGCCGCGATGCATTCAATGTTTGCACAGAAACCGCATGGACGGTTTTTTGATATTCCTTTTGGCGCAGCGTTAAAGCTGCGCCATGATTTCATCCGGTATATCAAAATTGGCGGTCACGGTTTGCACATCGTCATCGTCTTCCAATGCCTCGATCAGGCGCATCAGTTTTTCTGCGCCAGCCAGATCAAGCGCTGTCAGGGTTTGGGGTTTCCAGACCAGCTTGGTGGATTCAGATTCGCCCAATGCCGTTTCTAATGCGTTTGAAACCGCGCTTAATTCCGATGGATCGCAATAAATAATATGGCCCTGATCGCTGCTTTCAACATCATCGGCGCCGGCCTCGATTGCGGCATCCATCATGGCATCGGCATCACCAGCCGAGGCCGGATAAATCACCTCGCCCATACGGTCAAACATAAATGAAACCGCGCCGGTTGCGGCCAGACTGCCGCCGGATTTGGTGAAAATTGACCGCACAACCGATGCCGTGCGGTTTTTATTATCGGTCATCGCCTCGACAATCACAGCCACGCCGGCAGGGCCATAGCCCTCATAGCGGATTTCGTCGTAATTTTCGGCATCGCCACCAACAGATTTTTTAATGGCGCGTTCAATCACATCCTTTGGCACAGAGACCTTTTTGGCCTCTTTTACAGCCATACGCAGACGCGGGTTTTTATCGGGATCGGGGTCGCCCATTTTGGCCGCAACCGTAATTTCCTTGGCCAGTTTCGAGAACATTTTTGAACGCACAGCGTCTTGTCGCCCTTTGCGGTGCTGAATATTTGCCCATTTTGAGTGGCCTGCCATGATATTTCCCTTAAATATGTTTGATTTTGTATAGTCGAGGCTCGGGTGAAATTTCAAGGGCCGTAGAACAGCATTCCTTGATTTAGAGAGTCCTGTATACACCCCGGCAATCCCCCCGCAAATTAGAGGGGGTGGATTCAGTCGATCACTGCAACACTTCGTTCAACTTATAAGCTGACTGGTCACCGCTATCGTCATTTGGTATTTATGAGTCTACGCCCTA
>Ga0256839_1005413_pt1 | contig 11807 bp, 11 predicted proteins | sample 354166metaG_FD_185968 | JGI IMG/M metagenome (GOLD analysis project Ga0256839, IMG submission 185968) | Hydrothermal vent microbial communities from Mid Atlantic Ridge, Atlantic Ocean - 354-166 | ecosystem: Environmental > Aquatic > Marine > Hydrothermal vents | place: Atlantic Ocean: Mid...
AATAGCCCAGCATATAGGCCATGTCTTCTTCGCTTTGGGTTTGGAAGGACGGCACGCCGGTGGCGCCAATGGCGACTTCGGCTGGCGCTTGCAGGCCGGAAAGGCCGTTAACGGTGTCCGTAATGGCGATTTTGTTTTCAGCCTGGATTTGGGCACTTATCAGAGTGGTTAAAGCAGCACACAGGCAAGCGCGCCGTACGGAAGTACGAATCGATGGTTTCATGGTTTGTCCCCTTGTTAATCAATGGTCTGGAGTAATGATTATCTATATCACTGCATCCGGCAGTTTTGTGACAAAAGTATAGCATATGGCGAACTGTTGTCACCTTGACCGTTGTCAGGCTCTGGAAGGATTATGCGGGTGCTTTGCGGATCTTTATTCCGGTTGGCTGGGAACGGGAGAAGATTCTGGCGGGTTGATGACCACTTTTCGTACCACCTTGTCTTCGTCCACTTCTTTGACTGTCATATGGTAGCCGTCAACATCTACACTGCTGCCCGGCTTGGGCATGTCTTGCAGGCGTTCAGTAATCAGTCCGCTAATGGTGCTGGCTTCTTCAAAGGGCAGGCTCCACTGCATGCGCCGATTCAGGCTGCGAATAGGGATGCGGCCGTCGACCATATAGGCATTGTCGGCCACTTTGGTCACATGGCGGCCGCGATTTTTGGGCTCGGAGGTAAAATCACCAACAATCTCTTCCAGGATATCATCCAGGGTGACCAGTCCCTGAACATCGCCATACTCATCGACAACCAGCCCCATGCGGCGTTCGCGCTTCTGAAATTCCTTTAGCTGGGTGGCCAGGTCTGCGCCTTCGGGTACAAAATAGGGCTTTCGCAATACGCTGCGCAAGGTTTCGTGATTCAGTTGTCCCTTGGCCAGTAGCGGCAATACGGTGCGGATATGCAAAGTGCCCACCACGTTGTTAATGTCATCTTCATACACGGGCAGGCGGGTCAGGTAGGTGTTGGTCAGTTGTTCCTCGATATTCTTCCAGTCATCATTCAGATCAATGCCAACAATTTCATTTCGCGGCACCATGATGTCCTCAATGTTAATGTTATCCAGGTCCATCACATTGATCATCATTTTCTGATTCAGATCCGGCCGGATATTGTCATTTTCTATGACCAGTGTTTTCAGTTCCTCGCGGGAGAGGGCTTCCTCGGCAATGTCTTTGGGCACACCCAGCAGTCGCAGGAGTCCATTGGACAGGGCGTTGGTAAACCACACGACGGGGTACATAATCTTGAGCAATGGCGCGAGGACATAGGCGGCCCGAAACGCGATTTTTTCCGGGTGCAAGGCGGCGAAGGTTTTGGGTGTGACCTCGGCGAATATCAGTACCATAATGGTCAGAAATATGGTGCCCCAGGCAATGCCCTGCTCGCCGGCAATGCGAATCGCCGCCACCGTGGTTATGGCCGAGGCCAGAATATTGACAAAGTTGTTGCCAATCAAAATGAGGCCAATGAGGCGGTCAGGCGTTTCCAATAATTGTTTGGCCAGCCGCGCACCGCGGTGGTTTTTGGCCTGGTGTTTCAGGCGCAAGCGGTTCAGTGCCATTAAGGCGGTTTCGGCGCTGGAAAAAAAGGCGGAAAGAAAAAGCAGGGCGATCAGTGTGGCAAAAAGCCAACTAATGGGAATATCGTCCACAGGCACGCGGTCATGATTGGTATGCGCCGCATTATACCAGAAAACAGAGAACGCATGCGCCCCCTGGATTACGGGAAATAATGTTTGACGGAGTACAGTCTCAATGCTATTTTGAATATACGTACAAGATTTTAAGCTTTTGCGTATAAAAATTGCATGACATTCCAATAAGCAGATAAAAATGGAGGCGACACATGAAAAAAGCACTCGTAACCATGGCGCTGTTATTGACGAGCCTTGCGGCCACTGCGGTGGAAAGGCCGGCCTGGGATAATATTACTGTGGCTTATATTCGTTTGGGAATCGGGGCTAATTTCCCGGCTTTAAACGGGCAGGGTTTGCTGGTTAATAAAACCCTGGGAGATAACTGGTATTTTTCTGTGGCTTATCATACGGCTGACAGAGATTTCTATTACGTATCCAACTCGCCGTTTGCTCCTGAGGTTGGCGATCAGTATTTTAAGTATTACAGCTATTCGGCTGGAGTGGGTTACCGCTATCGCCTGGGTAAAAACACGGATATTTTCGGTGCCGTGCGCTATGGTCATGCCAAGCTCAAGTATCGCCTGATCAATTATAGTGAAAGTCCGATTACTGGTGTTTCCGTAACGCCGATTGGCAGTATCGGTTTTCGCACCATGGTCACTCCCGCGGTTGAACTGGGCGCTCAAATGCAGGCCTATTTCAACCTTGATGAAGTCACCTGGGAGGCTCAGGCCACATACTATTTTACTGATCACATTTCCGGGACTTTGGCTTTTGAGGATGGTGGCAAGTCAGAGGATACGCTCGGGGTTTATGCGAGTTGGAACTTCTAGTGCAGCAAGGGCCAAGAGAAATGAGTCGAAGGCCGCATTACGCGGCCTTTCTTGTGGCTGGCAAAAAGAACTGCAAATGAGCAAACCACTGCTTTAGCCCCCGGCGATCAGCCACTCACCGACGATTTTGGTGCCAATAAAACCGATTATCAACAATAGCATGCCTGTAATGGCCCAGTGCACGGCTTTTTCACCGCGCCACCCTTTCAGGGCGCGGGCGGCCAGTAAAAAGCCGAACACAAACCAGGCCAGCAGCGAAAAGATTACTTTGTGTCCCAGGTTTTCGCCCAGAAAATGGCGAATAAAAATCAGGCCGGAGATCAAAGCCGTACTGAGTGTTAACCAGCCAACCAAAATCAGGGTAAACAGCTTCTGCTCTTCTTCCAGAATGGATATGGGGCTATCGACCAGTTTCGCCGGATGGTGTTTTAACAGGCGAATATGATGCCACAAGGCACCAGCGAACAAGGTGGCCACAAGCAGTATGGCAAAAGCGACCAGTGACAGAGTAATGTGCAGGTCCAGTTGCCAACTGAAATCCCGGGGTGGGCTGAAATGGTGCCGCTGTGCATAGGCCAGAATCACCGACGCCATGGCGAACAGGGTTAAGGGTACGTGTACCCAGTGGGAGCGAATACGGGCGATGATGGCGGTGATGGCGGACAGCCAACTGGCTACCAGTAATGTATTTTTCAAGTCAAAATGCCAGCCATCACTGGCCACCAATACCTGCGCGATCCAATACCCCTGCAATGACAGCGCAACAGCGGCGGCGCTGAAGGCCAGGGCAGACCGGCCGCGAAAAATCAGCCAGAAAATCCAGGCGGTGAGTGTGGCAATAAAGAGAAAAGTGTCCATGTGATGATCCGGATCAGACGTCAAGTTACCTGCGTGCTCTTAACCCCAGGCAGCGGCGATGTTTGCTTATCAACAAATTATACGCGCCGCCTTGGCACTTTTGCAGAGATTTTTCTTTATCCCTGTGCACGGGTGCTTTGAAGCTGTGGGATAATACGCTGACTCAACAGACAACGCGAACTTTCATGTTTGATAATCTTACCGACAGACTTTCCAAAACCATTCAGAAAATCCGGGGTCAGGCTCAACTGAGCGAAGACAATATCCGCGAAGCCTTGCGGGATGTGCGTGTTGCGCTACTGGAAGCTGATGTGGCGTTGCCTGTGGTCAAGGAATTTATTGACCAGGTTAAACAGCGGGCTGTGGGCCAGGAGGTGCTGACAAGCCTGACCCCCGCTCAGGTGCTGGTCAAAATCGTCAATGAGGAACTGACGCGCCTTCTGGGCAGTGAGACAGCCGAACTCAACCTGAAAACACAGCCGCCAGCGGTCATTTTAATGGCCGGCTTACAAGGGGCGGGTAAAACCACCAGTACTGGCAAACTGGCCAAATATCTGGCCGAGCGCAAAGGTAAAAAAGTCATGGTGGTGAGCCCGGACGTGTATCGTCCGGCGGCGATTGAACAGTTAAAAACCGTAGCCGAACAGACTGGCGCCGCCTTTTTTCCGTCATCGGTAACAGATGATCCGGTGGCTATTGCCCGTCAGGCTGTCGATGCCGCCCGCAAGGGCTTTTTCGATGTGCTGATTGTGGATACGGCCGGCCGGTTGGCTGTTGACGAGGGCATGATGAAGGAAATTTCTGCCCTGCAGGCGGCTTTGCAACCGGCGGAAACCCTGTTTGTGGTGGATGCCATGATTGGTCAGGATGCCGCCAATGTGGCCCGGGCTTTTGCTGATGCGCTGGAATTGACTGGCGTGGTGTTAACCAAGGTGGATGGCGATGCCCGTGGCGGCGCAGCCCTGTCGGTGCGTTCCATCACCGGAAAACCCATCAAGTTTATGGGCTTGGGCGAAAAAATGGATGCCCTGGAGCCTTTTCACCCGGACCGCCTGGCTTCACGTATTCTCGGAATGGGTGATGTCCTGTCGCTGGTGGAAGAAGTCGAGCGCAAGGTCGATAAAAAGAAAGCCGAAAAGCTGGCGCGAAAAATGCAGAAGGGGCAGAAATTTACCCTGGCTGATTTTCGTGAGCAGCTTCTGCAAATGCAGAATATGGGAGGCATGACCGCGCTCATGGACAAACTGCCGGGAATGGGAAACATTCCTGAGGCCATGAAGAACAAGGTGAATGATAAAAGCACTGACCGCATGATTGCGATTATTAACTCCATGACCAGGAAAGAACGCTTGTACCCGCAACTGATAAAAGGCTCCCGAAAGCGCCGTATCGCCAAAGGCTCGGGCACGCAAATTCAGGATGTTACGCGGCTGCTCAAGCAATTTAACCAGATGCAGAAAATGATGAAAAAGTTTTCTGGCAAGGGCATGATGAAAATGATGCAGCGCATGAAGGGACGCATGCCGCCTGGCGGTTTGCCGTTTTAGGCAGGATAGCGGGGACTGATCTATCAGAGTGTTTTTCCTGCAAACCACGGCAATTCGGGGCATCTCCTTGCCTGGACGCCGGTGGTGGCCGAAGCCGGCCGTTCAGCTTTTTTGACTGCTTTCTGTGGTAAACCAGAACTCAATAATGGCCGTGTCTTCGGGAAAGAACGCCGCATGCTCCTCATCAGGCGCCAGGTGGTACCAGTCGCCACAATGGTAGCGTCTGCTACCAGATGCTGTTTTTAACTCCAGTGTGCCTTGCGTCACCACGCCGACGTTTTCGGTATCATGGCGATGTGCCGGAATGGTGGTTTCGGCTGGGTAACTGGCCAATAAAACCCTGGCGCCTTCGGCGCGCAGTTCCCGGGCGGTAAAGTGGCCTTCAAAGGCTGGTAACGAGTCAATCAAATCAGGGAACGGTTTTGCTTTCATGGTCTTTGGACGGATTCTGCCGTTGTGGCCTTGGCGGTTTTTTCCGCGAGTTGTATGATTTCCTTTTTAAGCGTCTGCAGGAGCGGTTTGAGGGATTGTTTGCCCCAGCCCACGTGCTCGTAAATGATTTGGCCGTTCGTGCCAACCACAAATGAATGGGGAATGGCATTGACGCCAAAGGCGCGTCCGATGGTTCCATTGGGGTCATAGGTAAACTCCAGCGCCAAGCCTTTTTTGCGGAGTTTCTTGACTACTCGACGAGCTTCCCGAGCTGACTGGTGTATGCCTACGGCCACGATTTTGACCAATTTTGGCCCCAGTCGTTTTTGTACCTGGTCCAGGACAGGCAGTTCGTGCAGGCAGGGTGGACAGTTTTCGTTCCAGAAGGCAATCACCACCGGCTGGGCTGGGCGCTCGCTCAGGGAAATGATTGTGCCGTCGATGGTTTTCCCCAGCTGCGTTCGGGGCAAAGGTCGGGGCACAGCCGGCTTTTCTGACTGTTGCTTGTTTTCAGAGGGGTTGGCCTGGGCCAGGGAAATTGCCATCAGCAGGCTCGCACAAAGAAAAGTCCACTGGGACAGGGTGAGTTTTCTGAAATGGATCGGCATGGTCTTGTCTTTCATGTGTGGGGCTTGTAAATATATCAATCAGTCCTGTCCTTTGCAATCAGGAGAAAAAGGCCAATGACGCCGCGTTGTTTTTAAACGATTTGTGCTTGCATTGGCCCACAAAAAAGCCCCGTTTGTGCGGGGCTTTTTTGTGGGTGAGTCACATGTTTAGCGAATGGGGTGGTCCATACCGGAATTAATCAGCAAATGCACCCAGATACTCAGGGCATAACCCAGGGCAATGGCCCAAGTCCACTTCAAGTGGCTAAAGAAAGTGTAAATGCCCCGGGCCTGTCCCATCAAAGCCACGCCGGCGGCTGAGCCGATGGACAGCAAACTGCCGCCAACGCCAGCAGTCAGGGTCACCAGCAGCCACTGGGTCAGATCCATATGCGGTTTCATTTCCAGCACAGCCACCATGACCGGAATGTTGTCGACAATGGCCGAGAGTATGCCCACAAGCACGTTGGCGGTTGTTGGGCCCAATTCGCCATACATGTATTGGCTGAGCAAATGCAGATAACCGATAAAACCCAGTGCGCCCACGCACATGATAACACCGAAGAAAAACAATAAAGTATCCCATTCGGCGCGTGCCACAAACTTGAAGCTGTCAAATGGTGTAATGTCCCCGGCGGTGCCGGCCTGCTGGGCACGTTTCAGCAATTTGTGTTCTTTTTGCTTGAGAAAATAGCCGAAGATTTTCAGCAAGGACATGCCGGTTATCATGCCCAGGAAGGGGGGTAGGTGAAACACATTGTGAAAGGTGACCGCCAGAAAGATGGTGACAACAAACAATCCGATGATAGGCAGGGCCCCGGGTTTGAGCGTGATTCGGGATTTGAGTGGATCAGGCGTGATATTGGGTACTGCCAGCGTCATTAAAGTGGCGGGGACCAGATAATTGACCACGGACGGAATCACCAGATGAAAGAAGTCATTAAAGTGAACGATGCCTTTCTGCCAGACCATCAAGGTGGTGATATCGCCAAAGGGAGAAAAAGCACCGCCGGCATTGGCAGCCACGACAATATTAATGCAAGCCAGCGCGACAAACTTGAGGTTATCCTTGCCTACAGCAAGAACCACGGCACACATCACCAGCGCGGTGGTCAGGTTATCAATCAGGGGAGAAAGGAAAAAGCTGAGAATGCCGGTGACCCAGAACAGTTTGCGATAGCTCCAGCCCCGGTTGAGCAGCCAGCCGCGCAGGGCTTCAAATACATTGCGCTCGCTCATGGCGTTAACGTAGGTCATGGCCGCCAGCAGGAACATAAACAGCTCGGCAAACTCCATGAGGTAATGCTTGACGGCTTCCTCAGGCAGGTGGCTTAACCCGGAGTCCTTGTACACCCAGGCAATCAGCACCCAGATAATGCCGGCGGCCAGCATCACGGGCTTGGATTTCCGCATATGGGTGAATTCTTCGGCAATCACCAGAGCATAGGCCAGCAAGAAAATGCCGATAGCGGCAAAGCCAACCCAGTGGCCGGTCAAATCCAGTTTTTCTCCGCTGGTGGCGGCCAATGCCAGTGTCGGAAACAAAAACAGCAAGGATGGCAAAAGTTTCTTTTTCATTTAAGTTTTTCTCGTGGTTGGATGGTTAATCAGTACGCGCATCCGGCGCCACCACCAGGACTGTGATGTTGTCGGAACCGCCGGCTTCCAGCGCCGCCAGAATCAATTGATCGGTAAGTTCCTGGGGGTGAAGGTTTTTGCTCAGGATGTTGGCAATATATTCATCGTTGATTTCTTCGGTCAATCCATCGCTGCAGAGCAGAAAACGCGCGCCGGCGGGGATTTTGCCTTTTTGAGTGGCGACATTCAAGTCTTCATTTGTGGTTACGCCCAAGGCTTGGGTGACCACATTGCGGTGAGGGTGAGTGCGGGCCTGAGCCGCTGTGATTAAATTTTGATCCATGAGTTCCTGAACATAGGAGTGGTCGCGTGACAAAGGTTGCAAACGGTCGCCGTCATACAGATAGATTCGGGAGTCCCCCACCCAGGCGATTTCATATTCATCGCCTTGAATGCGCAATACCGCCACAGTCGTGCCCATGGGAAGGTCATCTCCCTGACGGCTGGACTGTTCGATGATGGCGCTGTTGGCTGCATGTATGGCGTCGCTCAGACTGCTGCCGCGGTTCACTTCCCGGGTAATGACATTGCGGGCAATGGCGCTGGCCACTTCCCCATGGTCATGCCCACCCATGCCATCGGCCACCAGCCAGATACTATTGGCCAGGTTGGCTTCATAGGTGTCTTCATTGTGGTCACGCTTGCAGCCGGTATGGGTGCCGTGTCCCAGGACTATTTGAGCAGTGTTTTTGGCCATCTCATGGTTATTGTTGTTTTCATCACAATGCTGGCGTGCGCGCTCATTCTATCACCTCTTTTGCAGGCTGTGTGATATTCACCGGTGTTGTTGCAGGAGGCGCGTCCGGCGGTGCCTGCTTTTCAGGCATTTGATGCATATCTCCATCCTTCCAGCGAAGCAACTGCCGGTAAGTGATGATGTTTTCTGTATAAGTCACTGCGGTTTTGCCGTCGGCGCGCCCATGTTTAAGGGTGTTTGCCACGGCAGGATTATTGAGTTCGGGCAGGTAACGCTTGACGTCCTGCCAGCTGTCCGGGTTGCCGCCATTTCGCTGGGTCAGTACGCGCGCGTCTTCCAGGTGGCCATAGCCAATGTTATAGGCCGCCAGCGCCAGCCGTGTCCGATCCGGTTCGTTGATGCGTTCGGGTATCTTATTGTACATTTTCTTGAAGTAGCGGGCTCCGCCATCCAGGCTTTGGTTGAGGTTGCGCCGATCATGGATGCCGAGTTCACGGGCTGCCTGTTTGGTAAGCATCATCAAGCCCTTGACGCCAGTGGGTGAGACAGCTTTTGGGTTCCAGTGCGATTCCTGATAGGCCAAAGCGCCCAGAAGATCCCATGGCAGGCCATGTTTTTTGGCTGTTTGACGGATCTTGTCTCTTAATTTTGGCCAGCGTTGACGGTAGTTTTTGAGAAAAGTCACTGTGTCCGCCGGTGTGTGCCTTTCCAGTTTTTCCAGATAACCATTGAGCCACTTCTCGAGTTGTCCGGACTTTCTGGCTTGGGTGAGAAAATCATTCAGGGCGTCTATCAAACTGCTGTCGTGTTGCTTGCCGGTGAGAAAAACCACTGGCTGGTTGGGGGACAGTGTAAAGCCGATACGCAACCCCGGAATAAAATGGGAGTACAGTTTAACTAGATTGGTGTCAGCCACGGTATAGTCAAATTCACCGGTTGCCACCTTTTCCAGCACGTCGCTGAGTGAGTCACCTTCAAGGAAGGTCACGTCCAGCCCATATTGCTTTACCAAGGGTAAAATGGCATGTTCATAGCTGCTGTGACTGAGGACAGCACCTGTGAGTCCGCGCAGATCTTCGGGTTGCTCCACTTTTTTTCCCCTGACGTTGTACACCACCGCCGGAGCTGTCCAGGAGATGGCCTCACTGCTGTGGGCCAGTTGCTGGCGCAAAGGGGTGGGTGTCAGGTTGCCGCCGGCCAGATCTGTTCGGTTTTCCACCAGGTCGCGTAACAGCCGGGTGCGCTCATCCGCCGGAATAACGCGCAGGGAGACTCCCAGACGCTTTGCAAAACGCTTGAGAATTTCATATTCAAAGCCCACTGGGCCATCTGCGGCTTCAAACCATGTAATCAGGCTGGGGCGGGTTTCCCAGTTCAGATAGCCTCTGGCCTGAATTTTTTGTTTGTGGTTTAAGTGGTTGGGCGGGCTGAGCAGCACCAGCCATGCGGCCAGCAGGGCGAAAAAACGGGGAAAGCGGCGAACAAGGGAGGCCAGTTGCGTTAATAATCGCCCAATGATGTCCCGGCCAAAGCGGAATAGGGAAAGCATGATCCGGATTTTAGCATGAGCCCGGATTCTGTCCGCTGACTCGTTGCAAAGACGGGAATCTCGCTATAATACCGGTATTGTTTATGCCTATGTAATCTGCCCGAGAGAAAAAATGACAATCACCGGTTTTATCCTTCGACTGCTGGCTGCATTGATACTGGTGTTGCTGACCTATAACCCCAGCGGCTACTCCCTGTTTCACTGGTTATGGCCCTGGCAGAATAGTCACTTGCCACTGAAAATACTGGCGTTGCTGGTGGTGCTGATTGGCTGGATTGTGTTTGTGCGCGCCACATTGCGATCTATTGGCGTTCTGGGGGTGTTGCTGGCCTCAGCGCTGTGCGCCACGCTTATTTGGCTGTTTGTGGATCAAGGCTGGATGAATGTGCATAACACAACAACAGTCATCTGGAGTGTGACAATCATGATATCGATCATACTCGGGGTGGGCGTGTCCTGGTCACATTTTCGCCGCCGCTTGACCGGCCAGCTGGATACGGATGATGTGGATGAATAGTCCTGCAGGAGAACTATGATGAGTTTGTTAAAGGTGCCGGTTTCCTATGGCGAAGTGCTGGATAAAATTACCATTCTGGAGATTAAATCCGAGCGTATCACTGATGAGACCAAGCTGAAAAACATCCGGCGGGAGCTGGAGGTTTTGAATCACACCTGGGCTGATTCAGGGTTGGAACACCCGGATTTACCGCGTTTGAAAGCCAGTCTCAAGGCCGTGAACGAGGCGTTGTGGGAAATTGAGGATGCGATCCGGGTGAAAGAAAGCCGCCGGGAGTTTGACGATGAGTTTATTCGTCTGGCGCGAAGCGTCTACGTGGAAAACGATCAGCGCGCTGCGGTCAAGAAGGAGATTAACCAGTTGTTGGGCTCGGAACTGGTGGAAGAAAAGTCCTATAAGAGCTACCGTTAATGGTTGTTCTTTTCTGGGGCGTTATATTGCCGATGCCATAAATCCAGCTTTTCGGCCACCATTTCACGCGTCACCAGCTCCATCACGCCGGGATATTCCAGTTTGGTTCCCCAGGGCAAGGTGTCCGCAGGCGTACCCCTGTATTTACGTGCGGCCAAGTCATAGGCATCGACGGCCAGGTGCTGAAAGCGGTAAGGGCCGCTGCGTTTGGGATTGCTGGCCGCGTGCAGGGCGATAACGGGGGTGCCCGCCGCCGAGGCCATGTGAGCCGGGCCGGAATCCGGTGAAACCAGCAGGTCTATCCGCTGCAACAAGGCGAAAAACTGTTTCAGGGTGTCCTTGCCGGTGAGATTGACAGGCCGGAACCGGCAGGCCTGTTCAATGGCTCTGGCGGTGTTTTTTTCATATTCACTGGGCCCGCCACAAAGCAGCACGTGGGCGTGGAAATGGTCGTGCAGATAATCGGCCAGCCAGGCGTAATTGGCCACCGACCAGTTGCGCGCAGGGTGGCTGGAGCAGGGGCTGATAACCACCACAGGCCGCCCGCTTTGGGGTTGTAGGGCATGCAGGACATCCCGGGCATAGGCATTATCAGCAGCCGATAGCGTAACCGGCCAGCGATACACCGGTTTTTGTGCTCCCAGGGTCAGGGCGAAACTCATCAAGCCGTCCAGCACATGCTGGCGGTTACCGGCGGGAATGGATTCGTTGATAAACAGGCGGTGAAAATCCCGGGCGCGCGCCTTGTCAAAGCCAATGCGCCGCCGGGCGGGAATGGCTCGTCCAACCAGATTGGCGCGCAAGCTCACCTGCATGTGCAGCAAGACGTCATAGCCCTTTCCGTGCGTTACCGCGTTCAGTTTGTATCGCAGGTGGCGCAACTCCCGCCAGCCGTTTTTTTTGTTGAACGTGACCAGATCGACACCGGGCAATCCGGCCACCAGGCGGTGTTCCAGTGCGCCCACCACCCAGGTCAGACGCTTTTCGGGGAAGGATGCCTTGAGGGTTTCAACAACAGGTAACACATGGGTGACATCGCCAATGGCAGACAGCCGCAGCAGTGCGATGTGGCCAA
>Ga0256839_1005414_pt1 | contig 11806 bp, 7 predicted proteins | sample 354166metaG_FD_185968 | JGI IMG/M metagenome (GOLD analysis project Ga0256839, IMG submission 185968) | Hydrothermal vent microbial communities from Mid Atlantic Ridge, Atlantic Ocean - 354-166 | ecosystem: Environmental > Aquatic > Marine > Hydrothermal vents | place: Atlantic Ocean: Mid...
GGGATAAAAAGAAAAAGCAGGTCTACCTTGGAAAGCGGCTTTTCCGCAATCCCGATGACAAGGTGCTCGGTGGAGTTTGTTCGGGGCTTGGTGCTTATTTCGGAATTGATCCCGTATGGATACGCCTGGCTTTTGTGGTGGCAACTGTATTCATAGGCACGGGATTTTGGTTATATATTATTCTCTGGATTGTCATTCCGGAGGCAAAAACACCGACCGAGAAGTTGCAAATGCGGGGAGAACCGGTCAATGTGGACAACATCAAACAAAGTTTTCAGGAGGAATTTCAACACGTAAAAGAACGGGTTCAAAATTTGGCTTCCGAGGCTCAGAACTGGGTTCAGGATCAAAAAAAAAATGATCCTGTAAAGGACTTTTTCAATAATCTCAGTGCGCTTTTCCGTGGCATTGTCAGGATTCTGGGCCATCTTTTTTTCGTCTTTGTCTCCCTTCTGGCTATCATCGTTTTGACGGCCGTTGTCTTCTCCCTCCTGACGGGCTCCACTGTGATGGCAATAAGCATCCCCTTTCTGCAGCAATACATTTTCAATTCGGAATGGCAAATGTGGCTGATTCTCATCGGCAGTGTGCTGATGGTTCTCATACCGATCACCTGGCTTTTTATACGGATTTTCACCTCGGCCGGCATGAGCAAGCGTTCGAAAAACATACTTGACATGATTACGGCCATTGCCTGGGGTGTGGCCGTTTGGATGCTTATTCCGGCTGCATTGAGTCTTGGGTATGATTTCAACGAAAGGGCCGTGGTGCGCGAAAAAGAGAATATAAACATCGCTTCGGACACCCTTTTTGTGCATTTGGATACGGATGAATACCGCTTGGACGAATACGAATTCGGACGGGCCCGGTACGATGGCATTATACGGATACATGATGACGACTTTGACATCATCGGTGACACCCTTCTAGTCGGAGATTTCGAACTTAAAAAAACGCCATCGAGGGATTCTCTTTTTCACCTCAACCTGATCTATTCGGCCCGGGGTCGCACCCGTTCGGAGGCCAGGCGAAGAGCAAGAGCCATTGAATTTCAATACCGGATCAGAAATAACCATTTGATACTGAAACCCTATTTTTCATTGGGCGAAGAGCCCTACCGGGTACAGTCGGTGAAAGCGCTCATTCAGGTACCCGAAGGGAAAACACTCATTATGGACACGGAGTGATACACACCGGATTCTGAAAACGGAGGTGATGATATTTTCCCTCGCGTTTTATCAATATTTCCACTTTTTTGCCGCTGCGGTTGAGCAGGCTGCGCAGTTTGTCCAGCGAAAGGGGTTCCACCGGCCGGTAGTAAATGGCGATAATCTCATCCCCGGATTTGATTCCTCCCCTTGCAGCGGGCGATCCGGGGTACACTTTTTCAACGGAGATGATTCCCGTCTGCGGGTTTCGGCTGACGATCAGCCCGGAACGCTTGACGGGAAAGGCATCATTGATCTTTTCGTTGCTCCGGTAATAAATTCTTTTGTGGTAGTAATCAAGGGTGAAATTGAAGCGCCTGAGAATTTCATTTCCTATCATGATCTCGTCAAAGGGATGTTCGGAAGCAAATGTCTTTTCGCTGCGGGCCGCCACTGCCGGCAAGGATTCAAAGTTTTCGCTCAGAATGCTGGCAGAAGCGGCATGGCTGAGGCTGGCCGGAAAAACATGTCCGGGCCATTCAAATCCCGCCACGGGTTTGCGCGGGACTCCGGCCTCAAAGAGGCCGTATTTTTTAGCGGCTTTGTGCTTGATACAAAGCGCTCCGCCATAACCGGTGCTGAGCATCACCCACTCATTATTAAGTGCGGCACGGGGAAAAAGAAAATCGGCTGCCACGAGGGCCGCGCCCCGCGATATTTCAATGGGTTCGGTTTTGAAGCCCTCTCCGGCTTCGAAGGTGCCCGGGTCATAGAGCAGGATCTCCCGCTTATCGAAGTCGAAATGAACAATGTAGCGCTTAAACAAGTCAGAACCGATCACTCCGGCTACAGGCTTGCCCCGCATTTTAAACCAGCTGCTGTTTTTATAAACTTTTACCCTGCCGGGTTTGAAGTGAAGATTGCCGACATCAATCCTGTCGATTCGACTTCGCCCCAATAGCAGTGAATCGCGCCCTCCCCCGTAACCCGGTTTGTATTTTATTTTAAGTCCTGACCTGACCTGTGCCCAACGGTATAAAAAGAGCCCTCTGCTCTTGCTGTCGAGCACCATGGGAAATGCCCGGCCCCCGATTTTTACTTCAATGAGCAGCTCACCGTTTTCCAGATGAAAGGGAACACGGGTAATTTCCCGGACGGGATGCTGGGCCGGGAGGGTGAATTGAAAGAAAGCAAAAAGAAACAGGGTGAAAAGGAGCAATTTTTTCATAAATAGCCTTCGCTAATTGAAGCCGTAAACATAAAAAGAAGAATCCTTATCTTTCTTACAAACAAAGAAATTTAAGATGACACTTGAAAGAAAGAAGAATTGGAAACTGAGTTTTCTGCGTGGCCTCCTCCTCACACTTTTCGGGATTTACGCCTTATTCGAAAGCGGAAATACGGTGAAATCCATCATGTCCGTCTTCGGCATCTTCATATTTCTTTTCGGGCTTTTGCTCCTTCTGGTGTTGATTGCGAACAAGAGTCTGGGCATGAATTACCCCAGTGCCGAAGCCGTCTTTGATATTTTGATAGGTGTTTTGATTATGGCCTATCCGCAAAACATGGCGGAACTGATTGTCATTGTAATCGGAATCTGGATTCTGCTCATCGGATTTTTTATCCTGCAGGCCGGTTATGGCATGCGGGATATTTCTCCGTTCTGGCTCTTTCCGTTCATCAGCGGACTGATTACCGTGCTATTGGGTATTCTGCTTCTTGCCAATCCTTTCGGAGTGGCCCGGGCAGCTGTGGCAATCATTGGTCTTTTTGCGTTGATTGCCGGTCTGGCATTGATGAGCAATGCCCTATCGAAGACCGAAATAGTTGTACGATAAAGAAGAGAAAATCAACGACTTTTAAATTTTTTTTTAAAAAAGTATATTTGCAGTGACCTTTTTTCGTTTTTTACCGTTAGTACACGGAGCCTGACAGGACCATGAAAGTATTCAAAGCGACATCATCCTTGTTTTTTGCATCACTGATTTTGGTGATGAGCAGCGGCTTCGTGGTCAACAAACATTATTGTGCGGGTGAGCTACAGACCGTAGCTATTAATCATTCGCCCGAATCCTGTCATTTGGATAGGGTCGAAAAGGATGCCGCACCCTGCCACGAAGAAGTGCAGGCCGAAATTTGCCACAGTACGGCATCTGATGATTGCTGCCAGGACGAGAGTGAAGCCTTTAAGACCGATCACTACACCTTGGACTACACCCAATGGGAAAGCAACGTACCGGTGTTGATTTTCTTTGTGCCGGTTTTTAAAATACTCCTTTCAAGCAGCGAAAGCAATTTCAGCAAAATGCTTCTTGCCGAAGAGTCACCCCCCCGGTTGCCACAAAAGATCAGGGTGCTCTTCCAATCCTTCCTTTTATAGCGGTTACTTTTTTTACAAAGCCGGTTTTTGCATGGCAAAGACGCGGCATTCCTGTTTCTGTTGCATAGCAGAATTCCGGAATCTTTTGAAATGATCTGTTTCAATTAAAAGAAAGTAAGATGTTAAACAAAGCAATTAAATTTTTCCTTGATAACAAGCTGGTCACCATATTGGTGTTTGCAGCAATGATCGGGTGGGGCCTGATGACCGCTCCTTTTGACTGGGGTTTGAGCTTGCCCCGCGATCCGGTATCTGTGGATGCCATTCCCGACATTGGGGAAAATCAGCAAATCATATTCACAAATTGGCCTGGCAGGTCGCCACAAGACGTGGAGGACCAGATCAGCTATCCGCTGACGACTTCTTTGCTGGGTATTCCCGGTGTGAAAACCATCCGGAGCAATTCGATGTTCGGTTTCAGCAGCATCTATGTCATCTTCAATGATGATGTGGAATATTACTGGAGTCGCAGCCGGATTCTTGAAAAACTCAACTCCTTGCCGGCGGGAGCACTTCCGGATGATGTGCAGCCGGCTCTCGGCCCCGATGCTACAGCCCTCGGGCAGGTATTTTGGTATACGTTGGAGGGCGAAGACTCTCTGGGAAATCCCACCGGGGGCTGGGGGCTTGATGAACTCCGGTCCATTCAGGATTTTTATGTTCGATACGGCCTGGCTTCTGCCGATGGGGTGTCAGAAGTGGCTTCCATCGGGGGCTACGTAAGGGAATATCAAATTGATGTGGATCCTCTCGCCATGAAGACTTATAACATCACCCTTCCGCAAGTGGTGGCCGCCATCAAAAAAAGCAACCTGGATGTGGGTGCGCAAACGATGGAAATCAATCGTGTCGAATATCTCGTGAGGGGGATCGGCTATATCAAAAACCTGGAAGACATTGAGCAGGCCGTGGTAAAGGAAATCAACAATGTCCCTATTCGCATCAAGGACATTGCCGTGGTCAATACCGGTCCTTCGGAGAGAAGGGGCTTGCTTGATAAAGAAGGGGCCGAAGCCGTGGGGGGTGTGGTGGTGGCCCGCTATGGTGCCAATCCGCTGGAAGTAATCAACAATGTAAAAGAAAAAATCAGAGAAATAGAGCCGGGCATGCCCAGCAAGCGCCTCGATGACGGTACTCTGTCGAAAGTCAAAATTGTTCCTTTTTACGACCGTTCGGGGCTCATCTACGAAACTCTCGGTACCCTCGAGGATGCACTTTCTCTCGAAATTCTCATTACCATATTGGTTATCCTCTTTATGGTTGCCAACCTCAGTGCTTCGCTCCTCATTTCGGGCCTCTTGCCTGTGGCCGTACTCATGGTGTTCATTGCCATGCGTTACTTTGGCATCACCGCCAATATTGTGGCCTTGTCCGGTATTGCCATTGCCATCGGTACCATGGTTGATCTGGGCATTGTATTGGCAGAGAACGTGCTACGGCATCTGGATTTAAAGCATAAAGGAAAGTCCCTGAAAGATGTCATTTATCAGGCTACATCCGAGGTATCGGGAGCCATCGTAACGGCCGTAGCAACAACCATTGTCAGTTTTATTCCGGTCTTTGCATTGCAGGCAGCCGAGGGCAAACTGTTTTCACCGTTGGCCTATACCAAGACCTTTGCATTGGTTGCGGCCCTGATTGTAGCCCTCTTTTTTGTTCCCACGTTTGCCAACTGGTTTTTCGGATTTAAGATTACACGCAGATGGCCGCGCCTCATACTAAATGGAGCCCTGGTCGTTTTGGGTGCTTATATTGGCCTGAGCATACACTGGATCGGGTGGCCTTTGCTTGCCTTTGCGCTTATCAGCCTTCTGCGCGAAAAATATCCGGATGCCAGGCTGAAGGGTATCAAGTTGAAAGGCAGCCAACTCTATACCGCCCTTCAGGGTGCCATTGCCATTTTTGTTACTACCCGTTTTCTGGCTGAGGAGTGGATGCCTCTGGGTGTTGCCAATTCATTGTTATTAAACTTTGGCTTTGTTCTGTTGGTGGTTGGTTTTTTCCTCTTTTTATTTTGGGTTTTTCTTCGGGTGTATCGTCATATCCTTGCCCTTTTTCTCAATCACAAAGCTCTCTTTCTCACTTTTCCGCTCATTATTGTATTTCTGGGACTGTCTGTATGGATGGGATTCGGAAGTACTTTCGGATGGGTGGCAAGCGGATTTGACAAGTTGGGCGTGAATATACGTACTACAAAAGTATGGTCGGAACTGACGCACACTTTCCCGGGGGTTCAGGAGGAATTTATGCCGGCTCTGGATGAGGGTTCTTTTCTCCTGATGCCCACTTCAATGCCCCATACCGGTGTAGAGCAAAGCAAAGAATACCTGCGCATGCTTGACATGGCCACTTACGCCATTCCAGAAGTGCATCAGGTGGTGGGCAAGGCGGGGCGTGTGGAAAGCGCCCTCGATCCGGCTCCCATTTCCATGTACGAAAACATCATTCACTACAAATCTGAATATGCACAGGATGAAAACGGAAGAAAACTCCGTTTTAAAGTCAATGACGATGGCCTTTTTCTGGCTCGTGTACCGGGCTATGATGACAGCCTCAGGGTGGTGAAAAAAGAGGAGCAGCCCTGGTTTGATACTGCTCTGCTGATACCGGATGAGGACGGACAATACTTCAGGCAATGGAGAGATGAAATAAAGAGCCCCGGAGATATTTGGTCGGAGATTCAGAAAGTCACCCGCATTCCGGGATTGACCTCGGCCCCCATGTTGCAGCCGATTCAGACAAGGCTCATCATGCTGCAAACGGGCATGCGTGCCCCGATCGGTATTAAGATATTCGGCCCTGATCTGAAAACCATTGAAAACTTTGGCCTTCAGATTGAGAAAATTCTGCAGGAGGTGCCGGCTGTTGACCGGGCGTCTGTTTTTGCAGACCGGATAGTGGGCAAGCCCTACCTCCAGATGAATATTGACAGAGGGGCTATCTCGAGGTATGGCCTCAATGTGAAGGATGTAACCGACTTTATTGAGACGGCTGTCGGGGGGATTAAACTGACCACCACACTGGAAGGAAGGGAGCGTTATCCGGTTAGGGTTCGATATCCGCGCGAGTTTCGTACCTCACCGGAAGACATTCGCAACATGCTGATTCCGACCAAATCGGGGGCACAGATACCGCTTGGCGATGTGGTGCATATTGAGTTTGAGAAAGGCCCCATGATTATTAAAAGTGAAAACACCTTTCTGACAGGGTATGTACTATTCGACCGAACGGATGAATATTCGGAAGTGGAGGCGGTGAAACAAGCCGACCGCTTTATAAAAAATCGCATCAAAGAGGGCAAGCTTACCGTGCCTGCCGGCATCAGTTTCAAGTTTGCCGGCAATTACGAAAACTCGGTAAGAGCCCAAAAGCGATTGTCCATTCTCATTCCGATTGTCCTCGGCATTATTTTCCTTATTCTTTATTTCCAGTTCCGCTCGGTGCCGACCACCCTTATGGTGTTTTCGGGCGTGGCCATGGCTTTTGCCGGTGGTTTCCTCATGATTTGGTTCTACGACCAAAGCTGGTTTTTGAATTTCAACCTCATGGGAGTCAATATGCGCGAACTCTTTCAGGTGCATCCCATCAACCTCAGTGTGGCGGTCTGGGTTGGCTTTATTGCCCTCTTCGGCATCGCAACCGATGACGGGGTTTTGATGGGAACCTATCTGCATCAGCAGTTTGAGGAAAACAATCCCAAAACGAAGGAGGAGATCAGGAAAACGGTAATCGAAGGCAGCCTGAAAAGGGTACGGCCGGCTATTATGACCACGGCCACCACACTTTTGGCGCTGCTGCCGGTGCTGACCTCCTCCGGAAAAGGAGCAGACATCATGATTCCCATGGCCATTCCGGCATTCGGAGGTATGACGGTGGCCATTATCACCATGTTTATTGTTCCGGTCTTGTTTTCATCCTATCGCGAAATGCAATTGAAAAAATCGTCTAAATCAAATGATCATGAATAATTATAAATTAATCAAAGACAGGGCAGCGGGGCCGACCGGGCTTTTGTCTGCGGGGCTGCTTATCCTGTTCTTGCTTTTTGCCACTGCGCTGCAGGCTCAAACCCTGAATGAGTACTTGCAGTTTGCAGGCGAAAACAATCCCACACTGCAGGCCCGCTACAAGGCTTACGAATCGGCCATGCAACGGGTTGCACAGGCGGCTTCTCTTCCCGATCCGCGCCTTTCCTTTGCTTATTTTGTCAGCCCGGTAGAGACACGCGTGGGACCTCAAAATGCAAAACTCTCATTGACGCAGCAGTTTCCCTGGTTCGGAACATTGAAAGAACAGGGCATGCTGGCAACGACTTATGCAGAGTTGAAATACACGGAATTTATGGACTATCGCAACAAGCTCTTTTTTGAAGTCAAAAGCAGTTATTATGACCTCTATGAGTTGTACAGGGAAATTGAAATAGTCCGTGAAAACTTGGATCTGCTCCATTCCTTTGAAAATATGGTGAAGGTGAAATATGAGAACGGAAAAGGAAGCATGGCTGATCTTATAAGGGTACAGATGCGCATTGAGGCACTGGATACGGAGTTGGAAATTTTGCTTAAAGAGATCAGACCCCTCAGTGTGAAATTCAACACCCTCCTGCACCGGGCACCCGGAGATACCGTGCTGATAGCCGATACCCTTGCCGTACTTGAAAAAGACCGGTTGCAGCCCGGCCCCGAAGAACTGGCCCGAAATCCGCAAATTATGGCATTGATGAAGAGGCTGGATATGAGCATACTTGAAGAAAGTCTGGCAAAAAAATCGGGCCTGCCGCAATTCGCTGCCGGCCTCGATTATGTGTGGGTCGGACAGCGGACCGATGTGGAGCTGCCCGGCAACGGAAGAAATGTGCTGATGCCAATGATCAGTGCATCCATACCTATTTATCGAAAAAAGTACCGGGCTGCGGAGGAAGAGGCACGCCTCAATTACCAGCGATTTGAACTGGAAAAAACAGGGCGCGAAGAGCTTCTGACCTCTCTCTACGAAAAGTACCGCTTTGACCTGGAAAGCAGCATTGACAACAGCATTCTCTATCAGGGTTTGTATCAGAAAGCCGGCCATGCACTGCGCATTCTCACGAGTGAATACAGTACGGGTCAGGGTGATTTTGTGGAATTGCTCCGCATGGACGAGGAGCTGCTAAAGTACAAGCTGGCATTTGAGAAATCGTTGGCCGGGCAGCACAAGAGCCGGGCCGGATTGGAATATATATTGGGACAATAAAAACAGAAATAACATGAAAAATAAAATGAAATTAATTGCTGCAATCATTTTAGTGATGATTATAGGCATATGGATAGGCCGGATGACCGGGGGAAATGAAAAGCAATCAACAGCCGCAACGGAAGCGGAAGATCATGTGCATGAAGAAGGTCAGATATGGACCTGCTCTATGCACCCGCAGATTCGCCAGCCCGAACCGGGGCAGTGCCCCATTTGCGGAATGGACCTGATACCCGTGGCTAAGGAGGAAGAGGGCTCTGACCGCCTCACGCTGAAAATGTCGGAAAGAGCCTTAAAGCTTGCCAATGTGGAAACGGCAGTGGTGAAAGGCAATAGTGTAACCAAAATTCTGACACTCAACGGCCGTATTTCGGAGGATGAAAGAATCATATTCAGTCAGACCTCTCACTTTCCGGGCCGGATTGAAAAACTCTATGTGAGCTTTACCGGTGAGTTTGTCAAGGCCGGTCAGCCGCTGGCCTCCTACTATTCTCCGGAACTCGTAAGTGCACAGGAAGAGCTTTTCGAAGCAAAAAAATATGAGAAAAGCAATCCTGTATTGCTGCAGGCAGCACGTACAAAACTCAAACTCTGGAAACTGAATGATGAGCAAATACGTGTTCTTGAAGAAGGAGGAAAAATTCAGGAGGAATTTCCGATTCTGGCAGACAGGTCGGGCTACGTGCTTGAGAAAAAAATCAATGCGGGCGATTATGTTCAACTGGGGCAGGAGCTCTACCGAATGGCGGACTTGAGCAGTGTCTGGGTTTTGTTTGATGCCTATGAGGATGATCTTATCTGGATCAAAGAAGGGCAAAATGTGGAGTTCACGGTGAAGTCGCTGCCCGGGAAAAAATTCAAGGCCCGCATCAGCTATATTGACCCGGTTATTGACGAAAAAACCCGGGTAGCCGAGGTACGTGCAGAGTTGGCCAATCCCAATAGCCTGCTGAAGCCGGAAATGTTTGTGGTGGGTCATGTAGAGGCACGTCTTAATTCAGGCAGCTCTTCCATCGTTGTACCGAGGCAGGCCGTATTGTGGACGGGAAGGAGATCCGTTGTATATATCAAGGTGAAAGACAGCGATGCACCCACTTTTCGTATGAGGGAGGTCGTGCTCGGTCCCGCACTGGGCGAGTCGTATATCATCCAATCCGGCCTCGAGCCGGGAGAAGAAATTGTGGTAAACGGAACCTACATGGTGGATGCGGCTTCGGAGCTGGCCGATAAGCCCAGCATGATGGACCAGGAGCCCCCTGATGCCGAAGACCCGTTTTCCGATGTGCCCGATTATCGCAGGGAAACTCCCGATCAGTTTAAAGAACTGTGGAGTGCGGTTATGCGGTATTATCTCGATCTGCAAAAATCACTGGTTGATGCCGATGTGAAAGGAGCCGGTAATGCGGCAGAGCACATGCTCGAACTGCTGCCACCCCGCAAAGGATCGGGATTGCCAAGGGTCCCCGAATCGTACTGGAAGGGGCGACAGGCCGCTATAAGCAAGGCACTGGAAGCCATCAAAACAGCCGGGTCGATAGATGTGCAGCGCAAAGCCTTTATCGACTTGTCAAAAGAAGTGGCCCGGGCGGCTAAGGCCTTTGGGGGCGGAGAGCAACTCTATCTCTTCTTCTGCCCGATGGCCAACCAGGATCAGGGCGCTTACTGGATCAATGACCTTGAAAAAGTGGCCAATCCGTATTTTGGTGAAATGATGCTTAACTGCGGATCGGTGGTCGGAACTATTCAGGAATAAATATTTTTTTTAACAGTTTAAAATTTTTTAAAATGAAAAAATTGAATTTGAATCTCTTGTTGCTATCAATGACCCTGTTTGGGTTTGCTTTTATTGCCTCAGCATGCGGAACCAAGGAATCGAAAAAAGTTCAGGAGCAGGAAAAAGTACTTTCACAAAGTGCAATCAATGAAACAACACTTAATGATGATGCCGGAAGCATGCATGACGAAAATGGAATACGTGTAAGTGATGAAGAAGCTGCGCTAATTCTGAAAGATTATCTGAAAATTAAAGAAGCCCTGGTAGCTTCAGATGCGGGTGCTGCTTCCAAAGCGGCTTCAGCAATGCTTAAAAACATTAAGGGTATTGATGGAGGAAAAAGCCTTGAAACTTTTCGTTCCAACATTGAAAAAGTGGCAAACAGCAAGGATATTGCTGAGCAAAGAAAGGTTTTTTCAGCGCTCTCCGATCCAATTGTTAATCTGGCAAAAGCACACAGCACGGGATTGACCTTGTACAAACAGTTTTGCCCTATGGCGTTGGATGGCGGAGCCTACTGGCTGAGTGAGAAAGAAGAGATAATGAATCCTTATTATGGCGACAGGATGTTGCACTGCGGAAGTGTAAAAGAGGTAATAGGGAAGAAGTAAAAAAAGTGCTGCCGTTCACTCAAAGCCCCGGTCTGTAAAAATGGCCGGGGCTTTTTATTACCCTCGTTTAAATGATAGACAGCAAAAACGATGAATTGAAACGCAAATTCAGCTATGGAAGCAATGCTTTTTCTCTTTTTTTCATTGTGTTATCGGGTAAGATTGAAGAAAAGTGTCTTATAGCGGAAAATATCATTAAAAACGGCCTGAGTGCCTATTAAAAAGCAAGACGAAGCTGAATATTGACATTTCTCGGAGCCTCTACAAAATAGGCCGGCAGCCTGTTCCCTTCATAATAAGCAATCTCACCGTAGTTGAAATAAAGTGCATTGAGCAGGTTGCGTGCACTTATACTGAGTTCAAGCCTCTCCGAAGGATTGTAAACCAGGCGGGCATTTAACACAAATGAAGCGGGTACGGTCCAGTCTGCACGGTTTGTCGGCTCGATAAACATGCGGGCCATATAGCGCCCGCTCAACGAGAAATCAAATTGACGCAAAAACGTTGTGCCGCTGCGCAATTGCAGAAGGAAGGGGGGCGTCAGTGCGGGTCTCACATTTTCATATACCAGGTCGAGATCGTCATTGTCCGGATCGTAGCTTTTTATCCGGGCATCCATGAGGGTGATGAATCCATAGGCATAAAATCCGCTGCGGCTTTC
>Ga0256839_1005415_pt1 | contig 11806 bp, 10 predicted proteins | sample 354166metaG_FD_185968 | JGI IMG/M metagenome (GOLD analysis project Ga0256839, IMG submission 185968) | Hydrothermal vent microbial communities from Mid Atlantic Ridge, Atlantic Ocean - 354-166 | ecosystem: Environmental > Aquatic > Marine > Hydrothermal vents | place: Atlantic Ocean: Mid...
GAGTCCCCCGGGATGGCCCGGGGGCGGGATAAATTCATCCGCCTTTTCAAAAAGTTGGGGTGGGACCGTGGCGGGCCGTGCCCTTGAAAAGCGCGGGCTTCGCCATTACAATTGCCACCAGCTGATGCGGGGTGGAGCAGTCCGGTAGCTCGTCGGGCTCATAACCCGAAGGTCGTAGGTTCAAATCCTGCCCCCGCTACCAACGCGCGTCTGCCAAGACCCCGTTAAAAGCGGGGTTTTTTGTTTGAGCCGGGGCCGGCGGATGCAGGCAGGGCCGGGGCGCAGGAAGCGGCCCGTGATTTGGCGGGCGTCCCGCGCGATGCTATGCTTCGCGGGATGCATGTTGATGGTGGGCCGCGTGGCCCATTTTTTGTTTGGGACGGCGGCCCATGAGCCGGGTGGCGGAACAGGTCACGGTCCTCATCGAACCGGCGGTGGCGGCGCTGGGCTACGAGCTGCTGGGCGTCGAATACCTGCCGCAGGGGCGCCACTCGCTGCTGCGCGTGTACATCGATGCCGAGGACGGTATCACCCTGGACGACTGCGAGCGCGTCAGCCACCAGGTGAGCGGCATCCTCGACGTGGAGGACCCGGTCCGCGGCCACTACCGGCTGGAGGTGTCCTCGCCGGGGCTGGACCGGCCGCTGTTCCGGCCCGCCCACTACGCGCGGGCGCTGGGCCGGCGGGTGCGCCTGCGGCTGCGCGAGCCGGTGGCCGGCCGGCGCCGGCTGGCCGGGCGGCTGGAACGGCTGGAAGGCGATACCGTGTGGCTGCGCGAGGACGACGGCACCGAGCACGGGGTGCCGCTGGCGGCGGTGGAAAAGGCCAACCTGGTCTACGAGGGGTCGCCCGAGGAGGAAGGGCATGGGACAACCGGCGGCGGTCGCCGCCGAGGTGAGAGTACGTCTGGATGATGAACAAAGAGATACTGCTGGTCGTCGATGCCGTCTCGGCCGAGAAGGGCGTGGACAAGGACACCATCTTCGAGGCCATCGAGGCGGCGCTGGCGACGGCGACCAAGAAGCGCTATCCCAACGATATCGAGGTGCGCGTGGCCATCGACCGCGAGAGCGGCGACTACGAGACCTTCCGCCGCTGGCAGGTGGTGGAGGACGACGCCCTCGAGCACCCGGACCACGAGATCACGCTGAGCGCGGCCCGCCTCGAGCACCCGGACATCCAGGTGGGCGACTACGTGGAGGAGCCCATCGAGTCGGTGGAATTCGGCCGCATCGCGGCCCAGACCGCCAAGCAGGTCATCGTGCAGAAGGTGCGCGAGGCCGAGCGGGCCAAGATCGTGGAGCAGTACCGCGACCGGGTGGGCGAGCTGGTGATGGGTATCGTCAAGCGGGTGGAGCGCGGCAACGTGTACCTGGACCTGGGCGGCAACGCCGAGGCCTTCGTCCCGCGCGAGGAGATGATCCCGCGCGAGTCGGTGCGCCCGGGTGACCGCCTGCGCGGCTACCTCAAGGAAGTGCGCGAGGAGCCGCGCGGGCCGCAGCTGTTCGTGTCCCGTACCGATCCGCGGTTTCTCATTGAGCTGTTCAAGATCGAGGTGCCGGAGATCGGCGAGGGACTCATCGAGATCGTGGCCGCGGCGCGAGACCCGGGCTCGCGGGCCAAGATCGCCGTGCGCAGCCACGAGCCGCGCATCGACCCGGTGGGGGCGTGCGTGGGCATGCGTGGGTCGCGCGTGCAGGCGGTGTCCAACGAGCTGGCGGGCGAGCGCATCGACATCGTGCTGTGGGACGACAACCCGGCCCAGTTCGTGCTCAATGCCCTGGCCCCGGCCGAGGCCCTGTCCATCGTGGTGGATGAGGACTCGCACGCCATGGACGTGGCGGTGGCCGAGGAGCAGCTCTCGCAGGCCATCGGCCGCGGCGGCCAGAACGTGCGCCTGGCGAGCCAGCTCACGGGCTGGCAGATCAACGTCATGAGCGAAGAGGAGGCCGAGAAGAAGATCGAGGCCGAGGCCGAGGAGCTGCAGAAGATGTTCATGGAGCAGCTCGACGTGGACGAGGAGGTGGCGGCGATCCTGGTGCAGGAAGGCTTTTCCACCATCGAGGAAGTGGCCTACGTGCCCAAGGAGGAGCTGCTGGCCATCGAGGAGTTCGACGAGGGCATCGTCGACGAGCTGCGCGGCCGGGCCAAGGACGTGCTGTTGACCAAGGCCATCAGCACCGAGGCCAGGCGTGCCGGCGCCCAGCCGGCCGAGGACCTGCTCGGCATGGAGGGCATGGACGAGGACCTGGCCTACGAGCTGGCGGCCCGGGGCATCCGCACCATGGAGGACCTGGCCGAGCAGTCGGTGGACGACCTGATGGAGATCGAAGACATGGACGAGGAGCGTGCCGGCCGGCTCATCATGGCCGCGCGCGCGCCGTGGTTCGAAGAGGAAGAGGCCGCGGAGGCCGCGGTCCAGCGGGCCCAACCGGGTGAGTGAGCAGGCAGAGTCTGGAGCAAGCATGGCAGAGGTCACCGTAAGGCAGTTCGCCGAGGTCGTCGGCATCGACGTGGAGCGCCTGCTGGAACAGCTGAACGAGGCGGGCGTCAAGGTCTCGGGTGCCGACGCCACCATCAGCGACGAGCAGAAGATGGAACTGCTCGGCTACCTGCGCTCCAAGCGAGGAAATGCCGCGCAGGCAGCGGCGGAACCGGCCAAGATCACGCTCAAGCGCAAGAGCACAACGGCGATCAAGCAGACCGGCTCCCACGGCAAGGGGCGCACGGTGACGGTGGAGGTGCGCAAGAAGCGCACCTACGTCAAGCGCGCCGTGATCATGGAGGAGGAGGCCAAGCGCCTGGAGCAGGAAAAGGCCGAGCGCGAGGCCCGCGAGCGCGAGCTGGAGGCCAAGCGCAAGGCCGAGGAAGAGGCGCGCAAGGCGGCCGAGGAGGAGGCCCGGCGCAAGGCCGAGGAGGAGCAGCGCAGGCAGGCCGAGGCCGAGCGCGAGAAGGCCGAGCGGGAGGCCGCCGAGGCGGCGCGCAAGCAGGCCGAGCAGGCCCAGCTGGCGGAGAAGAAGCAGGAGCGCGCCAAGGGCAAGAAGCGGCCCGCGGAGGAGCGCAGCACCCGCTACGGGCGCGCCGAGCTGCACGTGGCGGCGGACAAGTCCGGCCGCCGGCGCAAGCGCGCCCGCGTCGGCGCGGTGCGCTCGTCCACCGCCGGCCAGCACGGCTTCACCGCCCCCACCCAGCCCATCGTGCGCGAGGTCCCCATTCCCGAGACCATCACCGTGGCCGACCTGGCGCAGAAGATGGCGGTCAAGGCGGCCGAGGTCATCAAGGTTCTCATGCAGATGGGCACCATGGTCACCATCAACCAGGTCCTGGACCAGGAGACCGCCGCCATCGTGGTGGAGGAGATGGGCCACAAGGCCAGGCTGCTCAAGGAGAACGCCATCGAGGAGGCCCTGGTCCAGGAGGCCGAGGAGGGCGAGGCCCTGCCGCGGGCGCCGGTGGTCACCATCATGGGCCACGTGGACCACGGCAAGACCTCGCTGCTGGACTACATCCGCAAGAGCCAGGTGGCCGCGGGCGAGGCCGGCGGCATCACCCAGCACATCGGCGCCTACCGGGTCAACACGCCCAACGGCGACATTACCTTCCTCGACACCCCGGGCCACGAGGCCTTCACCGCCATGCGCGCGCGGGGGGCCAAGGTCACCGACATCGTGGTGCTGGTGGTGGCCGCCGACGACGGCGTCATGCCGCAGACGCGCGAGGCCATCCAGCATGCCCGCGCCGCCGGCGTGCCGCTCATCGTGGCCATCAACAAGATCGACAAGCCCGAGGCGGACATCGACCGCGTCAAGCAGGCCCTGGCCCAGGAGGAGGTCATCCCCGAGGACTGGGGCGGCGACACCATCTTCGTGCCGGTCTCGGCCAAGACCGGCGAGGGCGTGGACCAGCTGCTGGAGGCCATCTCCCTGCAGGCCGAGATCCTGGAGCTCAAGGCCGGGGCCGAGGGACCGGCGCGCGGCGTCATCATCGAGTCGCGCCTGGACAAGGGCCGCGGCCCGGTGGCCACCATGCTGGTGCAGAAGGGCACCCTGAAGAAGGGCGACATCCTCCTGGCCGGGGTGGAGTTCGGCCGCGTGCGTGCCCTCGTCGACGACCAGGGCAAGCCGGTGAACGAGGCCGGGCCGTCGGTGCCGGTGGAGGTGCTGGGCCTGTCGGGCACGCCCAACGCCGGCGACGAGGCGGTGGTGGTGCCCGACGAGCGCAAGGCGCGCGAGATCGCCGATTTCCGCCAGGAGAAGCTGCGCGACATGAAGCTGGCGCGCCAGCAGGCGGCCAAGCTGGAGAACATGTTCTCGCAGATGCAGGAGGGCGAGGCCAAGGCGCTCAACATCGTGCTCAAGGGCGACGTGCAGGGCTCGGTGGAGGCCATCTCCGACGCGCTGGAGAAGCTGTCCACCGACGAGGTGCAGGTCAAGATCGTCTCGGCCGGCGTCGGCGGCATCACCACCTCCGATGTCAACCTGGCGGTGGCCTCCAGCGCCGTCATCATCGGCTTCAACGTCCGCGCCGACGCCGCGGCCAAGCGCCTCATCGACGAGGAAGGCGTGGAGCTGCGCTACTACAGCGTGATCTACGACCTCATTGACGACGTCAAGCAGGCCATGACCGGCATGCTGGCGCCGGAGTTCAAGGAGGAGATCATCGGCCTGGCCGAGGTGCGCGACGTGTTCCGCTCGCCCAAGTTCGGGGCCATCGCCGGCTGCATGGTGGTGGAAGGCGTGGTCAAGCGCAACAACCCCATCCGCGTCCTGCGTGACAACGTGGTCATCTTCGAGGGCGAGCTGGAGTCGCTGCGCCGCTTCAAGGAGGACGTCAACGAGGTCAAGCAGGGCCTGGAGTGCGGCATCGGCGTCAAGAACTACAACGACGTCAAGGTGGGCGACCAGATCGAGGTCTACGAGCGCGTCGAGGTCAAGCGCGAGCTCTGAGCGCGCACCGCCTCACCGCGGCCGCCGCGCCGCCGGGGGACTGCAACCATGCCACGCGAATTTCCCAGGACCCGCCGGGTGGGCGAGCAGATGCAGCGCGAGCTGGCCCGGCTCATCCAGCGCGAGATCCGCGACCCGCGCCTGGGGCTGGTCACCGTCTCCGGGGTCGAGGTCTCACGCGACCTGTCCGTGGCCAGGGTCTACGTCTCCACCCTGGGCGGCGCCGCCGACGCGGAGCAGACCCTGGCCGTGCTGCAGCGGGCGGCGGGATTCCTGCGCGGCGAGCTGGGCCGGTGCATGAAGCTGCGCACGGTGCCCGAGCTGCGCTTCCGCTACGACGATTCCATCGAACGGGGCAACCGCGTCAGCCGCCTCATCGACGCGGCGGTCTCGGGTGACAAGGACAACGAGAAGGACTGAACCGAACGTGGGACGCAAACGTGCACGCGGGCGCCGCATCGACGGCATCCTGCTCCTGGACAAGCCGGTGGGCATCACCTCCAACGCCGCCCTGCAGCAGGTCAAGCGCCTGTACCGGGCGCGCAAGGCCGGGCACACCGGCAGCCTCGATCCCCAGGCCTCGGGCCTGCTCCCCATCTGCCTGGGCGAGGCCACCAAGCTGTCGGGCTTCCTGCTGGACGCCGACAAGCGCTACGAGGGCACCTGCAGGCTGGGGGTGCGCACCACCACCGCCGACGCCGAGGGCGAGGTGGTGGAGACCCGGCCGGTACCGCCGCTGTCCGAGGAGCGGGTGCGCGAGGTCCTGGCCCGCTTCACCGGCGAGATCCAGCAGGTCCCGCCCATGCACTCGGCGGTCAAGGTCAACGGCCAGCCTCTGTACAAGCTGGCCCACCAGGGCCTGGAGGTGGAGCGCAAGCCGCGTACCGTGACCATCTACGAGCTGGAGCTCACCCGGCTCGCGGGCGACGAGCTGGACCTCCGCATGCGCTGCTCCAAGGGCACCTATGTCCGTACCCTGGCCGAGGAAATCGGCGAGGTCCTGGGCTGCGGGGCCCACCTGGCGGCCCTGCGTCGCACCGCGGTGGGGCCCTTCGACGTGGCCGACGCCGTCCCCCTGGCCGAGCTGGAGCGGCTGGCGGAGGGGGGCGGACTGGAGGCCCTGGACGCCCGCCTCCTGCCCATGGAGGCGGCCCTGGCTGACTGGCCGGCGGTGACGCTCACGGCCAACAGCGCCTACTACCTGCGCCAGGGGCAGCCGGTGCTGGTGCCCCAGGCCCCCACCAGCGGCTGGGTGCGCCTGTTCGGGGAGGACCAGGGCTTCCTCGGGGTGGGCCAGGTGCTGGACGACGGCCGCATCGCGCCCCGGCGGCTGGTGGGCGGGGCCGCCTGAGGCCGGATTTCCCTTGTCTGGCCCGGGGCCCCGAAGGTAAAATACGCGCCTTTCCAGAGGCGGAATTTTTCAGGTTGAATCAGGAGTTGGAAGGCATGTCACTCAGTGCCGAGCAGAAGGCCAAGATCGTCAGCGAATACCAGCGCGGGAGCGCGGACACCGGCTCGCCCGAGGTCCAGATCGCCCTGCTGTCCGCACGCATCGATGACCTTTCCGAACATTTCAAGCAGCACAAGAAGGACTTCCATTCGCGGCGCGGCCTGCTGCGCATGGTGAGCCAGCGCCGCAAGCTGCTGGACTATCTGAAAAAGAAGGACGTGCAGCGGTATCGCGACATCATCGCGCGCCTCGGCCTGCGCAAGTAAGTCACCCCGCGCGAGAGGACAGCCATGACCCCCGTAGTGAAGACGCTGCCCTACGGCAGCAAGACCCTGCGCCTGGAGACGGGCGAGATTGCCAAGCAGGCCACCGGTGCCGTGATGGTGCACCTGGGCGACACCAGCGTGCTGGTGACCGTGGTGGCGGACAAGAACCCGGTGGAGGGGCGCGATTTCTTCCCCCTCACGGTCAACTACCAGGAGCGCACCTACGCCTCCGGCCGCATCCCCGGCGGATTCCTGAGGCGCGAAGGACGCCCCTCCGAGAACGAGACCCTCACCTCCCGCCTCATCGACCGCCCCATCCGCCCGCTGTTTCCCGAAGGTTTCACCAACGAGGTCCAGATCATCGCCACCGTGATGTCGCTGGATCCCGAGGTGCAGCCCGACATCCCGGCCATGATCGGCGCCTCCGCCGCGCTGGCGGTCTCCGGCGTGCCCTTCAACGGCCCCATCGGCGCCGCCCGGGTGGGCTACCGCGACGGCCAGTACCTGCTCAACCCCTCGCCGGACGAGCTGGAAACCTCCGACCTGGACCTGGTGGTGGCCGGGACCCAATCCGCCGTGCTCATGGTGGAGTCCGAGGCCCGGGAGCTGCCGGAGTCGGTGATGCTGGACGCGGTCATGTTCGGCCACGAGCAGATGCAGGCCGTGATCCAGGCCATCCGCGAGTTCGCCGCCGAGGCCGGCACCCGGCCCTGGGAGTGGCAGCCGCCGCAACGCGACGAGGCCCTGGACGCCGCCGTGGCCGAGGCCGGCGAGGCCCTGCTGCGCGAGGGCTACACCATCCGCGAGAAGCTCAAGCGCTACGAGCGCCTGGGCGAGATCCGGCGCGAGATCGTGGCCCGGCTGGTGCCCGAGGACGGCTCCGGCCAGTGGACCGAGGACGAGGTCCGCGCCGCCATCGAGCACCTGGAGAAGAAGATCGTGCGCGGCGAGATCCTGGACGGCAAGCCGCGCATCGACGGCCGCGACCACAAGACGGTGCGGCCCATCACGGTCAAGGTGGGCGTGCTGCCGCGCACCCACGGCTCGGCCCTGTTCACCCGCGGCGAGACCCAGGCCCTGGTGGTCACCACCCTGGGCACCGAGCGCGACGCCCAGATCATCGACGCCCTGGAGGGGTCCTACCGCCAGCCCTTCATGCTGCACTACAACTTCCCGCCCTACTGCGTCGGCGAGATCGGCATGGTGGGCAGCCCCAAGCGGCGCGAGATCGGCCACGGCCGCCTCGCCAAGCGCGGCATCATGGCGGTGATGCCCAGCCTCGACGAGTTCCCCTACACCATCCGCGTGGTGTCCGAGATCACCGAGTCCAACGGCTCCTCCTCCATGGCCACGGTGTGCGGCACCTCGCTGTCGCTCATGGACGCCGGCGTGCCCATCAAGGCCCCGGTGGCGGGCATCGCCATGGGCCTGGTGAAGGAGGGCGACCGCTTCGCGGTGCTGTCCGACATCATGGGCGACGAGGACCACCTGGGCGACATGGACTTCAAGGTGGCCGGCACCGAGCAGGGCGTCAACGCCCTGCAGATGGACATCAAGATCGACGGCATCACCCGCGAGATCATGGAGACCGCCCTGGCCCAGGCGCGCGAGGGGCGCCTGTTCATCCTGGGCGAGATGAACAAGGTGATCAGCGAGCCGCGCAAGGAGATGTCGGAGCACGCGCCGCGCTACATCACCATCAAGATCAACCCGGAGAAGATCCGCGACGTCATCGGCAAGGGTGGCGCCACCATCCGCTCCATCACCGAGCAGACCGGCACCGCCATCGACATCTCCGACGACGGCCTGGTGAAGATCGCCTCCAGCGACCTGGCCGCGGCCGAGGAGGCCCGGCGCCAGATCGAGCTGCTCACCGCCGACGTGGAAGTGGGCCGGGTCTACGAGGGTCGCGTGGCCAAGCTCATGGACTTCGGCGCCTTCGTCACCATCCTGCCGGGCAAGGACGGGCTGGTGCACGTGTCCCAGATCAGCGACGAGCGGGTGGAGAACGTGGCCGACAAGCTCACCGAGGGCGAGGTGGTCAAGGTCAAGGTCCTGGAGATCGACAAGCAGGGCCGCATCCGCCTGTCCATGAAGGCGGTCAGCCAGTAGGTCCTCCACCCGTTTCCTGCATGGAAGGGGGCCGGCCGGCCCCTTTTTCATTGCGCGCGCCGTCCCGCCCGGTGCGTTCGCGGGGCGCACGCAACCTGCCACCCGCCGTCATCTGATATCCTGGCATCCATGCCCCGTTCGCTGTACCGGATCTACCGGCGCCTGTATGCCTGCCACGGGCCCCAGCACTGGTGGCCGGGCGACACCCGCTTCGAGATCATGGTGGGCGCGGTGCTGACCCAGAACGCCGCCTGGACCAACGTGGAGCGGGCCATCGCCAACCTGCGCACCCGCGGCGCCCTCACGCCCGAGGCCATCGTCGCCGCCCATCCCCGCCGCCTGGCGGCGTGGCTGCGTCCCTCGGGTTACTTCAACGTCAAGGCCAGGAGGCTGCGCGCCCTGTGCCGCTGGATCATCGACGAGGGCGGCCTGCGCCGCCTGGCCCGCCGCGACACCGAGACCCTGCGCCGGGACCTGCTGGCAGTGCACGGCATCGGGCCGGAGACCGCGGACGACATCCTGCTCTACGCCTTCGACCGGCCGGTGTTCGTCATCGATGCCTACACCCGGCGCCTGTTCCGGCGCCTGGGGCTCATCGACGGGAACGAGGACTACGAGACCCTGCGGGCCCTGTTCGAGCGCGGCCTGGCCCGGTGCCGGGACAAGGTGGCCCTGTTCAACGAGTATCACGCCCTCATCGTCCGGCATGCCAAGGAGATCTGCCGGGTGCGGCCGCGCTGCGGCCACTGCTGCCTGGCACGGAGCTGCCCGGTCGGGGACCAGAGGACAGAGGACAGGGGACAGTGCGCGTAGGGCGGCACCGCGAAGCGATGCCGCCGCCCGTTTTCCGAGGAGGAAGGGGACGAACGCCCGCACGAAACAGGCCGGCGTATGCCGGCCTGTTTCTACAATCCAGCATCGGGCGTTCAGCCCGCCTTGCGCATCTGGTGCTTGGAGCGCAGGGTGTGGGGCTTGAGGCACTTGGGCAGGTCGATGAACTCGCCCAGCAGCACCACCACCTTGGGCACCTCGCTGTTGACCAGCTCCAGGAGCTGATCCTGGATCTTCTTGTCCTCCAGCTCGTCGGTGAGCCCGTTGATGATGTAGACCCCGAAGTGCTTGGAGTTGAGCACGTGGGTGAGCACGTCCTCCAGCGTCTGGGTACGGGGAATGGTGATGTGAGCGGCGCCGATGCGGTGCATGCCGCGGCCCGGCTCCCAGGAATAGAAGGCCTTGTTGGAGAAGCGGGTGATCTGGACGAACAGTTCCTGGACCCTGGAAACGTCGTAAGTTTCCATGGAAATGATGCGGAATTCCGCATCCAGCATCTGGTCCAGCTGGTCCAGGTAGTTCAACTTCTTCTTCCCCATGCCCTCGTTATCGGACATTCCAATCATAGCTCCAGGGAGCAGGGGGCGCAAAAGCCTTTTGGCGGCCCGAAACGTGAATCCGTTCATGTTTTCAGCACGGTGGTGGGGAAAACCGATGAAAACGATGTGAAAAACCCGGATCAGGGCGTCCCCGCGCAGCGGGTCCGGTTGCGGCCGGCCTCCTTGGCCTCGTACAGGGCTTCGTCGGCCCGCTTGAACAGGGCGGTGGCGTCGTCTCCGGGGCGCAGGCTGGCCACGCCTAGGCTGGCGGTGACCGGGATTTCCACGCCCTCCCAGGCCACCGGCTCGCGCATCACTGCCTCGCGGATGCGCTCGGCGGCGCGGCAGGCCCCGGCGCGGTCGGTGGCCGCCAGCAGGAGGATGAACTCCTCGCCCCCGTAGCGGAACACCAGGTCGCAGCCGCGTACCTCGTCCTGGATGCGCCGGGCCAGCTCGGCCAGCACGGCGTCGCCCGCGGCGTGGCCCCAGGTGTCGTTGATCTCCTTGAAGTGGTCCAGGTCGAGGATGACCAGCGACAGGGGCGTGCCGTGGCGGTGGGCCAGTTCCACCTCGCGGGGCAGGGCGCTCTCCAGCGCGGCCCGGTTGCAGACCCCGGTGAGGGGGTCGTGGCGGGCCGCCTGCCGGGCCCGGCGGTAGAGCAGGGCGTTGCGCAGGGGATAGACCAGGTAGCAGAGCAGGGCCTCGAGGTTGGCCAGCTGCTCTTCGCCGAACCGCTGGCGGCCGTAGAAGGTGAGCACTCCCAGGTCCTCGTCGCCCAGGCGCAGCTCGTAGCGGCAGCTGTGGCGGGCCAGGGCACCGAACTCGTGGGCCAGGCCCTCGGCGGGCATCTCGTAGCAGGCGCCGGCGAAGTCCAGGGCCCGGGCCAGGGCGCCGAGAAAGTTGTCCAGCACGGCGTCCACCTCCAAGCTGGCCTGGAGCAGGCCCGCCAGGTGCAGGGTACGCTGGAGTTCGGCCAGGCTCAGGGCCGGGGCCTCGGGCGGGGCCTCGCGCTGCACCTGGAGCCGGCTCACGTTGGGATGCTCGGGCACGGCCATGATGATCTCGGGTCCGGTGGAATGCATTGCGTTTCGTAATGCTATTTTCATGCCAGGATGTTTGAATGGAATAAACTTTTATAAATCAAGGTATTACAAAATGAATGGAACCCCTGGCACGCTCGGTGTCAAAAAATCGGCGGCAACATTCCGCCGCCGGCCTGCCGGCTTCACCGTCCTTGGCCGGGACATGCGTGGTTGACAGCGGAACCGGGGCGCGTAGAGTCGGCGGGGTACCACCGTCGGAAACCCAGTGGAGGAGCCGTCATGTGGCAATCACTCTTGCGCACCCCTCCGGCTGCCGTGGCCGTGCTGTTCAGCCTGGCCGCGGGGGCCGCGGAAAAGAACACCGAGGCCCTGGCCGAGGGCATGGTCAATCCCGGCTACGAGGAGCCGCCCCCCTGGTTCAAGACCTCGTTCCTCGACCTGCGCGAGGACGTGGCCGAAGCCCGCGCCGCCGGCAAGCGCGTGCTGTTGTATTACTACCAGGACGGCTGCCCGTACTGCGCCAAGCTCCTGCGCGACAACCTGGGCGACCGGCGCATCGCCGACAAGACCCGCGCCCACTTCGACGTCATCGCCATCAACATGTGGGGCGACCGCGAGG
>Ga0256839_1005416_pt1 | contig 11805 bp, 11 predicted proteins | sample 354166metaG_FD_185968 | JGI IMG/M metagenome (GOLD analysis project Ga0256839, IMG submission 185968) | Hydrothermal vent microbial communities from Mid Atlantic Ridge, Atlantic Ocean - 354-166 | ecosystem: Environmental > Aquatic > Marine > Hydrothermal vents | place: Atlantic Ocean: Mid...
GGCAAAGCCTAAATAGGAGGATTGGGTAAAGACGGTATCGCGTTGTGTTTTGTCTGAGGGAATAAACCGGTCGATAAAGCCAAGGTCTCTGTTAAAATTGACCAATGCTTTTATATAGTAGGCATAGTCCACATTGGGATGGCGCGGGTGAGTTTTAATAAAACGGTCTGCGGATGCCAGAGCGGTTTCTGCATCACCATTTTTAAAATAGGCATAGGTTAAATCTAGTTGCGTTTGTGCTGAGTGAGCACCAAAAGGATAACGTGAATCCAGTTGCTCTAATAATTTAATGGCTTTTTTGTAACTTTCATCAGCCATTGCTTCTTTGCTGGCTGCTATAAATTGCTCAACAGTCCAGTCGTGATATTTATCTTGCTTTTCATCTTTAAAAAAGCTGCAAGCAGGCAGTAGAGTATAGAAACAAAAAATAATGATTAATTTAGTGAAAAAGGATGGCATAGGAGCAACAACACGTTGTAAGATTGATGACATTTTGCATAAAAACAAATTTTCACCTTGGTGAATATTGTTTATTGTAAAAGAATTTTAGATAGATAAATATAGTTGTTAGGAAAGAAATTATTATATGGCCATATTAGTCGCCGAAGTGCCTTTAGAATTAGCCGGTAAACGCTTGGATCAAGTTTTGGTCGAGTTGTTTCCCGATTACTCCAGAAATAAATTACAAACGTGGATAAAAGCGGAGCGTGTTACGGTTAATGGTGTGCAGTTAAAAGCCAAAGACCGTTTAGAAGGCGCAGAGCATTTAGAATTAGATGCAGAAGCTGAGGAAGTGACTGAGTACCTTGCTGAAGATATTCCATTGGATATTGTGTATGAAGATGAGGATATTTTAATTGTCAATAAGCCTGCGGGGCTTGTTGTACATCCGGGCGCAGGCAATTGGAGCGGTACTTTGCAAAATGCCTTATTATTTCATTTGCCGGATGCAGCGACGGTACCTCGTTCCGGTATCGTACATCGTATTGATAAAGATACCAGCGGTTTATTGATGGTTGCTAAAACCTTGGCGGCACATCATAGTTTGGTGGAGCAATTGCAAGCACGTAGCATTCATCGTGAATATTTGGCCATTACCATTGGCCGTATGACAGGTGGTGGAACCTTAGATGAGCCGATTGGCCGGCACCCGACAGATCGTAAAAAATATGCGGTACGAGATTCCGGTAAACCTGCAGTTACTCACTATCGAGTATTGGAGCGTTTTTTACGCAATACCTTAATACAGGTAAAGTTAGAAACAGGGCGCACTCATCAAATTCGGGTACATATGGCGCATATTAGAATGCCATTAGTTGGAGATCCTATGTATAGCGGGCGTTTTCAAATGCCAAAAGACTGCGGGCCAGCTTTAGAAACTGTATTGCGTAGCTTTAAGCGACAAGCCTTGCATGCTGAAAAGCTCGGTTTAATTCACCCGCGTACCGGTGACTATATGGAGTGGGAATTACCGGTGCCTGATGATATGCAACAATTATTAGCTGCTTTACGTACCAATGACACACTGGATCACAGCTGATTGGCCAGCACCTGCGCATATTAAGGCGGCAACAAGCTTTAGAACAGGTGGTGTCAGTACGGGATGTTTTTCTAGCTTAAACTTGGCACTGCATGTGGGGGATAGCGCCGAGTCTGTGTGGGAAAATCGGCGGGCAATCAAGAGAATGCTGAACTTACCTGCGGAGCCTGCTTGGTTGCAACAAACGCATAGTACACAGGTGGTTAATGCTGATAATATGTTTGCTTTGCCAAATGCCGATGCGAGTTATGCGCATGATAATGAAACGGTTTGTGCTGTTATGACGGCAGATTGCTTACCTATCTTATTATGCGATGTGCATGGCACGACCGTTGCTGCAATACATGGGGGGTGGCGTGGGTTGTTGCATGGCATTATTCAAAATACTGTGCAACATATGCCTGCTGTGGAATTGTTGGCTTGGTTAGGGCCTGCCATTGGTCCGAACTGTTTTGTTGTGGGGCGGGATGTGCAGTGCGCGTTTGTTGAGCAGTCGGTACTGTTTCGGGAGGCTTTCGTGTCCACGGCACCCGATAAATACCTAGCAGATATTTATAAAATAGCGCGTATTATTTTAAATAATGTTGGGGTGCGGCGTATTTATGGCGGAAGTTATTGTACCGTTACTCAACAGGCACAGTTTTTTTCTTATCGGCGTGATGGTCAAACGGGGCGTATGGCAACGCTTATCTGGAAGCAGACAACATAAATGAGGCGTGCACTTGGTGCGTTTCACGACTTATATTGCAAATGAATTTACTATTTTTAATTATTATTTTTACCGCTTTAGGCGGTGTTTTAAGTGTTTTGGCAGCTTCTGTTTTTTTGTTATTAGCAGAAGACACCCAAAACAAGATTTTGCCGCATGGCGTAAGTTTTGCAACTGGTGCATTATTGGCTGTTGCCTTTTGGGGCTTGATTCCGCACGCCTTTGAAGAGGTTGGTACGGAGCAGATTCAAACTTTATCCGGTTGCATTATGCTTGGGCTACTACTTTTCTTTATCTTAGAAAAGCTCTTAATCTGGAGGCACTGTCATTCCGAGCATTGTGAGGTACATATTGATATAGAAGGTCATCATCATGCGCATAGCCATAGTCATGCGCAGGATGAGCATCGCTCGGCGGGGGCTATGATTGTTATTGGGGATGGTATCCATAATTTTGTCGATGGTATTTTGATTGGTGCTGCATTTTTGACCGATGTACAATTGGGTATTGTGACCAGTTTAGCGGTTGCGGCTCATGAAATACCGCAAGAGGTGGGAGATTTTGCTATTTTGCTGCATAGTGGCTATAGTCGTCAAAAAGCCTTGTTTTACAATGTTTTGGCTAGTTTAACGACAGTTGTGGGAGGTGTTTTAGCATACTATGCACTAGGGGATTTACAGAATAGTTTACCTTACTTTTTGGCGATGGCTTCTTCTAGTTTTATTTATATTGCGGTAGCCGATTTAATCCCTACTTTGCATAAAAAAACCGATATTAAAACCTCTTTGCAACAAATTGCACTGATTTTGGCGGGCGTGGTTTTAATTGTTGCATTGCATGGTGTCGCCCATGATATAGAGCTTGAGGGTGTCACGGCTCATGCCAAGCATGAACATAATGAATAAATACCCTTTAGATTTCAGGTAAACTGTCGATACCTTTTTAAACTTTTTAAACTTAGAGGTCTTTATATGTTCACTGCACCTGTTACTGCATTAATGAATCGTTTGCAATGCTCTCATAAAATGCTGGTGATTTCTTTGGCATTTATGATTCCATTAGTCATCACTTCTACGTTATTGCTTAATGAGCAGTTAGCGGCGATTGAGGTGGCAAAGAAAGAACAATCTGGGTTGCAGTATATTGTGCCGTTACGACAGCTAGTTCAACATTTTCCCGAGCATCGGGGCATGACGAATGCTTATTTGTCTGGTAATAGCGCGTTTAAGGGAAAAATATTGGCGAAGCGACAACAAATAGCTCAAGATATACAGGCTGTCGACGCGCTTGATCGGCAATTAGGCGGGGCTTTGGGCGTTGCCAATCAATGGAATACCATTAAGTCAACATGGCAACAGTTAGAAAGTGTGGCTTTTTCTGGGCAAGCATCTGATATATTTGCTAAGCATACTGCACTTATTGTACAGGTGTTAGATTTGATTGCTTCAGTCAATGACCGTTCAGGGTTGGCGATGGATCCTGAACTAGAAAGTTTTTATATTGCGACCTCTATTGTGAGTACATTGCCACAAGTGGTAGAAAATTTAGGTCAAGCGCGGGGTATGGCTTCAGGTTTGGCCGCAAGACAAATAGCGACCAATCAAGAGCGTATTAAATTAGCGAGTTTATTAGCGGCAGTACAAAAAAATATTGTCGCTTTACAGCGCAGTGCGCGAGTCATTACGGAAAGTAACCCTGCTGTGGGGCAAAAAATTCGCTTAAGTGTGAATGATGCCATCACTATGGCAAATAATTATGTGCAGTATTTACAACAGGGTGTTTTACGCACAGACTCAATACGTGTTGTAGCTAGTCAGGTCTTTGCTAAAGGGACTGAAGCGATTAAGGTTAATTTTGCATTGTTAGATCAATTAATGCCGGAATTAGCGACACTAATTGCACAACGTGAGGCGGCATTAACATCACAAGCTTTTTATTTGGCTGTAATTGTTGTGCTTTTTACATTACTGGCCTTCTATTTATTTGCTGGCTTTTACATTTCATTTGTTACTGCGATTTCTGCCATTAAAGACACATCGGCTAAATTAGCTGGTGGCGATTTACGCCCTCGTTTGCAATTAGATAATCAAGATGAGTTTGCTGAGGTTGCAGGTTCGTTTAATCGTATGGCAGATCAATTTACAGAGGTGGTACGGCAATTAGAGTCTTCCATTTCGAAGCTGGCTTTTAATGCGGAGGCGTTGTCTACGACCAGTACGCAAACTAACCAAGGTGTACAGCGGCAACAGCAAGAAGTTGAGCAGGTGGCCACGGCGATGACAGAAATGGCAGCAACAGTACAAGAAGTTGCACGTAGTGCATCGGCTACCGCAGTGGCTACTCAAAATGCACATCAACAAGCCAGTAATGGTCAGGCTATCGTGAGTAATTCTGTTGCGGCTATTAGCTCACTTTCAGAAGAAATAATGGTGGCGACGGGTGTGGTAAAACAACTGGAATCAGATGGAGAAAGTATTGGTGTGGTTTTGGATGTGATTAAAAGTATCGCTGAGCAAACAAATTTATTAGCACTGAATGCGGCGATAGAAGCGGCAAGGGCAGGGGAGCAGGGGCGTGGTTTTGCTGTGGTTGCAGATGAAGTGAGAACGCTGGCCAGTCGTACTCAAGATTCAACAACTGAAATTCAAAATATGATTGAACGCTTACAAGAGGGAACACAAAAAGCGGTTAAGGTAATGAATGAAAGTCAAAACAGGACGGAAGCAACTATTGCTGAAACACAAAAAGAAAGTGAATTTTTAGAACATATTACCATTGCTGTCACAGAAATTGATGATATGTGTACCCAGATTGCGAGTGCTTCAGAAGAGCAGTCTGCTGTGGCAAACGATATTAGCCGGAGTGTAGACCATATTAATCAAGTGACATTAGAAGCCTCGCAAAGCTCACAGCAAGTGACTGAGAGCAGTGAAGGGTTGGCGCAGTTAGCCAGTGATTTAAAGAGCTTGATTTCTCAGTTTAGAGTTTGATTTGAGAGTAATGAGTCGTTTATTGGTAGAAAATAATAAGCTAGCTATGCACTTTTGCTTTAAATTCACATAAGTCTTCGATAACACAACTAGAGCATCTTGGCTTGCGAGCTATGCAGGTATAGCGGCCATGTAAAATCAATAAATGGTGGGCATCCAATTTATACTGCTTGGGGACGTGCGAGTTTAATTTCTTTTCTACAGCCAGTACATCTTTACCTGTTGCGATGCCTGTGCGATTGGCTACTCGGAAAATATGCGTATCAACTGCCATGACCGGTTGGCCAAAAGCGGTGTTTAATATAACATTGGCTGTTTTGCGACCAACACCTGCTAAAGATTCTAGTTCTTTCCTTGTTTGCGGGACGCTACCTTGAAAATCATCTAATAATTTTCGGCATAATTTAATAATGTTAGCTGCTTTAGTGTTGTAAAGGCCGATGGTTTTAATGTAAGGTTTTAGCCCCGTTTCCCCTAAGTCATAAATGGCTTGTGGTGTATTGGCCACGGGGAATAATATTGCGGTTGCTTTATTGACGCCTTTATCGGTTGCTTGTGCTGATAACACGACAGCAATTAGGAGCTCAAAAGTACTGTTATAGTGTAGTTCGGTTACAGGCTCAGGAATGGCTTCTGCTAGGCGGGTGAATATGGCTAGACGCTTTTCTTTATTCATCTATTGTTTTAGCTATGGTGGAAAGTATAGATGGATTATACAAAACTCAATCTATACAAGCTGAAAATATATTGAGGTTGAGGGCTTTGCATTTTACCTTTTCTTGTGGAACAGGTGTTTTTATTAAAATGGGATTAAATTAGGTTTAGATATGATTCGTGCAGGTATTGTTGGCGGTACAGGTTATACAGGAGTAGAGTTGCTTCGGATTTTAGCATTGCATGAGGAGGTTGAGGTGGCCGTTGTGACTTCGCGCTCTGATGCTGGGGTGCGTGTTGATGCTTTATATCCAAGTTTACGTGGTCGTATTGGTGTATGTTTTACGCAGCCTGATGTTGATTCTTTGGCAAGTTGTGATGTGGTATTTTTTGCAACTCCTAATGGCGCGGCTATGTTGATGGCTGAGAAGTTATTGGCAAAAAATGTCAAAGTCATTGATTTGTCTGCTGACTTTCGTATTAAAGATGCAGATGAATGGGCAAAATGGTACGGTATGGAGCATGCTTGTCCTGAGCTTATTGCGGATGCTGTATATGGTTTGCCTGAAATAAATCGTCATAAAATTAGTGATGCTAAACTGATTGCATGCCCTGGATGTTACCCGACTGCTGTACAGTTAGGTTTTTTACCTTTGATTGAGCATGGGCTGGTAGATGTTGCGCATTTAATTGCAGATGTTAAATCAGGTGTTAGCGGGGCAGGGCGTAAAGCGGCGGTAGCATCGTTAATGAGTGAAACAGGTGAGAGTTTTAAGGCTTATGCCGCCTCAGGGCACCGGCACTTGCCGGAAATTCGTCAAGGGTTATCAATTGCGGCAAAGCAAGCGGTTGGTTTGACTTTTGTGCCGCATTTAGTGCCGATGATTCGAGGGATACAAGCCACATTATATGCGCAATTGAAAGCTGATTCAGCGATGCAATTACAAGTATTGTACGAAAAACGGTATGCGGGTGAAGAGTTTGTTGATGTGCTGCCGGCAGGAGCACACCCTGATACGCGTAATGTGAGAGGCAGTAACCAATGTCAAATATCAGTGTTAGTGCCGCAAGGAGGTGATACGGTTGTCGTACTTGCTGTGATTGATAATTTAGTGAAAGGTGCCGCAGGACAGGCGGTGCAGAATATGAATTTAATGTTTGCTTTTGATGAAAAGCAAGGTCTGCAGGCGGTAGCCTTATATCCATAAATCTTGACTAAAACACTAGGTATAGTCATAATCATGCGATAACAATTACTTAGAGGGTATTTATATGGCGGATCCAATTATTTTTAGTGACAGTGCGGCAAAAAAAGTAGGTGCTTTAATTGCAGAAGAAGGTAACGATAATTTGAAATTGCGAGTGTATATTTCAGGTGGTGGTTGCTCGGGGTTTCAGTATGGCTTTACCTTTGACGAAGAAGTTGCCGAAGATGACACGCAAGTAGAAAATGATGGCGTAACAGTGTTGGTTGATTCGATGAGCATTCAGTATTTGACGGGAGCTGAAATTGATTATAAAGAAGACCTTTCAGGTGCGCAGTTTGTGATTCGTAATCCTAATGCCACGACGACCTGTGGTTGTGGTTCCTCATTCTCTGTTTAGTGACAGCGTGGAGGCTTAAATGTTCCATTAGTGAGTTGTCAAAGATATTTGCGTGTTTTAGGCTTGATATATTCCTCCTAAAATGACCGCTTCTTTTGCGCCTGTCGCTTCAGGCGCATTTCCTGTTATCCCGGTTAGTGTTTGTTTGGCCAGCCACGCAAAAGCCATTGCTTCTACTTGGTCGGGTGGTGCTCCTAGAGTATCCGTTGAATGGATGCTTATATTGTTGAGCAGTTGTTGTAAGGCTTTTAGCAGTGTTGAATTATGAGTGCCGCCGCCACAAAGTAAAGCTTGTTCTGTTTTAGGTGCGGCATGATGAATGGCTTCTGCAATGGTTGTTGCGGTTAGCTGACACAAAGTGCGTTGTACGTCTTCAGGTGCATAATGAGGTAAGTGACGCAATTTTGCAGATAGCCACGAGCTTGAAAAGTATTCGGTGCCTGTGCTTTTAGGTGGCGGTAAGGAGAAATATGGATCATTTTTAAAAGCATTTAGCAGTTCCATCTTGATTTCACCTGATGCTGCCCATGCGCCATGATTATCATATGTCTTGTTTTTATGTGTCAGTATCCAGTAATCCATCAGCGTATTGCCGGGGCCTGTATCAAACCCTTGCATTTTGTGATGGGAGTCTTTGGGTAGCGTGGTAATATTGGCAATGCCGCCAATATTAATAATAACTCTATTGTTCTTGCAGGAATGAAACATGGCATGATGAAATGCAGGAACCAGTGGTGCGCCTTGTCCGCCGGCAGCAATGTCTCTACGGCGGAAATCAGCAATGGTGGTGATGCCTGTTATTTGGCTAATAATATTAGGGTTGCCAATTTGTAGGGTGAACGGTTGAGTTGAGTTGGGGGCATGCAAAATAGTTTGTCCATGGCTACCAATGGCTTTTACCTTATGAGCATCAACTTTTGCCTGTGTTAATAGTGTTAGGCAGGCATCGGCATAAAATGCGCCTAGCTGAGTGTCCAGTTTGCCGTATTCTAGTAAAGAAATGGGCTGATTAATGTCGCATAGTTTAAGTATTTTTTGTTTTATATTGGCTGGGTAAGCTCGATAGTAAAAATGGATAAGTTCGATTTTATTATCCGTAAAGCGATATAAACCGGCATCTATGCCATCAAGGCTAGTGCCGGACATGAGCCCTATATAATATTCATTGCTCATTTTGTCGCGTATTATTGGCTACTTTGGTAGAGTTCAACTGCTCTAGCTGACTGAGTAATGCTTTAGATTTTTCTGAAAAATCGTCTTTATATTTTTCTTTGATGGGGCTGGCGTTGGGCAGTTTTACGGTCAAAGGGTTGCGATGTACACCGTTGACGCGAAATTCATAATGTAGGTGGTTGCCTGAGGCTAAGCCTGTTTTTCCAACAAAACCTATCACTTGTCCCTGATGAATATAGGAGCCAACTTTTAGCCCCTTTTTAAATTTGGACATATGTGCATACAGTGTACTGTAACTTTGCCCGTGCTGAATGATAATAACATTGCCGTAACCGCCTTTGCGCCCCCGGAAAATAATTTTACCATCTCCCGTTGCTTTGATTGGCGTACCGTGGCTTGCTGCATAATCAACGCCTTTGTGTGCGCGAATTCGGTTTAAAACGGGGTGTTTGCGCTTTAAATTAAAATGTGAGCTAATGCGTGCAAAATCGATAGGTGTCCGTAAGAATGCCTTGCGCATGCTGTTGCCTTCGGGGGAGTAGTAGTTGACTTTGCCTGATGCATCTTGGTATCTAATTGATTTAAAGCTACGATCGCGATTAACAAATTCAGCAGCTAAAATATTACCGGTACCGATGAACTGATCGTCTATATAAAGGTCTTCATAAATAACGGAAAATTTATCACCAGTACGAATGCTGTGTGCAAAGTCAATGTCCCATGCAAATATGTTCGTAAGTTGCATGATTGTTTTATCAGAAAGTCCTGCATTTTTACCATCAATAAAGAGGGAAGTTTGGATGGTGCCGGATGCGCCGGCAATTTTTGGTGTTGCTTCCTTTATAATAAGTTCTACTTTAAAATTGTCATCATCAATGCGTGTTGCTTTGAGTGTGTTATAGCTATCTTTCTGGTAAATTAAGTGACTGAGTTGGCCAGAAATATTATGTCCAATCATTAATGACTTGCCTGGGCGTATGTTGGCAAACTGAGAGCTAATATCATTCGTATGTATGATTTTATGCAGATCTGATTTGCTCAATTTATTTTTTGCGAAAATAACGGAAAGGCTTTCTCCAGGTTTTATTTTGTGTTTTTGCCATACGGTAGAAAAGCTTTGCATGCTATGTGTTGCTGGCTTTTGGGTTGTGAACTGAGAAGTGATGGAGGGTAGAGTGTCATTCATATTGGTGCTTAATGAAGCGCCAGGCTTGAGATGGCTGATTTTGGTCGTTATTTCAGGGAGAGTAAGTGCGATGTTTTTAGGGGTAGGTTGTTTGGGCTCTGAATAAAAGAAAGCATAGCTTATGAAAATGGTGATTGCGCTGCAAATGCCTATGAGTAAAGAATTAGGGTGTTTTTTACTTATATTTTTAGGGGGAGTTGTCAGCTGGAATAATTCGTTTTGATATTGCATTTGCAGATTATAAGGTGTTTTTTTTGCTAATGCCTAATATTATATTACGGCAAAATAGTTATGAAAAAGGCTAAAAATAAGATTTATAAAGATTTTAACTAATAAATGATAGAGAAGGTGAAGACATTGCAAGAAGATGTATTGGCGCAGCTAAAGCGTGGAACGGATGAAATTTTAGTTGAAGCGGAGTTACTTAAAAAGCTGACTGAAGGGCGGCCGTTACGTATTAAAGCCGGCTTTGATCCTACTGCGCCAGATTTGCATCTAGGGCATACGGTATTAATCAATAAATTAAAGCAATTTCAAGATTTGGGTCATGAGGTACTTTTTTTGATTGGTGACTTTACGGGTATGATCGGTGACCCAACGGGTAAGAATATTACCCGTAAGCCCTTAACTAAAGAGCAGGTGATTGAAAATGCTAAAAGTTATCAGGAGCAAGTCTTTAAAATTTTAGACCCTGAAAAAACACAAATAATGTTTAATTCGGAATGGATGAGTGTCATGTCACCCGCTGATTTAATTCAATTGGCTGCAAAGCATACTGTTGCGCGTATGTTGGAGCGTGATGATTTTAATAAGCGATATAAAGGTGGGCAGCCCATTGCAATTCATGAGTTTTTGTATCCATTAATACAGGGGTATGATTCGGTTGCAATGAAATCGGATGTAGAGTTGGGTGGTACAGATCAAAAGTTCAACCTATTAGTGGGTAGGCAGTTACAAGAGCATTATGGTATAAAACCGCAAGTGGTTATGACTATGCCGATTCTGGAGGGCTTGGATGGCGTGCAAAAAATGTCAAAGTCTTTAAATAACTATATAGGTATCTCGGATGCACCGAAGGATATGTTTGGTAAAATCATGTCCATTTCTGATGAATTAATGTGGCGTTACTTTGAGTTGTTGAGCTTTAGGCCCATGCAAGAGATTGCGGAGTGGGAAAAAGAATGTAAAGAGGGAGCTAATCCGCGCAATTATAAAGTAAAGCTGGCTCAAGAAATTATTGCTAGGTTTCATGATGACGCGGCCGCTATTAAGGCTCTGGGGGATTTTGAGGCGCAATTTAAGCGTGGTGCGATTCCAGATGATATTCCAGAAATTGAGTTAGTTGCTACTGATGGGGGTTATGGATTAGCTTTATTATTAAAAAATGCGGGACTTACATCGGGTACGTCGGATTCAAATCGGATGGTAAAGCAGGGGGCTGTAAAAATTGATGGCGAAAAAATATCGGACGCAAAGTTAGTCATTCCAGTGGGTGCAGAGCATGTATTTCAGGTGGGTAAAAGAAAGTTCGCAAAAGTTAAAATAAAATCTTGACGTATAATGAAGTGGATGTATAATAGCCTGCTCTTCAACGCTAACGCAATGAAGAGCAAGGTTTTCGGAATTGAAGCGAAGGGTGTTATTTGTTCCTTCAATGTTTTCAGTTCCGGCTTATTCATTATGTTTTGAACGTTTGATCGGCTTGTATGTTGGTCTTGTTTTTTTGCTTAACGAGTTCGAAAGAAGCCTTGAAATAAAAGCTTGACTCATTGTTTGTTTTGGTTATAATGGTCGGCTCTTCAGAGAGGTCTGAAGTTTGAATCTTCGGGTTCGGTTGGTGTTGATTTTTTCTTGTTTTGGGTTTGTCTTGAAGTGGTTGTTTTTTTGCTTCTTGTTTATCTCAAAACTTTCTGAGAATAAGCATTGACAACGAGTTTTGACTCTGTAT
>Ga0256839_1005417_pt1 | contig 11805 bp, 7 predicted proteins | sample 354166metaG_FD_185968 | JGI IMG/M metagenome (GOLD analysis project Ga0256839, IMG submission 185968) | Hydrothermal vent microbial communities from Mid Atlantic Ridge, Atlantic Ocean - 354-166 | ecosystem: Environmental > Aquatic > Marine > Hydrothermal vents | place: Atlantic Ocean: Mid...
AAACTTCCCAAACCTCCGCGAACTCTACCAATTGCTGCTCAAATCCCAAACACCAATCTTCCCCCCCAGTCCGGGCGCGCAAGTCCGTGCGTGCACCTGGGCCCTCGGGGCGGTCCCGGTCGCTCTTGGCCGACCGGACAGGTTCTGGTACAACCCTGCTGGTCTGCGAGACCCAAGGAACTCGACGCATCACGCAATTCGCGTGAAGTTTTCCGTCGGAGAATGCCGAATAGGGAAGAAGGACGACAGGACGTCGTGCGAACACCGTTTTGAGCAAGGGAAGGCTCGTATGCCGCTCGTTCGGCAAATCATGGCTTATCTGGCGCTGGGCGCCTTGCTGGTAGGATCGGCCTCACCGGCTCACTGCCAATGCGCTGGCCATTGCCGCACATCCCCCTCCACCGTGGCTTCGGTGGTGTCCGGCGATCAGCGCGTCTCACCACGACCGGCGCCGTCATGTTGTCACAAAACAAGGCCGCCATCGCGCGGCAACCCGTCACCGACGGGCACGACCTGCCATAGCTCGGGCGCTCGATGCGAGTGCCACTGCGGGTTCCGATGCGAGTGCCAAAATGGCTCGAGCGACCTAGCCACTTCCGGCGACAGCGAGCTGCAACTTTCCCACGGCCCGACCGATCATCGCACGACCGAATGCCTGACCGCCGAAGGGAGCTCTGTCACGGGAGCGTTCCCAGCGTTTGGCGAACATCGGGCCTGCTCTTCCGCGCAGCTCTGCGCGACTCTCGGCCGCTTCACGCTATAACCCCGGCCGGTCCCGCTGATTTTCTCTGGCACCGCCGCGTGCGCCATGGTCGCCACGATGCGGGGGCAACGGACGCGCGTTTTCCGTGCTTCGCAAAACCCGGCCGATTCCGATGATCGGTTTCGGCTGGAGTGTACGAGCGGTCTCGTTTTGGAAATCTAACGCGGGCTGCGCCCGCATGGGTGAGATTTGAGATTTGAGATTTGAGATTTGAGATTCGAGATCTGAGATCTGAGATTCGAGATCTGAGATTTGAGATTTGAGATTTGAGATCTGAGATCTGAGATCTGAGATCTGAGATTTGAGATTTGAGATCTGAGATTCGAGGAGATGCGATGGCGGCCGGAGAGGGCAGCGCGGTCAACACGTGCTCACGGCGCGTAGATGTTACGAAGTACGACTCTAACGAGCAGGCAGATCATGATGGAGAAAGACGCAGTCCAATCAAACGAGCCGCGGGCCGAACGGTCCCGCTGGTGGACGATTCTGGTGACTCCCGTTTTGTTGTTGGTCGTGGGGCTACTGCTGATTGCCGCGCTCGGGTTGGCTCAAAGGATCGGCTGGATACCGGTAGCCGAAGTGGCCGTGCAGGGCTCGTCGGCCGGCGGAGGCGATTCCGACGAACTGTACATCTGCCCGATGATGTGTACGCCGGCGCAAAAGGAACCGGGCCGTTGTCCGGTCTGCGCGATGGAACTGGTGAAGTCGAGTTCGTCCGGCAAAGGGCCCTCGCTGGAGGTGACGTTGGAACCGGCGGCGCGGCGCTTGGCCCACATCGCCACCGCACCCGCCACGTTGGCGCCGGTGACGCGGCAAGTTCGTGTCGTCGGCCGACTCGACTATGACGAGGGCTCGCTCAAAACGATTGCCGCCTACGTCGACGGACGGCTGGAGAAGCTGTCGGTCGACTATACGGGCGCGGTGGTGGAAAAGGGCGAGCCGCTCGCGGTGGTCTACTCCCCGCGTCTCTATTCGGCTCAAGTCGAATTCCTGCTTGCCAAACGTGCCGTTGATCGACTCGCTCCGGCGGCTCGCAACATGACGCGACAAGCCAATTTCAACTTGTTCGAGAACGCCCGCCAGCGGCTGATCGAATTGGGGATGACGCCTCAGCAGATCCAGTCGCTCGAAGTCGAAGGACAAGCGGACAGCCGGTTGCTGTTGTTCGCTCCGATGAGCGGCACGGTGATCCAGAAGCTGGCTGTGGAAGGACAATACGTGAAGGAGGGCCAGTCGATCTACCAATTGGCCGATCTGTCGTCGCTGTGGCTGCTGCTGGAGCTGTTTCCCGAAGACGCGGCCGCGCTGCGCTACGGGTTGCCCGTCGACGCCGAGGTGCAGTCGTTGCCGGGCAAGCACTTTTCCGGCCGAGTGGTGTTCGTCGATCCCTGCGTCAATCCGAAGACGCGAACGGTATCGGTGCGCGTCGTGCTGCCCAATGACCAGGGACTGCTGCGAGTCGGCGACTATGCCCGAGCCACCATCCGGATCCCGTTGGCGGAAGACGGATCTCCCGTAGAGCACTGCTACGATCCCGAGTTGGTTGGGAAGTGGATCGGTCCCAAACATCCGCACGTGATCGAGGATCACCCGGGAGCGTGCCGGATCTGTGGTGCGGCGCTGGTGGCGGCGAGCGAACTGGGATTCACCGACGATCCGTCGGTTCAGCCGCAGGCGGTGCTGGTTCCCCGCTCGGCCATCTTGCACGTGGGCGAACATAGCGTGGCCTATGTGGAGAAGGACGCCGGTGTATTCGAGCTGCGCCGCTTGACGACCGGACCGATCACGGCGGATGGTGTTGTCGTGCTCGAGGGGATCACGGCGGGCGAGCAAGTGGCGGTCCAGGGGGCGTTCTTGATCGACTCGCAGATGCAGTTGGCCGGCAATCCTTCCTTACTGGACCCGACCAAGGCGGTCGAGTCGTCGGCCGACGCACCGGCTCCCGATATCCCCTTGCCCGGCGGGGTCGAAGTCGTTGCCGAACCGAGCGTGCCGCTTCCCGGTGGTATGGAGGTCGTTGCCGAACCGGACGTGCCGTTACCGCAGATCATGGAAGCGGTCCCCGGCGATGCCGACACAGATGCCGCGGCTCGCGTTGGAGGTCTGCCGCAGGAGGGAACCCGATGATCCAGCGAATACTCGATCTGTTCATTCGGGAGCGGATGATTGTCTTGCTGTTGTTGGCTGTCGCCGTGCTCTACGGCTGGCACGCGACCCAACAGGTGCCGCTCGATGCCATTCCCAACGTCGGTGAGAACCAGGTGATCGTGCTGGCCGAGTGGCCGGGCCGTTCTCCCAAGGACGTGGAGGACCAGATCACCTATCCCCTGTCGATTGCGTTGCAGGCGGTCCCCGGAGCGACCAGCGTGCGGGGCAAGAGTATGTTCGGGTTTAGTTTCGTGCAGGTCACGTTTGACGATCGCATCGACTTCTACTGGGCGAGATCCCGAGTGTCCGAGCAGTTATCGACGGTGTCGGGACAACTGCCGCCGAGTGTGAATCCTCGTTTGGCGCCCGACGCCACGGCACTGGGACAGATCTATTACTACGTGCTCGATCCACCCCCCGGCATGGATTTGGCCGAGTTGCGGTCGAAGCAGGACTTCGTGGTGAAGTACGCCCTGCAGTCGGTGCCGGGCGTCGCCGAAGTGGCGTCGATCGGCGGTTACGTACGGCAATACCAAATCGAGGTCGACCCGGACAAATTGCGTTTTCATCGCCTTCCGCTGGCGCGGGTGATCGAGGCCATCCGAGCCGCCAACCTCGACGTCGGCGCGAAAACCGTCGAATCGAACGGGATGGAATACATCGTTCGCGGCAAAGGGTTCATCGGGGCCGAGCAGACGCTCGAGCAGACGCTCGAGCAGATCGAGATGAGTGTGATCGTCACCCGGGAGGGCGTTCCCGTGCGTATCCGCGATGTGGCTCGCGTCCAAGCCGGTCCCGCCTTTCGCCGGGGAGCCCTCGATCTGGACGGTCGCGAAGCGGTCGGGGGCGTAGTGGTGATGCGCTACGGCGAAAACCCTCGCCGAGTGATCGAAGCGGTAAAGAAGAAGATCGCCGCGATCGAGCCGGCTTTGGGGGGCGTGAAGATCGTCGGCGTGTACGATCGGGGCGAGTTGATCGACGAGACGGTGGCCACGCTGACATCGGCGCTGGGCCAGGAGATCCTGATTACTATCGTCGTGGTCGTACTGTTCCTGCTCCACTTTCGAGCCAGCATCGTGGTGGCGGTCACGCTGCCGGTGGCCGTATTGATGGCGTTCATCGCCATGCACTGGTTCGGAGTAGATGCCAACATTATGTCACTGGCGGGGATCGCCATCGCCATCGGCACGATGGTTGATATGGGGATCATCATCTCGGAGAATATCTACCGGCAGTTGGCCGATTGGGAGCGATCCGGTCGACCGGGTGGGCAGGTCGAGCGTCTGAACGTGATCCGTTCGGCGGCTGCGGAAGTGATTCCTGCGGTGATCACGGCGGTCAGCACGACGATCGTCAGCTTCCTGCCCGTGTTCCTGCTGACGGGACGGGATTACCGGTTGTTTGCTCCCCTGGCGTGGACCAAGACGTTTTCTTTGGCGGCCAGTCTGTTGGTGGCGGTGCTGTTCATTCCCATGCTCAGCCGGATCTTCCTCAAAAGCACCCATGTTCGAAGATGGCGAGCCGCCTTGGCGGCGACGGTGGCCGGAATGTTGGCGGCATCGCTATGTTGGACCGTGTGGGGAGAGCGCATCGAAGCGCTGACGACCGTGCCGCTGGGAGCCGTCGCGGCCGGGGTCGGCCTGCTGGCGGCCATGGCGATCTATGCTTTGGCCCGTGAGCAAATCCGTCCGATCGAAGCCAATCCAGTCAGCAGGTTGGTCAACGCGGTGTACACTCCGATCCTGTCCTGTTTCCTCCGGTTCAAACTGGCGTTCTTGGTACTACCGATGACGATTGTGCTATTGGGACTGGGGGCCTGGTTCGGGATGCCCCGCGTACTGAAGCCGCTGGAGCGGTTGGCGAGCCGGTTGGGGGCCGATTTGAACACGGTTCCCGGATATATCAAAGCCAAGCATGTGTGGACCGGTCTCAAGAGCGACGACTGGATCGCACTGGATGAGGGAAGCTGGTTCTACATGCCCAGCCTTTACCCGGCCGCCAGCTTTTCCCAAGCCGTGCAAGTGCTGCAAACGCAGGACGCGCTGATCGGGCAGATTCCGGAGGTGGCCCACGTGCTCGGCAAGATCGGCCGAGTCGAATCGGCACTCGATCCGGCTCCGGCCGCCATGGTGGAGACCTACGTGATGCTCAAGCCTCGCAGTCAGTGGCGCGAGGGCATGACCGAGCGGAAGATCTGGGACGAGATCAACGCCGTGGCGACGCTGCCCGGGGTGACCCCGGCATCGCCCCTCCAGCCGATCGAAGGTCGTGTGGTCATGCTGCAAAGCGGCATCAAGGCGTCGATGGCCATTCGTGTCTATGGGGACGATCTGGACGGTTTGGCCAAAGCGGCCAATGCGGTCGCCGAACACCTCAAGCAACACTCGATGGTCAATGCCAATACGGTGAACCCGGACGTGGTGATGGGCAAGCCGTACTTCGAATTCACGGTCGATCGCGAAGAGGCCGCTCGCTACGGAATGACCACTCAGATGGTCAACCAGATCGTGGCGGCCGGATTGGGCGGCACCGACGCCACCACCACCGTCGAGGGCCGGGAACGGTATCCGATTCAGGTGCGGTTTCAGCGGGGGACCCGCGAGGCGCTGGATGATCTGCGCAGCATTCCCGTGGTGACCCACCAGGGGGACGTCGTTCCCTTGGAGCGGTTGGCCACGGTCGAGACGACGTGGGGACCGGCCGCCATCAACAGTGAAGATGCCCGTCTGGTGGCTCACGTCGCCTTCTCGCCCCGCGAAGGCGCCGGGGATCTGGAGACGGTGGAAGCGGTCACCGCGTCGCTGCGGAAGGCGCGCGCCGACGGGAGTCTCACGTTCCCGCCGGGCAATTTCGAGCTGGAACCGGTGGGATCGTTTCAGAACCAGATTGAAGCCAACCGCCGGTTGATGTGGGTGGTGCCTGCCGTGATCCTCATCAATCTGCTGATCATCTACCTGCAGTTTCGGGAATTCGCTATCACGTTGGCCGTCTTTTCGGGAATCCCGGTCGCCTTCGGCGGTGGCATGATCCTACTTGGGACGGTTGGCGTGGAGATGAACACGGCGGTGTGGATCGGCTTCATCGCACTGTTCGGTATCGCCGTAGACGACGGTGTGGTGATCGCAACGTATCTGGATCAGGTGTTGAAGGAGCGCCCCATTCGGTCGATCCGGGATTTGCGCTCGGCCACACTGGAGGCGGGTCGCAAGCGGATTCGACCATGCCTGATGACGACCATCACCACCATCGCGGCGCTGATACCCGTGCTGATTTCGACCGGCCGCGGTGCCGATGTGGCTCGAGCCATGGCGCTGCCCGTGTTCGGCGGCATGTGTGTGGAACTGATCACACTGTTCGTGGTGCCGGTCGTCTACTGCGGATACAAGGAATGGAGATGGCGGGCCGGCATGCCGGACAGGCATTTCGAACTGCCGGTAGTGGAGGAAGATCCGCCGGCTGCGCGAGCGGCCGCATGACCGAATAGGAAACAACTCGGTGGAAAAGCCGAGCAGTATGGATGACGACGTGTTTCTTTTTTCTTGAAAAGGGAGTTGCAATGAACGTTTCACGATGGACTTCGGCTTTGGCGATCGTCGGCCTGATGGTCTCGGCGGCAGCGGCTCAGCAACCGGGCGTGCGGGCCATGAATCCGGATCAGGTGAAGATGGCCGTTCAGGGAATCTGTCCCGTTTCGGGCAACAAGTTGGGAACTCATGGCCAGCCGATCAAAGTCAAGTTGGGAGAAGAGGTTTTGTTTCTGTGCTGCCAGGGCTGCACGAAGCAGCGCGTCAACCCGCAGCACTGGGCCACCATTCACGCCAATTTCGCTCGCGCTCAAGGGATCTGCCCGATCATGAAGAAGCCTCTTCCCAAGTCGCCCAAGTGGACGGTGGTCAACGGCCAGTTGATCTACACCTGCTGCCCGCCCTGCGGCAAGAAGCTGCAAAGCGACCCGGCCGCGGCGGTGGCGCAGCTCAATGCGCTCTACCAGCAATCGTTGTCGACTCGGCAGCGCTGAGTCGCGTCCGAGCGGAGAGCCATATCCCGATCGACAGGCGAGGGACACGTGCGGCCCGGTCGGCGAGCCGAAGGCTCGTGCCGGGCCGCAGGAGTCTCGCCGCAAAGCCGATCCAGTCGTCGCGAAACGGCGGCCGGCCAGACGCAACTTGCCAATCGGGGTGGTTTTCGAGAGCCGATGGTGCCGATGAAAAAGAGGGTGTGGGACGGGCGCATCGGTCGGTCCCTGCCATGAGAGCCGGGCACGCATCGGTGCGGTGTTGAACGCGAGCCGAATCGTCGGCGGGATGCGCGGCTCAAAGAAGCCAGAGCGGCTGGATTGTCAGACGTCATCGAGACTTGAGGGGGAGCGGCACGGATGGCCTACCCACGAATCATCCATTTCGGTACGGGGCTTCTTCTGCTCTTGGCGGGTTGCCGCTCGGCCAGGTCTCTGTACGATCCCGAGTTCATTCAAGTGCTGCGCGACTCCGACCAGTCGTGGGAGAGTGTCGATCCGGTAACGCCGGCGCTCCCGCCGGCCGATCCTGCCTTGCAGGGACCGCAACCGGTTTCGGCACTGATTGCCATGGCGCTCGACCGCAATCCCAACGTGCAAGCGGCTCGCAAACGTCTCGAATCTCTGGCCCTCAAGGTGCCGGCGGCGGCCAGTCTGCAGGACCCGAACCTGGCGATGACCTTCTTTCCTGCCGCCGTCGAGACGGCGGCCGGGGCTCAAGAGTTCGCCCTGGGAGTGAACCAGAAGTTCCCGTGGTTCCGGAAACTGGACACGCGGGCGGGCATTGCGGAGTCGGAGGCGAATGTGGCTCGAGCCCGGCTGGCCGAAGTGGAACTCGAAACGATCGCCGGCGTCAAGCAGGCCTATTACGAGCTGTACTACTTGCAGCAGGCCATCAAGACGACCCGGACCGAGCAGCAGTTGCTGGCCGAACTGCGGGATGTCGCCAATGCCAGGTATCAGGCGGGACGAGTCAGCCAGCAGGACGTGTTGCGGGCCGACCTGGAGATCTCGCAGATCGAGAGTGAACTGATTCGACTGGACCAGCAACTCGTCAGCGCCCAGGCTCGCCTGGCTCAGTGGCTCCATATCGACCCCAGCACGAAATTGCTGGCGGATCTTCGTGAGGCGATGAACCGCGTGCCTGACGACCTGGCGTGGCTGCAGCGCCGGGCCGTGGCCGCTCGTCCCGCCCTGCACGCTCAGTTGGCCGCGCTGGAAAGGGACCGGCAAGCCGTCGGATTGGCGCAGCTCGACTATTATCCCGATGTGACATTGGGTCTGAACTGGATCGAGGTGGGCAACAGCGGCATTAGTCCGGTGACGAACGGCCGGGACTCGGTGTTGCTGACGGCCGGTTTGAATCTACCCATCTATCGAAAGCGGCTGCGGGCCAACGTACGGTCGGCTGAAGCCAAGGCGGTGGAGACGGCCCGGCAATACGACCGCATTCGCGATGAAACGTTGCAAGGTGTCGTGGATCTGTTCGCGACGGCTCGCAGTCAGCAAGATTTGCTCGAATTATTCCGTACCGACATTTTGCCCAAGGCCCGACAGACGCTCGAAGTGTCGACTCGAGCTTACAACGTAGGCGAGGTCGACTTCCTGCAGCTCATCGACAACTGGCGAAAGCTGCTGCGTTACGAAGTCACCTACTACCGGTTGGAGGCATCACTGCAACAGACGATGGCACAGTTGGAGCGGCTGATCGGCGGCTGGGGAGGTGTCCCGGCTGGACCGCAGCCCGCGGCGCCCAACAACCAGTAGTCCATGTTGCCAGAACACGATTTTCGGGGGGATTGAAGATGTTCACATGGCGTCCTCTGTTGACCTTGCTGCTGATGGGAGCGATGTCGGCCGTATTCTCCGGCTGCGCACCCGCCTACCACTCGTATGAGGACTGCTATATCGATTGCCGGTACTGCCCGCCTCCCCCCTTGCCGTGGCCCGAGTATCCGCCGTGCGTCTGTCATTCGGAGCCGGCGGAGGAGTACGTCGTCGGCGGCGCAGCGACCGCGGACAGGACGCAGCCGGCACCCGAGCCAGCCGGTGTGCAAGAGTAGCGCGGCGACCATGGGCAGAGGTCTGGTGATTGCCGCCGCCAGGCGGGGTCGTTATCGTAGAGCCAGAGGAAAGGTGATAACGACTCATGGCCGCACGTCTCTCATCCCGGGCAACACTGACGGGGGCTGCTGTGCTGCTGGTGCTTTTGGCCGCAGCGGGTGGCCTGGTCCGGCGCTGGTACGGCGGGCGGGATCGGCCGTCGGGATCGTTGCCCGAGGAGACGCCTCACGGTGTTGCCTACATCCCACCCGACAACCGTGGCTACGTTGGCAGCGAAGCCTGCGCAGCCTGTCACGCAGAGATCTGTGAGCAGTACGCTGCCCACCCGATGGCGCAGTCGACGCGTCGGATTGACGAGCTGAAGATCGTCGAGTCTTTTGACGAGGACGTGAATCACTTTGTCGCTTTCGGGCGCTACTATGAGGCGAGCCGGGAAGGAGATCGCTGGGTTCATTCCGAGGAACTCCGCAGCGATTCGGGTGAGTTGTTGTTTCGTCAACGTGAGACGTTGGCTTATGCCATCGGCGCGGGACTGAAGGGGCGGAGCTATCTCATTGACCGTGACGGCTGGTTGTACGAGTCGCCGATCACCTGGTATTCCGAAAAGGCTCGCTGGCAGCTTTCACCCGGTTACGACTATGCGGGGCATAGTCGGTTCGACCGCATCGTGAATGACGGCTGCCTGTTTTGCCACTCATCGCAGGTTCGTTTTACCTCCCGATCCAACCGCCGCTTGCAGACACCCCGTTTTGCGGAAGTGACGATTGGCTGTGAACGGTGCCATGGTCCTGGGCGCGAGCACGTGGAGGTGATGGAGCGAGCGGAGAGGGACGGAGTCGAAGTGGACGGTTACCGGATCGTGAACCCCGAGCAACTGACTCCTGCTTTGAGGGACAGCGTGTGTTACCAATGCCACCTGGAAGGGAAGGCTCGCATCTTGCGCAACGGTCGCGCGTTCTTCGATTTTCGGCCGGGCCAAGATGTCGAGGAGGTCTGGACGGTATTCGTAGCCGACGAGGAAGAGTCGCTGTTCACCGGACAGCCGGAACAGATGATCTCGAGTGTGTGTTACCAAGAAAGCGAAGGACGGATGGGTTGCACCTCGTGTCACGATCCCCACTGGAAACCCGACGCCCAAGCGCGCGTCGCATTCTACCGCAGTCGCTGTTTGCAGTGCCATCCGCAGCAGGCCTGTACGGCGTCGCCGACACTCCGCAGGGTCAAGGAAGACTCGTGCATCGAGTGCCACATGCCACGCTTGCCCACCGACGATGTGGCTCACGCCACGGTGTCGGACCATCGCATCCCGCGCAGACCGAGAGTCGAGACGAACCGGCGGCGATCAGCTCCGCGAACCTGGAGACGATTTTCCGACTATCGGCTGCCGGACGCCGAACTGCGACGAGCGTGGGCGCTGGCCCGATTCCAACAGGCCAGTGAATTCAGCGACATCGAGCTGGCGGAGCGGGCACGACGGGAACTGGAAGCGTTGGCTGCGTCGGGCGAGGCGGATTTCACCGTGTACTCGACACTGGCCAATCTGTATCTATTGCAAAAGGACTACGAGAGATCCAGGAAGTGGGCGGAGGCCGCTTTGCGACTCAAGCCCGAACACTGCCAGACCCTGGCGCTGCTGGGTCTGGTGTGCTACCGGTCGGATGCGGATGAGGCCAGTTTGGAATACTATCGCCGCTTGTTCGAGATCAACCCGAACTACGTGCTGGCTGCGGGGCCGTATGCCGATTTGCTGAGACTGCACGGCCATACCGAAGAGGCTTTGAAGGTGGCAAGGCGGGGTGTCGCCTTGAATCCGACCGATGGAATGTTGCGTGCCGTGCTGGCGGACGCACTGACGGTCTCGGGGCAGTCGGAGGAGGCTCGGCGGCAAACGCGGCTGCGCCAACGAATCGAGTCGCAGTTGCGCCGAGCGCACGGCCGCTGAGCGGTCGTGGACGGTCGTCGTCCGGTTCGCCTCGGCGATGTTCGCGTTTTCTGCCGCGCAACCGGTCGGTCGTGTTGGTTTGCTTAATAAGGGGAACCCTGATGAACGCTCTGCATCCGGCCATCCTCGTTCGCCACGAAGAAACTGCGCCGCGCGAACGCAGTACATGCGGGTGGCGCCATTTGTTGATCAGTCGTGGTGACGCGGACGTAGCCGCTTGGGCGCATGTGGTCGATATCGAGGGTGCCCGAGAGCACTACCACCGGCGCGGCACCGAATTGTACTACGTGTTGGAAGGTGAGGGCGCGGTGGTGCTGGACGGCGTGGAGTACCCGGTGAAGGCGGGCACCATCGTCCATATCCCACCGGGCGTCGTCCACGGTGCCAGGGGCCGGATGCGAGTGCTGGTCATCGGCATCCCGGACATCGCGGACGACGATTTGTGGTTTCCCCAGGCCGACGCGGCCGATGGTTGACGGCGCCTTAAGGGGCAGCGAAGGATCAACAGGAAACCTGTGCCGGATACTCGGCCAGATCGATCGCGGACTCGTCGGAATCCGCAGACGACGGTCGCGGGACGTCGGCGGTTCCGCGAGGTCGGGCCGGCTGAACGGTCGAAGGTGCGTCGTCGTCGCTGGTGCCGGTTTGGAATCTCCCCATGATCGCCTGTTGCGTCTGGGCCAGTTGGGAGAGTCGCCGCGCGGCGTCGTGAGTCCGATCGGCTCCACCGGCCGTCCGTTGCGCCGCGTCATCGACACTGGCGATGGTTCGGGTGATTTCGCCTGCCGAAGACGCGGTTTCCGACGCAGCAATTGCCACCGACTCGGCGGCCTCCGATGCTTCGTTGATATTCTGCGCGATTCCTTGCGTCAT
>Ga0256839_1005418_pt1 | contig 11804 bp, 7 predicted proteins | sample 354166metaG_FD_185968 | JGI IMG/M metagenome (GOLD analysis project Ga0256839, IMG submission 185968) | Hydrothermal vent microbial communities from Mid Atlantic Ridge, Atlantic Ocean - 354-166 | ecosystem: Environmental > Aquatic > Marine > Hydrothermal vents | place: Atlantic Ocean: Mid...
CGATAGACGCCTCGCTCAAGCCAATGGCTTATTACAAGCCGCAACGACCACAGGTATATTACTAGGTACTTTTTTCTTCTCAATCCTTTTTGAAAAACTGTTTAAAGGGTTTGAGTTTACTCACAGTCTTACCGATAAAGATGCCATTATTGCTCTAATGGCTCCGCTAGGTTGGGTGCTTGTTGGCTTAACCCTACTAGAACTTATTTTGGCTTATCGTCTACCACAACTAACCCAAACTAAAGATAAAATGAAGTTCCGTTGGGATGACTATACGCATGGCAGAACCCAAGCACGTAATTTAAAGCTTGCCAAAAGGCACCCTTATATTTGGTTATCTATTTTAGGGCTAGCGGTTTTCTGGGCGATTTCACAAGTACTGCTTGCCTCCTACCCAGCCTATGCCAAAGAGTTCTTAGGCTTAACCAATACAGCGGTCGTGCAAGGTTTAATGGCCTTTGGCGGAATTGGTATTTTAATCGGCTCAATTGCCGCAGGGCGGATTTCGCGTAACCATATTGAAATTGGTTTAGTCCCTGTTGGTGCGATCGGCGTTACTTTGTCACTGATTTTTATTCGTGTTTTTGACTCAAGCTTATTACAAGCCTTAAACTTTTTATTCCTCGGGGTTATGGGTGGATTTTTCATTGTACCACTCAATGCCTTAATGCAGTATCACACCAGAAACAGCCAACTCGGTCGTATCTTAGCCACCAATAATTTAGTTCAATTTAGTGTTATGCTGCTGTTTTTAATTATCACCAGTACATTGGCATATTATAGTGTCGGTAGCACCTCTATTCTTTGGGGCTTATTTATCGTCGCCCTACTCGGCACTTTTTACACCATTTCAAAAATTCCTGAATCCTTATTGCGTTTTATTATTGCGCGTATTTTTGCTGCTCGTTACCGCATGAAGGTTTTGGGTTTTGAAGATTTACCCCCTTCAGGCGGCGTGCTTTTACTAGGCAACCACATCAGCTTTGTAGATTGGGCATTAGTTCAAATCGCCTCACCCCGGCCCTTACATTTTGTAATTGAGCGGGGGTATTATGAGCGTTGGTACTTGAAAGGCATTTTAAAAATGTTCGGTGCAGTCCCGATTGCCAGTGGTGCAAGTGCATCTTCTCTCGATACCATTAATGGTTTATTAAAAGAGGGCAAAGCCGTTTGTTTATTCCCTGAAGGAACAATTAGCCGAACAGGGCAATTATCAGAATTTAAACGCGGCTACTTAAAAGCCATTGAAGGGACTCGTGCCAAAATTGTTCCGTTTTATTTACATGGTCTATGGGGAAGCCGCTTTTCACGCTCCAGCGGATTTTTAAAAGAGGCTCGCCAGTCAGGCTTTAAGCGCGATATTATCGTCGCCTTTGGAAAACCATTGCCCTCAGACACTTCCCCTGATCAGTTAAAACGGCGTATTTTCGACTTATCCTTTAATGCTTGGCAGGACTATGCCAAAACGATCGACCCTATTCCTGTCTCGTGGTTAAAAACAGCTAAGCGAATGAGTTTTCAAATGGCGGCGACCGATGTACAAGGTGAACCCTTAAGCCACCATAAATTTATGACCGCTGTGTTTGCTTTTTCTAGGTTAATCGCGAAAAAAAGCCCCGAACAAAATATTGGCTTGTTAATACCGTCCAGTGTCGGAGGCGCTATCACAAATATGGCGGTGCTTTGTTTGGGCAAAACGGTGGTTAATCTTAACTTCACAGCCAGTACAGAGGCTTTACAAGGCTCAATTAAAAAAGCAGATATTAAAACCGTTTACACCTCCAAAAAGTTTTTACGCAAACTGGATGAAAAAGGTATAAAAATAAAAGAAATCCTACCAAAAACTAAACTCATTTATTTAGAAGATTTTAAAGCCGAATTACCTAAAGTAAAAATGTTACTCACGATGCTAAGCGTGATGTTACTACCGACACAATTGCTACGTTTGATCTATATGAAACGTGTCAAAATGGACAGTACCGCCGCTATCTTATTCTCTAGTGGCAGTGAAGGCACACCCAAAGGGGTTGAATTAAGCCACCTTAATCTAGCGGCTAACTCACGCCAAGTCGCTGATATGCTTAACACACGAGAAAATGATGTGGTGATGTCAACACTCCCAACCTTTCATGCTTTTGGCTTATTAGCAACGACCTTTATGCCACTTTCTGAAGGTGTGCCTATTGTGTGTCACCCCGATCCTACCGATGTTTTGACCGTTTCAAAAGGTGCGGCTCGTCACAATGCCACGTTGCTCTTTGGTACTTCTACCTTCTTCAGACTCTATGTAATGAATAAAAAAGTACACCCGCTAATGCTCAAATCATTACGCCTAATTATTTCAGGTGCAGAGCGGCTCAACCCAACAGTGCGAGATGCCTTTGCAGCAAAGTTTGGCAAAAAAATTCTCGAAGGTTATGGTGCAACGGAAACCTCACCCGTAGCCAGTGTGAATCTACCGGATGCATTAGACACCAACTACTGGAAGACTCAACTGGGTAATAAAGATGGCACAGTCGGTATGCCACTACCGGGTACTAGTTTTCGTATTGTTAACCCTGATACGATGGCAGAACTTCCCACGGGTGAAGATGGCTTAATCCTTATTGGTGGGCCGCAAGTTATGAAAGGCTATTTATTAGACTCTGAAAAAACTAACGAAGTGATCACCGAGTTTGATAATAAACGCTGGTATCACAGTGGTGACAAAGGTCACCTTGATGAGGATAACTTTCTCACCATTGTTGATCGTTATTCACGTTTTGCCAAACTCGGTGGTGAAATGGTCAGTCTCTCGGCGGTTGAAGAGACTATCCGTGAAGCACTTAATGAACCCGATTTAGAACTGGTTGCAGTCAACTTACCCGATGATAAAAAAGGGGAGAAAGTTATTTTACTGATTTCTTCAGAAACACCTGCCGCTGAAATTAAAAAAGCACTTATCAAATCAGGGATGAATGCTTTAATGATTCCAGCTAAGATAACTTTAGTCAATGCCGTGCCAAAGCTAGGTAGCGGCAAAACAGATTTTGCAACATCTCGAAAAGTTGCTTTAGGAGAGATTAGCGTCTAATCATTCAAAAGTAAGCACTATTGTTCATTCTGTATCAAACACCGTTGAGCTATGATGTGTAATAAACCAATAAACGAGTAATCATTAATGGAACAACTCGAAATATATTTATCACCCGTGCTGGATTTTTTTAGTGGTCAACCTTGGATTCAAGGTGGGGCAATATTTTTAATTACGTTTATTTTTGCCTCATTCACTTCATGGGTTATTTTTCGGGTATTAAAGTTTCTAACCAGCAAAACTAAGTCTTATCTTGATGATCGATTGCTGAGTATTGCTCGTCCTCCTATTTATTACTCTTTAGTTATTACCGGTTTTTCGACCGCCGTAAAAATCATGCCACTATCCGATAGCATAACGGATAAGCTTATTTATGGTTTTAAAACCATCGGTGTATTGATTTGGATGACTGCGTTAATTCGAGCATCCAAAATTATTCTACAACAACTGGCTTGGGGTGGTGGTAAAAATAAGCAACGCTTAATTCAGCCACAAACACTACCCTTATTTGATAACTTATCTAAACTGTTAATCGTTGCCGTCGCCGGATATGTGATGTTCCAAATTTGGGGCATTGATATGACCGCTTGGGTAGCTTCTGCAGGCATCATGGGTTTAGCCGTATCCTTTGCGGCAAAAGATACTTTAGCCAATCTGTTTTCTGGTGTGTTTATCTTAGCCGACAGCCCTTATAAAATTGGCGATTATATTGTGCTTGATGATGGACAACGCGGTAAGGTCATGCACATTGGTCTTCGCAGTACGCGCTTAACCACAAGAGATGATGTGGAAGTTACCGTCCCCAACTCAGTGATGGGCAACAGTAAAGTTACCAATCAAAGCGGTGGGCCCAACCCCAAATTTAGAATTCGCGTCAAAGTGGGAGTTGCTTATGGCAGTGACACTGATCAAGTCAGGAATATTTTAATGGGTGTTGCAACAAGCGAGCCTTTAGTCACGAAAACACCCGAGCCACGCATTCGCTTTAGGGCTTTTGGTGGTTCTAGCTTAGATTTTGAACTATTGTGTTGGATTGAAGACCCAGAACTTAGAGGGCGCACCTTGGATAAGCTGAATGACGAAGTTTATAAAAAATTCAACGCAAATAGCATAGAAATACCTTACAACAAGCAAGATATTTATATTAAAGAAATGCCTAACCGCTAGGCTGTATAAATAGCTAACATGCTATTGATCGTATCACTGATTTTTTCCCGTAATTCAGGTGGGGAAAGCACCTCTACCTGATCGGCATATTTTAAAATATCTCCAATTAATTCCAAGTCACTACCATACGGAATTTCTAATTGGTACGAGCCATCATCCAACCACTGACCTTTTTGATCTTTATGCCAGACCTCTTCTGCTACCCATTGTGAACGATGCGGAGTGAATTTTAGGGTAGCAATGCCATTAACTTTTCCTCCAAAAATGCCAAAGGTTTGCCCGTAATGCTGATTTAATGTTTCATGACTGAGTGTTTTACGCGAGGTTTTAAGTAGCTCTAAATCTTCAATACGTTCTAAGGCGAACGTGCGTAAAGCATCTTGACTGTGACACCATGCATCTAAATACCAATTATCTCGATAATGCGTTAGCCTTTGTGGTGATAGCGTTCGTGAAAAGTCTTGTGTCATTTTCTCAATGCGACTTTTAGCACCAGAGCGCCCATCATAACGAATCGTAATCTGCTTGCCTTGTAAAACAGCCTGAGTCACCAGACTTAAGTATTTAATATTCCCTTGCCGTTTGCCAATATTAATCATCCGAATACGATTCGCCGCCAGCTCTTCAGAACCGCCTAACTTTTCACGAATTTTATCCAAATGATTTTTTAAGGCCTTAGTGTCTGACTCTAAAAAACCTGGCTCTAGGTTTTTAATTATCTGGTCAATCAACAGTAACGCATTGATTTCTTGAGTAGTAAAAAGATGGCTAGGAAGCTCTAAATCAGTATCATCATTATGTTCTAGTTGATACCCCTTCGCCTCACGGTCATAAACGATATTTAAGTTATGTGTATCACGTAAGTCTTGTATGTAACGCTCTACCGTTGCGGTTGAACATTCTAATTTATCCTCTAAAGTAAGCCTCGTTACAGGATAACGAGATTGCTTAAGGATATTAAATAATTGTGCGATTGAATCTGATTTAGCCATGCCGTGATTTATAACAAAAAAACACACATAAAACTAAATTGATTTTTAGTTTACTTGACCACTACATCTAAACTTATAAAAAAAACTTCATCATGATAAGTACAATAAAGCCAATAACTGCAATACCAAATAAGCGAATGAGGTTAACGCTATCAAAAACAGCTGTGTTACTTGAGTAATCATTTGTTACACTTTGAGCACTTTCTGTTAATTTTGGGCGTATATTTTTCTTATTAAATTTAGTGAAGTCAACATGAACAGTGTCATTAGTAGATGCTTTCCTCAAAACTTTTACTAATGGAGCTTCTCTTTTGTAGACTGCTTTTATTTGACAAAGCTTACGAAATATTCCCGTTTTCGCAGTTGCCGTTATGATTCGAGCATCACCGTTTTCATCCACTAGCCTATATTCAAGAATCCCTTTACCTTCCGATATTTCTTTAAATTTTTGTGCTTGAATAAGAAAACTTTTTTGCATTTTATGCTTCATAAATGCCTCCTGAAATTATTTAAACCGCTATAATTTATGAGCTAAGCATCCACAGCATATAAGCTGAAATCACAAAAAAACCTAAGGTTAAAAATTCTGGTGGGTTGATGCTTTTGCTTAACACTCTGTTTTTATTATTAGTATTCGTTTGATACAGTGAAGCATCGGACTCTCGTCTACCTTGTTTCAAAAGAGAGATACGCGGCTGTTTATTAAATTCAGTGTAACTCACTTCAACTTGTTGTTCTACCTCTGCCTGACAGAGTACATCGACTAGTGGTGTTTCACGGTAATATTTAGCGCGAACCGATTTCACGTTGTTAGCAAAGCTTAACTTGGCCACCGCATGTACCACACGTTGATTGCCTTTATCGTCTATCAAATAATAGTCCAAAATAGCTTTGTTCTTGGCCGCATCGGCTAACTGCACTTTTTGTAGTGTGTATGTCTTATTCATCGTCTTATCTTTATTATTAATTAGTTAAACATACGATAAAACCTTGCTTAAAAACTAACCAGCATAGTCCCTACCAGTGGCAGCTTTTTATTGATAATGGTAATTGTGACCTTTTAAACGGTAGAAAATAGAAACTTAACGGTTTATTTAAGTTTCTCAAACACCGCAATCGATTCTACATGCGCCGTCTGCGGAAACATATCCATGACGCCAGCGCCTAACAACTTATAACCATGCTTATGCACTAATTCACCAGCATCACGCGCTAAAGTTGCAGGATGACATGAAACATAAACAATACGCTTTGCGCCTAATTTAGGAAAATGCTCAATAATTTCTTTCGCCCCTGAGCGAGGCGGATCTAATAAAATACAATCATATTTTTGCTTTAGCCACTGCTCTGTTTTTAGCTCTAACTCGGTTCCCATTAGGTTACAAGCAAAGTAATCGGTATTTTCAATGCCATTAGCTAGTGCCGTTTGGCGTGCTCGTGTCACCATTACATCATCACCTTCCACTCCTGTTACATGCTCGGCATTACGCGCAATGGGTAAGGTGAAATTGCCCAAGCCGCAAAATAAGTCCAGCACCCGCTCTTTACCCGTAAGCTTTAATAACTCAACCGCGCGCGGTACCATTTGCAAATTAATACTGTTATTAACTTGAAAGAAATCCTGTGGTCCAAACTGTACTTTAGTATCAAAAGCAGCATGTTCGTAAAACAGCGCTGTTGGCTCTGCCTCTTCTGGCGCTGGCCAAATACAATGAACCGTGGTTGGGCCTTTAGGTTGTAGGTAGAGTTGATAGTCATGTGTTTTAGCAAACTCAACCCACATTGACTGGTCTTTATCAGATAAAGGTTTTAGATGCCTAACAATTAACGCCACGCCGTTATCGCCTACTGCCACCTCAATCTGTGGTGTGCTGTCACGTGAATCCATGTCATAAATCAATGTTTGAAATAAATCGAGCTTTTTACCGACACTTTCATGTAAGACTTCGCACGAATCCATCACCGCTAAAAAACCACCATGGCGCTCTCTAAAGCCCACTAGAACACGGTCTTTTTTATGCACATATTTCACGCCTAATCGCGCTTTACGGCGGTAGCCCCACTGATCACCCATTATGACTTCAAATACTTCTGCAGGCTCAACCTTGCCTAGGTGCTTAAGTGAATCAAGCATAGATGTTTGTTTATATTTTATTTGCGCATCAGAACTTAAATGTTGCAAGGAACAGCCACCACAAATTTCATAATGTGGGCATTTTGGCTCGACACGATCAGGTGAAGCTTCTAAGACTTGCTCAATCTTACCTTCATCATGCTTACGCGATTGCTGGGTATAAATGAAGGTAACTTTCTCACCCGGCAATGCACCGCTAATAAAAACGGCTTTACCACCAATATGAGCAACGCCCCTACCCTCATGGCTGAGCGATTCAATCTGTGCTTCTACCGGTTCTTGCGGGAGTCGTTGTTTTCGAGTGCGTCTACGTCTTGCCATGATTTTAAGTGCTTTGAAAAAAGCGAAATAGTACCCGTATCGCTAGGGTTTTACCATGAAGATTTTTGTTTAGCATCAGCACCTGTAGAATTTTATCAATAAGTCTTACAACTGCCCACAAACCTTTGAGGCGATAAACCCCAGCGGTTATCAAAGGGAGCATGCGGATCAGATGATACCGTGCCTTTTTCTAGTCTTTCCCACATTTGTCGTAAGTTAATGTGTTTAGTATTATCATTCGGATAAATCGCTAAACCACAAAAACTATCCAGTTCTGCTAATAAGCCCTCAGGCAAATCGGGATGAAAAATCGAACGCGCTAATATTTGCCCGTTGACTTTATCTTCTTCCATTTTACCGCCTTCGTAAGCAATTTTTTGTACCTCTTGAAAAAAGCGGTACAAACGCTTGTCACGTGAAGGGGTTGAGTAATAGTCATACTCTTTAGCATTCATACACTGCCTGCCTTGCGCGCGTATTTTATTCAGTTGTTTCAAGCCATCATTGACGTAGTTAACCCGCTCTTTGGCAAACGAACACAAGCTGTGCATCAAACGCATGGTTTTTTCTTCTAACGGTTCCGCGCGGCGTTGCAGTTTTTTTGAAATTACATCGGTAAATGGCACATAGTTTAATCCTGTTTTTTGTGCCACAACATATTGCTCATTACTAAAACCTGGCTGCTGTTGCGCAGGCTTATCAATATTTCGTGGCCATTTAAAGCGGCGGTAACCATCGGTCATTCCAACAGGGTCGTGCGGAATAAAAAAGGGGTAAGAATACAGCTTAATCATTCTTTTGGGTGAAGCAGGCGTGGTTGAATTCATTAATACCGTAACCCCTGTTTCTGTAATGCCCGTGATACTGTATGAATGAGTACCAGGTTCAACATACAAATCCCCTGCTTTAATCTGTGATAAAGCAATAGGAAACGAGTCTACAGGTAAGCTACGTGTACCAACACGATCAATCATAAACAAAGCAAATTGTCGGAAACGTTGATCGGCGGGTGACTTATCCCAGTTACTCATATTGTTATTAATGTACTTATTTTTTTTATTCAAATAGTGGATTTTAAACGGCAATTTATTTTCATAAGAAAACACCGCACGCATTAAATAAACTGCATCCGCACAATCGTGTGGAATTCCAAAGTAAGCAGGTCGATTAACCTTATTTAAAAAGAAATCCTCTTTCCACTCAGTGGCTGCCCATTGTTGGTATTTTAATTCCCAGTTATCATTCCAGTAGTTATTGCCAGAATCCCAAACCCCTGCACTGCTTATTTTTGTAAAAAAAACAGCGAAAACAATAAAAGAAATTTTTAGTATTTTATGCATAAATCCCCCAACTTATAATTGCCAGTGCAGTATAACGCTTTTTTCAAGAAACTCTACTCGAACAATATGGCACTTTTTTGCAAGTCCACTTTAAAAACTTTTTTAACCTTAATTTTTTCAGATTTACCTATTTTATTAACAATGTTTGATAAAGCAAACTGCCAAGCATCACTGATTTCTCCAGTAAGCTTAGCAGTTATGCTTTGCTCCTTTGTTGTGGATAGACTCGTTGTTACTTTTGACTCATTTCCTGCTTGCAATGATGCAGCTTCTATTTTTAACGAGCTGTCTTCACCTTGAAAGATTTTATTAAAAAGTTCTGTGTTTAATGACTTCTGAGCCGAGGAAATTTTATCATTCAGCTGAATAATCTCATCTCTGCCCTCTGGGTACTCTCCCATATCCTCTAAAGTCCAAGCAATTTGTTGCTTGAGATTATCCAACTCCGCTATGGCATCACTAACGGCCATCACACCGTCTGCTGATAAACCACTAAAACGTAAACTAAGCTTAGCTGTATCAAAAGGTAACTCAGCATTCTTTAGGTGTTGTGCAAACTCTAATAAAACAAACCCTTTTAAAAAATTTTGTTCTATAGATAGATCACTCTTAGCAACTAAGCTTACTTTTACTGCTTGCTTAAAATAAGGATGCATAATTGTAACAAGCGAACTACGAAGTGCCATTACTCCAGGCTTATAACCCGCACTCACTGCTTGCCCCGTTTGTTGATAGCTAATGGATACCGTATCCGCATATATTGTTTTGGGAGCAACACCTAGACGTAAACTTTCTATTTGGACTGAGCCATGATTGTTTTCTTGTTTTTCACTTGTTTCAAATTGATAAAGACCACTAAGTTTGACTTTGCCAAAACTGGCTTCTACTATTGAAGAATAATGCGCTTGGCGTTTAAAGTCTGTGCGAACAATTACTTTAGGGAACTGCTCAGGAAAAATACCACGCAAATTTTCAAGCTCACTTTGTGTTGAGTGAGCCTCATCAACTTTAAATAACCAACGAGAACTTCCCGTACTCACGCCTTGCTTAGTTATAAAAACAGGGCCGTTCATAAGTTTTGCTGTAATCGTAACTTCGCCGATACGCTCAGCCACCGCAGGAATATCAGAACTGACTCGCAACTGTGCCGTTGCACCCAAAGCACCCATTAGTTTTTTACGGTAGTTTAGTAACTCAAAGCGAATGAGCTTTTCACCAAGAACTTCAGAATGCATCTGTAAATAGTGCCTAAAGGCTTGTTCAGCTTGATTAGAAAAATAGTATCCAAGCGATAACCAAAGCCCAATCAGTACCGCACATAATACTAAATAATGCTTCCACCCAGACCTTCGCCTTGCCCGCTTAGCCTTTTCCTTTGTTCTAACTCGTCTTTTTTTCATAGTTATGTTAATTATTTTATAATTTTTTACATTAAAAATGTAGCCGTTCATCCTACATTCATTCGTCCTTGATATATTATAAGAGATCTTGCACGAGTCGATGGCGAAAGAAAAATCGGATGAAACTCCACTGATTGAGGCAAAAAGTGAAGCTAATAACGGGTTATTAGCAAGTTTTTCAACAAAAAGCAGTGGAGTTTCAACCATTTATACTCGTCATCCGAGTTGTGCAAAGGTCTCTAAAGCAATAAAAAGGGGAAGCATCTGACTTGGTTATAGTTTTAAGACCAAAAAAGATGCTTATAAAAATCAAACTACAATTATTATTGTAGTTTAGAGTTTAAATAATAAAAATAAGTGTACAGAGTCTATGTACGACACTCGTTTAATAAATACTCTAAATAACGACGCAGGCGTTAGTCTGCGCGCACTATTGTGTGCTTTTATTGTTACTTCAACAACGCCTATTTTTGCAAAAGGTGTCGCAGCAGGGACCAATATTTCTAATAAGGCTATAGTTACCTACTCAATAAACAGTGCGACAAAAGAACCCATCGAGAGCACGCCATTAGGTAACTCTGTTCCCGGCCTTGGTAACGGACAAGCAACACAGTTTAAAGTTGACCGTAAGATTGATTTACTCATTACGGGTAACAACAACGCTAATGTTAAACCAGGTGATACGCAGTCTACCGTCACGTTTAGTTTAGTCAATGAAGGCAATGACACACAAGAATTTAGTTTAAGCACCAATAGCACTTTAACGGGCGACAACTTTGATAGCAGCAATTGCCAAACCAGTATTACGCAGGTAAAAGATAGCTCTGGCACCAATGTAACAGGCTTGAACTTACCACTTACAGGCAACATAACCTTAGCAGCAGACTATCAAGCAAGTATTGCTGTTAAGTGTGATATTCCACTTAATCACACGAACAATAACCAGCCTATTCTCTCAGGACAAAAAGCGTTGGTAGCGGTAACCGCAACAGCAGTAAAAAACCAAGACGGAACTGCTGTCACTCAAACCACAACAGCAGATGTCGCCAACACGGTCGATACCGTATTTGTAGATAATGCAGGGACTGATGACAATGCACGTGATGCATCACACTCTGCAAGACTCACTTATATCGCAAGCAGCTCTAGTGTGATACCTACACTATCCATAAAAAAGACCGTAGAGGGGGTACAAGACCCTAAAGGAGGAAATAACGCAATCTCAGGTGCTGTGATAACGTATAAAATAATAGTGAGTACCACAGGTAACGGCGTGATTAATAACGTAATAATCACCGACCCCACACCTTCAGGATTAACATACAAGAAAGGCTCTATCTACTTGAACAATATAAATTTTACAGACAAGGTTGATAA
>Ga0256839_1005419_pt1 | contig 11803 bp, 9 predicted proteins | sample 354166metaG_FD_185968 | JGI IMG/M metagenome (GOLD analysis project Ga0256839, IMG submission 185968) | Hydrothermal vent microbial communities from Mid Atlantic Ridge, Atlantic Ocean - 354-166 | ecosystem: Environmental > Aquatic > Marine > Hydrothermal vents | place: Atlantic Ocean: Mid...
AATTCTTTGGACATCAGGGTAGATTGCATCGGGGGTCTGTATGTCAATTTGATCACCTAGAGCCCTTCGAGTTTCCACATTGAGGGCCTTTAGTAAGGTATTTGCATCAGCCTTACTTGGCATATCAGAGAACCCCTGTGCCTCACGGAGATACTTCGTTACAATCAGACGAATGACCTCGTAGAATTCATCCACCCCACTGTGGGCCATAATCAATTCTTGGCATCGTGCGATCTTTGACTGGAAATCTTGCCCTGCGGAGTGTCTTTTTGCCATCGACCTAGGTCACCTATAGTTGCGACCTAGGTCGTACGCCGATTCACCGAGTAAGTAAACCTTCTATGCACAACACATATATAGGTTTGAATTAAAACGTAACGCCTCACGGCCTGACCCCGCCAAAACATAAGGAAAATGCTGTGCTTATACTGTATTTGATACGAGAGTATTTCACCCTTCGAAGTCGAAAAGTGCCTTAAGGCATTGTTCTTATTGCGAAATTATGGTGCCCCCACACGGACTCGAACCGCGGACCTACTGATTACAAATCAGTTGCTCTACCAGCTGAGCTATAGGGGCATCCGGCGCGTTCTTAGCGCTCTCTAAATTAGCTTGCAAGTCAAAACTAAACCTCAAGCCCAGTTTATTGCTTGGCATTGCTGCGAGTCTAACGATAGGCTCGGCTTTCACGCAAAACAGGAGCAGATAATGGCTGATGAATATACCCCACCCAAGGTTTGGCAGTGGGAATCCAAAAGTGGCGGCACTTTTGCAAATATCAACCGCCCTGTCAGTGGAGCAACCCATGAAAAAGGACTGCCCAAGGGGAAGCACCCGCTTCAGCTATACTCACTGGCCACGCCCAACGGAGTGAAGGTCACCATCTTGCTGGAGGAACTTCTGGCCGCAGGCCATGATGCCGAATACGACGCCTACCTGATTGATATCGGCGAGGGAGACCAGTTTGGCAGCGGCTTTGTCGCGCTAAACCCTAATTCCAAAATTCCGGCTATGCTGGATGCAAAAACGGGCGAGCGCCTTTTTGAGTCCGGGTCAATATTGCTGTATCTGGCCGAAAAATTTGGCGCATTTTTGCCCGAAAACCGCAGCCAATGCTTAAACTGGCTGTTTTGGCAAATGGGCAGCGCACCCTATTTGGGCGGCGGATTTGGGCATTTTTACAAATACGCGCCGGCAAAAATTGAATACGCGATAGACCGCTTTACCATGGAAACCAAACGCCAGCTTGATGTGCTCGACAAGCACCTTGCCGAAAACCGCTATATGTGTGGCGACGATTACTCCATCGCCGATATGGCGATCTGGCCGTGGTATGGCGCAGTGGTGCTTGATATCGTTTACGAGGCTGCCGAGTTTCTTGATGCGGCAGCCTATACCCACCTTATGCGCTGGGCAAAAGAAATTGATGCCCGACCCGCCGTGCAGCGAGGCAAAATGGTTAATCGATCATGGGGACCAGAAGAAGGCCAATTGCATGAGCGTCATCACGCCAGTGATTTCGAGCGGCGCACACAAGATAAAATCGACGCGTAAAGCTGTATGGTCCAAACAGTTTAGCGCCAGGTATCATCCTCTAAACCCACCTTATCTCTATGTTTAAATTACGCGATAGCGCCATTCAATTGGCCTTACTAAACTAGTTTAGTGAGGTCAGTTGAATGCGGCAAAATACAGCCTGACACTTTGCACGCGCGCCCCTGCAAATGTGGCATTGCCGATCAAGTCTTGCACCCCGCGCCCTTCCCCGCTAAACCGATTTGCAAACGATTTAGCTTGGAAGTCACATGTCTATTGATATCAAAACCGCCCGTAAAGTGGCACATCTGGCCCGCATTGAAGTCGCCGAGGAGGCCTTGCCGCCGTTGGCCGATGCGCTTTCCAACATTCTGGCCTTTATGGAGCAGCTCAACGAGGTCGATATCGAAGGCGTGGAGCCGATGAGTTCTGTCACTCCCATGGCGCTAAAACAGCGCAAGGATGAGGTGACCGATGGCGGCTATCAAGCAAAAATCCTCGCCAACGCGCCCGATACCCGCGAAGGATTTTTTGCCGTGCCAAAAGTGGTGGAGTAGAGCATGACAGACCTAAGCAAACTCACAATTGCCGATGCGCGAGACGCTATGCGCAAGGGCGAATTCACCGCTATAGAGCTAACAGAGCAATATCTCGGCGCGATTGAGGCCGCGGGTGCGCTCAACGCCTTTTCAACCAACACACCAGAGATCGCCCGCACCCAAGCCGCGGCGGCTGACGCGCGCATTGCCAAGGGCGATGCCCCCGATATGTGCGGCATTCCGCTAGGCATTAAAGACCTGTTCTGTACCAAAGGCGTGCAAACCCAAGCTGCCAGCCACATTCTGGATGGCTTCAAGCCGGAATATGAAAGCACCATTACAGGCCAGCTGTTTGATGCGGGCGCGGTGATGCTTGGCAAGCTTAATATGGACGAATTCGCCATGGGCAGCTCGAATGAAACTTCGTTTTATGGCCCCGTAACCTCGCCTTGGCGGCGTGGGAATGAGGTCACGCCCCTCACCCCTGGTGGCTCTTCCGGTGGCTCGGCGGCTGCGGTTTCGGCAGACCTGTGTTTGGGCGCAACCGGCACTGACACCGGCGGCTCCATCCGCCAGCCAGCGGCTTTTACCGGCATTGTTGGCGTTAAGCCTACCTATGGCCGCTGCTCGCGCTGGGGTGTGGTGGCCTTTGCCTCCTCGCTTGACCAAGCTGGCCCAATGGTGAAAACCGTGCGCGACAGCGCCATTATGCTGGAAGCTATGGCTGGCCATGATGCCAAAGACAGCACCAGCGCCGATCTTCCAGTCCCAAACTTCGAAGCGGCCCTCACCGGCGATATTCGCGGCAAGAAAATCGGTATCCCCAAGGAATATCGTCTGGACGGGATGCCTGACGAGATCGAAAAACTCTGGGCCGAGGGCGCTGAAAAACTCCGTGATGCGGGTGCCGAAATTGTAGACATCTCCCTGCCCCACACCAAATACGCCCTGCCCGCTTATTACGTTATTGCGCCCGCCGAGGCCTCAAGTAACCTCAGCCGCTATGACGGTGTTAAATACGGCCACCGCGCCAAGCTGAACGCGGGCGAAGGCATTACCGATATGTATCAGCGCACCCGCGCCGAGGGCTTTGGCGACGAGGTCCAGCGCCGCGTGATGATCGGAGCCTATGTGCTTTCGGCGGGTTTTTATGATGCCTATTACATCCGCGCCCAGAAGGTGCGCACCTTGATCAAGCAGGATTTTGAAAAGGTGTTTGCCGATGGCATTGACCAGATCCTCACCCCTGCCACGCCGTCCGCGGCCTTTGGCCTTGGTGAAATGGCGGATGCAGACCCGATTAAAATGTATCTGAACGATGTGTTTACCGTTACGGTTAACCTCGCGGGCCTGCCCGGCGTGAGCGTGCCCACGGGGCTGGATGCCAGCGGACTTCCGCTTGGATTGCAGCTTATCGGCCAGCCATGGGGCGAGGCCGATATGCTCAACACCGCATTTACGCTAGAACAAGCCAGCGGCTTTGCCGCCAAACCCGCCCGTTGGTGGTAAGGAGATAAAAATGGCACACTTCAAGCTCGGCATTCTGGCGCTTATGGGCCTCACCTTGGCAGCTTGCCAGCAAGAAGCCGGATTTGACGCCCGCTTTCCTCCGCTTGGCGGCACGCGGCCTGTAATTATGCCCAACGCTGATATGCCAACCGATTTAACACCCGCCGAGCCTGTTGCGAGTGAGCCAACCGAAAGCCTAACCAATGCCGTAAACGAGGCGCTGGCAAACACAGAGCCTGCTAGCGGCGAAGCGAACGTTGCGAACCTCACCCCAAATTCCGGCGCTGGCATGGCCTCTGATAGCGGCGTGCTAAACCTTGCCGAACAAAGCCAAGCCGAGCAGCTACGCCTGCGCACGGCTGATGCCGCCGCTCTAGCCGCAGCCGCAGCGCAACGGGTGGTTATCCAACCCGGACAAATGCCTGCTGTTGTGGCGGGTGTAAACATTATTACCTACGCTCGGGAAACCACTAACGCAGTGGGCGAGCGCATTTACCGCCGCCCCAGCATCCGCCGCACCATTTCAGCGTCGCAATGCCGCAAATTCAGCAGCGCTGACAATGCCCAGCGCAATTTTTTGGCCAATGGCGGCCCGCAAGACGATCCCCTCAACCTGGACCCAGACGGCGACGGCTTTGCCTGCCGCTGGTCCCCTGAAGCTTACCGCGCCTTGGTGCTGAACTAGCGCGTATCGTTTCAGGCCAAAGGCCGTATACAGGTTTCTACAATCAAATGTCCGTTGGCTCGCTTGGCGGGGCTAGGCCGCTTAACATCGGGGACCGGCACATAGGCGACCAGCCAAAGCAGCCCCGCACGGCTTCATCAAGCACCGCCACGCAGGCACGCTCGCTATCGGTCCGTCGCACGTCCATGCCAAAAAACGCTGCATCAACAAACATGCGCCTGCCATTTTTATATAATGGAATTTTCCCTGCAGCGATTCGTTTTTTGGCCTCGTGAGGGCGAGCATAACCGGACCAACGCTCGCGCCAGCGATGGCTCCACCACGGGAAGAGTGATTTTCCAGCGCAAATACTAATAAAAACCTTACCCACACGAAAACAGAGCAAAAATAATATATTTTATCCTTGATTTACTGAGGAATAGGGTGAAAGCTTAATGCATTGAGTTAAGATCCTGCGTATAGCGCATGCATAAATATAGACTTGACGGAGTTGAAGATGAATCTGAGTAGAACCTACAAAAACCTGCTAACAACAACCTTATTGGCCTCCGGATTGGCCTTTGCCACTACGGGAGCCGCAGATGTTATAACGCTCACATCTGCTGATGGAGCGCTCACCATTTCAGGGGATCTAGTGGCCTTCGAGGACGGGTTTTATCGTATTCGTACAACTATTGGCGACCTTTCCATTAGCGATAATGATGTGAGTTGTGAAGGGGACGCTTGCCCCGTAGCCATTGCTGGCAGTAACATTGTTGCGGTGGGTGCCAGCGCCATGGGGAGTCGCTTGTTGCCGGCTTTGCTTGAAGGGTTTTCTGCCTCGATTGAAGCCAAGCTAAACCCCGTGCAGGGCGCGGCCGCCGGCACCATCGCGCAAGATATTGTAAGTGAAGGCGGGCGGGGAGATGTTTTGGCAACTGTGAACATCAATCTAAGCGATTCCGCCAATGCCTTCCGCGCCTTAACCAGCCCGGAAGTGCAGCTTGGCATGGCCACCCGCCGGGTGCTCCCCGCCGAAGCCCGCCGTGTTGCGCAATCCCGTGGGGGCAACCTGATTGATGCCAACCAGGAGCGTGTGGTTGCGGTGGACCCTGTAATAATCATGGTGCATCCAAGCAACCCTGTACAATCGGTCTCGCTGGAAGACCTGGACGGCATATATAGCGGGCGGATCACCAACTGGTCAGAGCTTGGCGGGCGCAACGCCCCCATTATCGTTTACGGACGGGAGCGTAATACCGGCACTGGCGGTGCCTTTCAGGAGGCTATCTTCTCCAAATCAGGCAACCGCCAAGCCAGTTCCGTGATTATTCTGGAGAGCGACGAGCAGATCGCCAGCTCGGTTATGACCCAGCCTGCCGCGATCGGCATTTCCGGTGTGGCCTATTCCGGTGGCACCAAGCCTTTGGACATTATCGACCAGTGCGGCATTACCGTGAGCCCTGATTCGTTTACAACCAAAGCTGAGGAATATCCTATTCAGCGCCGACTATACCTATATAACCGCGCCGACAACGTAACCCCGACCCTTTCGGATTTTCTGACATACGCCTCTTCAAGCGCCGCAGATTCGCTTGTGGCCAATGCCGGGTTTTTCAACTTGGCCGTGGAGCAAGACCAGCGCCCCTACCAAGGCGGCCGCGCTTTCGGGGTGATAGACGCCCCGCATAACGCCGAAGAACTGCCGCTTATGCGAGAACTGGTGGTTGACCTTCTATCTTATGACAGGCTCACAACCACGATCCGCTTCGGGTCCGGTTCCTCATCGGTGGAGGCCAAAGGCTTTGCCGATCTTGAGCGCCTCTATCAATATGTCAACACATTGGACTATGCCGTTGAATTGATGTTTGCAGGTTTCTCTGATGCGGATGGCGGCTTTACAGCCAACAGTTCTCTCTCCCTTAACCGTGCAAACCAGGTCGCCGATACCGCCGCTCAATTTGCAGCTGGTAAGATCACCAATCCATTTGGTGTTTCTTTTGTGGCAAAAGGCTACGGAGAGCTGGCCCCTGTGGCCTGCAACACAACGCTGGAAGGAAAACGCACCAATCGCCGCGTGGAAATATGGATTCGCAGGCAGTAGAGCGCACGGCGGGAAAACCCGCATACGCAGCTTGAACAACCTGAATTTCCACACAGTGAGGACTCTAAAAATGAAGTTATTTTACCTTCCTAGATTAACCGCGACGCTTATGGTGCTCGCTTTGCCCCTGCACGCGCAAGAGGTCGGGGTCAGCCCTGACGCCATCGCCTTTAGCCAGATCGCCGCCCTTGACGGCCCTGCCGGCCAGCTTGGGTTGGGGATGCGAAAGGGCCTGCTGGCCGCGTTCCAAGAAGTGAACGCAGATGGCGGCATAAATGGCCGTAACCTTACGCTTGATAGTCGGGATGACGGCTATGAGCCGGATCGCTCGATTGCCGAGATCAACCGCGTAATAGACGAAAATGCGTTTTTTGCCATTATAGGCACGGTTGGCACGCCCACCAACAAGGTGTTGCAACCCTTGGCCACCGAGGCCGGCATTCCGCTTCTTGGCCCATTTACCGGTGCCGGCTTTTTGCGAAACCCTGAAAACGCCAATGTTTACAATGTGCGAGGCACCTATGACGCCGAAACCGAGGAATGGATCAAGCAACTGGTCGATGTCGAGGGCCTGAGCAATATCGCGATTCTGTATCAGGATGACGCTTTTGGCAATGTTGGCCTGAGCGGCGTTGAAAAGGCGCTCACGCGGCGCGGCATGCAGCTTTCAGCGCGCGGTACCTATACCCGGAACACCACCAACGTAAAAGACGCCTTGGTGAATATGATGGAAGTCAACCCGCAAGCCGTGGTTATGGTGGGTGCCTATCAGCCCATAGGCGAGTTTATCAAACTGGCCCGTACCTTCAGCTTCACCCCTGAATTTGTGACCATATCCTTCGTGGGTTCGCAGGCCCTTGCTGACGAGCTTTGGCCCGAAGGCGCGGGCGTGCTGATCTCGCAAGTGGTGCCCTTTCCGTGGGATGACAGTATCGGCATTGTAGCGGATTATCAGGCGGCTATGAATAATTATGAAGAATATGCCAGCTATGATTTTGTGTCGCTCGAGGGGTATATTGTGGGCCGCGTGGCTATTGCCGCCCTGCAAAACGCAGGCAACAACCCGACCCGTGAAAGCTATCTGGCAGCCCTGCAAGGCCTCACCAATCTTGACCTTGGCGGCCTGACGATCAGCTATGGTCCCGGAGACAATCAGGGCATTGATACCATCTTCATGACACGCCTGCTACCAGACGGATTTTTCGAGCCGCTCTAACCGCCATCTAGAGCATGTCGCGCCAAATCGTATTCGATAAAGCGCGATATGCTATAAACCGCAATATAAATGGCCGCATACACTGCGGCCATTTTTGCATTCAACACCTGCCATAGCAAGCTTCAGGATTTGGCAAGATTGCGCAACACATAGTGCAGCACGCCACCATTTTCGACGTATTCAATCTCGACTTCCGTATCAATCCGGCACTTGAGCGTGATCTCTTTCACGCGGCCATCGGCATATTCAATGGTGCACGGCACGTCCGACAGCGGCACAATATCGCCCTCAAGCCCTGCAATCGAGATGGTTTCATCCCCCTTCAGGCCAAGGGTTTTGCGGCTATCACCATTTGTGAACTCAAACGGGATCACCCCCATGCCAACCAAGTTGGAACGGTGGATACGCTCGAAGCTTTCGGCGATCACCGCACTGACGCCGAGTAAGCTGGTGCCCTTGGCGGCCCAGTCACGGCTGGAGCCAGCGCCGTAAAGTGAGCCACCGATCACCACCAGCGGCGTGCCCGCGGCCTTATAGGCCATCGCGGCGTCATAGATCGAGGTTTCCTTGCCATCCGGCCCAAGCGTATAGCCGCCCTCAACGCCATCCAGCATCTCGTTTTTAATCCGGATATTGGCGAAGGTGCCGCGCATCATCACTTGGTGGTTGCCGCGCCGCGAGCCGTAGGAATTAAAATCCCGCTGGCTGACCTGACGATCGATCAGGTATTTGCCCGCAGGGCTGTCTACCGCAAAGGAGCCGGCCGGAGAGATGTGGTCAGTGGTGACCATATCGCCGAGCAGCGCCAGGATTTTTGCACCCTTAACGTCTGAAATCGTGCCCGCCTCGGGTGACATATTCTGGAAATACGGCGGGTTTTGCACATAGGTGCTCGACGCGGGCCAATCATAGGTCAGGCTGTCGGTGGTCTCTACCGCTTGCCACTTTTCATCGCCCGCAAACACGTTGGCATATTTGCTCTGGAAGGCCTTACGGGTTACGGTTTGCTCCACCAGTTCCGCCACTTCCTGCGAGGTCGGCCAGATATCTTTCAAGAACACATCATTGCCGTCACGGTCCTGCCCCAGCGGCTCTTTGGTGAGGTCGATATTCATATCGCCCGCCAGCGCATAGGCTACCACGAGGGGCGGCGAGGCGAGGTAGTTGGCGCGCACATCGGGGGAAATACGGCCCTCGAAATTGCGGTTGCCGGACAGCACCGAGGTCGCCACAAGGTCCCCCTCGGCAATCGCCTCGGACAGCTCTTTCTGGATTGGGCCGGAATTGCCAATACATGTGGTGCAGCCATAGCCCACCAGATTAAAGCCAATTTTATCAAGGTCTTCCTGCAGGCCAGCCGCCTCGAGATAGGCCGAAACCACTTGGCTACCCGGTGCGAGGGAGGTTTTGACCCACGGTTTGCTGTTAAGCCCCAGCGCGGCGGCTTTGCGGGCCACAAGACCGGCACCGATCATCACATAGGGGTTGGAGGTGTTGGTGCAGGAGGTGATCGAGGCGATGACAACCTTGCCCGAAGACAGGGTATAGTCCTCGCCTTTTACAGGCACCTGCTTATCCAGCGGGCGCTTGAAGGTGTTTTCCATCTGCCACTTGAAGGCCGCCACCGAGCCATCAAGCGCGATGTAATCTTGCGGGCGTTTGGGGCCGGAAATGGCAGGCACGATGGTGCCCATATCAAGGCTTAATGTATCTGTGTAAATCGGCGCATAATCCGCGCCGCGCCAGAAGCCGTTGGCCTTGGCATAAGCTTCCACCAGCGCGATCCGGTCCTCATCGCGGCCCGAGGTGCGCAGGTAGCGCAGGGTCTCGCCGTCAATCGGGAAGAAGCCGCAGGTGGCGCCATATTCGGGGGCCATATTGGCGATGGTGGCACGGTCGGCAAGCGGCAGGTTATCCAGACCAGCGCCGAAGAATTCAACAAATTTTCCGACCACACCATGGGCGCGCAGCAGCTCCACGACCTTAAGCACAAGGTCGGTGCCTGTGGTGCCTTCCCTCATTTCGCCGGTCAGCTCAAATCCGACCACCTCGGGAATGAGCATGGAAATGGGCTGGCCGAGCATGGCTGCCTCAGCCTCGATGCCACCCACACCCCAGCCGAGCACCGCAAGGCCGTTAACCATGGTGGTGTGGCTGTCGGTGCCCACCAGCGTATCGGGGTAAGCCACCTCAATACCGTTTTGGTCTTTGTCGCTCCACACGGTTTGGGCGAGGTATTCAAGGTTTACCTGATGGCAAATGCCGGTTCCCGGCGGCACAACGCGGAAATTGTCAAAGGCGGATTGGCCCCATTTCAGGAAGGTGTAGCGCTCCAGATTCCGCTCGTACTCCCGCTCCACATTCATCTGGAAAGCGCGGGGCGTGCCGAACTCGTCGATCATCACCGAGTGGTCGATCACGAGATCTACGGGGTTGAGCGGATTGATTTTTTCAGGGTCGCCACCAAGGCCGATAATGCCGTCGCGCATGGCTGCGAGGTCTACCACTGCGGGCACGCCGGTGAAATCCTGCATCAGCACACGGGCGGGGCGATAGGCGATTTCGCGTGGGTTTTTGCCGCCGTTTTCGGCCCACTCGGAAAAGGCTTTGATATCGTCAACTGAAACGGTTTTACCATCTTCAAAGCGCAGCATATTTTCCAGCACCACCTTGAGCGCGGCAGGCAGGCGCGAGAAATCGCCCAAGCCTGCGGCCTCGGCGGCCTCTATCGAATAATAGGCGATTTTCGCTGTGCCTACGCTTAACTCGCGGCGGGTATTAGCGGTGTCGGTTCCAACTTGAATGGTCATTTAAGGCCTCCCTTGAAAGCATTTTCTATGGATATGCCCTTTATTGCCACAGGGAGCAAGCAAATTGCAAGCTCATTGTATGCAAATGTATACATTTTTATGTGCGCGCATCTGCGGGCGGCTTTTACGCCGGAGCAGCCACTCGACAACGGCAAGGTTCACAAGCAGCCCGATCAGGCGGTTCACCTCTTCCATCCAAGCCGGAAATTCGCCAAAAGCCAGATAGACAGGAATAGCGACAAAAGCGGTGGTAGACGCGCCGTAAACAATAGCAACCGCCCGCATGGCCCACGCCCTATGCTGCGCAATTTTGCGGTTTTTCACCGCCCAAAGCGCCATGGCAAAGGCAAAAACCGTGCCAAGGGCCGTAACCCCGAGTGTGGCGCTATGCAGCCAGCCCGCAACGGGCGGATTGAACGCGATCAGCCATAGGGAAGACAGGCTGAGCGCAAGCGCCGCCAGCAGGGCTATTCGGCCTGACATTTTGTGTAAACGCGGGCGTCCCTGCCGCACTCTGGTCGAAAACTGAAGCGGCACAGCCAGCCAAAAAGCAATGCCCGCCACGGCGTGAAGCGCGATCGGATAGGGCCGCGCGGTGTAAATTGGCCTGACAAAATCATGCGGCTCACCTTGGATAAGCAGGCTGACGATAAAGCCGGCAGGCAGGGCGGGCAACGCACCCAGCAGCAGCAATCCGGTCACAATTATCCAGTTGGTTTTCAGAGGCTTAGGCATGGGATATCCTTTCGCTAAACAGCAAAATATTGAGTGGGAAGTGTTGGAAATGTGAAAGAGCGGCTATGGCGGCGAGAAGCTAAACACCTCTTCCAAGGGCCGCTCAAAGGCCAGCGCTATCATAAAGGCCAGCTCCAGTGACGGCGCATATTTCGCCGCCTCGATCGCCACGATGGTTTGCCGCGTGACCCCCACCTTTTCGGCCAGTGCCTTTTGCGTCATCTCGCCCTGCTCAAAGCGCAAGCGGCGGATGATATTGCTTACGTGCCCCTTGGCCATGCTAAAACCCCCGGTGATAAAGCACCAGCTTAACCACGCCTTCCATCAGCGCCGACAGGGCGCAAAACACAAGCAACAGGTTAAACACCCAAAATGCCGCCAGCCCCATCGCCATGGCGGTCATTGCCGCCACATAGCCCGCGCCAAAAACGTAATATGAAATTCTCAAGCCGCGCAGCTCGATCAGCTTGTCGCGCTCATCGACCACAAAGCTGGGTTTTGGCTCGTTATGGATGATGGCAAACAGGATATTAGCGAGGATGAGCATTATGATATGCACCACAATCCCCCCCGCCATCAGCGCCAAAATGGCCTTGCCAAGCAGCGCCATGCCCTCGGGGCCGTCAAAGCGGCCCGCAGCATGCATGCCCGATACCAGCGTGAAATATATTGCGAAAATAAGGATCGTGC
>Ga0256839_1005420_pt1 | contig 11796 bp, 10 predicted proteins | sample 354166metaG_FD_185968 | JGI IMG/M metagenome (GOLD analysis project Ga0256839, IMG submission 185968) | Hydrothermal vent microbial communities from Mid Atlantic Ridge, Atlantic Ocean - 354-166 | ecosystem: Environmental > Aquatic > Marine > Hydrothermal vents | place: Atlantic Ocean: Mid...
ATCGTGTGATGGGGCGGGAAGACCGCGGGGGCGTTTCTTGTTGGAAGGTCGTCGCGCGCGTTCCCATCGGCGTGAAGCGGACGTTGTGGATCGATGCCCGCGCCGGCGTGTTGCATTCGGTTCAGGAACGAGTCTTCATGGGGCGGGGCGAGAAGTACGATTTGCGATTGGAACTTGCCGGCGTCTCGAGCTTGGATGATTCGGCCACCGGGCAGGCGTGGGAGGTGGCGAAATCGCTGGACGCATTGAGGCGGCGTTTGGGAAAGCGGCAAGACGCCGGATCGGTACCGTGGACCGCGCAGCAGCTCGAGCGGTTGGCGGCCTACCCGCTCGAGAAGGACGTCCGCTGGGCACCGTTGAAGAGACTACTGCGGGAGGTCCAGCGTGACCGCCAGACGCAGCATCGCCAGGCCGGGGCTCTGGAGTCGTTGGCTCGCCGCGTACACGGCCAGAATCTGATGCGGGTGACGTTTCGGGATGCCGAAGGCCGGAAACTCAAGTGGGACTCGATTGCCAAGAAAGTGACGGTACTTCATTTCTGGGAATATCGCGATCGTCCGTTGCGACCACCTTACGGCCAGGTCGGCTTTCTGGATTTTCTCAGTCGCAAGCATGCATCCGAGGACGTTGCGGTCGTCGGAGTCGTCGTTCATTCGGCGGGTGATAGCGATGCGGCTCGCAAGACGACGGTTCGTTCGGCCGCGAAACTGAGCCGGTTTATGAACTTGAGCTATCCGTTGGTGTATGATGACGACGGCGCTGCTTTGAGTCAGATCGGTGATCCGAGGAGTTTGGGGGTGGCACTTCCATTGTACCTGGTTGTGGACGCTCGAGGACGCATCGTGAGTCACCATTTCGGATTGTACCCCGTCGATCCGTCCCGCGGTTTGCAGACGCTGTCGGCCGAGATCCAGCACGCTCTGCAATCGAGTGAATGAGTGTTTTCGACCATGTGGCACGACGCGTCGTACTGCTTCCCAGCCTCCAGCATGTTGCTTGTGTCATGGAGTATTGCGACACCCTTTACACACGCTTATTCCCGTTGAGTTGCCGATATGTCTAAGACGAAACTTGCCATCCATGGAGCGGCCGGTCGCATGGGGAGACGGCTGGTCGCGCTGGCGGACGCGGATCCTCGGTTCGAACTGGTCGGCGCAGTCGACCGTCCCGATCATCCGCAAATCGGACACGATGCGGGGCGTTTGGCCGGTGCGGGGGACATCGGTCTGCCGCTCTCCTCCGTCTTGCCGGAGGCGGCCGACGTCGTGATCGACTTTTCCACTCCGGAAGCCTGTGAGAGTGTGACACAGTGGTGTCGCAAACACGGGGTGGCGCTGGTGGCGGCGACGACGGGGTTGACGCAGGAGCAGAAGCACGAGCTGGGAATGGCGGCAGAGAAGATTCCCGTGCTGTGGGCGCCCAACATGAGTTTGGCGGTGAACTTGACGTTGCAACTGGCTTTGACGGCCGCCGAAACGCTGCAACGCGTCGAAGGGGATGTCGACGTGGAGATCATCGAACGGCATCATCGCTTCAAGGAAGATGCTCCCAGCGGCACGGCACTGTGGTTCGGCGATACGATCGCCGCCAAGATGGGCCAAAAACACCACCGTCACGGGCGCCACGGCCGGATCGGACCGAGGCCCAGTGACGAAATCGGCTACCATTCCTTGCGAGTCGGCGACAATCCGGGTGAGCACACGATCGTATTCGGCATGCTGGGGGAAACCGTGGAACTGTGTGTCAAGGCGACCGGACGAGACTGTTACGCCATCGGGGCGCTCGAGGCGGCCAGCTATATCGCGAACAAGCTGCCCGGGCTCTATTCCATCGCCGACGTTTTGGGGACCGGTCGACATTGACAAGAGACGAAGTACGCGGCTTCGCGCGAGGGGACGAGTCGAAAGTGGACGGGGAGAATCTCGAACGGCGACTGAAGTTCGCTCGCGAAACGGCACGGCAAGCCGGGCGGATGACGTTGGAGTTGTTCGCTGCCGGGAACCTGACGGTGGACCGCAAGTCGGACGCGTCTCCGGTGACCGAGGCCGATCGCCGCGCCGAAGCCTACGTCTGCAGAAGGATCGCCGAGGAGTATCCCGATGACGGCTGGATCGGGGAAGAGCATGGCGAGCGGGATGGTCGCAGCGGGTACCGCTGGATCATCGATCCGATCGACGGCACCAAATCATTCATTTGCGGAGTGCCCCTCTATTCCACGTTGATTGGATTGGAGCGAGAAGGCGAGTCGCTGCTTGGCGTGATCGAACTGCCGGCCTTGAACGAGTCGGTCTTCGCCCGCAAAGGAGGAGGTGCCTGGCACGTGGTCGGTAACGGCAGTCCGGTACGGGCGCGAGTCGCCGCCACCGATCAGTTGGCGGAGTCGATCTTTGTCACCTCGGAGGTGAAGACATTTCAAGAGCGGCATTCGGCCGAGGGATTTCAGCGTCTGCAGCGGGCGTGCTGGATCACTCGCACCTGGGGCGATGCCTACGGATATTATCTAGTGGCGACCGGCCGGGCGACGGTGATGGTCGATCCGATCATGAGTGTGTGGGACGCGGCCGCCATCTTGCCCATCCTCGAGGAGGCGGGGGGGCGGTTTACCGATTGGAGCGGCCGGCCGACGGTTCACGGAGGAGAAGGCGTGGGGAGTAACGGCCGAATCCACGAGACGGTGCTGAAGTTGTTGAACGAGAATGGCCAAATGTGACGAAGGCTATCGGTGTTCGGTCTGCGGGCGGCCGGTGGAGACTCTGACGGAAAGTGAGCTCTACCTGCGTTACGTCGTCGGGTGGATCGACCGCGAGGCGCTCCACACGGCCCAAGACCGCCACTTGCCGTGTAGTCCCGCCATCGCCCAGTACATCGTCGACCCTCGATTCGAATCGGTTTCATGCGAAGGGCCGTTCTCCAAGGGGCAGCTCGATCCGGATTTCGTCCGCCGCCGCGAGCAACTGCTGACTCGAGGATGGCAGCGATTGCGGGAACTGAAGGACCGTCCGGAGACCCCCATCGACGAGTATCCACTCCAGCGCGCCGGCGGGCGTTCTTGAGGCGGGCCGCACCGGCAAGGCCGCTGGCGCAAGCCGAGTCACACGCGGTTCGGACGTGGGACATCAGTGCTTGTTCATGTGCACATAGAGTCGAATCGCGCGGATGATTTCGTCTCGGTCATTGGCGACCGAGACCGCTCGGTTGGCATGCGACGCGCGCATGACGCCTTGGTTGCGCAGTACGCGATTGAACAGATCCTGATCGGTCGTATGGTAGGCGACGGTCGCGGTGGGATCTTTGAGTTGATGACCGGTCAAAATGCATACGACGCGATCGTCGGCTCCGATGACATTTTCGCGTCGCAAGAGGTGAAGACCGGCTACCGAAGCGGCGCTGGCCGGTTCGCAGCCGATGCCGCTGGTGCCGACTCGAGCTTTGGCATCGAGGATATCCTGGTCGGTGACCTCTCGGACGACGCCTTGGCACACCTCGAGTGCTCGCAGACATTTGGTCAGGTTGACGGGCCGAATGATCTCGATGGCGCTGGCAATGGTGGATGCTTTGCGGCTGCGGGCGTCGAGTTCTTCATAGTAGCGCCGTACGATCGACTGATCGACGTTGCCGCCGTTCCAGCGCAGGCCTCGGCGTTCGTAGAGTTCGTAGAGCGTGTTGGCACCCGCCGCGTTGATCACGGCCAGTCGAGGGATCCGATCGACCAGGCCGAGGGCGTGCAATTCCGAGAAGGCTTTGCCGAAGGCGCTGGAATTGCCGAGGTTGCCGCCGGGGACGACGATCCAGTCGGGCACCTGCCAATTCAGCCATTCGAGGACCCGGTACATGATCGTCTTTTGGCCTTCGAGCCGGAACGGGTTGACGCTGTTGACCAGATAGATCCCCATTTGCTCGCAGACTTCGCGGACTCGAGCCATCGCGTCGTCGAAATCGCCGTTGATCTGCATCGTCAGCGCACCGTACTCGAGGGCCTGCGAGAGCTTACCGTAGGCGATTTTCCCGGAGCCGACGAAGATGATGGCCTTCATGATCTGGGTGACGGCAGCGTACATGGCCAGCGAGGCGCTGGTGTTGCCCGTCGATGCGCAGGCGGCACTCGAGGCACCGACCAGTGCCGCGTGGGTGAATGCGGCGGCCATGCCGTTGTCCTTGAAGCTGCCGGAAGGGTTGAGCCCTTCGTACTGCAAGAACAAGTTTCCGGGTTTCACGCCGACGAGCGTGGCCAGCCGATCGGCTCGCTGTAGAATCGTCTGTCCCTCACCGACAGTCACGAGTCGCTCGCGCGGAGCGAACGGCAACAGTTGATGGAATCTCCAGACGCCGCTGAAGCAGACCGGATCGCGGCGAAACTGCCAGGCTTGTTCGAGTTCTTGCAGAGCGGTGGGAGGCGCAAGTCGGTCCCAGTCGTAGGCTACATCGAGCAATCCGCCGCACTGATCACAGGCGACCTTGATCTGTGCGATGTCATAGGTGGCGCCGCAACCGGGCGCGATGCAGCGCTGGTAGGCGGCCGATGTGGTCGACACCGGCCGCCGATCGGGAGACCCCACTTGATGCATGACTCATGTGTCCGAAAGAGCAGGCGACCGGGGGCGGTGCCAAGTCGCGCGCGTGGATCTGACAGTCTCTGGCCCGACCGTAGTCTACGAGAACCCCCCGGTTCGGTTCAAGAGTCATTGGCCGTTCATGAACACGGATCTACACGTGCCAGCCGATCCCGTTCCCCGGGACGATAGGACCGATGGGACCGATAGGGGGCAGGGGACGATCGGGCCGATATGGAGGCGGCCAAGTCGCTCGGGTCGTAAAACGGAGCGTGACCTCTTCCGCACCGAGATGGATGTTCTGGCCAGGGCCACTCGCTTGCCGCCGACTTGCGACGCTCTGGGGGCGCCGCCCCCAAAAAAAGACCGGCGCAAAAAAAGGTCATGGCACGTCGCTCCGTCGTCATACCATGACCTCTATCCTGAAACGAGATAACCGTTCGGGTCATCCCGCCCTCCCGGTTGTCCTACTGGGTGTATCGGCCGGTTCGATTCGATTCCTTGAGCGAATCGGCACGATTGGCACCGCGAGCAGGATTCGTTCGATTGGGCGCTCAGGCTTTGCGGTCGGATTGGTTGCCGGGCGTCTTTTCGGGTTTGGGCCGGGGAGGATTGACCGGCGCCGGAGCGGGGGTTGTCGGAGCCTTCCACTGCGTGGCCGGCACCGTGTAGCCGCAGGCAGGTTGATACGAGCAACCGCAGGACGGCTCAACGTGGCAGCCGCACGAGGGCGTGAAGGAGGAACAGCCGCAAGTCGGCTCGTAGCCGCACGTTGGCTCACAGGAGCGCCGGTGAAGCCAACCAAACCAGCGGTGGCAACCCAGACCGCAGCCGAGGCTGGGGAGGGGCAGCGCGGGCCACGAGAAGCAGGAGAACGGTCGCCAGTGGCAGCCGCAGTCAACTTCGTACGGGTAGGCGCAGCCGCAGCCCGATTCGACGATCACTTCTCCCTGAGGCTTCCCCCAGCTCACGACCGTCGCTGCCGGCCGGGCCGTTGACGATGATGGGGCCTGAGTCCACTTCCCACGGGTTTGGTACGATGGGATCAGCCCATCGAGCCAGCCGGCGGTTGCCGAGTTGCCGGCGACCAATGCCAGCAACAGTGCCACACTTGAAGACCATTTCATTAGATTCACTCCTCATTTTCCGCGGGAGCCTACTTGGAGCCTGTCACCAAACCTCCAGGCCGCGAGTAACATGGCCGAGGCTGCGAAGCCGTACGGCAGGTTTCGTTACAGGCTTCGAAGAGGCTGTCACAAAACTTCATGCTGCAGGCAACACACCCGATGCCGGAAAGCGGCGGGGCAGGTTTCGTTACAGGCTTCTAAACTCCCAAGACGACTTTCTCAAACCCACGATGCTCGTGGCATCCTCCGACTCCTCCCAAGAAACATTCCACGCAACCATCGGTTGAGCAAACGCAACCGTTGCATTTTTCCAACATGGTTTCGATTCGCTGGTTGCCCCAATCGCTACGACCGGCATAATGATGCGGCCGAGTCGGGATGGGAAAGCGACGAAGTGCGACCGTAGCGATGACATGTTTGCGATACCGGACGAACTGACGATGGTGGCGCTGGGGTTGGCGGCGGTGGACGCCTGGTGGTTGATACGTCTGCGTCGGCGGCTGGAGGGAACTGTGCTGCTGCATACCTGGTACTGGGGCGTGTGGCTGCTGGTGGTCGCGACCTTGGCCGTGTTTGCCGGCCGGTGGTGGGAGCTGTCGCCGTCGGTGAGGGACAGCCTGAAATGGTTGCTGCTGTCGGCGGGCTTCTGTCCGTTCGTAGCTCGATTGGGAGCCAAACGGCCACAGCACCGCGCCTGGCACTGGATCGTGCTCTCGTTTTGGGTCATTGCCGGCCTGCCTGCATGGCAGTCGATCGCGGCGGGGCGTGCCTTCCGGGTCGGTTTGCTGTGGGATGGCCTGCTGGTGTTGCTCCTGCTCATGCAGACCGCCGACTGCCTGGCGACACGGGTCTGGGCAGCTCCCTGGTTTCTTTCAGCCGGTCAATTGCTGCTTCACCCCGATCCGCGGTGGTGGAAGGCGCTGCCCGATTCGCCGGCGCTGGTGGTGATGGCGTTCCTGCTGGGATCGATCGGCCTGCTCGCGCTGCTGCGCGGCTGGCAGCCGCTGCCGCGTACCGCCTTGGGGTGGACTCGCGTGTGGCGGGACTTTCGCGATCGGATGGGAGTGTTGTGGTCACTCAGGCTGCTCCAGCGGTTCGAGCAAGACTCGCGGCAGGACGAAACTCGCGTCCTGCTTCGCTGGGACGGGTTCGTGGAGGCCGATGCGTCCGGATTTCGTTTCCTGGAAGCACTCCCTGAAGAGACCGAGCGCCTGATGCGGAACCTGCTGCGGAGGTTCGTCGACCATTCGTGGATCGAGGCGGAGTTGGCCGCGACTTCGGCGACGGCCGGAAAGGTGACTTCTTGAAGCGGTCAGCGGGATCTCCCTCCGGCTCCCCGTTCCCGGACGAGTTGCTTGCGGCATGGGGATTTGTTACAGTTGCTTGGGAGTCGAGTGCCTGTCGGCGCACCACCATTCTCGCCTTTCCTGCGCCGACCCATCGTCCCGCCCCTTGAGCCCTGGAGGATCGTTCCGTGATCTATCGTCGAATTCTCGCGTGCATCCTTCTCTCCGTCATTGCCCTGCCGCTGGCCGCTCAAGAAAAGAGCGTCAAACCGGGGATCAACAAGTCGTTCAAGAACCCCGATGTCAAGCAGTTTATCGAACGGTTCGAACGGGAAGGACGCGAGATCTGGGACCAGAAGGAACGGACGGTCAAGGAACTGCGGCTCGAGCCGGGAATGGTCGTTGCCGACGTGGGGGCCGGTACGGGATTCATGACGTTCTTGTTCGCCAAAGCCGTTGGCGATCGGGGAACCGTGTATGCCGTCGATATCGCCAGGAATTTTCTCAAGCACATCGAAGAGAAGGCAAAGCAGGAAGGCTTGTCGAACATCAAAACCGTGCTAGCCTCGGCAACTTCATCCAATCTGCCGGCGGAGTCGGTGGATGTGGTCTTCATCTGCGATACCTATCATCACTTCGAGTTTCCTCAAAAGACCATGGCCTCCATCTTCCGGGCCGTGAAACCGGGCGGTCGGTTGGTTCTGGTCGACTTCGAGCGAATCCCGGGTAAGTCGAGCGATTGGATTCTGAACCATGTCCGTGCCGGCAAGGACGTGTTCAGACAAGAAGTCGAGTCGGCCGGTTTCGAGTTCGTCTGCGAGAAAGACGGCATTTTCAAGAGCAACTACTTCCTGGTGTTCAAGAAACCGTAGCCAGATCGGTTGGCGCTAGTGGCGGGCGTGCGACCGGATATTGTCTGCCGGTGAAGTCCGCTCGAGCTGTTCCTTGAGTCCGTCCAGGCTGGCTCGCATGTCGGCGCGAACCAGTGCGCGCACCACGGTCAGGCCAATCCAGCGGGAGAGCGGACCATCATCCAGCGGTCCTTCGGCCGTCCACGTCAGTTGCCAATGTGGGTTGGTCTTCTCCAGTCGAAAGGTTCCTCGTACGGTGCGTGACTGAGCGTCAACGAATCGGAGCTTGTAGTGAAACGGCTCACGTTCCAGATCGCCCGACGACGTGTCGGCCGCCCATTCCACATGCCCCAGATCGGGGCTGGACCAGGTCGCCGCGTTGCTGCCGGTCGCTGGCAGGATCTCCAGGCCAGGTAGATCCCTCGGATTCCAGACCGTCCATAACGGCCACTGCCGTGGGTCGCAGACCATCCGAGCGACCGCGTCGGGGGAATCGACGGCCAGCTTCACGGTCTGTTGGGCCTTCCAGGTTTTCGGCAGGGCGAAACCGGTGCCGATGAAGCCGGCGAGAACCGCCACAGTGGCAAGTGCGAGATTGCGTGCTGTGAAGATCCGGTGGGCGGACATAACTCTTGGCTCCTGGAACACTGCGGATTGCCACAGCAGCGAGGGTGTGAGGGAAAGCCGGTAGTCGGCAGCGAGCGTGGTCCTGTATATCGCTCATTTGGTCAACCGTCAAGCATCGATCGGTTCGTCTGGCGTTGCCGGGCGCAAATCCGCTATAATCCCCCCTGAGCCGTCAGTGGTTCAGGAGGAAATCCTGCAGCCGAGTACTTCACCGTTCGCGTGGAGCCACACTTTTAGTGGGTGGCGGTGTCCAATCTGTCTTAGAGCCTGTAACAAAACCTGCCGCGCCGCTTTCCAGCCTCGGGCGTGTTGCTTGCGGCATGGAGTCTTGTGACAGCCGCTCAGGCCGATTCCAGGTTGGTCCCGCGTATTTTCCTAACCGAGACGAATCAGCATCTTTAGTCCGTACTTGTGCAGAGGGGGTGTCGGTTGACGGATCATGTCACGCAAAGGGCCGAACTTCCTCCCCGATCGCGGATATCGGGGGTCGACGTCGATGTGCTTCCCGTGCGGCATTCGTCGCCTCCTGCGGCGCGAGGCAGGGGTTGGTGGTTCCTGTCGATCACGGCGACCAACTTTTGGCTTGATGCCCTATTGCTCGCACTGTTTCTGGGCCAGTTTTGGGTTTCGCTGGTCCTACGATTCGCATTTCCACCGGGACCGGCGGCCGGGGGGTGGACGTTGTGGGGCTACGGCTATACCGGCTGGACTTCGCTTCGCTTCGGGCTGACGTGCGCGTTCGGCGCGGCGGTAGTCCTGCATCTGATGCTGCACTGGAACTGGATCTGTTCCGTTGTGGGGAAGTGGTTGCGTGGGGGAAAACCCAAGGGACCGGTTGCCAAGGACGATCCAACTCGCACGATCTGGGGCGTGATCTTGCTGATCGGTGTGCTGGGCGCGTTGGGAATCCTGCTGGGGCTGGCCAAAATGACGATGGTCAGTCCGTATCAGTAGCACGAAGTGAGGAGCGGCTTTGGCTGCAGAACGGGCAGGCTTTCGTCGGTTGTCCGGCATCGTGATGGGCGGCGATGGCCGTGACGCCTCGAATCACGGTGATCGCGCCGGTGATGACAATGGCCCAAGCTGCCAGCCTGAGCAGACGCCGGCGGACCAGCGAGGACGCCAGTGAACTTCCCACTCCGGCGATCAGTAGGGCGGGGGCGGTCCCCAGTCCGAAGGTCAGCATGATGCTGGCACCGCGTCCCACACTATGCGTCGTCGCAGCCAGGGCCAGGAAGCCGTAGAGCAGTCCACAGGGGAGGAAGCCGGTGAGCAGTCCTGCCAGGAACACCGGACCGCACCGAGGCGAGGTAAGCAGCGATGCGTAGGCTCGAGCGGCCACGCACAGCGCGGCGGGGGCTCGCAGGCTCGGCCAGGAGATCCAACCTGTCGCCAGCAATCCCTGCACGATGAGAAGTCCACCGGCCACCACGGCGAGCAGACCGCTGGCTCCCAACAGCGAGCCGCTGTAGTGGGTCAGCCAAAGCCCCGCCGCACCGGAAATCCCGCCGAGAAATGCATAAGTGGACAGCCTTCCTGCCGCGAACGCCGCCTGCCTCTTCAACCCTCCCCGATTGGTCGGACCTTGCGCGCCGATCGTCAGTACGAACGGGCCGCACATGCCCAGGCAATGTCCCGACCCAAGTAGTCCGGCCAGCAGGATGAGTGGCAGTTCCAGCATCACGGCGATTCTCCCGCCAGGCTCGGAGAAGGGGCCGGGTATGGACGCGTCTCATCCGAGGCGGACTCGCTTCCGGATGCGGCAGGTTGGGGATCCGGGTTTGGCAGCGGCTGACCGAGTTGCAGCGAACGGCCGATCACGAACAAGCTGCTACCGAGCATGGCGACGGCAGAGATGATCGGATGGAGCCGGCCGGTGGCAGCCAACCCGATTCCCGCGGTGTTGTAGGCGAACGCCCAAAACAGGTTGGCTCGAATAGCAGCCACGGTTCGCCGAGCCAACGACACGGCGATGGGGAGTCGGGAAAGGTCATTTCCCAGCAGGCAGATTTCGGCCGTTTGGCGAGCCAGGTCGCTGCCGGCTTCCAGTGAGATGCCGACATCGGCGGTGGCCAGCGCCGGTGCGTCGTTGAGACCGTCCCCCACCATGGCCACCGGGCCGATACGATGCTTCCATGCCTCGACGGCATCGGCCTTGGCGTTCGGAGAGAGTTCTGCATGGACGCTGAGATTCCACTGTCCGCATGTCAGGGTGGCTCGAGTCGAACTGTCCCCTGTGAGCACGACGGTTTCCAGCCCGAGAGCCGTCAGCGCTTTAAGCGTCGTCGCCACTTCGGGGCGACCCGATTCACCCAGTCCGAAAACGGCCCGTACGCGCCCCGCCCATGCGACGGCCGTCGTGGTCTCGCCCCTCGAGGCCATATCGTCGGCCGCCGCTCGAAGTTGGGGCGAGACGTGGTCGCCTGACGCGGAGAGCCATGAGAGTTGTCCCAGACGGACCGAGCCGGTAGGGGCCGGCAGATCGACTTGAATGCCGCGTCCGGGGTAGGTGCGCACAGGGGGAGCGTCGTTCCCGATCCGGCATCGCCACTCGTTGTTCCCGGACGCGGCCAGCCAGTGACGCAGGCCGACTGCATGCGGATGGTGCGAGGCGTCGACGAGAATGGGGAGCCAACGTTCGATGTCGCGCATCGGTGTGTCGTCTTCCGTCACCACGCGGGCCACCTGGCAATGGCTGCCAGTCAACGTACCGGTCTTATCGAATACGATCAGACGAACTTGCGCCAGGCGGACAAGTGCCTCGCCGTCCCGAAACAAGATCTGGTGGCGCGCGGCCGCTCCCAATGCGGACCAGACGGCCAGCGGCGTGGCCAGTCCCAGCGCGCAGGGGCAAGCGATGAGCACGACGGAGAGTGAGCTTTGGATTCCCCGTTCCAGCCCACTGTGCTTGAAGTGGTAGCCGAACACGGCAATCGCCAGCAGCAGTACCACAGGCAGGAACCAGGCGGCCATGCGGTCGGCGAGGTGCTGATACCGGTCTTTGGCGGCAGTGGCCTGTTCCACCCGCTTCACGAACGCGGCCAGCGTTCCCTGACCGCCGTCGGATGTGGTTTCGATCAGCAGATCGCCGTCCAGGTTGACGGCGCCGGCCGCCACAGCGGTCCCCGGCGCGGCGCAAATCGGTTCGGTTTCGCCGGTGAGCAGTTGCCGATCGATGGCCGCCTCGCCGCGGCGTACGATTCCATCGACGGCGATGCGTTCCCCGGCGCGGACGCGCACCAGGTCGCCGCGTCGAATCGCGTGAGGCGAGACCGATTCTTCGTGCTGCCCGGCGATGCGCGTGACGCGGTCGGGGAGCAGCGACTTCAGTTCGGCGAGGGATTGCGTGGTCTTC
>Ga0256839_1005421_pt1 | contig 11794 bp, 9 predicted proteins | sample 354166metaG_FD_185968 | JGI IMG/M metagenome (GOLD analysis project Ga0256839, IMG submission 185968) | Hydrothermal vent microbial communities from Mid Atlantic Ridge, Atlantic Ocean - 354-166 | ecosystem: Environmental > Aquatic > Marine > Hydrothermal vents | place: Atlantic Ocean: Mid...
GGGGGAACTGGAGGCCACCCTGTCGGAGGCGCGCCGAGCCCTCTTCGAGGCCCGCCGGCGGCGCGTCCCCCCGGCCACCGACACCAAAGTGCTCACCTCGTGGAACGCCCTCATGGTGGCCGCCTTCGCCGAGGCCGGCCGCGTGCTCGGCCGGCCCGACCACGTGGACGTGGCCGCCCAGTCCGCCCACTTCCTCCTCTCCGCCCTGCGCGACGGGGAGGGGCGGCTCTACCACGCCTGGAGCCCCCTGGACGGGCGGGCGCGGGTGCGCGGCCTCCTCGAGGATTACGCTTTCCTCGCCGACGCCCTCGTGACCCTCTACGAGGCCACCTTCGACCCCCACTGGCTCACCGAGGCCCGCGCGCTGGTCGAGGTCATGCTCGCCGACTTCTGGGACGCCGAGCGGGGAGGCTTCTTCGACACACCCGAGGGCGCCGACGACCTGATCGTGCGCCCCAAGGAGTTGGTGGACAACGCCGTCCCCGCCGGCAACAGCGCCGCCGCCCTGGCCCTCCTGCGGCTGGCCGCCTACCTGGACGACGAGGCCCTGCGGGCCAAGGGCGAGACGACCGTTCGCCTGGTGGGCCGCGCGGCCGCCGAGCAGCCCCTGGGTTTCGCCAACTGGCTCTGCGCCCTGGACACGCTCCTCCACCCGCCTGTCGAGCTGGCCCTGGTGGGGCCGGCCGGGGGGCGCGAGCCCTTCGTGCGCGTCCTCGCCGGCCGCTACATCCCCCACCTCCTCATCGCCGCCGGCGAGGACGGGGATGAGGCCGCCGCCCACCTGCCCATCCTGCGGGGGCGCACGGCCCTGGACGGGCGGACCACGGCCTACTTGTGTGAGCAGTTCACCTGTCGCCAGCCCACGACTCGCCCCGAGGAGCTGGCCGCCCAGCTCGACGCCCTCCTCAGCCGGGCGGGAAAGGAGGAGCCGTGAGCGGATCGCCTTCGCTGCGGCCGGACGACCCGGTGCTGATCGCCTACGTGCCGCGCCCCCGCGACCTGGCCCTGGCGCGCGAGCGGCGCTGGTACCGCGTGCCGGCCGGCCGTGCCCCCCGCGCCCTGGGCGGGGCCAGGGGCCTGGCCTTCTACCAGGGCGGGCGCTTCGGCGAGGAACGGTGGCGCGTGGTCTGGTGGGCGCCGGTGGTGGGCCGCGCGCTCGTCCCCCGGCGGGAACTCCTCCCCGAGGAGCCCGACCACCCCAGGGCCGATGAGCCCTACGTGCGCGTGGACTTGGGGCCGCTTACGCCGTTGCCCCGCCCCCTGGTGGCCTCCCGGGGCCGCCGGCTCCTCTTCAAGGCCACCACGTGGGGCCAGCTCGTGGGGGCGACCACGCTTGACGAGCTCTTCGGGGCGCGCCGCCCGGCGCGGGCCCACCCCCTGTACCCCGTGCTCCAGGCCCTCTGGCCCGAGGAGCTCTTCCACATCCGGCCGGAGGGGCCCTGTCAGTTGCGCCTGTTCCGGGAACCGCGTCAGGTGAAATGGGCTGTGTGAGAGGCCCAACGGAATTCGCGGAAGGAGGAGCGACATGCGTGTGGCCGTCCTGAGCGACATCCACGACAACGTGTGGAACTTGGAGGCCGCCTTGCGTGACATCGCGGAGCAGGGGGCCGATCTCCTCTTCTTCCTGGGGGATTTCTGTGCCCCCTTCACCCTGGCCCAGATGGCCGAGGGGTTCCGGGGAGAGATCCACGCCGTCTTCGGCAACAACGACGGCGACCCCTTCCTGTTGGCCCAAGTGGCCGCCAAGTTCGACCACGTTCACCTGCACGGCCCCTTCGCCGAGCTGGAGCTGGCCGGCCGGCGCGTGGCCCTGCACCACTACCCGGAGGTTGCCCTCCGGCTGGCCGAGAGCAGCGCCTACGACGCCGTCTTCTACGGCCACGACCACCGGCGCAACGCGGAGTTGGTGGGCATCACCCTGTGGGCCAACCCGGGCGAGGTCATGGGCCGCTTCGGCGCGCCGAGTTACGGCCTCTACACCCCCGTCACCCAGGCATTTCAGCACGTGGACATCCGCCGCGAGTGACGGCCATGGAGGGGATCGTCGGCCATCGTCGGGCGGTGGAGCGCTTGGCGCGGGTGGCCGGCCGGAGGACGCCGGCCCACGCCTACCTCCTCGTCGGGCCGCCCCACGTGGGCAAACGCACCGTGGCCCGCTGGTTCGCCCGCGCCCTCCTCTGCGACGCCGGGCAGGGCGTGCCCTGTGGCCGCTGCCGGGCCTGCGAGCTCGTCGAGGCCGGCCGTCACCCCGACGTGCTCGCCGTTGACCTGGAGGTCCAGCGCCGGCTGTTGGGCGAGAAGCGGACCGCGGCGGTGTACAAGGTGGACCTGGTGCGCCGGCTCCAGGCCGACTTGGCCCTGCGCCCCGTGGAAGCCCCCTGGAAGGTGCTCATCCTGGAGCATGCCGACCGCATGACCCGGCAGGCGGCCAACGCCTTTCTCAAAACCCTCGAGGAGCCGCCGGCCTTCGTGGTCGTGATGTTGACCGCCCTGGACGAAGAGGGGGTGTTGCCCACCATCCGCTCCCGCTGTCAGCTCATCCACCTGCGCCCGGTGCCGGCGGGAGACATCGAGGCCGCCCTGCGCCGTCGAGGGGCCGGCGCCGAGGAAGCCCGCCGGCTGGCCCGCCTGAGCGGGGGGCGCGTGGGGTGGGCCTTGCGGGCGCTGGAGGAGGGCGCCGTGGTGGCCGCCCGCCAGGAGGCGGTGGAGCTCCTGGGGCGCCTGTTGCGGGCGACGCGCAGCGAGCGCCTCCAGGAGGCCGAGCGCCTGGCCCGCCGCCAGGATGGGCTCGAGGTGCTGACGGCCTGGCTCATGTGGTGGCGGGAGGTGTGGCTGTGCCAACACGGCGCGGCCGGTGCCGTTGGGGGGACCCCGCCCCAGGAGCTTCAGGAGATGGCCGACCGCCTGCCGCCTGCCCTGGTGCAGCGCCTGCTGTGGCGCATGGCGCGCTCGGCGGAGGTGTTGCGGGAAACCAACGTCAACCCTGAACTGGTGTGGGATACGATTGTGCTCGACCTCCCGCGCCTGGCGTGATCGGTGGGGCGCGGGAGGTCGGCGGTGGCCGCGAAGAGCTTTGGCCGGGCGGGGAAAGTGGGGCGCCGGGGGTCAGCTCGCCGCGCTTGGCGCTTCCGGGCGTTCGCGCCGTTCGACGGTTAACTTGACCGCAGTGCGCTCTTGGCCGTCGATGTCGATCTCCACAAACGAGGGGATGCACACGATGTCGATGCCGTCTTCGGCCAAGTACGTGCGCGCGATGGCGACGGCCTTCACGGCCTGGTTCACGGCGCCGGCGCCAATGGCCTGCACCTCGGCCACGTGGCCTTCGCGGATGACGCCGGCAATGGCCCCGGCCACAGCCGTGGACCGCGAGCGAGCTGAGACTTTTAGAACCTCCATGCCACCCTCCTTTATCGCGGGATGCTGCTTGGTCGTTCCCTCTTGATAGCCTGCACGGTCTGTGTCGAAGCCCCCGCGCTCCTTCCCGCGCCCGCTCGCCCCCCGGAAGGGAGCCGTCGGCGGCCGGGCAGGCAGCGACAGCGTGGCTTGCCCCCATTGTAGCATAGGTGGGGCCATTTGGTCAACGGCGGGCCCCCTTTTGAAAAAAACGTTCAACCCCAATGGGCCCGGAAAGGCCCCTCAGCGGGTTGACGTTCCGGCCATTTCATGCTATAAAAGGCCACTTTTGGAGCGCTTCGCGTGAGATTTTCGATGGAAGCGCTCCGTGCCACAAATTCAGAAGCGTGGAGGAACGCCCGATGGACAAGGACGCGAGACGCGAACGCCTTGAACGGGAGAAACGCACCGTCGAACAGGAGATCGAGCGCCTCAAGCGCGCCATCCAGGCCGAGACCGAGTTCGAGCCCGAGGACGGCGACCCTGACCTGATCGAACGGGAGAAGAGCGTGGCCCTCCTCCAGTCGTTCGAGGCCCGCCTGCGCGAAATTCTCGACGCGCTGGAGACCATCGAGCAGGGCACGTATGGCATTTGTGAGCGGTGTGGCAAGCCCATAGACCCAGAGCGCCTCAACATCATGCCCGAAACGCGCCTCTGTGTGCGCTGCAAGGCCGAGACCGAACAGCGCTATCGCCGGCGCCCGCTGTAGCCGCCGGAGGGGGATGCCCATGCCCGAAGTTCACGAGTCACACCATCCGCTTGTCAAGGAGCAGCTCACCCTCCTGCGCGATCCTGCCACGCCGCCGGCCACCTTCCGGGATGTGATGCGCCGGCTCACAGGGCTCCTGATGTACGAGGCCACCGCGGACATGCGCGTCCGGCCCGTCACAGTCACCACCCCGCTCCGCGCCGAGGCCCAGGGCGTGCGCGTGGCCGAGCGCGTGGGGCTCATTCCCATCCTGCGGGCCGGGTTGGGCATGGTCGATGGGGCCTTGGCCCTCTTCCCCGAGGCCGAGGTCTGGCACATTGGCCTCTACCGCGACGAGGAGACCCTCCGCCCCGTCACCTACTACAACAAGCTGCCGCAGCGGCCCCGCGTGGACATCTGCTTCATCCTGGACCCCATGCTGGCCACAGGGGGCTCGGCCGCGGCCGCGGCCTCGATCCTGAAGGCGTGGGGCGTGGGGCGCATCAAGTTCGTCGGCATCCTGGCCGCGCCGGAGGGCATTCGCCACCTCCACGACCATCACCCAGACGTGACTGTTCACGTGGCCCACGTGGACCGCCACCTGACCCCGCCGCCCCAAGGGGCGGATGACCCGCCGGCCGGCTTCATCGTGCCCGGCCTGGGGGATGCCGGCGACCGCCTCTTCGGAACCGGCCCATGACCGCCCTGTTCCTGATCCCGCTGCTGGTCGGCATGGGGGTGACCTTGGCGGCCGTCCCGCCGACCATGTGGCTGGCCCAACGCTGGCACCTCGTGCAACACCCCCACAGGGCCCAAGACGTCCACGTTAGGCCCGTGCCCAGGGCCGGCGGGCTGGCCATTGCCCTGGGCTTTCTGGTGGCCGTGGCCGTGGCCCAAGGGGTGCCGGTGGAGCGCTCGGATCCCAACGAGCTGATCCGTTTGCGGGGGCTCGTCGTGGGGGCCGTGTTGGCCGCCGTGGCCGGCCTGGTGGACGACCGGCACGAGCTCCCGCCGGCGCCGCAACTCGCCGTCCAACTGGGGCTAGCGCTCGTGGCCGCGTGGCACCTGATCTTCATCGAGCGATTTCGCAACCCCTTCGACGGCTCTCTGGTCGTGGTGCCCGCCTGGATCATGGTCCCCTTCACCGTGCTCTGGTTCATGGGCACCATGAACACGATGAACTGGCTGGACGGCTTGGACGGCCTCGCCGCCGGCGTGGCGGCCATTGCCGGCGCGGTCTTCGCCCTGCACATGATCCGGCTGGAGCAGTACAGCGTGGCCCTCTTGCCGCTGGCCCTCGTGGGGAGCACGTTGGGGTTCCTGCCCTACAACTTCAACCCCGCGCGCGTCTTCATGGGCACGGCAGGCTCCCTCTTCCTGGGCTACACCCTGGCGGCGCTGAGCATCATGGCCGGGGCCAAGGTGGCCACCATGCTGCTGGTCCTGGCCATTCCCATCCTGGACGTGGCCTGGCAGATCGTGGCCCGGCTCCGGCGGGGGGCGAGCCCCTTCCGGGGCGACCGGGGGCACCTGCACCACCGCCTCTACGATGCCGGCCTCTCCCAGCGGCAGGTGGTGGTGGGCTATTGGGGCGTCTGCGCCTTCCTGGGCGCCCTTGCCCTCCTCCTGCCGGCGCCCGTCTACAAGCTCCTGGCCCTCACCCTCTTCGGCGGGCTGGGCGCCCTGGTCTTGAGGGCGCTTGTGCCCGCCCACGCCTCCCCGGACCGTCAGCCCCCGGCCACTGAGGCGGATTCCTCGGAGATAGGGGCTTCTGGCCCGGAGTGAGCCGGCGGTCCGCCGTGGGACGCCGGCTCGTCCAGGCGGACGAGCGTGGCGTCGGCCGCGCTCCGGTAGATGGCCTCGATGAGCTGGACGCCCATGAGCCCCTCTTCGGGCGTCACCAGGGGCGCCTCTCGTCCCAGACAGACGTCCACGAAGTGCTGGAGCTCTCTCAGGTGGGAGGGCTCCTCGCTTTCCATAATGTGGGGCTCCAAGTCCATGCGCGTTCCGAAGAGCTCCCCCCGCACCCGCAGGACCTTGCGCCCGCCCACCGGGTTGCGGAGCTCCGCTGCCCCCCGTGCCCCTTCCAGGCAGAGGGAGATCTCGTCCACGTCCTCGAGGCGCGATGCCCACGAAACTTCCAGCCGAATGGCGGCTCCGGTGGCGAAGCGGATGAGGGCGGTGGCCGCGTCCTCCACCGGGTAGGGGCTCTGCTCCATCGGGGCGATGAGGGCGCCCGGCTCCTCGTCCGTCACCTCCGAGAGGCCCGTGAAGAGCACGCCGAAGACCGCCTCGGGCGCGGGGAAGTCGAGCATCCAGAGGGCCAAGTCGAGCATGACGATGCCGGTGTCCCAGAGGGGGCCGCCGCCGGCCTGAGCCTTGCTGGTGAACCAACTGGCGATCTGGGGCTGTCGCGTGGCGCGCAGCCAGCTTGCCCGCACGTGATACACGTCGCCGATGGCCCCCTGGGAGACCATCAGCTTGAGGGCGCGCACGTCGTTGCGGAAACGGTTGTTCATGCCGATGAAGAGAATGCGGCCGGCCGCCCGGGCCGCTTCGACCATCCGGCGAGCGTCCGCGGCCGTGAGGGCCATGGGCTTCTCCACCAGCACGTGGACGCCGTTCTGGAGGCACCCCACGGCGATGGCCGCGTGGAGGTAATTGGGCGTGCAGATGCTCACGGCGTCCAGCTCCGTGTAGGCCAACATGTCCCGGTAGTGGGTGAAGACGTGGGGGATGTCGAAGCGGTCGGCCACGTAGCGGGCTCGCCGGCCGTTGACGTCGCTCAGGGCGACCACCTCCACGTCGGGAAGGCGCAAGTAGTTGGGAATGTGGCCGTGAACGTCGTCGGTGGCGATGGCGCCCACGCCGATGACGCCCACGCGCAGCTTCCGGGTGGCCATTGGACCCCTCCTCGTCCACTGATGTGTGCGGACAGAGCGTCCGCCGTCGCCGCCTCACCTCACCTTCACGTCGGCGCCCGTGCCTGCCTGCCCCTAGGAGCCTACGGGAGCTTCTCCAGCTTGGCCAAGCTGGCCAGCAGCCGGCGGGTGCCCTCCTCGACGAAGGCCACGGTGACCTCCTCGTCGTCGCCGGAGGGGCGCGAGGTCACCACGATGCCCTCGCCGAACGTGGGGTGGCGAACGCGCTCGCCGGGCTTGAACTGCAGGGCGGCCTTCCGGGCGCGGGCGGCCGCCTGCCGCCGTCGGCGCTCGGCCGCCACGATCTCGTCCTGCCGGCGACGTGGCCGAGCCGTGTGCAGGGTGCGGCTCATGTCGAGCCCCAAGGTGCCCTGGCGTGATTCCCGTGCCCGCGGGCGCGCGATGAGCTCGTCGGGGATGTCGCGGATGAACCGGGAGGGCTCGGAGAGCTCGCGCCGGCCCCACATCTGCCGGCGGAAGGTGTGGACCAAGTAGAGGCGCTCCTTGGCCCTGGTGATGCCCACGTAGGCCAGGCGCCGCTCCTCGGCCAGGGCTTCCCGGTCGTCCAAACTGCGCACGTGGGGGAAGAGCCCCTCTTCCATGCCCACGATGAAGACGACTGTGAACTCCAGCCCCTTGGCCGTGTGGAGGGTCATCAGCGTGACCGCGTCCCGTGAGGTGTCCACCTGGTCGGCGTCGGAGACAAGGGCCACCTCTTCCAGGAATCTCGTCAGCCCCTCCTCCACGGGCAGGAAGGCGTACTGGGCGGCCACGTTGCGCAGCTCCTTCACGTTCGCCCACCGCTCCTCGCCCTCGTCGGAGCCGTCGCGCACGTAGAGCTCGTAGCCCGTGCGCTCCACGATCAGGTCGAGGAGCTCCAGCACGTTGTGCTCCCGCCGCGCGCGGATGAGCTCTTGGAGCAGGGTGAAGAAGTCGCCGAGCACGCGCTCGGCGCGCCGGTCGAAGGGCGGGGGAACGTCGGGGAGGAGGGGGGACTGCTCCTCCCCGGCGCCGTGGCCCTCCTGTCCGCCGGCCAGCACCTGCAGGGCAGTGTAGACGGGCACGTTCAACGCCTCGGCCCAGCCCAACAGGGCAGACCACGTCCTCTGGCCGATGCCCCGCGGGGGCACGTTGATGATGCGCTCCAGGCTGACCAGGTCAAAGGGGGTGTGGACGAGGCGCAGGTAGGCCAACAGGTCCTTGATCTCGCGCCGCTCGTAGAACCGGGTGCCCCCCACCAGCACGTAGGGGACGGCAGCCCGCACGAAGGCCTCCTCCAGGGGGCGGGATTGGGCGTTGGTGCGGTACATGACGGCGATCTCGTGGCGCCGGGCCTCTCCCCGCGCCACCAGCCGGGCCACCTCGCGGACGACGAAGTTGGCCTCGTCCACCTCGTCGTAGGCCTCGTGGACGACGATCTTGGGGCCGGGCCCCTTGGTGGTCCACAGGCGTGTGGGCTTGCGGTGGGGGTTCCTGGCGATGACGGCCTGGGCCGCGTCGAGGATGGTCTGGGTGGAGCGGTAGTTCTGTTCCAAGTAGACCACGTGGGCCTCGGGGAAATCTTCCTCGAAGCGCAGCACGTTGCGGTAGTCGGCCCCCCGCCAGGCGTAAATGGACTGGTCCACGTCCCCCACGGCGAAGACGTTGCGGTGTTCGGCCCCCAGCAGGCGCACCAGCTCGTACTGCACCTGGTTGGTGTCCTGGAACTCGTCCACGTGGATGAAGTGCCAGCGCCGGCGGTAGGCTTTCAGCACCTCGGGCACTTGGCGGAAGAGCTCCACGGTGCAGAGGAGGAGGTCGTCGAAGTCGAGGGCGTTGGAGGCGCGGAGGCGTTCCTGGTACGCGGCGTACACCCGGCCGGCCACTTCTTCCCAGTAGGTGCTGGCCCGGCGCCGGTACGTGGCCACGTCCACCAGCTCGTTCTTGGCCCGCGAAATGGCCGCGTGGATGGCCGTCGGCCTGTAGGTGCGGTCGTTGAGGTTGAGCTCCTGGAGAATCTGCCGGACGAGGCGGCGCTGGTCGTCGGCGTCGTAGATGGCGAAGCTGGGATCATATCCCAGGTGGTGGATGTGACGGCGCAGGATGCGGGCACAGGTGGCGTGGAAAGTGCCCAAGGTCACGCCCCTGGCGCGTTCGCCCAGGAGCTGCTCCAGGCGGGCGCGCATCTCGCGGGCTGCCTTGTTGGTGAAGGTGACGCCCACAATGTGGGCGGGCTCGATGCCCGCCCCCTTGACCAAGTAGGCGATGCGGTAGGTGAGCACGCGCGTCTTGCCGGAGCCGGGGCCGGCCAGGACCAACACGGGCCCCTCGATGCGCGTGACCGCTTCCCGTTGTTGGGGGTTCAACTCGTCGAGCATGATGGTGGTGTGAGTCTTTCAGAACAGGAAGGAGGCGCCTGCTGTCGGACGCCTCCCCGTTGAGTCCTGTTCCCGTGGCGGCCGACCACGGCCTTATGGCTTGATCACCCGCTGGAATTTGATCAGGTACTCCACGTGGACCGTGCGCCACCGTTCCTTCAGGTCGCCCAAGCCCAGGCCGTTGACCCGCTCGCTGGGCAGCCCTTCCACCCAGACGGAGTAGGCTTGGCCGGCGGCGTACATGGGAAAGTTGGTGGCGTACTCGGGAAAGGGCTTGTTCTCAGTCGGCACGACCGTGCGGCCGTCGGCCCAAGCGAAGACAACGGGCTGGCCCACGATGCGGTTGCCGTTCTCGTCGAGCACTTCCACGTAGACGCTGTGGCGTCCCTGCGCCTCCTGCTCGTCGCGCCAGAGCACCTCGACGACCCGCCAGTACGGTTGGCCTGAGGGAACGTCAACCGGCTGGATGGAGACGCCCAAGGGGCCCAGGCGCGGGTCCAAGTTGCGCGGCGGTTCGGGAGGCGCCTTGGGTGGCTCTGGCGCGGACGGTGGGGGCTGGCGCACCGTTGTGCCGGCCTGTCCGGCCTGCGGAGCGGCTTGCGCCCGTGCCGGCGGGTGAGTGGCCGTGGGCGCCGGGGTCTCGGTGGGGGCCGGCGTGGGCGTCTCCGTGGGCGCCGGCGTGGCCGTGGGCGCCGGCGTCTCCGTGGGCGCTGGCGTGGCCGTCGGCACCGGCGTGTCGGTGGGCGTCGGCGTGGCCACCGGCGCCGGCGTTTCGGTGGAGGCCGAGGCCAGGGCCACCACGTTGTCCGGGCCAGATGTGGCCCCGGGCCCCTCCAGGGGGGCGCGGCCGTTGCCGTCGAACATGGCGCTGAGGGCCGCGGTGGGGGCGGCCACGCCCGTCAGCCAGAGGAGCAGGATGGCCAGCACGATGAGGCGCACCTTGGCGGCCGGGCTGCGGGCCGCGAACCACGTGAGGAGTTCGGCCAGCACCCCCGGGCGCGTCTCCTCGGCCGCGCTGGCGGGCACGGCAACGCTGGCGGCAGTGGGCCGGGCGGCGGACACGGCCGGCTGCTCCGCGCCCTCCGGGCGGGCCGGCGCCGGGGTTGGCGGTGGCTCTTCGATCTCCTGTTCGGTCATCAGGCGGGCCGTCAACACGCGGGTGAGCGTGAGCGTCACCTGGGGGTGGCGGGAGAGCATGGCCTCGAAGGCGTCGCGGGGGAGCACAAAGAGGGTGGCGTCGCGCACCACGCGGGCCGTCTCCCGCTGGCGGTTTCCGGTGAGCAGCCCCACCTCGCCGAAGAAGCCGGGGGAGCGCACCAGCACGCTCCCCTCGCGGGCGCTCTCCAGCCGGACTTCGCCCTCGTGGAGCAGGTAGAAGGCCTCGGCCGGGTCCCCCAAGCGGTAGATCACCTGGCCGGCCGGCAGGCGGCGTTCGTCCAAGTGGGCCGCCAGCTCCTCCAGCTCCTGGGCCGTGAAGGGGGCGAAGAGGGGGAAGCGGCGCAGGACGTTCGCCGTTGTCCCTTCGGCCGGGGTGGTCTCCTCGGACACTAGAGCGTTCAGCCGCTCGCCCACGGCCGCGGCCAAGGCCGGAAAACGGCTCGCCAAAATGTCGAAGTCATGCTTGTGCAACACCCACAGGGTGGACGGCTCGGCTGCTCGGGCGCTGTATGGCCAAGGCCGGCCTGTGAGGAGGGCCAACTCGCCCACGTGGTCGTCCGCCCGCAGCTCGTCGAGCACTTCGTCCCCGTCGACCAGGTGGAGTGTGCCCCGGCTTACCAGGTAGAGGGCGTCGCCGGGGGCCCCCGCCCGGAAGATCAGCTCCTCGGCGGCCGCGTGGTAGACCTCCAAGTGGCCGGCGATCACATCCAGCACATCCGGGTTCAGGCCGGCGAAGAGGGGCACGCGGCGGAGCATCTCCTCGGCGGCCGCGCGGTCTGCTGGGGAAAGGGGGTGGCGTTTGACGTGCTGGGTGAAGGCCCGGCGCAGGTCGGGGTGTGCGTCCAGCAGGGCTTCCATGTCCGCACGGCCGATGCGCCAGAGCTGCACGTCCGTGGCCGCGCGGGCCACTGCGCCGTAGGTGTCGCCGGTCACGAGGGCCACGTGGCCGAAGAACTCGCCGGGGCCGATCTGGCGGAAGGGTTCGGGGACGTTGGGGGCGGTGGAGACGAGGATGACCTCGCCCGCTTCGAGGAAGTAGGCGGCCTCGGCCCTGGCGCCGGCCTGGAAGATGAGCGCGCCCCTGGAGACGAGCTCGGGGACCATGCGCTCGGCCAGGGCCCGCCGGCTTTCGGGGGAGACGTGGGCCAGTAGATCGCTCTCGGCCAAGTGCTTCTCCACGTGGGCGGCCAAGTCCACCAGGGGCTCGCCCAGAAACGCGCTCAACTTGACGGCAATGGCAGGGCGTTGGGCCACGAGCTCGGCCCAGCGCTCGGCG
>Ga0256839_1005422_pt1 | contig 11793 bp, 23 predicted proteins | sample 354166metaG_FD_185968 | JGI IMG/M metagenome (GOLD analysis project Ga0256839, IMG submission 185968) | Hydrothermal vent microbial communities from Mid Atlantic Ridge, Atlantic Ocean - 354-166 | ecosystem: Environmental > Aquatic > Marine > Hydrothermal vents | place: Atlantic Ocean: Mid...
AGGTGCCGAGACGGAAGATGATCAGAAGGCCGAGCGTGTAAAGGATGCGCTGACGCAGCTCTGTGGCCTTGCCGAACGCGCTCCAACTGAGGTTGGCGGCCATTTGTTCTGCTGCAGATGCCATTCAGGGCCTCTCCTTGCATAACGCCGCCGAACCGTTTTCCGGTCGGCGGCGCTGGAAAACACGGGATTTGATGTAAGCAGCCGCGTGGCCGCCCACAAGCCTTTATTCAGCCGCCGTCGCAGAGTTGACCGCAAGCGCGCCACCGGCCTTCTCGACCGCCGCAATGGCTGCCTTCGAGGCGCCGGTGACCGAGAGATTCACCTTCGAGGTGATCTCGCCCTTGGCCAGCACCCGCACGCCGTCAAGCCTGCGGCGGATCACCCCCGCCTCAAGCAGGACATCCTCGGTGATTTCCTTCCCGGCGTCGAGTTTCCCGGCGTCGATGAACTTCTGCAGCAGGCCAAGATTGACCACTGCGTATTTCTTGCGGTTGGGCTTGTTGAAGCCGCGCTTGGGCAGGCGCATGTAAAGCGGCATCTGCCCGCCTTCATAGGCGTTGATCGCCACGCCCGAACGGGATTTTTGGCCCTTGATGCCACGCCCGGCAGTCTTGCCCATGCCCGAGCCGGGGCCGCGGCCGACGCGCTTGCGAGATTTGGTGGCGCCGGGGTTGTCCCGCAGTTCATTCAGTTTCATGTCGCTTCTCCTTGGCCGGATATGACCCCGAGCGACGAAGGGGCCAACCACGGCATTTCTTGATCGATTCCGCGGCCGCAAGGGCCACCGGGGGCGTATAGGCGAAGGGCGAAGGGGGATCAAGGGGGTGTGGCGGGCAAGGCCGGGCAGACACCCGCAAACGGACAGGCATTTTTTCTGGCCATGGGGCATATCGGCTGGTAAAAATACTTTACCAGCCAGGCATGCCCCGGTTGGCGCCGGGAATTTCTCCCGGGCAAAGTGAAAATGCGGCGCCCGAAGACGCCGCACCCTCAAAATGATTTTTCGGTTGCCACCACTCACAAAACCCTGGCACCGGACTGCGACGGAGAATACGGATTGTTTCCCAGGTGTCAATATGAGACTTCTGTGTTCTTCGTCGCAGATCCTTCCAGCCCAGGTGAAAGGCCATGTCTGAGATCTCGAAACTGACGGAACTGCGCAAGCTGATGCTTGCAATGGAGCGATCGCTGGGGCTGGAAGAGCTTTCGCCGGCCGAGCGCGACATCTTCTACGCCGCCACCGAGCTGGCGCGCGAAACCGGCAACGTCCAGACTACCGGGCTCATGGAACATGCGCTGGTTGCCAACATCTCTCGCCCAACGTTCTTCCGGGCTCTCAAGTCACTTGTCGAGAAGGGCTATCTTTCCAGCTGCCGTAACGCCGGGCGCGGCCGGTATGTGGTTCATGCCCGCGATGACTGAGGCAAGAGGCCCTTCTTGATCGTACCTCGCGCAGACATCGGCAGGCTCGTCACCGAAACGTTTTCTGCCTCCCTGCTCTATCTGACTGCCTTCGTGGTGAACTTCGAGCTGATACTGCCGATCCAGAACCTTTTCTTCCCCGAATATACCAGCCGTGCCAGCCTGCTGTTCCTGCCGCATGGCGTTCGGGTGCTGGCGGCCTGGCTCATGGGATGGCGCTCGACGCTTGCGCTTCTGCCCGGGGTTTTCCTCGCCTTCTTCTACGTTGCCGGCCCGGAGGTGTTCACGCCCAGCCGCCTGGCGGGGATCTTCATTGCCGTCACCATTGCCCCGGCCGCCTTCGAAGGCTTGCGGCTGCTCGGGGTCAACCTTGCGCCGCGGCCCGGCCGGATGCCGTGCTGGATCTGCATCATGCTCGTGGGGCTGGTGGCCTCGGTTGCAGGCTCGATGCTGACAAACCTCGCCTTTGGCAGCGCGCCCGTCGATTACTTCGCCTACGTGATCGGCGACATGGCGGGGCTGTTCTTCCTGATGCTGGCGCTGATGCTGGTCTTTCGCTGGATGCGCCGGTTCGGCCGGTAAGGACCGTCGCGCCTGACGGGGTCCGGTGACGCTGTGCAACATGGGGCATTCGCCCGCCCGGACGAGCGAATGCGAACAGATGCGCCCTGCCATGGGGCGCACTCATGGCAAGCGGCAGGGCAACATGAAAACGCCCCGGAGCGGCACCGGGGCGTCTTGCATTTCTGCGTGGGGCCGGTTGCCCGGCCGGTGCGGGCGGTATCAGCCGCGCTCTTCCACGATCTCCACCAGATGCGGGATCTTGTTGATCATGCCGCGGATGGCGGGGGTGTCTTCAAGCTCGCGCGTCTTGTGCATCTTGTTGAGCCCGAGCCCCACCAGCGTGGCGCGCTGGTCGGCGGGCCGGCGGATCGGCGAGCCGATCTGCTTTACCACGATGGTCTTCCTGGCCATATCTCGCTCTCCTTACGCTTCGGCTGCTTCGGCGGCCGGTTCCCCGGCGGGCTTGGCGGCATCGGGCTTGCGCAGGATCTCGGCCACCTTCTTGCCCCGACGCTGGGCGACGGAGCGCGGGCTGCTTTCCTTCTTCAGCCCGTCGATGGTGGCGCGGATCATGTTGTAGGGGTTTTGCGACCCGAGCGACTTGGCGACAACATCCTTGACGCCGAGCATCTCGAATACCGCGCGCATCGGCCCGCCGGCGATGATCCCGGTGCCTTCCGGTGCCGAGCGCATCACCACCTTGCCGGCGCCGTGACGGCCTTCCATGTCATGGTGCAGGGTGCGGCCTTCGCGCAGCGGCACGCGGATCATCTGGCGCTTGGCCTGTTCGGTGGCCTTGCGGATCGCCTCGGGCACTTCCTTGGCCTTGCCCTTGCCGAAGCCCACGCGCCCCTTCTGATCACCCACGACGACAAGCGCGGCAAAGCCGAAGCGCTTGCCGCCCTTGACGGTCTTGGACACGCGGTTGATCGCAACGAGACGATCGGCGAATTCCGGCTGCTCCTCGCGGTCGCGGCGGCCCCGGTGTTGCGGTTCTCTTGCCATTCTCGTCTCTCCTTAGAACTTCAGGCCGCCTTCACGGGCTGCGTCGGCCAGAGCCTTGACCTTGCCGTGAAAGAGGAAGCCGCCACGATCGAAGTAGCATTCCGTCACATTGGCCTTGATGGCGCGCTCGGCAATCGCCTTGCCCACCCTGGCCGCGGCCTCGAGGTTGTTCTTCCCGACGACGCCAAGTTCCTTTTCGAGGGACGAGGCCGAGGCGATGGTGACGCCGCGGGTGTCGTCGATCAGCTGGACGCTGATGTTCTTGTTGCTGCGGTGAACGCTCAGCCGCGGGCGGCCGTCGGCGTTCTTGCGAAGCTTGTTCCGAACGCGCAGGCGGCGCTTCAAGAACAGGTCTCTTTTGCTGTTTGCCATTTTTCGCGTCCTTACTTCTTCTTGCCTTCCTTGCGGAAGATGTACTCGTCCTTGTACTTGATGCCCTTGCCCTTGTAGGGCTCGGGCTTGCGCCATTCGCGGATGTTGGCCGCGACCTGGCCGACGAGCTGCGGATCGATTCCCTCGACGACGATTTCCGTCTGCTTTGGGGCCGTCACGGTGACGCCCTCGGGCACTTCGAAGTTCACCTCGTGGCTGTAGCCGAGCGACAGCTTGAGCGTGTTGCCCTGCATCTGGGCACGATAGCCGACGCCGCTGATCTCAAGCTCCTTGCGGAAGCCCTGCGAAACCCCGGTGACGAGGTTCTGCACGACGGTGCGGCTCATGCCCCACTGCTGGCGGGCGCGCTTGGAATTGCCGCGCGGGGTGACGGTGATGACGTTGTCGTTCACCTCGATGGTGACATCGTCGGTGGCGGTGAAGTTCAGTGCCCCCTTGGGGCCCTTCACCTCGACGGTCTGACCGGAGACGGTGGCGGTAACCCCCGACGGCAGCTCGACCGGTTTTTTGCCAATACGAGACATGCGCCCCTCCTCAGAAGACCGTGCAGAGCACTTCGCCGCCGACATTGGCGGAACGCGCTGCTGCATCCGACATCACACCCTTGGGGGTGGAGACAATCGACACACCGAGGCCCTGACGGACCTGAGGCAAGTCCTTGACACCCATGTACACACGGCGGCCGGGCTTGGAGACCCGCTTGAGCTCGCGGATGACGGGGGTGCCATCGTAGTATTTCAGGCTGATCTCGATGGCCGGGTGACCATCTTCGCCGGTGATCTTTTCGTAGCCGCGAATATAGCCTTCGTCAGCCAGCACATCCAGCACCCAGGCACGAAGCTTGGAGGCGGGCGTGATCACGGTGGACTTGCCACGCATCTGCGCATTGCGGATGCGGGTCAGCATATCGCCGAGAGGATCGTTCATTTCATGCCCTCCTTACCAGCTCGATTTCACGAGGCCGGGGATCTGCCCCTGGGAGCCGAGCTCGCGCAGCGCGATCCGCGAAACCTTGAGCTTGCGGTAGTAAGCGTGCGGCCGGCCGGTGAGCTGGCAGCGGTTGTGCAGCCGGGTGGCCGAGCTGTTGCGCGGCAGTTTCGCCAGCTTCAGGCGCGCCTTGAAACGCTCTTCCATGGGCCGGGATTCGTCATTCGCGATTTCCTTCAGCGCGGCCCGCTTGGCGGCGTATTTCGCCACCAGGCGCTGGCGCTTCTTCTCGCGTTCGACCATTGCTTTCTTAGCCATTTCCTATCTCCTCCCGCGCGTCACGAGTTGAAGGGCATGTTGAACTGCTTCAACAGCGCCTTTGCTTCCGCGTCCGTTTTCGCGGTGGTGCAGATGACGATATCCATCCCCCAGACTTCATCGACCTTGTCGAAGTCGATCTCGGGGAAAACGATGTGCTCCTTGAGGCCGAGCGCATAGTTGCCGCGACCGTCGAAACTCTTGCCCGAGACGCCACGGAAGTCGCGCACGCGCGGCAGGGCAATGGTGATCAGGCGGTCGAGAAACTCGTATGCCCGGTCGCCACGCAGGGTAACCTTGGCACCCAGCGGCATGTCCTCACGCACCCGGAAGCCCGCGATCGACTTCTTGGCGCGGGTGATCACCGCCTGCTGACCGGCAATCGCGGAGAGGTCCGCCTGGGCGGATTTGGCCTTCTTGGAGTCCTTCACCGCCTCGGCGCCGCAACCGATGTTGAGCACGATCTTGTCGAGCCGCGGGATCTGCATGTCGTTGCGGTAGGAGAATTCCTTCTTCAGCGCATCACGAATGCTGTCACGGTAGAGCGCCTTCAGGCGCGGGGTGTAGCTGGCGGCATCAAGCATCGATCGCCTCCCCGGTGGTCTTGGCGTAGCGCACCTTCTTGCCGTCTTCGAAGCGGAAGCCGACGCGGGTGGGTTTGCCGTTGCTGTCAAGCAGCGCCAGGTTGGACAGATCGATCGGCATGGCCTGCGGGATGCGGCCACCCTGGGAGTTCTGCGACTGGCGCACGTGGCGGATGGCGATGTTGATGCCTTCGACGATGGCCTTGCCCTCTTTCGGCATCACGCGGGTGATCTCACCCTGGCGGCCCTTGTCCTTGCCGGCCAGAACGATCACCTTGTCGCCCTTCTTCAGTTTTGCGGCCATCTTACAGCACCTCCGGGGCGAGCGAGATGATCTTCATGAAGTTCTTGGCACGCAGCTCGCGCACCACCGGGCCGAAGATGCGGGTGCCGATCGGCTCGTTGTTGTTGTTGAGGATCACCGCGGCATTGCGATCGAAGCGGATCGCGGTGCCATCCTCGCGGCGCACCTCCTTGGCGGTGCGCACGACGACGGCCTTGCGCACGTCGCCCTTCTTCACGCGACCGCGCGGGATGGCTTCCTTCACCGACACCACGATGATGTCGCCCACCGAGGCATATCGGCGGTGGGAACCACCCAGAACCTTGATGCACTGAACCCGGCGCGCGCCGGAGTTGTCAGCAACATCCAGATTGGTCTGCATCTGGATCATTTGGTTTCTCCCGACCTTTGGGGGGCATGTCCTGCCTTGTCCCCAGGGTTTCGATCAAACCGGACTGTTACCGCCTAGCCGGCAATAACTTCCCAGCGTTTCGTCTTCGATTTCGGCGCACATTCCTGGATGCGGACCTGATCGCCGACCTTGAAAGCGTTGCGTTCATCATGCGCCCGGTATTTCTTGGTTTTCCGGACAGTCTTCTTCAGAACCGGATGCCTGAAGCGGCGCTCGACAAGAACGGTGACCGTCTGGTCATTGGCATCGCTGGTCACGGTGCCTTGCAGAATACGTTTGGGCATCCGTCACGCTCCCTGATCTTCGGCGGCCGCCGCGGCGGCCTTTTCGTTCAGCACGGTCAGCACGCGAGCCACGTCACGGCGGACGGCACGCATGCGGGCGGTATTCTCAAGCGAGCCCGTGGCCTGCTGGAAACGCAGGTTGAAGGATTCCTTCTTGAGGTTGGCAAGCTCTTCCCGGAGCTGGTCCGGCGTCTTGTCACGCAATTCCTGAGCGTTCATGGCTCATGCTTCCTTTCAACATCACCGGCGGGCCCCGATCTGGGTCACCCTGATTCCCGGTGGAGTTCGCGGTGAAGGCTGCCGTATAGGGAGGAATGACCGGGTTGGCAAGGGGGAAGTTGCCTGCAGGCGAAAGGCCCGCAAGGCTGAACGCCACCCCCGGCACCGCCTGGCACGGAGCGGCCAGCAAAGCCACCAGCGATGGGAAAAGGCGGCGCCCTGGCGCCGCCTTTTCCTTTCCCTGTCCGAAGCCGGCGCTTGCCGCCCTACCAGTCTTCGCGGACCACGGTGCGGGTCTTGATCGGCAGCTTCATGGCCGCCAGGCGCAGTGCCTCGCGGGCAACGGTTTCGCTCACCCCGTCAATCTCGAACATGATCCGCCCGGGCTTGACCTTGGCCGCCCAGTAATCGACCGAGCCCTTGCCCTTGCCCATCCGCACCTCGGTGGGTTTGGAGGTCACCGGCGTGTCGGGGAAGATACGGATCCAGACCCGGCCCTGACGCTTCATGTGGCGGGTCATGGCCCGGCGTGCCGCCTCGATCTGGCGGGCGGTGATGCGCTCGGGCTGAATCGCCTTCAGGCCGTAGGTGCCGAAGGTCAGCTCGGTGCCGCCCTTGGCCTGGCCGTGAATGCGGCCCTTGTGCATCTTGCGGTATTTCGTGCGCTTCGGTTGCAGCATCTTGAGTTCCTCCTAGCGGCGGCCGCCGGCGCCACGCGGCGCGGGGCCTTCCTGGAGCTCCTGCAGGCGGCGGTCATGGGCCGAGGGATCGTGCTCCATGATGTCGCCCTTGTAGATCCAGACCTTGATGCCGATGATGCCGTAGGGCGTCCTGGCCTCGGCGGTGGCGTAGTCGATGTCGGCCCGCAGGGTGTGCAGCGGCACGCGGCCCTCGCGGTACCATTCGGTACGGGCGATCTCGGCCCCGCCCAGGCGGCCCGCCACGTTGACCCGGATACCCAGGGCGCCCATGCGCATGGAGTTCTGCACGGCCCGCTTCATTGCACGGCGGAAGCTGACCCGGCGCTCAAGCTGCTGGGCGATGCTTTCGGCCACCAGCTGGGCGTCGAGCTCGGGCTTGCGCACCTCGACGATGTTGAGGTGCAGCTCGCTGTCGGTCATGGCTGCCAGCTTGCGGCGCAGCACCTCGATATCGGCACCCTTCTTGCCGATGATGACACCGGGACGGGCAGTGTGGATCGTCACCCGGCACTTCTTGTGCGGGCGCTCGATGATCACCCGGCTGACACCGGCCTGCTTGCACTCGTTGCGGATGAAATCGCGCATCCGCAGATCTTCGAGAAGCAGGTTGCCGTAGTCCTTGGTGTCGGCATACCAGCGGCTGTCCCAGGTGCGGTTGACCTGAAGGCGCATGCCGATCGGATTGACTTTCTGACCCATTAGGCTTGCTCCTCGACTTGACGCACCTTGATGGTGAGTTCCGAAAACGGCTTGATGATGCGGCCGAACCTGCCACGCGCCCGCGGGCGGCCGCGCTTCATGGTCAGGTTCTTGCCCACCCAGGCCTCGGCGACGATCAGCTCGTCCACGTCAAGCCCATGGTTGTTTTCGGCGTTGGCGATGGCCGACTGCAGGCATTTCTTGACGTCCTGCGCGATCCGCTTCTTCGAGAAGGTCAGATCGGTCAACGCCTTGTCCACCGGCTTGCCGCGGATCATGGCAGCGACCAGGTTCAGTTTCTGCGGGCTGACGCGAAGCATGCGGGTTTTCGCCATTGCTTCGTTTTCTGCCACGCGGCGGGGGTTCTTTGCCTTGCCCATGACTTACTTCCGCTTCGCTTTCTTGTCGGCGGCATGACCGTAATAGGTCCGCGTCGGCGCGTACTCGCCGAACTTCTGGCCGATCATGTCTTCCGTGACGTTGACAGGGATATGCTTGCGGCCGTTGTAGACGCCGAAGGTCAGACCCACGAACTGGGGCAGGATGGTCGAACGGCGCGACCAGATCTTGATGACTTCGTTGCGGCCGCTCTCGCGGGCTTTCTCGGCCTTCTTGAGGACATAGGAGTCGACAAAAGGCCCTTTCCAGACAGAACGTGCCATATCTTAGCGGCCCTTCTTCCTGGCGTGCCGCGAGCGGATGATCAGCTTGCTGGACGCCTTGTTCTTGTTGCGGGTGCGTGCACCCTTCGTCGGCTTGCCCCAGGGCGTCACCGGATGGCGGCCGCCGGAGGTGCGGCCCTCGCCGCCGCCATGCGGGTGATCGACCGGGTTCATGACCACACCTCGTACGCTCGGGCGCTTGCCCAGATGGCGGTTGCGGCCGGCCTTGCCGAGGTTCTGGTTGCTGTTGTCGGGGTTGGAAACAGCGCCAACCGTGGCCATGCACTCCTGCCGGACCATGCGCAGCTCACCCGAGGACAGCCGGATCTGGGCATAGCCGCCATCACGGCCGACGAACTGGGCGTAGGTGCCGGCGGCACGTGCCAGCTGGCCGCCCTTGCCGGGCTTGAGCTCGATATTGTGCACGATGGTGCCGATCGGCATCCCCGAGAACGGCATCGCGTTACCCGGCTTGATGTCGGCCTTGGCGGAGGCGATCACCGTATCGCCGACGGCCAGTCGCTGCGGCGCAAGGATGTAGGACTGTTCGCCGTCCTCGTATTTTACCAGCGCGATGAAGGCGGTGCGGTTGGGATCATATTCGATCCGCTCGACCGTGGCCGGAACATCGAACTTGCGGCGCTTGAAATCCACGATGCGATAGAGACGCTTCGCCCCGCCACCACGGCGGCGCATCGTGATCCGTCCGGTGTTGTTCCGGCCGCCCTTCTTGCTCAGCCCCTCTGTGAGAGACTTGACGGGACGGCCTTTCCAAAGCTCCGAACGGTCGATCAGCACCAGCCCGCGCTGGCCAGGCGTCGTCGGCTTGTACGACTTGAGTGCCATGCTTTCTGTCTTCCGTCTGCTTGGGTTCCCGAATCTCCGGGAACTGGTTGAAAAGATCCTCGGCCCCCGAGGGAGCCGAAGACGAAGATTCGTGCCCCCTTATCAGAGGCCGGTGGTCACGTCTATCGTGTTGCCCTCATCGAGGGTCACGTAGGCTTTCTTGACGTCGCGCCGCTTGCCCGGCTGGCCGCGGAAGCGTTTGGTCTTGCCCTTGGTGATGACCGTGTTGACGGCTTTCACCTTGACCCCGAACAGCGTTTCCACCGCTTCCTTGATCTGCGGCTTGTTCGCATCCATCGCCACCTCGAACACCACCGCGCCATGTTCTGATGCCATGGTGGCCTTTTCGGTGATGATCGGCTTGCGGATCACGTCGTAATGTTCCGGCTTCGCGCTCATTTCAGACGAGCCTCCAGTGCTTCGACACCCGCCTTGGTGATCACCAGGGTGTCACGCTTGAGGATGTCATAGACATTGGCGCCGATCGACGGCAGCACGTCGACGCCTTCGAGATTGGCGGCGGCGCGGGCGAAGTTCTCGTTCACCTGCTCGCCGTCGATGACCAGAACGCGTTTCCAGCCCCGTTCCTTGACCGCGCGGGCCAGAACTGCCGTCTTCGGTTCCTTCAGTTCGGCAGCTTCCAGCACCACGAGGGCACCTTCGGCAGCCTTGGCCGAAAGCGCGTGCTTCAGGCCCAGCTTGCGGAACTTCTTGGGCAGGTCATGGGCGTGGCTGCGCGGAACCGGCCCCTTGTAGACACCGCCCTTGCGGAAGATCGGCGCGTTGCGATCACCGTGACGCGCGCCACCGGTGCCCTTCTGGCGGTAGATCTTCTTGCCCGAATAGCTGGTTTCGGAGCGGGTCTTGACCTTGTGGGTGCCCGCCTGGGCGCGGGCCCGCTGCCAGCGCACGACCCGGTGCAGGATGTCGGCGCGCGGCTCGAGCCCGAAGATCGCATCGTCAAGATCGATCGAGCCGGCCTTCTTGCCGTCCAGCTTGATTGCATCAGCTTTCATTGCTCTCGCCCCCTTCGGCTGCGGCTTCTTCGGTGGCCTGGCTTTCCTCGGCGGCCTGCGCCGACTTGAGCGCGGCAGGCAGCGGAACGTTCTCGGGCAGCGGCTTCTTGACCGCGTCCTTGATCGTCACCCAGCCGCCGCGGGAGCCCGGCACCGCGCCCTTGACCATGATCAGGCCGCGTTCGACGTCGGTCTTGACCACCTGCAGGTTCTGGGTGGTGACGCGGGCGGCCCCCATGTGGCCGGCCATCTTCTTGCCCTTGAACACCCGGCCCGGATCCTGACACTGGCCGGTCGAGCCGTGCGAGCGGTGGCTGATCGACACGCCGTGGCTGGCCCTCAGGCCGCCGAAGTTGTGCCGCTTCATGGCCCCGGCGAAGCCCTTGCCGATCGAGGTGCCGGAAACGTCGACATACTGACCTTCGGCATAGTGGTTGGCGGTGATCTCCGCGCCCACCTCGATCAGGTTTTCCGGATCCACCCGGAATTCCGCGATCTTGCGCTTGGGCGCCACCTTCGCCTTGGCGAAATGGCCGCGCATGGCCTTGGAGGTCCGCTTTGCCTTGGCCGCGCCCGCCCCCAGCTGAACGGCGGCGTAGCCGTCCTTCTCGGGGGTGCGCTGAGCCACGACCTGAAGCCCGTCGAGCTGAAGCACGGTAACGGGAATCTGCCGTCCGTCTTCCATGAACAGGCGGGTCATGCCCACCTTTCTTGCGATTACACCAGAGCGCAACATGTCTGTCTGCCCTCCTTAAACCTTGATCTCGACATCCACCCCGGCGGCCAGGTCGAGCTTCATCAGCGCGTCCACGGTCTGCGGAGTGGGGTCGACGATATCGAGAAGCCGCTTGTGGGTGCGGATCTCGAACTGGTCGCGCGACTTCTTGTCGATGTGCGGACCGCGAAGAACCGTGAACTTCTCGATCTTGTTGGGCAGCGGGATGGGGCCACGCACGGTGGCGCCGGTCCGCTTGGCCGTGTTGACGATCTCCTGCGTGCTGGCATCCAGAACGCGGTAGTCGAAGGCCTTCAGCCGGATGCGAATGTTTTGGCTTTGGATTGCCATCTTGACTTGCCTTTCGCGGCTAGGAGTCGAGAGGTGGAGCGGACGCCCTTGCCCGCCCCACGTCGAACCCCGGTTTTCCTTACTCGATGATTTTCGACACGACGCCGGATCCGACGGTGCGTCCGCCTTCGCGGATGGCAAACCGCAGGCCCTCTTCCATGGCGATCGGGGCGATCAGCTCCACCGAGAACTTCAGGTTGTCGCCCGGCATCACCATCTCGGTGCCCTCGGGAAGCGTCACCGTGCCGGTCACGTCCGTGGTGCGGAAGTAGAACTGCGGGCGGTAGTTGGCAAAGAACGGCGTGTGGCGGCCGCCTTCCTCCTTGGTCAGGATGTAGACCTCGGCCTCGAACTTGGTGTGCGGCGTCACCGAGCCCGGCTTGCACAGG
>Ga0256839_1005423_pt1 | contig 11791 bp, 10 predicted proteins | sample 354166metaG_FD_185968 | JGI IMG/M metagenome (GOLD analysis project Ga0256839, IMG submission 185968) | Hydrothermal vent microbial communities from Mid Atlantic Ridge, Atlantic Ocean - 354-166 | ecosystem: Environmental > Aquatic > Marine > Hydrothermal vents | place: Atlantic Ocean: Mid...
TCTCTATGCGTCTGTTACAGTCTTCACATAAATCAGACTTTATTTCTGTTAAAAAAGAAACTAAGTTTTGTTTGTATGGGGGCATACAAGTAGGACAACCTAAAGAGTTTATCTGTAAGTCAAAGCCTATGCCTAGTTCATTAAATATCTGGCTTATCATCGTGATGATGGTAAAATCCTCATACACGCTAGCCTCTCCAAAACTCTCACAACCAAACTGATGAAACTCTCTTAGCCGCCCTTTCTGTGGTCTTTCATAACGAAACATAGGCCCATAGTAGTAGAACTTTTGTTTCATAGGCTGACGGTCTAGTTTAGCATGTACAAAAGCACGTACCACACCGGCAGTTCCCTCTGGACGCATACAGACATCGTTGCCCCCTTTGTCTTCAAACTGGTACATCTCTTTGCTTACGATGTCTGAGCTATCACCTACAGAGCGTTTAAACAAAGCTGTCTCTTCAAGGATAGGTGTTTCTATGTAGCCATAGCCGTAACGTTTCGCGATGCCTATAGCTGTAGTTATGATGTGTACAAAGCGTTGGCTGTCATCAAAAGTGAGGTCTTTCATACCTCTTAGAGGGTTTATCATGGTGTGTTTCCTTGCTGTAAAAGGTGCAATGAATTGGCACCCTACGGTATTTTCGTGTAGGGTGCCAATTCATTGCACCAAATAATATGATGGAATTATAGCTCTAAATAGCTCAATATCTTTTGATGGATGTTTTCTATTGCTTCAGTAGCATCTACTTCAAAGTAGTCAATGTCTAGTTTTTTCAAACTTTCTTGCATTTTGTTTTGTACTGTTATGAGGTACTCTAATCCACGTAATTCTATACCATCCAATTCTTTTTCGGAAGTTCTTAGCGTAAGTGTTTCCATATTTGTGACAAACAAGATGATTTTATCTGGAAAATGGTTTGATAGTGCAAATTTATTTAACGACACAAGCTCATCAAAATCAAAATCACCATTGGCAAGTGCGTAGCCTATGCCTGAAAGAAAACCTCTATCCGAAATGACTACTTTGTCTTTGTTCGGTGAAACTACTTCTTCATAGTGTTCGGCACGGTCTGCTAAAAATAGAAGGAGTTCTGCACGTTTGGACACTATAGAGTCGCTAAGAAGTATCTCCCTTGCTTGTTGTCCAAACTTTGTACCACCAGGTTCATGTGTGGTGACAAGGGCAGGGTATTTGTCTGCTAGGAGTGATATCTGCGTACTTTTACCACAGGTGTCTATGCCTTCAAAGAGTATGTACATTACTTTTTATACTCATTTATCATTTTTAACACAGTTGGGTGTAGTAAGTGGTCTACTTTACCACCAAAAGGCAAGATGGAACGTACCACAGAAGAACTCACATAAGAGTACTCAAGACTAGGCATAAGGAAGATAGTCTCTAACTCTTTTTTGAGTGAAGAATTTGCATAGCCCATTTGTATTTCATACTCGAAGTCACTCACAGCTCTCAGCCCACGTATGATGACATTTGCATCAAATGAGTCGGAAAGATCTACAAGTAAGTTGTCAAAGCCTACAACTTGCAGATTTTGCAAGTCTTTGGTAGAAGCTTCAAGCATCTCTATACGTTGTTCTGCTGTGAACATAGGGTTTTTAGAAGCACTCACAGCTACAGCCACGACAACTTCATCAAACAGAGAGCACGCACGTTTCATAATGTCTAAATGTCCTACCGTTACAGGATCAAATGTCCCTGGGTAGATGGCACGTCTTACCTTACGCATTTATTTGTCTCCCCATCTCTCATATAGAGTGTTTTCAATATCTAAAACATCATACCACTTACCGATGATGAACTTCTCCATATCTTCAAGGTTAGAAGACTCAGAATAGTAACCCATAACAGGTGGTGCGATGATGACACCAAGTGTAGCCAACTTTTGCATATTTTCTAAAGCGATAGCAGAAAATGGTAACTCTCTAGGTGCTAGAAGTAACTTTTTTTGCTCTTTCAGTGCGACAGCAGCCACGCGTGAAGGTAAGTTGTCAGATATACCACAGGCCACTTTGGCAAGTGTGTTCATGCTGCAGGGTATGATAGCCGTTGCATCTACCCTAAAAGAACCAGAAGAGATAGATGCAGCAATGTTGTTTGAGGAGTGCATGGTCACTTGCTTGTTTTCAAAGCTCTCAACGGTTAAGGCATTGTCAGAGACAACGACATGTACTTCTATGTTAGAGGGTAAATAGTCTACAAACTTCTTGCCTAACTGCACACCGCTTGCTCCTGTGATGGCTACTACTAATCGCATATGTGACCTTATATTTTATTAAAACGATTATATCAAAAAGAAATTAGAGGGTTATAGAATGACATTATAAGTTTGATTATGTTAAAAATAAAACAATAATACTAAAGGTACATAGCCATGACAAAAAAAGAACTTTCTATCAACATAAAATGGGATGAGTTTGAGATGGGGACGTGTCGCTTGTTTGTAGAGACATTAGGTCAATATATCCCTACACTGTTTTTCCAAGACCATAAGCCTAAACCCACAGTCTCAAACAGCATGCTTCAAGCAGTAAACGACATACTCACTATGGATATGCAAGAGTTTGATAGACTAGGGGAGATACTAGAGGCTAAAGAGTATAAAATTAAAGAGATACACATAGACCAAGATAACGATAACTTTGAAGGAGTATACTCTGAAGTCATCGTAAGTACGGATTCAGATACTCAAGCAAGTGTTGTCGTGAAAGATGGTAAGTTTATGTTTGTCAATGATGGTACTTATTTTGATACGCTTGAGGTATCTAAAAAAGAGACCAAAGTTAAAAGCATCACTAAAGCAGACAAAGAAAAGTTAGTTACGATGATGATGTCTTCAGAATAATCAAAATAGTATAAAGTGATAATTTTATACGGGTTGGAGCGGGCGAAGGGATTCGAACCCTCGACAGCCTGCTTGGAAGGCAGGAACTCTAGCCACTGAGCTACGCCCGCATGAAATGGATATGATTCTTTTTACATATATGTATGTAAGTTGTATTTTTGGACTTTGTTCAAAAATGATTGTATTTGTGGTACCGCAGGTCGGATTCGAACCGACACGCCCTAAAGCAGAAGATTTTGAGTCTACCAAGTCTACCAGTTCCATCACTGCGGCTTATGTACAAATTCATGAGAAAATGTAGATGGGATTCTACAAGGTATGTGCTTAAACATCGTTTAGGTGATGAGTAAAAGGCTATTTTATATTAATTTGTTATAATGTCTTCATTAATTAATATCAAGGTAGAATTTTTGAAAATTACAATTATTATTACAGCCATATTATTCATATATGTTGCATTTTCTACATTTTATCATGATACAACACTCATCGGGAATATTGGTAAAATTATTGGTGAGACCAATATCGCACTTTTTGGACATTTGGCATATATCAATGTGTTTATCATCTTTTATCCACTTTACAAACTTTATACCGATGCTAGAGCACGGAAAAACATCGATTTTTATTTGGGATGGATACTTTTACTTATTTCACTTATACTTTTTTCCTCTTTGGTCCTTGAAGTAGAGCATATAGGTTTTATCGGTACACAGATTATTGAATTTTTGGAACCATACATCGGTAAAGCAGGTTTATGGCTCTTTTGGTTGATGGTGAGTGCATTGGCATTGGTATTCATTATAGATGATGATTTTCAATTTTCTCATTTAAATATAAAAATGCCTTCATTCTCATTCTCTTTTGGATGGTTATTTAGTGCATGGGTGGGTGTCAAGCATATGATTCAAAAGATATTAACCAATCCTTTTGCTTCTCCATCACTTGAAGATGAAATGATGCCAGTTTTGGATGTTGCTGAGGTAAAACCTAAACGAAAAAAGACTGTACGTAAACCTACAGTAAAAAAAATAGCATCTCAAAAAACTTTGTCTACTTCTGAAGTAGCAGCTGCTGAGGAGCTAAATGTACGTAGTCATACTGTCAATGATGAAGATTCTGTGATTAATGAGATACTTGAGTTAGAAAAAGAGATAGTGCCAGAGCATGCGACAAATTCACATGTTGAAATCGTAGAAGAGTTGGAAGAAAACTCGAAACTGATGGATCAGATAGAAAAAGGACAAGTGGCAAAACCGAAAAACTTTAAGCTTCCTAAACTCGATTTTTTACAAAAAGCACCTAAGATCACAAAAAAGGTGAATGAAGCAGAAATAGATAGAAAAATAGAAGATTTATTGTCTAAATTACAACAATTTCGGGTTGAAGGTGATGTTGTACGTACATATTCTGGTCCATTGGTCACGACTTTTGAATTTAAACCTGCACCCAATGTTAAAGTCTCTAAAATTTTAAATTTACAAGATGACTTAGCCATGGCATTAAGTGCAGAGACTATACGAATACAAGCACCTATACCGGGGCGTGATGTCGTAGGTATAGAAATACCTAATGAGAGTATAGATACTATTTACTTGCGTGAAATCCTTGAGTCCGACGTTTTTAAAGAAGCCTCATCTCCTTTGACTGTAGCTTTAGGTAAAGACATCGTGGGAAACCCATTTATCACAGATATCAAAAAGCTTCCACATTTACTTATAGCCGGAACAACAGGTTCTGGTAAATCTGTAGGTATCAATGCGATGATACTTTCGCTTCTTTACCGCAATGATCCAGATCACTTAAAGTTAATGCTCATTGATCCTAAAATGCTTGAGTTTGCTTCATATGAAGATATACCACATCTTATCACACCAGTGATTACTGAACCTGCTAAAGCTATAGCAGCACTAGCAAATATGGTTGGTGAGATGGAGAGACGTTATAAGCTTATGGCTGAGGCACGTACGAAGAACATAGAAAATTATAACGAAAAAGTTAAAAAGACAGGAGATGAACCATTCCCTTACATTGTAGTCATCATAGATGAGTTAGCTGACCTTATGATGAGTGGCGGTAAAGAGGTAGAACACTCTATTGCAAGACTTGCACAAAAGTCTCGTGCATGTGGTATACATCTTGTTGTTGCCACGCAAAGACCATCGGTAGACGTAGTAACAGGTATGATAAAAGCGAACCTTCCTTCAAGACTTAGCTACCGTGTGGGTTCACGCATAGACTCTAAGGTTATTTTAGATGCTATGGGTGCAGATAGCTTACTGGGACGTGGAGATGGACTCTTTACTCCTCCGGGTTCTACAGGGCTTGTACGTATTCATGCACCATGGAATACAGAGGAAGAGATAGAACAAGTTGTAGAATACATCAAAGCGCAACGTGTACCTGAGTATGATGAGAGTTATTTGGTCGCAGGTGGTGCAGCTGCAGTTTCAAATGGTAGTGATACTGAGATAGTACTTGATTCTCTCTATGAAGAGGCAAAAATGGTCGTATTGAATGACAATAAAACTTCTATATCTTACCTTCAGCGTAAACTACAAATTGGGTATAATCGTTCTGCGAATATCATAGAGCAACTTGAAGCCAAGGGTGTACTCTCTGCTCCTAATGCAAAAGGTAACAGAGAAATACTCTAAAGCATTTAAACTACCCTTAAATAAGTATTGTTTTGGGATTTTTTTGTCACCATCCGATACATAAAATTCTTCTCGTTTATATACAGAACCAATAGCGGCTTATTCAAATGATATTTTGTTAATATAAGGGACAAAATATTATACAGGAGACCACCATGGCCTTATTAGAAGAATATAGAGCACATACGGCAGAACGTGCTAAGTTAGGTGTACCACCACTTGCACTTACTGCAGAACAAACAGCAGAGCTTGTTGAATTACTCAAAGAAAATCCAGTTAAAGATGCAGAATATGCAATGGATTTATTTAAAAATCATATCCCAGCAGGTGTGGATGATGCAGCATACATTAAAGCAGCATTTTTAAATGATATCCTTCAAGGTAATGCATCATGTACGGAGATTGATAAAGTTTTTGCAACAGTTATTTTAGGAACTATGTTAGGTGGATTTAACGTAGCACCACTTGTGGATGCACTCTCTTCATCTGATTTGACTGTAGCGGAGTCTGCAGCAGGACAACTTAAAAACACTATCCTTGTGTATGATGCATTTAATGATGTGAAAGCATTGATGGATAAAGGTAATCCTTTAGCAAAAGAAATTATAGAATCATGGGCTAATGCTGAGTGGTTCTACAATAAACCAGAGATGAAAAAAGAGATCACACTTACAGTCTATAAAATCCCTGGTGAGACAAATACAGATGATTTATCTCCAGCATCTGAAGCCTTTACAAGAGCAGATATTCCTGTGCATGCAAATTCTTTCCTTATCAATAGAATGGAAAATCCACTAGATACTATGAAAGAACTTAAAGAAAAAGGGCATCCTTTAGTATATGTTGGGGATGTTGTTGGTACTGGGTCTTCAAGAAAATCTGGTATTAACTCACTTCAATGGCACATGGGTGAAGATATTCCTTTCATTCCAGGTAAAAGAACAGGTGGTGTGGTCATCGGTGATATCATCGCTCCTATTTTCTTTAATACTGCTGAAGATGGTGGATGTATCCCTATACAAGCACCTACAGCTAAACTCGAAACAGGTGATGTGATTACACTTAAACCTTTTGATGGTGTGATTGAAAAAAATGGAGAAGTGGTTTCTGAGTTTAAACTAGAACCAAATACACTTCCTGATGAAATGAGAGCAGGAGGGCGTGTACCACTTATTATTGGTAAAGGTCTTACTGTAAAAGCAAGAGAAGCACTTGGTTTGGATGCGGGTGACATTTTCATGACACCAGATGTGCCTGCAGACAATGGTAAAGGCTTTACACTTGCACAAAAAATGGTAGGTAAAGCTGCTGGTATGGATGGTGTAAAACCAGGTGTTTACTCTGAGCCGGTATGTACAACTGTTGGCTCACAAGATACAACAGGAGCGATGACAAGAGATGAAGTAAAAGATTTGGCAGCTCTTAGCTTTGGTGCTGACTTTGTACTTCAGTCGTTTTGTCATACATCTGCTTATCCAAAACCTGCAGATGTTATCCTTCAACATACACTACCAAATTTTATGGTGGAAAGAAAAGGGTTTACACTCAGACCAGGTGATGGTGTTATCCACTCATGGTTGAACCGTATGTGTCTTCCCGATACTGTAGGTACAGGTGCAGATAGCCATACAAGATTCCCAATAGGTATCTCATTCCCAGCGGGTTCTGGTCTGGTTGCTTTTGCCGCGGTAACAGGTATGATGCCACTTACAATGCCTGAGTCTGTACTTGTACGTTTCTCAGGAGAGTTGCAACCAGGTATCACACTACGTGATATGGTAAATGCTATCCCTCATCAAGCGATTAAAGATGGTTTACTTACGGTTGAAAAAGCTGGTAAGAAAAACATCTTTGCAGGACGTATTTTAGAGATAGAAGGACTTGAGGACCTTAAATGTGAGCAAGCATTTGAACTTTCAGATGCATCTGCAGAACGAAGTGCTGCTGCATGTACTGTAAAACTAAACAAAGAGCCTATTATTGAGTACCTTGAGTCTAACATCGCTCTCATTGAAGAGCTTATCGCTCAAGGCTATGAAGATAAAGCAACTCTGGAAAGAAGAGCTCAAAAAATGAGAGACTGGGTTGCAAACCCTGTACTTCTTGAAGCAGACAAAGATGCAGAATATGCAGCAGTTATCGAAATCAACATGTCTGAGATTACAGAGCCAATCGTTGCTTGTCCAAATGACCCAGATGATGTGAAGACATTGAGTGAAGTTGCAGAAGCGGGACTTAGAACAGAGATGGATGAAGTGTTTATCGGTTCTTGTATGACGAACATTGGTCTTTTCCGTGCAAATGCTGAAGTACTTCGTGGTGAAGGTCCAGTTGAGACTAAACTTTGGGTATGTCCTCCAACTAAAATGGATGAGAAAACACTTCAAGAAGAGGGATACTACTCAGTATGGGGAATGGCTGGAGCTAGAATAGAGCCTCCAGGATGTTCACTCTGTATGGGTAACCAAGCAGCTGTGAAGCAAAATGCATGGGTATTCTCTACATCTACGCGTAATTTTGACAACAGACTTGGAAAAGGCAGTCAAGTATACCTAGGTTCAGCAGAACTTGCAGCAGTCGTTGCACTTAAAGGTAGACTACCATCTGCATCTGAGTACTTAGAAATCGTACAAAACAAAATCAAACCAGAAATGACTGATGACATCTACAAATACTTAAACTTCAACAAAGTCTCTAAAGAAGAGCTTGAAGCGATGGTTGAATAATCAACATTTTATCTGTCCACTATCCTAATCTATAAGGGTAGTGGACAACCTCTTGTCTTCTCAATTAAACTTTTCTACACTATCTCCCCTAGAAGCATATTTCTTAATTAATTATATAACTTAAAATAATATTAAAATATTTTTGTTATAATGAGTCGAGTAATGTATACGATATGAAAGGATTTAATATGGGTATGTTTATGATAGCAATAGCAATAGCATTTTTTGCGAGTATTATTTTATTTTTCACAGTAGAAGAACTGTCTTTAAAAGATGCAGATTTCTCAGATATAAAAGATATTTTCACTAAAGAGTTAGATATAAAAGAGAGTCTTAAGAAATTTGATACGGTGAAATACATGATTATTTATATAGTTGGTGTTTTCATCATAGGTGTAATTATATCAACACAGATTCTTATACCAAATGAATATGCTTCAGGTTATTTCTTGGCATATATTTTTCTACCCTCTATGATAGGTTCACTTATTATACTTTTGGTGAAATGGCGTTTTCAACCCCTGCTTAAATTACTTTCTTCATTTATGTTTGGTGCAGGATATATAGGAGCCTCCGCATGTGCAGTGGGTATCACATACCTTCTGTCAGTGTAAAACTCTTTCAATGTATCTCTAAATATTTAGAGGTACTCCATATGCATTTGTATTTTATACCTATATTGAGATAACCTAGTTCATTCTTTTAGGACTAAAAAAATAGCTTAGATAAAGTGCTAAATTATTATAACCCAAACACAATTCCTCCACATTGTTTCTGCTATAATGTATGTATGGTTATGACTATAACCTATAAATATATATAAGGAAAAAAAATGAAAAAACTAATCTTAATTTCTGCGATTGCTGCGACAAGCTTATTTGCAGACATGATGACTGATGTTGCTAAAGATGTTGCGATGTCTAAAGTAAAAAGTGAAGTGAGAACAACAGCTGTTAAAGAAGTAGCTGGTGATGATGCTGTAAAAAAAGAAGTAGCAGATAAGGTTGCTGATAAAGCTTTAGGTAAAGAAGACCCTATGGACAAGATGAAAACAGATGCTATGGATAGTATGATGGGTTCTAAAACGTCAACACCAGATGCAGGGTCTATTGCCCAAAAGGTGACAGAAGGTACAGCCAAAGAGACATCTTTAACAGATAAAGCTGTAGACATGGCTGCTGAAAAAGCTGTCGGTTCTAACCCAGTTAAAAAAGAGGTCGCTAAAGACGCTATTAAATCTGTGCTTTAAATGACACTTTTGTCTATTCAAATTACTTGAATGGACAAAATGTTCATAGTTAAATTTATTCTTCTTCTTTTGATTGATGAATCATAAGTGTTGGATAGGCAAATTCGAGATTATTTTTTGCTAAGATATTTGCTATTTTAAACATGACATCTTCTTTCACTTCAAGCCATTCACTCCAAACTACAGTCCGTGAAAAGCAGTAGACAAGAATGTTGATACTTGAATCTGCAAACTCATCCATATATACAAGAGTTGTACGCTTAACACCTTTAAAGTCTTCAGTAGAAACAAGCTTTGCCTGTCTATATATATTTTGATATTCAGTACGCTCATTAGCAATACCTTGATGCTCTTTAAGCATTTGTTTTATGTCTTCAATAGCTTGTCGAATATCGTTAAAATCAGATTCATATGTAACCCCGATATTCATTTTTATACGTCTTCCTATGCTTCGTCTACTCCAATTTTTTACACCATTATTTGCCAATTCTGAATTGGGAATAGAAATAAGGGCATTATCAAATGTACGTATAGTAGTGGCTCGAAGTCCAATTTCGACAACGGTACCGTTCACATCTTTACTTTCAATCCAGTCTCCTTGCTCAAAGACATCTCCCGCAAGGATTGAGATAGAACCAAATATATTTGCTATACTGTCTTTTGCCGCAAAAGCGACAGCAGCACCAAAGATACCAAGACCTGAAAGTAATGCTGTAAGATTCACACCAAGGATTTTTAATATGGTAATAGTTGCGATAATAAAAATAAAGACATTATATACTTTGATGAGGAGATTAACGATTTCATTTTTAAATAATTTATTGTTTCTAATACCTTCCATTTTTAAATAAGCAACTGTGTTGGCAATTCTATAGAGAAGCAATGCTACAAGTAGTACATAGATAACACCGAATATTTTACTAATAATAATACTTTGAGTATCTATTCCGATATAAACAACAAGTATTAAATGTACTATAAATAATGAGGTAATAATGTTAAACAATCTTGTGATACGAGAATGAATATAGTCAATATCATCTTCTTTAAATGCATAATGCTTTAAATAATTATTTACCATATAACGTATAATAAATTGTATCAAGAAGATGATGAGTATAACACTAAGGATAAGAAGTATACTTGCTATGTCTAAGTGTAAAGGGGAGAGATATTCATTAATCTGCTGTCCAAATGTAGAAGTATTTATGATATTAATGATTCTTAAAAATTTTGATTTGGAAAGTTTTGCAGTCCGATAGATATGTGAATAATTCTCAACCATTTCCGAACTAAATGTTCTTCCTACATTTTCAATATAAGTAAGTGTTTGTAGTGCTTTATGCAGTGATTTAACAATAGGGCTTGATAGGTTTTGGTCAGATGAAATATACTTTTTTTTATCAAACGGTTCTTTTGAAAAATATTTCAAAATCATTTCGTCAAGTTTATCTTTAAAAAATGCTTTGGATTCACTGTCAGTGTATTGCATCATGATTTGAAGAGCATCTTTGATTGCATCACGAATTTTATAGCCTCTCAGTAATAGTTCATCACGCATAACTGCATTTGTATTTCCAAGGTGTTTATTGTTGCGAAGACGAAGATTTAGTTTACTTGTTTCATGGTGGTAAGGATTTTTCAGTTCTACATGTTTTTCTGGATTGGATGCATATTGTAAAAGAAATTCCTGATATTCTTTTTCTTGTTTTTTCTTAATCTTTATTTTTTCTTCAAGCGATATATTTTGATCAAGAAGCTGTGCCTCAACTTTAATCTGCTCTTTTATAAAGTCATCAAGTGAAATATTAGCAAAAAGAAATTGTGTGAAGATAATAAAAATGAAAAATATGATTTTCTTCAAAATAGTTTGACCTTTGATTTTGATAGAGTGTATATAAATAGATTACGTATTATACGCAATCTATATTAACAGTGTGTATTTTAAAATGTAGTGAATATATCTCTAAATATTTTTGGTATACGGTTAGGCTTATTATTATCAAGGTAAACCAGTACAACTTCCATACTAAATATTTTTAATTTTTCTTTCCATACCTCTTGTAATAAAACCAATGAAGAGTTTTTAATGGTTAATATTTTAGAAGTGACTTCGAGTAAATCACCTAAAGTAGATGTAGCTAAATACTCTGCTTTGAGGTTACGTACGACAAAGCCACTGCTATCACCCAAAGTGGGTTGGATACCTTGGGCAAAAAAAACTTCAGAACGTGCACGTTCACAATATTTTATATAATTCGTATGGTACACAATACCACCTGCATCTGTGTCCTC
>Ga0256839_1005424_pt1 | contig 11790 bp, 12 predicted proteins | sample 354166metaG_FD_185968 | JGI IMG/M metagenome (GOLD analysis project Ga0256839, IMG submission 185968) | Hydrothermal vent microbial communities from Mid Atlantic Ridge, Atlantic Ocean - 354-166 | ecosystem: Environmental > Aquatic > Marine > Hydrothermal vents | place: Atlantic Ocean: Mid...
CTCTTATAAAATCAGAGTGTATTTCTGCCGTAAAATTTGGTCGCGTCATCACCACGATATGTGCATAAGTAAAAAGCTCTTGCCATTTATGCCAGCTTGTTAGCCCATTAAAGGCATCCATTCCCATAAACAAAAATACAGGCACTTGCAGTATTTCAGCACGAATAGCGGCTAGAGTATCGACCATATAAGAAACGCCAGACCGCTCCAACTCACGCGTATCAATACGTAATGATGGCACATCTTGCACAGCAAGTTGCAACATCTGCAAACGCTGTACCGCACTGACTTCCGGCATGGCGCGATGCGCCGGCTGCGCACACGGCAATAAGCGCAACTCATCTAAAGCAAAAATCTCTTGTACCTCTACGGCCGTACGCAAATGCCCATAATGCACCGGGTTAAACGTACCGCCATAAATACCAATCATTTACTGACGTATATGCCCATCACCTAACACAACATACTTCAAACTGGTCAGACCTTCTAAGCCGACAGGGCCACGCGCGTGCAATTTATCGGTACTAATACCAATTTCTGCCCCTAAGCCATATTCAAAGCCATCGGCAAAACGCGTAGAAGCATTAACCATCACAGAACTAGAATCTACTTCACGCAAAAAACGCCGCGCCAACGTATAGTTTTCGGTCACAATAGATTCGGTATGTCCTGAGCTAAACTGATTGATATGCGCCATAGCGGCATCAATATCAGCGACTATTTTAATTGCCAATATCGGGGCTAAATACTCAGTCTGCCAATCAGCCTCCGTGGCACGCACGCAATCAGGCACAATAGAGCAAGTTTTTAAACAACCGCGTAACTCAACGCCTTTGGCTTTATACGCCTGAGCAAGCCTTGGCAATACTTGTGCCGCAATGGACTCAGCCACCAACAAGGTTTCCATGGCATTACAAACGCCATAGCGATGCGTTTTTGCATTGACCGCAATATTCACGGCTTTTTCAATATCGGCCGCTCCATCAATATAAACATGACAAATGCCATCTAAATGCTTAATGACCGCAATACTTGCTTCTTTGGAAATGCGCTCAATCAGGCTTTTACCACCACGCGGAACAATCACATCCACATAATCATTTAGCGTAATCAGCTCACCGACTGCCGCTCTATCCGTCGTCTCCACAACCTGTACGGATTGTTCGGGCAAGCCTGCCTGCTGCAAGCCTTGCGCAATGCAACTTGCAATCGCTTTATTAGAATGAATGGATTCAGAACCGCCACGCAAGATACAAGCATTACCTGATTTTAAACACAGAGCCGCGGCATCCACAGTAACATTAGGTCGTGATTCATAAATAATCCCTATCACACCTAATGGCACGCGCATTTTACCGACTTGAATCCCACTCGGGCGATAATTTAAATCTGAAATAGCCCCAACCGGGTCAGGCAAAGCCGCAACCTCCTGCAATCCCTCAATCATCGCTTGAATTCTAGCAGGTGTTAACTCTAAACGGTCTAATAAAGCCGCATCTAAGCCTTTTTCTTTGCCCGCAACTAAATCTTTAGCATTCTCAGCCGCCAAAAAATCTGTTTGTAAAGCCAGTTGCTCAGCAATCGCCAATAACGCCGCATTCTTTTTACCTGACTCGGCACGGCTCACTTCACGCCCAGCCGCAGCCGCTTGTTGTCCTAAGGTAGTCATGTATTCTTTTATATTCATGTTTTACTCATTGATTTTTTTGAATTGAATCATTATTAAAACGCTGTGCATATTGTAAGGTATTACGTCCTATTGCCAGCAACTCGGGCGTTGTAGAGACCACATCAACAAACACACCTTGTAACGCCTCATCTAAATACTCATGCACTATCTCATTACGAATATCTTTAATTTGTCGAATTAATTCAATATCAGCAAATAATTTCCGTTTATGCGCACGATTCACCACATCCACTAAAGTACCTTGATTTTCAAATTCTACAGCATCCAAACAACGAAAAACTTTGCGTACTAAAAAATCAATTGTACGCGCATAGCGACTACACAAATTTTCAAACCTATTAAACTGCTCGATACTAAAATTTTCCGGCAATGCTAAATCTTTAACCTGCTGATAGGAACAATCTAGCCAAAACAATTGCTTCTCTAGGGACACCATCAGCTCTTCTAAATACGCCACACTCATAAACGCTCTGCCTTAGGCTTAATCATCTTAATAAATGTCTGATTATCATGACCATTATCAAGCACAACATCTATTTTCTGCTCGCCAAATCGATCAAAAAATTGCCGGCGTATAGCACGTATATCTTGCCGAGTGAGTTTTTTAGATTCAATCAGCAAGTCTATATCGCCCCCTCGTTGACTATCGTCTACTCGACTACCAAATAGAAAAACACGTGCCTGCATATCTCGCTCTAACACCGCTTGTTTAAGCGTTTTCACTTCATCATGCGTTAAGCGCATAATCCATTCAAAGCTCCACTTATTTACTCAAAAACTAAATCGTAACCGTCTCCGCCTTATCCTCATAACGCTTAATCTGATCAAAATTCAAATAGCGGTAAGTATCTTCTGCCGAAGCATTAATCTGTTCAACATAAGCCATATACTCTGCGGCAGTTGGGATTTTACCTAAAATTGAGCAGACGGCGGCTAATTCAGCCGACCCTAAATACACATTGGCATTATTACCTAAACGATTAGGGAAGTTTCGAGTCGAGGTAGAAACAACGGTTGCATTATCTGCCACACGCGCTTGATTCCCCATACATAAAGAACAGCCTGGCATTTCCATACGCGCACCAGATTTACCAAAGATACTGTAATAACCTTCTTCCGTCAGTTGTTCTTGATCCATTTTAGTAGGCGGTGATATCCATAATTGGGTCGGTAAACGGCCGCTTTCTTTTTCCAACAATTTACCGGCTGCACGAAAATGCCCAATATTCGTCATACAAGAACCTAAGAACACTTCATCAATCTTAGTCCCGGCAACATCAGCTAAAGTTTTTACATCATCCGGGTCATTCGGGCAGGCCATAATAGGCTCTTTAATCTGGTTTAAATCAATTTCCAGTACGGTATGATATTCGGCATCTGCATCCGGTGCCATTAAGGTAGGTTGTGCCAACCAAGCTTGCATATCTTTAATGCGTCGCTCAATCGTACGCACATCACCGTAACCTTCCGCAATCATCCATTTTAGCAGCGTTATATTAGAGTTAAGGTATTCACGAATAGGAGCTTCACCTAAACGGATAGTACAACCCGCCGCCGAACGCTCTGCCGAAGCATCGGATAATTCAAAAGCCTGTTCTACTTTTAAATCCGGTAAACCTTCAATCTCTAAAATACGGCCGGAAAAAACATTTTTCTTACCTTTTTTCTCTACGGTCAATAAACCTTGCTTAATGGCGGCTAACGGAATGGCATTCACCAAGTCCCGTAAAGTAATCCCCGGCTGCATTTGACCGGAAAAACGCACCAATACAGATTCGGGCATATCTAAAGGCATCACTCCTGTTGCCGCCGCAAAAGCGACTAAACCAGAACCTGCGGGAAAAGAAATACCAATTGGAAAACGCGTATGTGAATCGCCTCCTGTCCCGACAGTATCCGGCAATAACATCCGATTAAGCCATGAGTGAATGATGCCATCCCCAGGGCGCAAAGCAACTCCGCCTCGATTCATAATAAAATCGGGCAAACTATGTTGCATGGCAACATCAATAGGCTTTGGATAAGCGGCTGTATGGCAAAAAGACTGCATGACCAAATCAGCAGAAAACCCCAAACAAGCCAAGTCTTTCAGCTCATCACGTGTCATCGGCCCTGTTGTATCTTGCGATCCGACCGTGGTCATATGCGGCTCACAATAGGTATTCGGTCGCACACCTGCCACACCACACGCCTTACCCACTATTTTCTGGGCGAGTGTAAAGCCCTTATCACTTTGCTCAGTATCGACCGGCCGACGAAATACCTCAGAAGCTCCTAAGCCCAACGCCTTACGCGCTCTATCGGTTAATCCACGACCAATAATCAAAGGAATACGCCCGCCGGCACGCACTTCATCTAATAAAATATCTGTTTTTAAGGCAAACTCACAGATGACTTCATCCGTATCATGACGTTTAACAACACCTTGATAGGGATAAATATCAATCACATCCCCCATCGCCATCTTTTCAACATCACATTCAAATGGCAATGCTCCGGAGTCTTCCATGGTATTAAAGAAAATCGGGGCAATTTTACCGCCAATACACACACCACCGGCACGTTTATTCGGTACATAAGGAATATCATTCCCTGTAAACCACAGCACTGAATTGGTTGCCGATTTACGCGAAGAGCCGGTTCCGACTACATCCCCTACATAGGCAACAGGAAATCCTTTTTCCTTTAACGCATTAATTTGTTGCTCTGCATCGCTAATGCCTTCTCTAGGGATTTTCAGCATTGCTTTTGCGTGCAATGGAATATCAGGGCGCGACCACGCATCCGGCGCCGGTGATAAATCATCGGTATTGGTTTCACCCGTGACTTTAAAAACAGTCACCGTCAACTTCTCAGGCACTTCCGGTTTGCTGGTAAACCACTCGGCATCCGCCCACGATTGCACCACTTGCTTAGCAAACACATTGCCGGCTTCCGCCTTTGCATAAACATCATGAAACGCATCAAACACCAATAAAGTATGTGACAAAGCCTCTACTGCAATCGGAGCGAGACGTTGATGATCCAATAGCTCTATCAAGGGAGCAATATTATAGCCGCCTAACATAGTGCCCAATAACTTTGCAGCCTGTGCTGCATCAATAATAGGTGAGTTCACTTCACCTTTTGCCACCGCCGCTAAAAAACCGGCTTTCACATAAGCGGCTTCATCAACACCCGCCGGAATACGATGCGTTAATAAATCTAATAAAAAATCTTCTTCACCAGCAGGCGGCCGCTTAATCAGCTCAACCAATGCCGCCACTTGTTCGGCATTTAATGGTTGTGGTACAACCCCCATCTCCGCTCTTTCTGCCACATGTCGGCGATAATCTATTAACATTTCAGTATTGTCAGACATTCAATCTCTACCTTCTTTTTAAAAATATAATATTTATGGCTCTATGCGCATAGTTTAACATGTAACCGTCGGACGCTCAGAATCGACTGCCAAATTGGTGCTTTGCAGACTTATTCCACAATACCGCCAACACTAGGCAATCGCTTTAATATAGAGAGAGGCAACACACACGGCCGGCACACAATCCGCTACATCCATTACGATATCATTCTTTTTTTTCTGCACAGACATAGGCTGTACTGCAAAAAGTGCGCTAAAGTCTTGATATGCAAAACCTAAACGCTCTGCGATAGTTTGTACCAGAAAACGACCGATACCCGCCCCAATCAAAACGACTTTTTCTCTGCCGGCCAACCGGGATAATAATCTTTGACTCGCATGTTGCAAACGCAATAATTGCTGTTCACGAAGGGCATAAGCTAACTGTTGCCATTGTGACAACGTAAAATCTTGCACATCACAGCCCACCATACGCGCTAAGCGTTGTGCGCTTGCAGCAAGGGTTTTGGCCTGCCCATCAGCCGTATCACCTTGGTCATGTTGCTCATTAAGCTCAGCAGTCAAACGATATACATCGGCCATGGTCGCAAAATACTCACTCATTAAGCCCACTTCATTACCCGCAAAATAAACAGACTGCGCAACCGCCATCACTGCCGTGCGCACGAGACCGGTATAAATCAATTCACCTGTCCCCAAACGTTGAAAATCCGTATAACCTGACGCGCTTACTCGGTGGTTTTGCAATAAAATCATATCGGTTGTGGTACTCCCAATATCGACAAACAACCCTTGCTCTACAAATTGAGCAACATAAGAGGCACTAGCCAGCCAATTTGCCGAGGCAATCGCATCAAAATGTTGCACGCCAACTTCTTCAAGCTTGATAAAGCCTAATTTCCCTGCATAAACCACTAATGCTTGTTGCGGCAATTTTTTTTGCATTAATGCCATAATGGCTTGCACGCCTTGCGCCCTATCATCAAATAAATCGACTAACTCGCCGGTCATCGTCAACACGTGCCGACTGATATTGGTGGGTAATTGCACTAAAATGTGGCTCAAAGCGTTTTCTAAAGCTTGCATGCCTTGCCATAAAGGACAATACGCTTGATAAACTGCCAATACCTCTCCTGATGACGTTAAGCAGGCAGCTTTTAAATTCGCCCCTCCAATATCCCAACCGATTACATTATCTTGCATGCGGAACTCCTTTGTTGATCGCTATGTGCACAGCTCGCTCTCTGGTTTTTGTTAATATGGGTAACTCATTATTCATCAAGCGCAAAACCTCGGCAGCAACATTAATCCCTAATGCGGCCTTAATGCCGGCATATGAGCTGGTTAATCGCGGGTTGATTTCTAAAACTAAACACTCCCCTGTTTCAGTAAGCATAAAATCAATGCCGACATAAGCAAATAAATCAGGCATTGCCGCAGCAATAGCAGCACATAATTGCTGATAGGCTGAGGCGCGTTCTGCCTGCACGTGTACCGTACAGGCATGCAAGATAAACTGTCGTTGCTCAACCTGCACATGTTGCTCATTGCAACAAATAAAATAAGCTTTCCCATCAGCAAAGAGACAAGATAAGCTCATTGCTTGCCCTACAATATAAGGCTGAATGATGTAATCATTACCTTCTTTGAGCTGAGCGGAAACAGTTTGCCAATCTTGTGCAGATTGTAATAAATACACTTCATCACAGCCCACCGAATGATTATTTTTTAATACCCAATGACCTTGTGCCGGCACTGATGTGCTATAGCGTTGTGTTGGTACGCACGCAATACCAGCTTGATTTAAACATTGTATGGTTTGTAATTTATCTTGGCATAGTGCCACCGCTACCTCAGCAGCAGTACATAAAGGCTTAGCTTGCGCACTGAAAAAACGACACCATGCCAGCAAAATACCCTCTGTCTCAGGTGCTATCAACCAAACCGCATCATACAAATCCTGCACCTCGTGCAAATAGTGCGTCAAAACCGTTCCTTGCTCTATGCGCAAGCATTGCAAATTAGCATAATATGGCATTGCCACGCGATAATCCTGTAACACCAATAACTCAACAGTCGGAATGGCACTTAAATCATCCATTAACGCATTGCGCATTAAATAAGCTTCTTGTAATAATGACGGTGGTAAAGGTTGCTCAATCAAGCCACCTCCAGTGACAAACTCAAAAATCAAAATACGCACTATGCAAATAATTCCGGTGATAGATATTAAAGATGGACAAGCGGTGCTTGCAAAACAAGGGGACAGGCAACACTACCAGGCTCTCTCAACACCATTGTGCGCCTCTAGTGATATCAATGCAGTGATTAAGGCTTATTTAAGCATTTGGCCATTTACACAGTTCTATATTGCTGATTTAAACGCACTAATGGGCACGGGGAATAATAATAGCTTAATTAACCGTACTTTTATACGCTTCCCACAACTAAATTTTATCATTGATTGCGGTCAACTAAACCACCATTTTCTTCCTATCCGAGCAACGCAACACACAAACATTGTAGGAACTGAATCCATTACTACACGGTCATTAACAAAGATAAAACAACAAACGGATCGCTTTATTTTATCCTTAGATTTTTTAGGTCAAGACACGCCGATAGGAGAGGCAAATTTATATACCGCCACACATTTATGGCCAAAAAACCTCATCATCATGACCTTAGGATTGGTAGGGAGCCAACAAGGCCCTAATTTTTCACAATTACAACACTATTGTGCAAGCTACCCCGAACATAATACGATTGCCGCAGGCGGTATTCGAGATAGCAATGACTTAAAAAAACTACAAGCAATTGGCATCCGACAAGCACTGGTTGCCACCGCCTTGCATACTAAAAAACTGACCCGGCAAGACATACGCAACTTGAGAGATACTTCACAATAATCATTGTGGTAGCCTGTACAATCAGAATCAAATATAAAGAACTCAATACATTTAATCACTCCCTCATATGCATAAAATACTCATGACAGAAGAAACGATTAATTTATACGGCATATGCTATACCCCAAATAAAATATGCTCTGAGCCTGATGAATATTTACGCTTAGAAGCCGTCGAGCAGGGGTTTGCATTAAAACAACTGATTAGCGACACATCTCACCTAGTGCGCTCGACCATTGCCCGCCTAAAATATGGACATGAACAACTGGCAAATGACCCAAATTGGCGAGTACGAGCAAATGTAGCAAGGTACTGCAAACCTTCATTATTAAAACAGTTCATCAATGATGAAAACCATTTTGTGCGCTATATTGTAGTACAGCGCGGCTATCACCTAGAACATTTTACGGCTGATAGCGACGAAGAAATTGCCGACCTTGCACGCTATCAATTGCGCCATAAACGCTAGCAAATCACTAAGTCCCTAGGTTTCTCTAAACTTAGGGGCTTGGCATAAACGGCAACTCTTTTTTCCTTGCAACACTGAAAAACTACAGCGGTTATTAGCCCTAGTTTTCACTCAAAACCATATGAAACAACGCGTTTAATTGACTCATATCCCTTTCTCGGTCTGACTTATCCGACTTAATTGTCTCTAGCCGAGCCAGCTCTGACTCTATATACCTATTGAGCACCGGAATAGCTGGGGCTAGCATTTTTTCCTCACTCACTTTTTTCTTTTCCAATAATTTATGGACTGTATCTAATAACTCGTTATCTTTAACTAACTCTAGTACTCTATCAAATTCAATTGGGGCAGCACTGCCATATTTTTCCAGCCACCGAACCGCAAACAGCGGCCTAAGAACATAGAAATATTTTTTCAACGGCACCATTTCGTCTCTAAGATAACCACGATAATTAGTTTTTGCCATGCTTCGATAGTGATAAATTCCTTTTTCAACCGAATAGATACTCGGCAATATTTTTCTGGATTCTTCTCTAAAATTTCCAGAATTAATATAGATTATTGGCGATTTAATCCATTCAACAAAAGCCGGATTAGACTTCCAATATAACCTTAATGCCTTTCTTACATCCCAACCATTTAGGTCTATTTCATCAACTATAGGATATTCAATGACATCCCTTTTTTCTTCTAGGTCTACAGCCAAGTACCAATCTTTATTTCTCGCATAGATAAACCTTACATCGTAATCACTGTTAGGCGATGCAAAACCCCAAGCTCTACTGCCTGATTCTATCGCCATAAGAATACGTACACCTTCTTTTACTTCGGTACGTTTAAGGCGTTTTAAAATGTCTATTTTAATGGCATCATCTATCATGAATTCCCCAAGGGCTTATCAAATTACCACGCCCGGTCATTGTATTAATTTACCGATACAGACAGTACACAACACGGCGTAATTTTTTTCTTGTTGCCTTTATATTTTTTTTAAGAAAATTTGCGCACCACTCTTTGTAAATCTTCTTCGGTATCCACACCCGCCTCCGGTGCGACAGGGACTTTAGCCACTAATATTTTCTCACCTTCCCAAAGAATTCTGAGTTGTTCTAAGATTTCTACCCCTTCGAGTACCGACATATCCCACTGTATATAGCGACGCAAAAAACTGACTCTATACGCATACAAACCAATATGGCGCAAATAAACATCTGTTTTTGCCGACTGTACCGCCACTTGTTGAAATGCGTCCCTATCCCATGGAATAGCGGCTCGACTAAAATATAAGGCATAATGATGCTTATCCAAGACAACCTTGACGGCATTAGTATTAAATATTTCATCGGTGTCCGTTATTTTTGCCGCCAAAGTCGCTATTCCTGCCACTGACTGCTCTGCTAAAGCACTCGCTGCCAAAGCGATATATTTAGGGGGAATTAATGGCTCATCACCTTGCAAATTAACGATAATATCATCACTTTTCCAAGCATACAGTTCGGTGACTTCCGCCAGCCTTTCCGTACCACTATGATGCGCAGCACTTGTCATCACCGCATCAAAGCCATAATTTTTAACTACATTCAAAATTCTGGCATCATCTGTTGCAACAACAATTTCAACCGCGCCGGCCTCTTTTGCGCGATCACACACATGCAATACCATCGGTTTACCTGCAATATCAACTAATGGCTTACCAGGCAACCGAGATGAATCATACCGAGCAGGAATAACAACTTTAAAAGCCTTTTGCATTATAACTTATCAAATTCTTCTAATGTTAATTTACGCGCCTCATCTTCCAGCATCACCGGAATATCATCTCTGATAGGGAAAGCCAATCGATCTGCTTTGCAAATAAGCTCTTGCGCTGTTTTATCGTAAACTAAAGGGCTTTTACATAGCGGGCATGCCAAAATTTCTAATAATTTATTATCCATTACCGTGTCATATTTAAGTTATCAAAGCACCATTTTACCCTATATTGACGCTATTTCTTGAATGACTTCGCAAATAATTCATTTTTATTAGCACTCTCATTCATTGAGTGCTAAAATCGCAGTCTGTTCAATTATTGGAGTTTTACATGTCTAATTCATTAGCGTTGCCTATTACATTAACTGCTGAGAATTTTGATTCTTACCTTAATATTGTTGGTCAAACTAATAAATTAAATGCAGAAGAAGAACGCAACCTAGCGAGACGCTATCGAGATCAGGAAGACCTTGATGCTGCAAAACAACTGGTTATGGCAAATTTGCGCTTTGTTGCTCATGTCGCACGCGGCTATAGCGGCTATGGCCTACCAATGAATGATATTGTCCAAGAAGGCAATATAGGACTGATGAAAGCCGTGAAACGCTTTAATCCTGACCTCAATATTCGCTTGGTCTCTTTTGCTGTGCACTGGATTCGGGCAGAAATCCACGAATATGTCATTAAAAACTGGCGTATCGTCAAAATTGCCACCACAAAATCTCAGCGCAAGATATTTTTTAACCTAAGAAAATCCAAGAAGAATATTGGCTGGCTATCGAAAGATGAAGCGGAAGCGATTGCAGAAAACCTAAATGTAGACCTTAAAACAGTCTACGAAATGGAAACCCGCTTAGATGGTAAAGACATGGCTTTTGACCTGCCTGAAGCAGATTCAAATGAAGAAGCCTTTAGTGCGCCGGTCTCTTATTTAGAGCAGCATAATGCCGACCCGGCTTTAATGCTTGAGAATGCAGATTGGAAAGAGCATAAAGAAAATCTGCTCAGCTCAGCAATGCAAGATTTAGATGAGCGTAGCCAAGATATTTTGACCAGTCGTTGGCTGAATGAAAAAAAACTCACTTTGCATGAGTTAGCAGAGCGTTATAACGTATCTGCCGAACGCATTAGGCAATTAGAAAAAAATGCCATGAAAAAGCTAAAGGGTGCTGTGAGTATTGCCGCTTAAAAATACTTGAAATTTGTCGGCACAGTCGCATTAGAAACAAGTGCGATCAAACTACTTCTGATGTGACTGTTGCTAGCACAAAACCGCGCCCCCAAAAGGCTCAACTAGCTTACACGCTGACTTAAAGATTGAAAATCATAGCCTGATTGGGTCTTTATCAACCCTTTATTCAACATCATAGCCCCCATTACAATCAAAATAATGCCGGAGGCTTGTAAAAATCGGCGTGTCATCTTATCGGAAAGCAAGTGCGTGACCATGCCAAAACCAATTAATGCCGGTAAAGTACCTAAGCCAAATAATGCCAAGAACTTTGCGCCCTCCCAAGGGTCTGCATTTCCTGCCGCCATAATATACATCGCTTGCAATGGCCCGCACCCTAAAAGAAAACCCGAAAAAAAACCAATAAAAAATGGGCTA
>Ga0256839_1005425_pt1 | contig 11788 bp, 10 predicted proteins | sample 354166metaG_FD_185968 | JGI IMG/M metagenome (GOLD analysis project Ga0256839, IMG submission 185968) | Hydrothermal vent microbial communities from Mid Atlantic Ridge, Atlantic Ocean - 354-166 | ecosystem: Environmental > Aquatic > Marine > Hydrothermal vents | place: Atlantic Ocean: Mid...
GCCGCAATGCCCGTCATTCTATCATGCTTGTGATAGGTGGATTGACGATGCTAATCGCCATTTTTAACGGCGGGGCTTTGGGGTGGAGCACCACTTGGTTGGTTTCCATTATTGGCTTTCTTTTGGCGTTTGGATATTGGATTGGAGCAACCATCAAATCCCTTGGCGAAGTGCCAACCACCTTTGGGTCCAGCCGCTGGGCAACGCCTGCTGATCTGGCCAAGCACAAACTGCTTGGCACGACTGGCATTCGCCTTGGTAATGCATATAACGGCACCCATGATCAGGTGATTTCCTATGCTGGTGACAGCCATTCGATAACGGTTGCCCCAACACGCTCTGGCAAAGGCACGACACAGATCATTCCCAATCTGCTGACCTATGAAGGTTCGGTTCTGGTGATTGATCCCAAGGGTGAAAACGCCCTGATCACTGTCCAAGCCCGTAAAGATATGGGGCAAGATGTCTGCATCCTTGACCCGTGGGGTATTGCCCAAGTCGAAGGTATCGAAACAGCGCGGTTTAACCCAATGGATTGGTTGCAAGATTGTGGTCTCGATCTAGCTGAAAATTGCATGATTTTGGCTGATGCGATTGTCGTCCCATCAAATGGCAATGAGCCATTTTGGAAAGATGAAGCCAAGGCCTATATCGTTGGTGTGATCGGATATGTGGCAAGTGATCCTGACGAGGAAGGCCAACGTCACTTGGCGCGTGTGCGTGATTTGTTTTTGCTGGATGGGGATGGATTACAGGAATTGCTCAATAAAATGATGCAATCCCCGCACCATTTTATCGCCAGCGCAGGCGCGCGTGGTTTGCAAAAAGATGAAAAACTGCTGTCCAATGTGATTGCATCGGTGCAAGCCGAAACGCATTTTTTGGATAGCCCGTGCATCCGTGAAAGCCTCTCGGCCTCTGACTTCAAGTTTGAGGATTTGAAAACCACGAAACTATCAGTCTATCTTGTGTTGCCTGCTGACCGCATGCACACCTTTAATCGGTGGTCACGGTTGATGATCCAGATCGCAATCACGGCCAATGCTCGCAATATTGCCGAGAAACCAGAAAAGCCAATCCTGTTCATTCTGGATGAACTGCCAGCCCTTGGCAGGATGCCGGTGATAGAGCAGGCCTATGGTTTGATGGCAGGCTTTGGCATGCAGCTTTGGGGGTTTGTGCAAGACCTCAGCCAGCTTGAAAGCCTCTATGGCAAGGGTTGGCAGTCGTTCATCGCCAATTCCGGCATGGTGAGCTATTTCGGCTCGACCGACCGGATGACGGCTGAATATTTCTCCGCCCTTTGCGGAGAAACCACGGTGTGGAATTTCAGCTCAGCGCTCTCCAAAACCTTTGGCACAAGCTCTGGCAGTGGCGGTATGTCATCATCTGACTCTACCACCACAACCGACACAAGGGCGGCGTCACAGCGTAAATTGGCCTATCCTGACGAGCTGATGCGCATGCATGAAGATAAGCAACTGGTCTTCATCGACAACATGTATCCGCTGATAGCCACCAAAACCCCGTGGTTTGAAGATTCTGACCTGAAAACCAAAGGCGTCAATCTGCACGAATAGTGCCTCCTGTCGGGCGGGTGCATTCCGCCCGACATATTCCCCATTCATCAAAGGAAATACCATGTCACATGAAGCAGAAACCGAGCTTTGGAAGCTCTGGTTCGATCTGGACCAGATGCGCTGCGCCACCCATTATTATTCTGACCTTCCGCCAACGGCTGAAAATTACAAAGATCAATGGCAGTATTTTGCGCAACAAAGCGACGACCTGACAGAAATATTCAACCGCCTAAGTGCGCATTTAAAAGCCATAGGTATTGAACAAACCCCGCCCGATATGGGCGCAGGCGATGACGAAATACCATTCTAATCGGAGGCATTTCAATGCCAGATAAAACACCCAAAAACCCGTTCAACCTGCATGCTGGCCCAAAGGACGCGCCAATCCGTGACAAGGACAATGTGGAAACGCGGTTGGAACCAAAGCACCAGCGCTCAGCCCCAAACCTTGCCCCAATGGGCAATACGGGTATCAAACGTGACCTGCTGAATAATGAACCTGCCAAAACCAGCAAGCGGTTTACAATAAAGAAAGCCGGTGATCTGTCCAAAGAGTTCAAATCCATCGCGCCAAAGTCACCGGATAAAGGTCATGGTTGGGAACGGTAAATCAATGCACTAGGAATATGTTCCAATAGAAAATTGGGGCATTTTTTGCTATAATACTTGCATGGATCATCAAGAATATATGCAATGGCTTAGACATCATTCCCCAAGCACTCAAGGCTTTGACATTCAATCCCGCCCATACAAAAATGTCGATGGCGTAGAAGAATTAATCTTCATGCACCGCAATTATTGGGGGTATGTGGATTGGCTGGAACAAAACTCTGATATTGATTTTGCAGATTGGGTTGTTCATTCCTGCAAAAACCCATGCGAAGGCTACACGCTTTCCCACCTTTTGATGTATTGGCTCTGGTTTGATGAATGCGGGCGCTTTCGACGGGGTTTACCAACACCTCATTCTTACCCGCCTTTGGGCTATAAGGGTTGGGGTGACGAAGGAAAATCCGCCTAGATCCAATCAACGTGAAAACAGTCTGAATTGCACAGCTTAATACAAAGTTTCTCATATGAATGAAACGATTATCTAGCTTATAAATATAGGTTTTCCTCTAATTTAAAGGAATCGTTGCAGAGTTTTTGAAACGATAACCTGCGGTGAATATTAGTGCCGTTATCATCATACGCACCCTGCCTTAGCAGCCCCCCATCAAGCTCTTTTGAAAATCCGTTTTGGCATAAGGGGAATCTACGTCGAACAAGGCCAAGCCTGCTCCACATACGTTGCGCCAAGCGGTGTTCGGTAATTCCCATGATGCAACTCCTGATCTTACAAGACCTAGAATGGCTGGGTCTAAAAAAGACAAGGAAATTACCATGATTGCATTATTCACAATATTCGAGCTGGAACAGCTTTCAGATCACCAACTAGACCGCCTGCATCACATCCTTAATCGATTGTTGATTGCCACAGAACCAAACTCACCGGATCGCCGGAACATTCTGGCCACGCTTGAAAATGTCGATATCGTATTGGGGCAAAAGCCCATTCGACAAATCAGGTATAATCGGGTATCCAAATAGCCAGCCCCACCATCTCAACACTTACTTGATTTTTAACGATACTAATACTATACTATTACCAGTTAACAAAAATAAGGTATTAGTAATATAATGGTATTATTTACCACGCCATCCAAAGTTCAAAAAAAACTTGCTGAGAACGCCCAACAGCGTCGATTGCAGATGGAACTAACCCAAGAAGGTTTAGCCAATCGCTCTGGCGTACCGCTGCCAACGCTCCGTAAGTTTGAGCAAAAGGGTACGATTTCTCTGGAATCATATCTAAAACTTCAAATGGTGCTTGGCAGACTGGAAGATATCTTAAAGGCTACAGAAGTGAAAGAAGCCGAGTTTTCATCCATTGATGACGTTCTTGACGCTGACATCACACCTAGCCGCAAAAGAGGTACACGCAAATGAGCAACTACCTATCTGCAACAGAGGTGAAAGTTGGAATCAACTTTGGCGATGACGTTATCCCTGTCGGACGATTGGCGATGCGTGAACGTACCATTTACTTTGAATATGACAGCACGTTTATTAAGCGAGGCATTGAAATATCACCGTTACGGTTGCCGCTTAAATCAGGGCTTCATAATTTTGATTACAATCTATTTGAAGGTTTGCCGGGGGTGTTTAATGACAGCCTACCTGATGGCTGGGGGCGCTTGTTATTTGATCGTTTTGCCCGCGCACAAGGCATTATCCCATCGGAAGTCACGCCGTTAGATCGCTTGGCACATATTGGCGCGCATGGCATGGGTGCATTGGTTTTTGAGCCTGATCACAGCGCTGATGACATACCGGATACTATCAGCTTAGATAACCTAGCTTCGCAGGCACAAGACGTATTGGACGGTACATCCGATGATGTTTTACAAGAGCTTCTATCCCTAAACGGATCATCCGCAGGTGCGCGCCCTAAAGCGCTTATTGGCGTCAATCAAGACCGCACGCATATCGTACATGGGGTCAATGATTTACCTGATGGATATGCACCATGGATGGTTAAATTTGCCAACAGCCAAGACGGTCTGGATGCTGGTGCGATAGAATATGTTTATGCGCTGATGGCAGTTGATGCGGGCATTAATATGCCAGATGTTCACTTATTCCCCGCACAAAAAGGCGCTGGGTATTTCGCCATTAAGCGTTTTGATCGGGATGGCAATAAACGCTATCACATGCACACGGCTTGTGGATTGCTACATTCAGACTTCCGCACACCATCACTGGATTATGAAGATTTAATAGCCCTTACAGGCATGCTAACCCGTGATGTGCGCGAGGTTGAAAAAATGTATCAACTGGCGGTCTTTAACGTGCTGGCGCATAACCGCGATGACCACGCCAAGAATTTTAGCTTTTTAATGGATGAGCAAGGTCAGTGGGCGTTGTCACCTGCCTATGACTTAACATTCTCATCTGGCCCACGCGGAGAACAAAGCACAATGGTGATGGGTGAAGGTAAAGCCCCGAAAGCAGAACATCTCATTAAACTGGGGATCGATGCTAAGATCGATAGGGATCGCATCCATGAAATTATTGAACAAACACAGGCAAGCCTTGCCAAATGGCCAGATCTGGCAAAGCAGTATGGCGTTAGTTCCGCTAGTATTAAGCTGATTGGCAACAAATTGATGCAGGTGATCGGTGAGTAATTTAAACACTTTAGCAGAGGCGTGCGATGCGGCGATTTTAGATAGCAACGAACAAAATATTCAGGATCTAATAAAGACCGCTACCAAATATACAACTGAAACCTATTCAAATGAAGAGCGCTGCTATGCCCATTATCTTTTAGGAAACCTACACGGTAAACTTGTATGGATATTAAAAGAGGATGCCTCTGGCTGGCGAAATAATAATTACCCTAAAAATATAACTGCTGAAATTAACCACCTCCGTCAGGCAAAAGCATTGATATCAGAAAGAACTGAACAGATCAGGAGTAAAATTGTAACAAATTTAGCAAACGCTGTGACTCATCAAAGAAGAAATATAGAAGTTTTAAACCAGTGGGTTTGTGACTTTAATATTGAGGGCGACGCACCTTTTGTTTCGGCCTTATCTAAAGCACGTGAACTGATTTGGATAAGTAGAAATTTGAATGATGAAAGTCATAAACACCTTTACCAATATGAGGCTTTTCTCCTCCTAAAGCACTTAAAAGATCACATTCATAACACAGATCACCAATCTATTATTAGCACTCTAAATAATGACCCTGAAATTTTATACTACTTAGAAAATGGGGCGGCGTTTTTCAAGCCATTAGCTGATTGGCAAACAAAACATACGTCTGAAGAGTATAGCCCTGAAGAAAAATCATATCGCAAATGGTGCTTAAAAGGGCGCTTATTTGTTAATCCCATAAATGATATAACGACTGAATGGATTGCTGACCAAGATATACTTCAATTTCCGAACCATACCGTAAAAATTGGTGACGGCCCTTTTTTTGCGGCGTCATTTTCAGCGCTGAAAAGAGAATTTTGCTTTGCACGATATATGGCTTATGAAGGGTTTAACCAGATACACCCAAAGTTTGAAACCGATAAGCTGTTTTTAGTAAATACACTGGACTATGTAGATTACAGTGGAACTACGGAAAAAGTTAAAGCCGCTTTTCGAATATGTTTCAGTGTGCTGGATAGTTTGGCAGCAGTAACGAATAGCTACTTCAAGTGCGGTTCAAATAACATCTCGTTTAGCCCCAAGTGGATTAGAGAGAACTTCCAAAAATCTGACAATAATTTTTTCATTGATGCACTGTATTGGCTTTCTTGCGATCTATTTGAAAATGAGAAAATTGTTTCTGATCCTCAGAAATGGAAAGCCCCAAACCCACAATCTTCAGAAATCAGGAAAATACGAAATGCTATAGAGCATGGTTGGCTGAGGGTTGCCGAAAGTGAATGCACTATATGGGATAAAGATAACGATTTTGCTTATTTGGTAACCCCTCAACAGCTTCAAGCTCACACATTATTTCTTTTGAAATTAGTTCGTTCTGCAATGTTATATCTAACAATGGCTGTTAAATTAAACGAAGCGTCAGGAACAGAAGAAAGAGGTATAGTTGTTCAGTCCCCGCTTGATATTATGGATGATGAATTCATTTCACAACTGTGGTGAAAACTTTTCTGAGGGACAGCTGAAGAACCTTTAATCAACGCCATCAATAAACGTTTCAACGAAAGACTTAATCTTATCTATAATTCTTTCGGATATTGAACTCCGCTCTTTCAGCGATGGGCGCTTATCCATGATCCCGATAACATCATCCCGCATGGGCGATTTTTCAGTGAATAGATAATCCCCGATAATTCTCTGCAAACCCTCAACCTCCAAGCCCTCGGAAACACTTAATTCCTCAATAGCTTTCTGCTTTTCCTTGTTCCAATAATTTTCAAATTCTTCGCCAATATCTCCGCCTTTCGGGATGTCTGGGAAATAGTCGGCGATAAAGCGTTCAATCAGCTCCCTCTTGCTGCGAAGCTGCGTTTCTGCGTCCAGAATGCCCAAAATCGCTTTATGCTGCTTTTCTCTTTCAGCATCGGTCGATCCCTGCAGGTTTTGCAGCAAGGAAATGATATAGCTGACATTAATTTTATCTCGCCGAATTAGCTCCAACTCAAAATCAATGTCATCCAAAATAGAAACCTTTTCCTTTGCGTTGTTGCTTTTGACCTTATCGTAAAGGTCGAGATATTTGCTTCGATAGTCCGCAAAGAGCTGCTCATCCATTGGCAGATCACCAAAATCAAACTGCGTAAAGCAGTCCAGCACGTTTTTCAGGCGCATAATTTCGCGGAATGCCTGAATGAAATTAGCTTCATCCTCTTCGGTAAGAAGATCGTCAACGCTATCCACCGTTGGTGCAATCAATTGCAGATTGGCGACTGCGTCGGCGAACCGTTCCAAATAATCTTCATACGGAGCCAGCACGATATCTTCTATCGCATTCCTATTGGCAAATAATTCAATCGCCTGATCGGTGGCAGATTTGAGATTACGAAAACACACAATATTCCCCTGAGACTTCTTTTGTCGCAAGATTCGGTTGGTGCGTGAATATGCCTGAATTAAGCCATGATATTTGAGGTTTTTATCAACATAGATGGTATTTAGTGATTTACTGTCAAAACCTGTAAGGAACATGTTGACCACCAGTAGGATATCAATTTTACGCGCCTTAACGCGCTTTCCAATATCCTTGTAATAGCCATAGAAATTGTCGGTTGACCAGTTGGTATCAAACATCTTGTTATAGTCAGAAATGCAGTCTTCCAGCTTCTCGCGGCTGTGCTTGTCAACCGGCTTACTGCCATCGGGCATGTCATCGCCGTCCATTCCGTCGGCCTCGCGGCTCTCCTCATTCGCTTGATAGGAAAAGATCGTGCCAATCCGCAGGTTATGCTCCCCTGCATCCTTCTTTTGCTTAAACAGTTCGTAATACGCCATCAGCGTCTTGATGTTTGGGACACAAAAGAACGCTGTGAATTCCCGCCCGTGCGTTTTTCGGTTATGATTGGCAATGATGTAGTCGGTGATGTTGTTCAGACGCTCAGGAGCTTCCATCACTTCGGCGGTGTCGATTGCCTCGACCTCAATATCAGCCACGCCGTCTTTTTGTTTCACCGTCCGAATATACTCGATAGAGAATTTCAGGACATTTTCATCGCGGATTGCATCTGTAATCACATAGCTGTGGAGCTGGTCGCCAAACAAGTCTTTGGTCGTGCGTTTCCCAAGCGCGTTTTTGGCGGCATTGTCGGCAAAAATAGGCGTGCCGGTAAATCCGAACATCTGCACGTTGTGAAAGAATTTCTTGATCCGGTTATGCGTATCCCCGAACTGGCTGCGGTGGCATTCGTCGAAAATAAATACCATGCGTTTGTCTTGTAAATCACCCATTTGCGCCAAATGCTTGGGATTGCTAATTGCGTTATTCAGCTTTTGCAGAGTGGTCACGATTAGTTTCGTGTCACCAGCAAACTGTTTAACCAGTTCGCTGGTGTTGTTTGTGCCGTCAATGCTGCCGGGGCTAAAGCTGTTGAATTCCTTGATGGTCTGATAATCTAAATCCTTACGATCCACCACAAACACCACCTTATGCACGTTCGGCGATTGGGTCAGAATTTGCGCAGTTTTGAACGAGGTAAGCGTTTTCCCTGACCCCGTAGTGTGCCAGATATATCCGTATTTATCCGAGTTCTGCACCTGCGCCACAATCGCCTCGACCGCGTAATACTGATACGGGCGCAGCGCCATTAACGTTTGCGAGCTTTCATTCAGCACCACGTATTTTGTAATCATCTTGGAAAGCTGGCATTTCTCCAAAAACACCTCGGCAAAATCACTTAGCTGCGTGATCTTTTTGTTATCCCGATCCGCCCAGAAAAACGTTTGCTTGAAATCGCGTTTTCCCGACGGGACGTTAGCGAAATACTTTGTGTTCACGCCATTGCTCAGCACACAAATCTGAACAAAATTAAACAGGCCATAACCCGCCCCGAACGAGTGTTTATCATAACGGCCAAACTGGTTGAACGCTTCCTTCATCTCCAACCCGCGCCGCTTTAGCTCTATCTGCACCAAAGGCAACCCGTTGACCAAAATCGTTACGTCATAGCGGTTGGTGTATTTGCCCGTCATCGTTACCTGATGCGTTACCTGATACTGATTTTTGCACCACAGGATTTGATTGATCAGCTCGATATATCCGGTCGTGCCATCGTCCCGCGTATAGGCGATTTTATCGCGCAGGATTTTGGCCTTTTCAAAGATGTTCCCCTTGGCCAGCTTGTTCAGAACCTGCTTGAATTCCCCCTCCGAGAGCCGCACCTTGTTGTGCTTTTCCAATTGCGCCCGAAGGTTCACCAATAACGCGGCTTCATCCTCAATCCGCACCTTATCAAAACCCAAGGTTTCGAGCTGGGCAATCAGGTTATTTTCAAGTGTTTGTTCGGATTGTGTTGGCATAAATATCTCTGGTTAATGGATTAAATAAACATCTGTTGCAGCAATCCCTTTTTGAAGGTCTTGGCGTGGTTAAGTTCGGAGGTAACGAGGTCGATTTTCCGGTCGATGGAAGACAGGAAATCGGCGATTTTTTGTTGTTCGTCGGTTGAGGGCATGGATATTTTTATTTTCTCAATTGTCGTCTTAGACAAACTCGGCACGCCTGATGCTTCGTTATGCTTTTTCCAGTTGATAGACTGAAAAACGGCATAGATAAATTTTGGCACCGCTGACTTGAATGAATGCGTAAAAAAAAGCGTGTCCACAGTCCAAAACTTACCAGTTAAGTAAACTGGTTTGTCGATTGTCCCTTTTCTGCCGATACCAACGCTTTCGCCATCATATAAATACTCATCAACCGACGTCATGAAGCCACCTGTTCCATAAACGGGAATATCACCTTTGCCTAAATGCTTATAATCTCTCCCGCTACCAATCGTTAGAACCTCCCCCAGCCGCGTCTCCTCCCAATCAGGGAAATCATTGCCTTGGGCGTCTTTGAAGCGAAGCTCTTGGGAAAAGAGCTTTTGCATCATGCCTTTTTTGTATTGCTCCAAAAGCGCTTTTTTCTTGCCGAGCTGCTCGATTTTACCATCAACCGAAGACAGAAACGAGGCGGTTTTTTGTTGTTCGGGGAGAGTGGGATAGTACGCTGGACATCTAAGGACTTCATCTTTGCGCAAATTGGTTTGAGTTACTCCAGAATCAAATTTCAAAAAGTAATCATTCCTGTTTGTAACCAAGAACAAATAGAACGGATCAACATTTCGGGCTCGTAAAGAGCAAATCCGTTGATTAAGTGAAAATAGGTCGTCGTCATCGACCAAATAGCATTTAGCCAATGCTTTCCCTTTTGGGATATCGCTCATGACCATTACAATATCATCCACAAACAACGGGCTAATTTGTATATCTGTAAACTTCCTTACTCTACCCTCAGTCGAAATAAATTTCGAATTCACCACAACATAATCACCGTCAGAGCTAATACTCTGCTCGTGTGCTTTCCCGTTCTGAAAATCGGCAACATCTTCTAACCGCTTTATTTCCCACTGCCCACTAAACTCAGGAAACCGCAAGGCTGGTACGTTATGTTGTTGTGTCTGTGTCATGCTCATAGCTTAAAACGGGCTGGGAATGCCCAGCTCCTTACAAAATTCGGCAATGGTGGCATCGGTCTGTTGCATATCACTTTCCAGCGCGTGCAGCTTGGCCGCCACGGCCTTTATATCCACCGGCTCTTCTTCCTCAAACGTATCCACATAGCGCGGGATGTTGAGGTTATAGTCATTCTCGGCCACTTCGGACAGCGGCGCGACATAGGCGTATTTGTCGATATTTTCGCGGGCCTGATAGGTTTCGATAATCTTGGCCACATGATCGTCGGTCAGCATGTTTTGATTGCCGACTTTCTCAAAATGCTGGCTGGCATCAATGAACAAGATATTGTCGTCATGCACACGGCATTTTTTGAACACCAGAATGCAGGCCGGAATACTGGTGCCATAAAACAGGTTGGCAGGCAGGCCGATAACGGCATCCAGATAGTTTTGCTCCTTGATGATATATTCGCGAATTTTCCCCTCGGACGCACCACGGAATAGCACCCCATGCGGCAGAACCACGGCCATAGTGCCGCTGTCGTTCAACTGGTAGATCATATGCTGCACAAAGGCGAAATCGGCCTTGCTGGTGGGGGCCAACGCCCCATACTGGCTAAACCTATCGTCGGTCTCGTTCAGCGGGTTATCCTTACCTTTCCACTTGGCCGAAAACGGCGGATTGGCCACCACCACGTCAAAGCGTTCATCAAGGTGCTGCGGGTGTTCCAGCGTGTCTTCCTGCTTGATATCAAACTTGCTGAAATGCACATCGTGCAAGATCATGTTCATCCGCGCGAGGTTGTAGGTGGTACGGTTCAGCTCTTGGCCGAAAAACTCCCCAACGTCGGCTTCTCGCGCAATACGCAAAAGCAGAGAGCCAGAACCACATGCCGGATCATAGGCGGATTTGATACGGGTTTTGTCCAACGTCACGATCTTGGAAAGGATTTTGGAAACCTGTTGCGGGGTATAAAACTCACCAGCTTTCTTACCTGCACCGGATGCAAATTGCGCGATAAGGTATTCATAGGCATCGCCCAGAACGTCGGATTCAGAATCCTCCAAGGCGAAATCAATCTTGTCCAAATGATAGAGGACTTTCGCAATAAGGGTATTGCGAGCATCAACCGAGCGGCCAAGTTTGGTGCTGTCCAAGTCGAGGTCTTCGAAAAGCTGGTTAAAATCATCCTCGCTTTCGGTTCCCATCGTGGATTGTTCAATGCTGTTTAGTATGGCTTGCAAGTCTTCAAGGATGAAATTGCTTTGGCCCTCAATATTCGCATTACCCCGTTTTGTAATTGCCCCGAACATTTCGTTTGGGCGAAGGAAATATCCAAGCTCAAGCAATGAATCCTCCTTGATCGCGGCAATATCTTCCTCATCAAGAGTTATGCATGAATTTGGGTGATGGCTAAAATTTGAAGGCGACGTATCGTGGCGGGAGTCAAAGCCTGCCAGAACCTCACAAGGAGCGATACGCCATGAAAGAAACTACAACGATCCTGCCTT
>Ga0256839_1005426_pt1 | contig 11784 bp, 12 predicted proteins | sample 354166metaG_FD_185968 | JGI IMG/M metagenome (GOLD analysis project Ga0256839, IMG submission 185968) | Hydrothermal vent microbial communities from Mid Atlantic Ridge, Atlantic Ocean - 354-166 | ecosystem: Environmental > Aquatic > Marine > Hydrothermal vents | place: Atlantic Ocean: Mid...
CATTGCCGAAGCCGCCTTGGATAATGATTTTCATAGGCTTTGCCCCAAACCTGACAACTCCCCCGTAAATTCTATTGTGGCCGTGTTGCTACGGATGGTGGCGTGATGAATTTCTAGGAAACTTCAGATTATTTTATTTTTAACATCATCCAATAAAAAAGCCCCTGCCACCTAAAAGGTGGCAGGGGCTTTAATCCCTAATTACTTTGTAGAAATTCTACTTAGTACTCTATTTATTAAATAAATACTGGGATTAATGGTGCATCAACAGTTACCATTTGACGGTTACCGCTTTCATCAAAGAAGAACAGTAATCCAGCAAAACGACTATCTGGGTCATATACCAAATCAGCTAAACGATATACTTCCCATGCCGCATCAGAACAAGTCACTTCAATAGTTCTTGTTTCACCTGGAGCAATTGGGCTGTTATCACTTTGAGTCATACCGTTTTCAGCCAGAAGATCATCTGGATAACCAGTATCATCTTCATAAACATCAGCATCTAAGAAACGAACAGATGCAGTATTGAACTCTCCCAAACGCACTGGTGAATCACCATTGTTTGTGATAGTTAATGTCATCTGCATAGCACGCCCTGGGACACGATATGAAGCGTCTTCAACTTTAACTGAGACAGTTGGCTCAGGAATTTCAAGCTGAGGAATACCACGAATTAAACCAGCCTGCAAAGGAGTAGTTACTGGATATTTTTCGTTGGTAGCGCTCATTGACATCGCAACAATAGCAATTGTGCCAACCATGAAGCCTATTCCCACTTTCTTATCAGTCGGAGTGATCAAAGAATCAGCTTTACCAGACTCAACGGCAATATGACGCACGATGAATTGTGGTTTTTTGACCCAATAACCCAACCAAGCTAAGCCAAACAGATACCAGAAACCATGCCAGAAATAGATTGTATCTACCAACGCATAAGTTTCCAGGTCAATTGTTTCACCTGTCAAAGTAGTGATAGGGTTAACAAATGAACCCATTGAACCATGAATAGTAACCCACTTACCTGGGCCAATGATTGGACCACCGCCCTGAACGTTCATCATTGAGTGAACATGCCAGTCACCAGGACGACGTGCTTTCAGTAAAACCTTAAATTGATAGGTGCTACCTAACTCAAGTGAAATTGAACGTGGAACTAACTGACCGCCAACCCAAGAACCTGCACGAATAAATACAGGACCTGGAATACCAATGTTTAAAAACGATACTTCAGGTTTGTCAACAGTTTCTGGCCATCCAGCAAATACGTGGAACTTGCCATCAAGAGTCATAGTCTCATTGACGTTCACTTCATCTTTAGACCAATGCAAATCGTACCAGTGAATAGTACGCATCCGCATGAAAGCAGCCTGAGATTTTTCACCATGTGCAGACGCTGTTGGCGTATAAAACATTGCTGCTGACAGTGATAATAGCAATGCTACAAAGGATAACTTTGCAACCTTGTCTTTTATTATTTTCATATATCCTCCTCTTTAATAGAGAATCAATAGTTTTATGTAAGGATTCCAGTAAAACTTAATGTTTCACTAATGTTTCCAATGTTCTTGATAAAAATCTTATATTGATTGAACAAATTTGGTGCTTGCGAACCACTGTCCAAAGAAATGCCATAAGAAGTAAATCAAGATACTTACGAAAGCAGAGAAGAACGCCGATACTGGAGCAACGTCTTTACCGAATGTTCTTAAAGTGCCTTTTTCTACCATTCTGATGTACTCAGGAGTACCAGTTCTAACATAGTGGTAACCTTGTAAATCAGCTAAAGTAAACATCATACCGTTGTATTCTACAGGTACGTGCAAAGGCGCAATAATTGGCCAGTTGCCAGGGTAGAACAATAAACCATATGCCATACCACCAAGTACCGCAGTCAGAACCATACTACCAGACAGCATCAAAATTACGTCCAAGACAATCGCGCCAGGAATTAAGTTTGATGGGAAACAAATGTTTACCGGGAAATATGTCCAACCCCAGAAGTTCAGGTATCTGTTTACCCACTCGCCTAATAACAGACCAAGTACACAGACAACAGCACCATAAGGCAGACGATAACGCCACCAAAGACATGCCTGAACTGCAGCAGGGAAAGTAATTGATACGATAGGTGCAACTGTTACCCAAAGACGTCTATCTTTCCAGTCAGACCAGAAATCCCAGTCACCGCCTGTTAACATGTAGTGAATGTGATAACCGCCTAAAACCACAAAGAAAAGTGTAAAAAGAATCATCCAGTCAAACGTACGGGCTACCTTTACGGCTTCCGCACGAGATCTTACAGCTGATTGAGATGCGCTCATTAGCTTACCTCCTAAAAATTAAAATTATATTTTTTTTATTTCTCCCTTAGCAGTCACCCAGATATTTCTGAGTGACCGCAAGGAGATAGTACTTTACAACTTAGAGAAGCTTTTCAGCTTATGCTAAGTCTTTTTTCAGCAATTTTGCAATAGCTTGTACTTCAATATTTACAACACCCAACACACCCAGAGCTGCCCATCCGAAGAATACGAAGCCGTAGTGCAAAGGTGCAACAAATAACTCTTCCATGAACCAGAAAGTGTGTCCCCACTCATTCAATCCAACATTTGGAAGAATCATGAAAGGACCAATTACTGATACTAAATACTGAAGAGGCAAACCATTTTGGTATGTTGGCAATCTTGTTTTTGCATACAAGAAAGAAGCAACACCAGTAATGATATAAATTGGATAGCTCAAGTAGAACTCGATGATATGACTTGGAGTGAAATCAGTATCACGAACAATTGTTTGATGCCAAGTACCATCCTGCTCAGTGAAGTAGCTAGCACCGTAATAAATTGCGATACCGTACATTACCAACCATACCCAATGAGTGAAGTGTCTTCTTAACTCTTCTCTTGGAGTAATTGACATGACTTTACGGTCACGTGTTTTCCAAATATATCCCCAAAGAATTGAAGCAGTCATTACTTCAAGTACAATTTCGATATAGAGAAAGTTCATCCAATATACTTCGAATTCTGGTGCGAATGAATCCAGGCCAGCGGACCAGCCATAAACCCCTTCATACCAACGAACCCATCCGTAGAAAAGTATGTATAACGCCGCTCCGGCGAACATGTTTTTCTTATTTAATAGCGGTGCTTCCGCAGCATCAGCTTTAACTGACTCAGTTGTAGCAGCCATTTCTACCTCCTAAATAAAAGTTATTCAAATTTGACTGAAATAACATCCAGCCAAACAGTTCATTAAAATCCCTATCATTTGCCTTCAACTACAAATTTACTTAGGGCAAAAGCCTCCTCCTTTTGGCTGCTTTCAGTCTACCACTTGAATCCATCTTGTCAAGATTTAAGATGTCTTCATTTTCATTAAATCTCATTTTTTTGTATTTCGACCTGTAAATGGCACTTTACGCTCCCCCCTTTATTGTTATACTACGCACGATTTAACTTAATACTTTACGTACCAGAATGAAGAAATACCCCATACTTTTATTAATTATATTTTTAGGCGCTTTACTATTGTTTCAAAGCAAAGTTGTTGTGCCTTTGGTTAAAGAAATCGCATCTTCTGATTTTTTCTTAACCGACACTGAAACTAAGGCAAACCCCCAGTCAATCGACACTCAAATGACTGAATATGCATTCATTCATTGTAATGAATATATTCGCAGCGAACTCGATTCAGAATACACAACAGCTTATTCTTCCGCCCCAATCAATGCATGGGATATTGGCGGCTACCAATATGTCATCAATGCAGAAATCGAAATCTCCAGCGACACCAGCGCCCCCATCCTTCAAAAATATGTCTGCCGGATTAAATACGACAATGGCAGCGACATGGAAGGCATTATGGATAGTGACAATTGGTCAGTTTACGGCCTATCTGGCCTAGATGATTATTAATTTTTTTCGACACTTTGGCTTTAACCCCCTGATCCGCTTGTAATATTCATGGTCAATATTAAATCATTAGTGTTTTCATACGGCGCTAATAATTTTCGACTGGAAATACCGTCACTTTCAATTCAGTCTCAAGAAAAAATTGCCATTATTGGTCCTAGCGGCTCGGGAAAGACCTCTTTACTTAAGCTTATTTCCGGCATCTTGCTACCTCAGCAAGGCCATATTTCAATAAACAAAATTTCTGTAAATTTACTACCTGACGCCAGTCGCCGTGATTTTCGTATCACCAATATTGGATTTATTTTTCAAGACTTTGAATTGCTTGATTATCTTGATGCTTTAGACAATATTTTACATCCTTATAGAATTAGCACTTCCTTGAAGCTAACCAACGAAACACGAGACAGAGCCAATGCTTTAGCCCATGAACTTGGCATTCAAAACAAACTAAAACAACTAAGCAATACTTTGTCGCAAGGCGAACAACAAAGAACTGCAATTTGCAGGGCATTACTCCCCAAACCAAAACTTATTCTCGCTGACGAGCCGACAGGCAACCTTGACCCTAGCAATAAAACCAAAATTCTTGAAGCTTTATTTCGCTGCAGCGATAAAAATAACGCCACGTTAATTGCTGTTACTCACGATCACGAGCTTCTTAATCATTTTGATCGCGTTATCAACTTCAAAGATTATTGCCTTCCGGAAACAGACAATGACTGACAGCCTATATCTTGCGTGGCGCTATATCCGTTTTAACCGAATCAAAACCATAACGCTTATCACCTGCATTAGCCTAATAACCTTTCTACCGTTTGCTCTAAAATCGCTACTCGCGGCGAGCGAACAACAGCTCATGTCCAGAGCTTTTACAACCCCGCTTCTGGTAGGGGCAAAAGGAAATAGTTTGGATTTAGTCATGAATTCCCTGTATTTCTCTAAGGAAACACCAGATTTCATAAACATGAAGGCAACAGATAAAATCGCCAATTCCAATCTCGCTCAACCTATACCATTATATATACGTTTCCATGCAAAAGATTATCCGATTGTTGGCACGAGCATTGATTATTTTGCTTTTAGAAAACTCCAGCTAGCTTCAGGAAGGCATTTTGCATTACTGGGGGAATGCGTCATTGGAGCTGATGTCGCCTACCTTTTGCAGCTAAAAATAGGTGATAGCATTCTTTCATCACCTGAAAATCTATTTGATCTAGCAGGCACTTACCCTTTAAAAATGACCATCACAGGGATATTAGAAAACACCAACTCCGCCGATGACAAAGCAATTTTTGTCGATTTAAAAACCGCCTGGGTTATTCAAGGCCTTGGTCACGGGCATCAGGACATTAAAACAATCAAAGACCCTACCGCTATACTTAATCGCTCACAAAACGCAGTCACCACCTCAGAAAAAATCAGGCAATACTCTGAAATCAATAAAAATAATCTGGAATCGTTTCATTTTCATGGCGATCCTTCCATCTATCCTTTGACCGCCATTATCGCCGCACCTTTTGATAGTAAATCTGCAACTTTACTGCGCGGCCGCTTTTTATCAAAAAATTCAAATCTACAAATCGTTAGACCCAAAGAAGTCATTGAAGAATTGCTCGCCAATATTTTTAAAATTAAAAATTTTTTTGATGCAATTGTTTTAATCGTTGCAATAGCCATGATTCTGGCTGTTCTCCTAGTGTTTAGCTTATCATTAAGATTACGCCAAAAAGAGATAAACACTATTTTTCACTTAGGCTGTAGCCGAGGAACCATCGCACAACTCATTGCTGCGGAAATTTTTATTATCGCATTATTTAGTGGCCTGCTTTGCTGGCTAGCGCTAGTTATACTGAGTCACTTCCAGGAAGAAATAGTTTATAAACTTTTTATTTCGTAAACTAAGAGGGGTATTTTTAAAATGAACAAATCTATTACCAGCTTTTTTCGACTGATTTTTTTATTTTGTAGCGTTTTTCTTATACAAAGCAATTTAAGAGCAGCCGAACAAACTCCATTAAATATTTATGTTGTAAATTATCCATTAAAATATTTTTCTCAAACAATTGCTGGGCCACATGCAACTGTTACTCTCCCAATGCCTTCGGATATTGACCCTGCATTTTGGTCTCCAGAGCCTGAAGATATTATAAAAATCCAAAAAGCAGATCTCATATTATTAAACGGGGCAAATTACGCCAAATGGCTGCCGAAAGTTTCTCTTCCTATTTTCAAACTGGTTGACACCTCTTCAGCATTTAAGAATGACTATATCGGTATCAAATCCGAAATTACACATCAACACGGCACTGGTGGAAAACATTCCCACGCCGGCACTGCTTTTACCACCTGGCTGGACTTTTCCCAAGCCGCAAAACAAGCCGAGTCTGTTTACAAAGCATTGCTAAAAAAAAGCCCCGAATTGAAATCAGAGCTTGAAAAAAACTTTAATACATTACAAGGAGCCATCCTCGATCTTGATGCCGACATGACACAAATTGGTAGATCCCTGAATCAAAAACCAATTTTAGGCTCACATCCGGTTTATCAATATTTGAAAAGACGTTACAAACTGAATTTAAAAAGCGTACACTGGGAGCCAGATGAGATACCTAGTGAATCCCAATGGAATAATTTACAGGTAATTTTAAAAAATCATCCCGCCAAATTAATGCTTTGGGAAGCAGAACCTGCAACAGAAACAATTTCCAAACTTGAAGAACTTGGCATCAAAAGCATTGTTTTCAGCCCAAGCGCCAATCAACCGAAAACAGGTGATTTTATGAGCATAATGCGCGAAAATGTCGAACGACTAAATAATAACGCTAAAAAATCGCAAACCCGCCAATAAAAGTTTGCAAAATAACTGCTTTCCCTGGGTTTGCATCTACACCAATAAAACTAAAGAGGAGGAAACCCATGAGATTTTATAAACTATGCTGGTCACTAGTCTTGATTTGCTTTTTTTCCACTACTTCCCATGCTGAGCATCTACCTGTCGGCATGGAAATTTTAGCCAACTGTCACAATTTTTTTTCCAAAGGCAAAATTAAAAGACTTCATAAAGAAAAATATGTCATTAATTTTGATAAAGATGCCAGGCCAGTTCTATGCACACCCTTTGCCTGGGACAGCATGTTTCTGGTTCCTTACAAACCTATTCCAGAATTCAAAAACCCTAATGGTGAAATTTTCAAAAAGGGCGATCTGTTAAAGATAGAATTCAAAGCCACACCCAGAGGAGCCTTTTTTAGTCGCAAATTTACAATTACTGCGGCAATAAAAGAAATTAACGAAAACGGCGCTGCTCAGCTTGAAATAAAGGAAGGAGACATCAAAGCGCAACAACTGTTTACTCGATGGGTAGGGACAAATTATGTACTACTTGATTTATCTGACGACCTCACGGCAGACAAACTCACTATTTTGAGCATTGAGAAGCAATAGTTTTTAAAACCTAAATCGCTAAAACCAAATCAATGCGAGATATATCGAAAAATCTCGCATTGATCATTAACTTCTCAGAGAAGCCATTAAAACCCTAGCTAAGAAGCCAAGGCTACCCTACTTCTCAGATTTTCTCCTTCTCATCAACCCGCCGCTGCTGACCAACAGGCTCAATTTCTAGAATTTTCCAATACCCATCAATTGGTACAAGTTTAATTTTGGCATGATAAATATTTTCACGTCGATGCTGATGCCCCCAATGAATAACTTCACCGGCAACTAGCCACTCACAGTCAAAAATATTTCTATCACCAAATACTGGCGCAATATTGGTCAGTCTTTGTATTTCGATATTCTTAATATCCGATAATGCGCCATCTGCAACGAGAAATGATTGGCGATTTTGCAAAAAAAGTGTTTCCTGCAAATCCCCGCTGACACTGAAAGCCAACCGATCATAGGCGGCATCTTCCTGAGCAGCCTCAAAAGCCTGGTAGATATTCCATAATAACTGCTTTAATACTATTTTAGCTCGCTGCTCACCCAATCCAAGCTCCGCACCCAAAACAGATCGCCCATTGTTTAACGACAAAAAACCTATCATTGAACCAACCACCAAAACTGCAGGTATCAAGACTCTACGCAATCGTAACCCAAAAAACCTGTGGCCGATTAGTGTGATGAGAAACAATAACCCGACAGCAACAACAATCAACCATAGATATTTTAAGCCCTGATCAGTTTCCTCAACTGGAACCGGCATTGACTGAGGATTACCTTCAAGAGCTGGCAAATCAAGATCTGCCAGCATATTATCCCATTCAAAAACAGGATACTTGGGCGTCACATAACTATCAAACAGCCCGGCAGGATCATAAGCCCTGATGGCCACCCGCTGAATCCTCTCATTAAAAAGCCCCCAACGCCATTGTATGTTTTTTGGTATTTCCTTAACCTGATGAACAATACTCACCCCGACCAATGTAGCAGCTTGGTTCTGGACTTTTTGAGGTTTATAGGCTTGAATGTCTGCTGCACCCATCCTTATATAATCAGTCCGTTCTAGCACTGAAATTAGTTTTTGAGAATCCGCACTAATATTGTTTTTCGCCAACAAAAATTTCCCAATTTTTTCTTTAACGACAGGAAATTCATCAGGGTGAATGACTGCCTTGTCCCGCAAACCCAAATCCATCCAACCAGCCATTTCCTTTACTCTAACGACAATCTCACTTTTGATTTGTCGCGGTTCGATATAAAGAAATGCCATAACCGGATCACTGTGGTCTCGTTTCAGCTCAGGGTTTTTAAAATGGCTATACCAGGGATCTTGCCAATCCATGATTAATGTCTCTTTACTGGTTAACACGCCATGATCAATTACCGGTAGCCCCTGGTGTGCAACAGTTATTAGATATTTCTCTCCAGCTTTTTCAATAGCTTTAAAATCAGGAATAATCTCAAGCTGCTTTGGTTGCTTTGAAAAACGAAAAAACATGACTCGTGAACCTTCAACCACATCAGGTTTCAATTCAGAAGCCAGTTCTCTATCAGCCCTAATGTGGACAGCTTTTTTCACAAAAGCATCAATTAATCCGGTTTTATCAGAAGCTAGAGAATCAGATTGTAACTTGGTAACCGCTTTTTCAGCCAGATCAACAGTGACCTCAACCCCGTTATCAATTACATTAATCGCTATTCTGGTCGATACATCTTCAATCGTTATTCCTGAATTCCAGTCTGCTAAAACAAAATTGCTAATAAAACTGGCCACAAAAAATACCCCGAGCCAGAACTGGCGGTTCGCGCCAGATCCAATGGTTATTGACATATCTATATTTTCAGGAAGCTAGTTATTATCAAGTTGTTTGCGGTGATGCATAAACAGAAAAAACCGGTAAAAGCCATAACCTACAACAATAGCCAGAAGAGCGATCAAATAAGGAAGCAGCGTAGTCCATTTAAAAGGTGAACTGACACCTATCCATAATGGTATTCTAATTTTATCGGCAAACATATCGTCACCAACGGATACTATTAATGTGTATTGACCTGGTTTTGGGAAGTTGGCCTGGATTTGTGCAACACCCGTGTTATATTGCTTAACAGGCTCATGAGCAATCGTCGCGCCATCTTTCATTTCACCTTCAATCTCAGGATTTGGTAAAGCCTCTACAACCCGCATTTCAACAGGCATTTGCCTCAAATCACGATCAATAAAATCAATCGCTAGATATGTTAACCCGTGTCCAGGCAGTTCTTGACAATATGGTTCAAATTTATTTCGTTTAGAATCATCACCCTTTTGGGGTTCCTGATAAGTTGTCAAATGAACAATATAGAAATCAGTTGTAATCAAGCAAGTTAAATTCTTTTTGGGGTCATATTGATCCTGGCCTTCAGCCAGAACCACTTTCAGGCCTCCGCCAAATAGAAAAAAAATAATAAACAACCTAATAAAAAATGACTTTTTCACAACGCCCCCTCCGGGCTAAAACAATAATGTAACAATAATCTACTCAGTCACTTCGAAAAATAATTTCCCGGTTACAATATGACCATCCTCTGATTGCACTCGATAACGAATTCCGTAACGTCCCGGTGTTAATTTTTTCAGTGTCGCACTCAAATGCGACTTATCGAATGCTTCCAGCTCTCCATCTTTGTTATCAACACGCTCACCTTTGCTGTTAACAACGGCAAGCGCAGTATATTTCGGTCCGACTGGCGCATCAAACCAGAGATCCACACGTGTTGGTGGAGTCTTTAGCGATGCCTCTTTGGCCGGTGAAGATTTTACCAGTATCGCATGTGCAAATATTGTTTCAGCCCAAACTGTCAGCAGAACAACCCATAAAATATTAATTTTTTTCATTTCTTAAACTTCATTAAAATCATAAAACTGACATCATACCAATAGCATTGCCGTTATCCAGCCACTCGGTCCAGAAAACGCGAAACCCATCCAACGCACCCACAATTTTTGGATGTGAGGCATCTACACCATCCTGTGTTAACTTTATCTCTTTTGACCAACTTCTTCCGCCATCACCAGAAACCTTCATTAAAACCTGTTTTTTTTCCGAATCACCAGCGGTATAAACAATAGCAAGCTGATCATTGCCAATGGCCGCAATATCTCCCGAGGCACTAGAATCATCACCTACCCTAATAACCGGAGACCATTTTCCCGATTCACTGGATTGACTATAAAACAAACCACGATTTGATGTCTTGCCATTCCAGACCACGGCATGTAAAACAGTCTTTCCTTCCAACTGTGCAGTGACAAGTCCGCCCCCTTGGTGAGGGCAACCAACAAATTGCCAGCCAAACGGCCAAACCACACCTGGCTTTTGCCAGGATTTTCCACCATCAAATGATGAAATCACATTCATATCCCGCGGCTTATCCTCACGATACAGCACATGAACGTTACCTTTTATATCCGCCTCAATCTCACTCCAGCAACAAGTGCAAACACTAGCCGCCAAATCCTTATGATCCTGCCAAACAGCAACCTGCTGATTGTCCAAATAATTTGCATAGCGTAAGCCCTGAGTATTACCCGCTTCTTCGCGGTCATCCAACCAAACAAAATGAAATTTGCCCTCCTGATCTACAGTGACATCCATATAGCCTTGATCAACCTTGGCAAATTTTTCACTGACAGGGCTATCAATCTTGACCCAGGTTTTACCTAAATCCCGAGACAAAGTCACCACAATCTTTCCTGTCCACGGCTCTCCACCTTTGGTTTTCCAAATTGCCATCACCGTATTACCGAAAGCAGCAATCTGAAAATCATTACCTCGCCGAGCCTGCTTTACTGGCGCAATATCCTTATTTACTGTAACCGGTTCTGACCACGTTTTACCGGCATCCAAGGAATGGAGATACCTTACCAGCGGCCTTCCGGTTTTTTTATCTAGGCCGGAATATAACGCATGAATGGTATTTTTTTCCGCATAAACATCAAGTGCTTGAACTGTTTTAAAGCCGGCAGCAGGAAATCTATCCGCTGCATTTACCTGGCTGAACATCATGAAAAAAAAGCTAACGGCTATATAAAAAAAACCAGTGAATTTCGCTTGGATGATTTCGTCCCGGTAATCCCAAAAGTTGTGCAATAATTTTAAAACTACTTTTTTCATTTGTCTGTTGCCAGTGCTTGATCCAAAACCACCGAATACTTTCCAGCTATTTCTAATAGAACGATATATTGTACCGGTTCTTGCCAAAATTCGATCTGACTTTTTCAATAAAATTCAATTTTTCAATTAACAATTGCAAGGGTGAAGCCTCAATATGATGTTTCATGTATAACATTGCGTCCCATATTGATTAATTTTATTCCAGAATTGTTCCCATCGATCGCCGGATTGAACAAGCGATCTTAAACTGAGAATAATTCCTGCCC
>Ga0256839_1005427_pt1 | contig 11783 bp, 8 predicted proteins | sample 354166metaG_FD_185968 | JGI IMG/M metagenome (GOLD analysis project Ga0256839, IMG submission 185968) | Hydrothermal vent microbial communities from Mid Atlantic Ridge, Atlantic Ocean - 354-166 | ecosystem: Environmental > Aquatic > Marine > Hydrothermal vents | place: Atlantic Ocean: Mid...
GAGCTCATTACTATAAGTATACCTAGGGACTTTTGGCCTGAGACACCCCCGTTCGGGGGGTGCGCGTAGACTAAAGCATGAAACTCACGACCTGGGGCGCCTGCGGCACGGTCACTGGAAGCTGCCACCTGATCGAACACCAGGGTTTCAAGCTGCTGCTCGACTGCGGCATGTACCAGGGGGAACCCAGAAGCGACAACTACGACCCCTTCGGCTTCGATCCGCGCGCGGTCGACGCCCTGGTGCTGAGCCACGCCCACCTCGACCACGTGGGGCGGATTCCCCGGCTCTACCGCCTGGGTTTCGAGGGCCGGGTCTACGCCACCGCGCCCACGCTGAAGCTGATCCGACCGATCCTCGAGGACGCGCTGAAGCTCATGAAGGAGGACATCAAGCGCGCGCGGCGCAAAGGGTTGCCGGTGCCCGAGCTGCTCTGGGACGAGGCCGACGTGCACGCGCTGCTGGGGCGGAGCAAGCCCGTACCCTACTACAGCCCGCGCAAGGTCGGGCCCTTCCGCGTCACCCTCAAAAACGCCGGCCACCTGCCCGGAAGCGCCTTCGTAGAGGTGCAGGCGGGGGGGCGCACCCTCGTCTTCTCGGGCGACCTCGGCAACCGCCGCAAGGAAACCCTGCCCGACCCCGACTACCCGCGGGTGGCCGACCTGACGCTCAGCGAATCCACCTACGGCGACCGTCCCCACCGCCCCTTCCAGGCCACGTTGGTCGAGTTCGCCGAGGTGCTGGCCCAGACCCTGGACTCCGGCGGGAAGGTGATCGTCCCCTCCTTCGCGCTCGAGCGCGCTCAGGAGATTCTCTTCTACATCCGCCGCTTCGAGGCCGAGGGCACCATCCCCAGCGTTCCGGTCTACGTCGACAGCCCCCTGACCACCCGCATCAGCGAGATCTACGGCCAGATCCAGGAGGCCTTCAGCCCCCTGGTCCAGTCGTTCTACCGCCGCGGCCTCGACCCCTTCGCGCCGCAGAAGCTGCGCTACACCCAGAGCGTGGACGAGTCGAAACGGCTGAACTTCATGGAGGGGCCTGCGATCATCATCGCCGGCAGCGGCATGCTCTCGGGCGGGCGCATCCTGCACCACCTGCGCCACCAGCTGCCCGACGCCAAGAACGCCCTCGTCTTCGTCGGCTACCAACCGCGCGGCGGTCTGGGGCACCGCATCATCGAGGGCGCGGACGAGGTGCGGATCCACGGCCACGATGTGCGGGTACGGGCCAAGGTCTACTCTCTGGGCGGCTTCTCCGGGCACGCCGGCCGCGACGAGCTCCTCGACTGGCTTGCCGCCGAGCGGCGCATCGTACTGGTGCACGGTGAGGATCCGGCGCGCGTCCGCTTGGCACGCGCCTTGCGCGCCCGCGGCGCCAAGGTGACCCGCGCCCGCCTGGGGCAGCGGTTCGAAGTCTGAACGGCGCGATCTTCAGTAAGGAAGCTCGGCGTTGACGCAGGTGCCCTCGCCGGGGGTGCTCCGCACCTCGAAGTGTCCGCCGCGGGCCTCGACGCGCTCGCGCATCTGCGCCATGCCGAAGCCGCCCAACCCCGCGCTCAGCGGCTGGTCGGGGTCGAAGCCGACGCCGTCGTCGCAGATCTCCAGCCGCGCGCCCTTCTCGCCCAAGGCCTTCAGGCGCACGCGCACGCCGCCGGCGCGGGCGTGCTTGGCCACGTTGTTGAGGGCTTCCTGCAGCACCCGGAAGAGGACGACCTCGGAGGCGGGCGTGAGCCCCACGTCGTCGGCGAGCTCGAGCCCGATCGAGAGCCCCACCTGCTCGGCGAAGGCGCGGGCGTAGCGCTCGATCGACTGCACCAGCCCGTACCGCTCCAGATCGATGGGGCGCAGGGCGAAGATGCTGCGCCGCACCTCGCGGATCTGGCCGCGCAGGGTCTCCTTGACCTGGCCGATCTCCTGCTTGGCGCGCCCCGGGTCGCGGTCGAGCAGGCGGGTGGCCAGGTCCAGCTTGAGGGCCATAAAGGCCAGCGCCTGGGCGATGCCGTCGTGGATCTCGCGGGCGATGCGGTTGCGCTCCTCGTTGATGGCCAGCTCCTCGGCGCGCAGGTAAGCCTGGGCGTTGCGCACCGCCAGGGCCACCTGGCGGGCGAGCAGCCGCAGGAAGGGCATCTCCTCTTTGAGGTGGCGGGCGTTGCCGCGCAGCACCAGCACCCCCACCGGGTCCTTGTCGTAGAGCGGGATGGCGAGCAGGTTGGGCTCGACGAAAGTGGGGGCGCGCTTGGCCTCCTCCCAGCGGCCGCTGGGGGCGAAGGAGTGGCGCGCCTCGGGCAGGTGCACCTCGGCCCAGGGGTGGAGGATGCCGTCGGCGTCGAGCAGGTAGACGACGCCCCCCTTGGCCCCGGCCCAGTCGATGATCTTGGAGAGCAGGCCGGCGAGCAGCTTTTCCAGGTTGGCCTCGGCCCCCATGGCCTCGTCCACCTCGAAGAGGGTGAGGAAGTCGCGGGTGCGCGCCTTGGCGGCCTCGAGCAGACTGTCCACCTCGGCGGCCAGCAGGTCGAGAAACTCGGCGTCGCTCTCGCCGTCGGGCAGGATCAGCTCGAGCCGCCCGCCGCTGCGCACCAGCTCGAGGCGCTGCACCGGCAGGCCCCGACGGGTGTAGAACGAGGGGGTCGACCAGTGGTAACCCTCGAGCTCGAGCGAGGCGTCGGCCCCGAGCACGTCGGCGAGGGCATTGACGACCCCGCGGATCACCTCTTCCAGGTTCTCGGTCGCCAGCGAACGGCTGAGCACCTCGCGCAACGCCCGCAGGCGCTGGTTGGCCTCGAGCAGCTTGGCCTCGGCCTCGGCGCGCTCGCGCACCTCTTCGGAGACCCAGTCGAGGGTGAGCCAGATCACCAGCGGCCCCACGACGCCGTAGAAGACGATCTGCAGGTAGAAGAGCCAAGGATCGGGCGGCAGCAGGTGCAGCCACCACTCGAGCGCCACCACGATGCCGCCCACCAGCGGCGGCAGCACCTTGCGCGCCCAGCGGATGCGGGCGTAAAGCTCGCTGTAGACGCCGGGGCGGGTCCGTGACCTAGTCAACCCGCTCCCCTCCATGGGCGATCGCCCAGCGGCTCTGGCGCAGGAGGCCGCGCAGCCGTTGCACCTCGTTGGAACTGAGCAGCGCCCGGTGGGCCATGCGCCGGAAGGCGCGCATCGCCCCTTCCAGGCGGTGCTCGTCGGTGTAGTGGATCTGGGTCAGGTAGGTCTCCAGGTCGGCGAAGAGGCGCTCGAGCTCCTCGGCCGCGGCGGGCCGAGGGCGGGCCGTTTCCAGGAGCTCGCCCCGCGCCAGGAAGACCTCGTAGGCCACGAGCAGCACCGCCTGGGCCAGGTTGAGGCTGGCGTAGCCCCCGGTGGGAATGCGCCACACCGCGTGCGCCCGGTCCATCTCCTCGTTGGAAAGCCCGAAGTTCTCGCGGCCGAAGAGCAGGGCGACCGGCCCCTCGGCGGTCATCGCGCGCACCCGTGGCGCCCCCTCGCGGGGGGTGCAGACCTCACCGGCGTAGCCCTCTCGGGCGCGGGCGCTGGTGGCCACCACGTAGACCGCGCCCGCCAGGGCCTCGTCCAGCGTGGCCACCGTGCGCGCCCGCTCGAGCACGTCGCTCGCGCCCCGGGTGGCCAGCCGGTAAGCCGCCTCGTCCAGCGGCCGCTCCGGATTCACCAGCACCAACTCTTCGAGCCCGAAGTTCTTCATCGCCCGCGCCGCCGCCCCGACGTTGCGGGGCTCGCGCGGCTCCACCAGCACGACGCGGATCCTCGCTCCAGGTCCTGCCGCGTCCTTCATAACGAACCCTACCCCTGCCGCCTCACCCACTCGACCAGGGTGCGCACCCCGAAGCCGGTGCCCCCGGCGGGGCCGAAGGCGTGGTCCTCGGCCGCGGGCGCGAAGCCGGGGCCGGCGATGTCGAGGTGCACGAAGGGCGCGTCCGCGAACTCGGCCAGGAAGAGGGCCGCCTGGATCGCTCCGCCGGCGCGGTCGCCCACGTTGGCCAGGTCGGCGACCTTGCTCTTCAGTTTGCGCTTGTAAGCCTCCTCCATCGGCATCGGCCAGACCTTCTCCCCGGCCGCCTCGGCGGCCCGCTGCACCTCGCGGCCCAGCGCCTCGTCGGCGGCGAAGAGGCCCGCCACCTCGCGGCCCAGCGCCACCACACACGACCCCGTGAGGGTGGAGAGCTCGACGATCGCGTCGGGCTCGGCACGCGAGGCGTAGGCCAGGGCGTCGGCCAGGGTGAGCCGGCCCTCGGCGTCGGTGTTGAGCACCTCGATCGTCTTGCTGTTCATCGCCCGGATCACGTCGTCCACGCGGTAGGCGTGCCCGCTGATCATGTTCTCGGCCGCGGCCACGTAGGCGCGCACCTCGACGGGCGGCTTGAGGGCGGCGATGGCCTTCATGGCCCCGATCACCGCGGCCGCGCCGGCCATGTCGCCCTTCATCGTCTTCATCGACTCGGGCGGCTTGAGCGAGTAACCCCCGGTATCGAAGGTCAGCCCCTTGCCCACGAGGGCCAGCTTGCGCACCGGTTCGTCCTCGGGCCGGTAGACGAGCTCGATGAAGCGCGGCTCGTTGGCCGAGCCCTTGGCCACCGCCCAGTAAGCGCCCATGCCCAGCTCCTGGATCTCCTCGGGACCGAGCACGTGCACCTCAAGGCCCGCCTCGGCGGCCACCTTCTCGGCGCGCCGCGCCAGCTCCACCGGGTTCAGCACGTTGGGCGGCTCGTTGACCAGGTCGCGGGCGAGCCAGACCCCTTCGGCGACGGCCGCCGCCGTCTCTACGACGGGGCCGTAACCCTGCGCGATCACGAAACGTGCCCTGGGCGGCTTGGCCTCGCTTTGGTACTTGGTAAAGCGGTAGGCTCCGAGCAACAACCCCTCGGCGAGAACCCGGCTGGTCTCGCGTTTGCCAAAGCGCTCTGCGAGGAAGTTCTCGACCGCAACCTCACGCACGCCGCGCTCGACCGCGACCTCGGCCACCTTGACACCGGCGCGCCGCACGTCGCCCAGGCGGTGGCCCCGCCGCTTCCCCAGACCGACGAGCAGGACCTGAACCCCTGCCAACGGTACGTACAGGGTGGTTCCAAATTCGCCCTTGAACCGCGTTTCCTTGAGAATGCGCGTGAGCGCGCCGCCCAGCTCGGAATCCAGCCAGCGCCCTTCTTCGGTGAGTTCGCCGCCCAGCACGGCAACGACACGCATGGGGGCCTCGTGTTCGAATACTTTTCTTCGGGTGGTTTTGACACGAATCGCCATAACACCCCGAGCTTACCACGCGCCCTTCCACCAAACCCTCACCCGTCTGTGGCAGAATACGGCCCATGAAGCAGATCGGCGGCTCGGCCGCAATGGAAGGCGTGATGATGAAGGCGCCCGACGCCTGGGCGCTGGCCGTGCGGCTCCCCAGCGGCGCGATCCACGTGGAGCGCCACGAAGAACCTTCCCTCTACCGCAGGTACCCCTGGACCCGGCTGCCGCTTTTGCGTGGCGTGGTGGCGCTCATCGACGCCCTCTCGGTCTCCTACCGGGCGCTCTCGCGCAGCGCCCAGCTGGCGGGCGAGGAGGACGAGGAGGAGCTCTCGGGTGCGGCCCTCTACGGCACGATCGCCCTCAGCACCCTGATCGGGATCGGGCTGTTCATCGTGCTTCCGGCCGCGATTTCGCGCCTCTTCATCGACGCCGCCGCGTACCCGGTGCTCTACAACGCGCTGGCCGGTCTCTTCAAGGCGGGGCTGCTGGTGGGCTACCTGGCCTTCATCGGCCGCTTCCCCGACATCCAGCGCTACTTCATGTACCACGGCGCCGAGCACAAGGCCATCGCCGCCTACGAGAAGGGGCTCGAGCTCACCGTCGAAAACGTGCGCGCCCAGCCCAAGTTCCACCCCCGCTGCGGCACCACCTTCATCGCTTTCGTGATCGTGACCAGCATCGTCGTCTACAGCTTCCTGCCCCGGCCCGACGTGATCTGGTGGCTGCTCCTCGGGCGGGTGGCGCTCTTGCCGCTGGTCGCGGCGCTGGCCTTCGAGCTGCTGCGCTTCTCCTCGAGCCACGACGACCCCGTGTCGCGCCTCCTGCGCTGGCTGGGTTTCCGCTTCCAGATGCTCACCGTACGCGAGCCCGACGATTCGATGATCGAGGTGGCCATCGCCTCCACCCAGGCCGCGGCCGCCGCCGGCGAGTCACGGGAAAGCGAGCTGGTGGCCTGAATCCGGCGCTGGCCCAAACCCGAGCGAGCCGCTAGAATAGAGTTTCGTGAAGAGACCGCGCGTCCTCGTCGCCATGAGCGGAGGGGTGGACTCCTCCGTCGCCGCGGCCCTGCTGGTGGAGCAGGGCTACGACGTCGTGGGCGCGATGATGAAGTTCTGGTCCGACGAGGAGCTAACCGAGAGCTGCAACCGCGAGTCGAGCTGCTGCACCCCCACGGCCGCGCTCGAGGCCGGCTGGGTGGCGCGCCAGCTGGGCATCCCCTTCGAGCTGCTCGACTACCGCGAGACCTTCGACGAGCGCATCGTCACCCCCTTCCTCGACGAGTACGCACACGGCCGCACCCCCAATCCCTGCGTCTGGTGCAACACCGACGTCAAGTTCGACGCCCTGCTCGAGCACGCCCGCGCCATCGGCGCCGAGTACGTGGCCACCGGCCATTACGTGCGCCGGGTGGACGGGCCCGCCGGCGTGGAGCTGTGGCGCGGCGGCGACGCGGCCAAGGACCAGACCTACTTCCTCTGGGGCACGCCGCGCGCCGCCCTGCCCCACCTGCTCTTCCCGGTGGGCCACCTGGAAAAGCCCGCGGTGCGCCGCCTGGCCGAAGCGCGGGGCCTGATCACCGCCCGAAAGCCCGAATCGCAGAACATCTGCTTCGTGCGCGGTTCGTTGCGCGACTTCCTGGCCGAGCACCTTCCCAGCGAGCCGGGGCCGCTCGTCGACCTGGAGAGCGGCGAGGTCATCGGCGAGCACGCCGGGGCCCGCTTCTACACCGTGGGCCAGCGCAAGGGCCTGGGGCTGTGGAAGAGCCACCTGGAGCGCTACGTCGTCGAGGTGCGCCCCGAGACCAACGAGGTGGTCGTGGGTCCGCGGGCCGCGGTGGAGTGGTGGGGGCTCGAGGCCGCCGGACTCAACCTGCTCCTCGACCCCGCCCACCTGCCCGACCGGATCGAGGCGATGGTGCGCTACCGCGCCCGCCCCGTCGGGGTGCGCATCCAGCGGCTCGACCCCGCAAGCGGGCGGTTCCGGCTGCGCTTCGAGCGACCCCAGTTCGCGGTGGCGCCGGGCCAGTCGGTGGTGCTCTACGCCGGAGACCGGCTGCTCGGAGGCGGCTTCATCGAACGCGCCCGTGAGAACGCCCTGGCGCGCGCCGGCTAGGGCGCGGCGCGGTAGAGCGCCTTGTACGTCGCGTAGGCGTACAGCACCCGCTCCACGTACTCGCGCGGCTCGTCGCGCGGCTGAAAGCGCATAAAGTCCCAGATGTCGCCGCCCGCCGCCGCCAGCGCCCGGCGGGTGTAGCCGGGTCCACCGTTGTAGCTGGCGAGGGTGCAGACGAGCTCGCGGTCGCAGACGTCGAGCAGGTGGCGCAGGTAGTACGCGCCGAAACGCACCGCCGCCTCGGGGTCGAAGGGGTCGGCCCCCTCCTCACCCAGCCGCCGGGCGACGTCGTCCCAGGTGGCCGCGACGAACTGCATCAACCCCTTGGCGCCGGTGGGGCTCTGTGCCTCGGGATCGAAGCGCGACTCCACCCGCATCACCGCCCACAGCAGTTCGGGCTCGAGCCCAAAAGCGCGCGCCTCGCGTGCGACCAGGGCGGGATAGGCGCGTGGGTAGACGAGCGTCCGCCCGCAGCGGTCGGGCAGCCCCGGAAGATCGAGCACCCGCGCGAGTTCGAGCGAGGGGCCCCACAACCCGCGGAGCTGCAAGGCCTCCACGACACCCCAGGCTCCTTGGGGCGGCAGGCGGGCCATCCACCAGCGGGCCTCGCCCAGCGCCCAGTCCTCGCGCCCTTCCGCCAGCAGCCGCTCGACCGTCCCCTGCCCCGGCGCCGCGGAGGCCTCCAGAGCGCAGGCGGCCGGATCGGCGGGCCGGGGCCCCTTCTTTCCGGCGAGCAAACCCATCCCCCCTTCCAGGCGCGCATAGGCCCAGGCCGCGAGGTCCGCATCGCCCTGCCGGCGGCCCAGCACCCACAGCCGCAGCAGTGCGTCGTCCGCGTAGACCGAGGACCCTTCTGCGAGCCGGCGGTAGAGCGGCAGGGCCTCGGCCACCCGCCCGGTACGCTCTTGAAGCCCCGTGGCCCGCCAGAGCGCCTCGGGCAGGCCGCTTTCCCGGTAGGCGCGTACCGCCGCTTCAGCCTGGCCCATGGCCTCGAGGGCCCGACCCAACCCCAGCGCCCCGTCGGCCCCGCCCGCATCGCGGAAGGCGGCCGCCGCCTCGGGGTAGCGTTCTAGCTCGAACAGCAAGCGCCCCAGCGCCAGCCGCCCCTCGCGGCTGCCCTGCGCCCAGGCGCGGAAAAAGGGCAGGGCCTCGGCGTAACGGTGCAGCCCCGCCAGCGCGCGGGCGCGCCAGGCGGCCTCGCCCTCCGCCGGCAAAGCTTCGAGCAGCGCCTCGTAGGCGCGGCCCGCGTAGAGCGCGGCGTAGGCGCGCTTCACCCCCGCGCGCGCCAGCCGCACGAGCGCGGCCTCGGCCTCGGGTTGCGGCAGCGCCCCCGCGTAGGCCTCCGCCGCCCCGGGCGCGTCGCCCAGCACCTCGCGCAGCCGCCCCACCCAGAGCCAGTCGGAGGCCGCGTTTTCGAAGCGCGCGGCACGTTCGGCCAGCTCGAGCCGCCGGCTGGGGGAAAACGCGGCCATGCGCGAGAGCGCCCGCGCCGCCAGAACCTGCACGTACCCCGGCTCCGCGAGCAAGCGCTCGAGCCCGCCCGCGTCCTCGGTCCGGCGCGCCTGCTCGTAGGTGCGGTAGGGCGCGGGCAGCTGCGCCCAGACCGGCACCAGCAACAGCAACCCCAACGTCGCGAGCCTGCGGAACATGGACCCACTATAGGCCGCACCGGGATGAAAAACGCAGGGCGTTGACGCCCGCGCGCACCGTTGCCTATGATGGGCCTTGGCTTTGGGGCGTCGTCTAAGGGTAGGACAGCGGTCTTTGGAACCGCCGGTCGTGGTTCGAATCCACGCGCCCCAGCCATTCTTACGTTTGGCCGTATATTGTTTCATAAGGTGAAGCGGTTCAGCATTGGACGGTCGGTATGGCGGACGTTGAAAAACGCGGTTTGATCGTAACTTCCCACAGCGCACTCAAGGCCTACCTCGAGCTGGCCCTGGAAGACGCCGGTCTGAAACCGGACACCGCCGCCACCCTGCACGACGGCCTCGCCTACCTCAAGGAGCACACCCCGCGGCTGATCGTCCTCGACGAACTCTCCGAAGACGGCCTCGACGCCGCCGGCTTCGTCTGGCGGATCAAGCGCGTCAAACGCCTGAAGAGCGTGCCCACGATCCAGATCGTGCACGAAGCGAACGAGCGCGAGCGCATGACGATGGAGATCTCCGGGGCCGACCACATCGTCGAGCTGCCCATCAAGAACAGCCGTTTCCGCAAGCTGCTTGAAAACCTTCTCAGCATCAGCCGGTAGACTGGGCAACGTGAAGCTGCGCCGCTACTTCCTGCTCGCGTTCCTGGCCGTCTTCCTGGGCACGGCCGTAGCGGCGGCGATCGTCGTGCGCGGCTGGACGCGCGACCTCCCCAGCCTGGACGCGCTCGAGAACCTGCGCCTGACCTCGACGACCACCGTCTTCGCCCGCGACGGCACCCCCATCGCTCAGCTGGCCAGCGAAGAGGGCGGGATCACCATCACCCGTATGCTGGTCAAGCTCGAGGACGTCTCCCCCGCCGCCGTGGCCGCGATCGTGGCCTCGGAGGACCAGCGCTTCTTCCGCCACTACGGCATCGACTGGATCCGCATCGCCGGCGCCTTCTGGCAGACGCTCCGGGGCAACCTCCAGGGGGGGTCCTCGATCAGCGTGCAGGTGATCAAGAACACCCTGCTGCGCAACCTCTCGGGCGTGCGCACCCTCGAGCGCAAGTTCAAGGAGCTGCCGCTGGCGATCCAGCTGGAGCGTCTCTACTCCAAGGAAGAGATCCTGGAGATGTACCTCAACGTCTCCTTCTGGGGCGGCAACCTCTGGGGCATCCGCGCCGCCAGCGAGGCCTACTTCGGCAAGGACCCGGCGGAGCTGACGCTGGCCGAGGGCGCCTACCTCGCGGCCCTCATCCCCGGCCCCAACGCACGTTTCCGCGATCTGCCGCGGGTGCGCCGGCGCATGAAGACGCTGCTCGAGCAGATGGTGCGGGAGGGCTGGATCACCCAGGCGATGGCCGACGCCGCCTGGCGCGAGCCCGTGGTGCCCAGCGGCTGGAAGGCCGAGTACGACGCGGAAGGGAACCTGGTCTCCGCCGAACTGCTCGACCCCGGCGCCAACTCGCTGCCCGACCTCGAGGTGGAGGTGGCCCCCCACTTCGTCTACGAGATTCGCAAGGAGCTGATCCGCCGCTTCGGCCGCGCCAAGGTCTTTGGTCAGGGCGGTTTGCGCGTCTACACCACCCTCGACGTGGAGATGCAGCGCGCCGCCGAGGAGGCCGCCCAAGCGGCGGTGAAGCGCGGCCTTCCCGAGGGCGCGCAGCTGGCGCTGGTGGGCCTCGACCCCGAGACCGGCGAGGTCTACGCGCTGCTGGGGGCGCTGCCGGGGACCGAGGGCGAGTTCAACCGCGCCACCCAGCTGGGCGACGGCAAGGGACGCAGCCCCGGCTCGGCGATCAAGCCCTTCGTCTACACCGCCGCGCTGGGCGCGGGCTGGAGCCAGGCCAGCATGGTGGAGGACAAGGAGGTCAGCTTCCCCGATCCCACCCAGCCCGACGGCGTCTGGAAACCCAAGAACTACGACGGCACCTACCTGGACCGGTCGGTCACGATCCGCTACGCCATGGACCGCTCGCTCAACGTGCCGGCCATCCTTACCGCCGACGCTTTGGGGGTGCGCCGCCTCGCGGGCGAGCTGCAGGCCGCCGGTTTCCAGGTGCCCAAGAACCCGGGCCTTTCCATCGCCATCGGCGGCGGCATCGGCGCCACGCCACTGCAGATGGCCGCCGCCTACGCCGCCTTCGTCAACGGCGGCTGGCGCGTGGAGCCGCAGCTGATCCTGCGGGTGGAGGACCAGCAGGGGCACGTGCTCTACGAGGCGCGGCCATTGCGGCAGCGGCTCTGGAACCCCGACGTCGCCTACCTCGGTTGGGACATGCTCAAGGGCTACGTCTACGACGAGGACCCCTTGGGACGGGGCAACTTGGCCTGGCGGGCGCGCATCCCCGGCCGGGTGGTGGGCGGCAAGACGGGCACCTCAAACAACGCCCGCGACCTCTGGTTCGCCGGAGCCACCCGCGGCATGAGCGCGGTGGTGTGGATCGGCCGCGACGACAACCAGCCCATGCGGATGAACGGGCGCGAGCCCTCGTCTTCGGTCGTCAACCCGCCCATCTGGCGGCAGTTCGTCGAGAACGCCCTTCGGGGCCGCCCCGCAGGGGAACCCGCGGCCCCCGAGAACCTGGTGCAGGTGCGCATGGACCTGCTCAACGGTGAGGCGAACGCCGTTGGCACCCCCGCCTACTTCCGGATCGGCCACACCCCGATGCCCAGCACCCTCCCGGTCGGGGCCTCGATCCTGATCGGGCTCGAGCCCGGGCGCGACTGCCTCGCCGGCCCCGAGTGGCCCCCCGAGCAGGTGCGCTGGAAGGCTGTGCCCCCCGGCGAGG
>Ga0256839_1005428_pt1 | contig 11782 bp, 11 predicted proteins | sample 354166metaG_FD_185968 | JGI IMG/M metagenome (GOLD analysis project Ga0256839, IMG submission 185968) | Hydrothermal vent microbial communities from Mid Atlantic Ridge, Atlantic Ocean - 354-166 | ecosystem: Environmental > Aquatic > Marine > Hydrothermal vents | place: Atlantic Ocean: Mid...
TCTTTAGGTTTAGATGAATGGATATAAAATGTTTTTATCTTTGCATTCATGGGTAAAAAGTTATAAACAAGAGGCACAAGTATAAGTACAATTATAATTTGAAGATAAAGTATAAAACGCTTATATTCTTTGGCTAAAAGTTTCATCATAGTATGCATTATAACGTAGATGTATTACATATTCAAATTATATGTCAAATTGACGATTTTTTAAGAACGTCAGTTTTTTGCTGTGTAGTTAAGTACTTTCTTCACGGTATCCACTGAACAAAAGAAAAGTGCATCAAAGAGTGGATTTAGCTTGGTTGTATTTTCATCAATGATATCGAAAGGTTGAAAGAAAAAACCGTGTCCATCTTCTTTATTGGCTGGCTTAACATGAAAGACAATGGGTCTTAATGTGCGTAGAAGATTGAGGATTTTTTTATAATTCTTGGCATCCACTTCTGGAAGAAGGTTATTTTGCTTACTTTCATTGACACGGGCTTTAAGGAGTAGTTGAAATTTTTCATTAAAGATGACTTTATCCCAAGTAATGGAACCTAGTTCAATATTAAAAGATGTATTGGCTGAAACCAGAGGGTGAGGCTTTGTCTCACGTATGGCTTCTAGAAGGTGAAGAAAAAAGTTTTTTCCTCCAAAATTATTGGCACAGTGTAAAAGTTTTTCATGATGAAGTTTTTTTTCTTCATCACTTAAAGTATTGAAGTCGCACATCATCACTCTTTGTTTTAAATTTTTACCATTATATCTAAAAAGGCTATGTATTAATTGTGATTACTATATAATATGGGTTATTTTAGGGTAGGGGTATAAATGAGTAAGTTACCAGAAACAGATCAAGAGTCTATTCATATGCAAGCTAAGTTTACGTATGCACGTTTTGAAGAGGTAGACAAAGAACAGTTAGAAAAAGATATAGATGCCATTAAGGAGACTATGCCACCTGTTGGTGAAGAAGATTTTCAACACCTCTTAAAACTTGAACGTTGGGGAAAAATGTTTACTTATTCAGGGATTGCACTTGTACTAGTGCTAACTGTACTTGAGTTTTCTTTAGGTACATTAAGTGCATGGTTTTTTTGGCCTGTGGCAGTTACTTCTGCTTTACTCATGAGTATGGGGAATGTTTCTAGGTGGGCAAACACAACACATCCTATACTTCATGGCGGATATGATAAAGTACCTAATATTCCTGCACGATATACTAAAAAACATTTTGCAAATGCTGCAAGACGCTATGTAGATTGGTTAGATTGGATTAAGCCTAATGCTTGGGCATATGAGCATAATATTATGCACCACTATCATTTAGGTGAGGATGATGATCCAGATAATGTTGAACGTAATTTACAGTGGTTGATTAACTCAAAAACCCCTATGTGGCTTCGTTATGTGATAGTCTATGCCTTTGCAGGAACATGGAAATTTACTTACTATGCACCCAATACTCTTAGGATTCTTAAAAACAAAAAATTAAAAGAAGAAGATAAACGAGAAATAACAGATTATGAACTAGATCCTCGTACAGAAAATGGTTTAGAGTTATGGACGGAGTATTATTTACCTTATGGACTTCTCAAGTTTGTGGTTTTCCCTGCCTTATTTCTACCATTAGGGGTCACAGCAGTGATAAGCGTCTTAATTATTATGCTAATGGCTGAGTTTTTTGCCAACTTACATTCATTTTTGGTGATTGTGCCTAACCATTCTGCTGAAGACATTTATATGTTTTCTGAGCCAAGTAAAAGTCAAGGTGAGTTTTACTTGAGACAAATTATGGGTTCAGTGAATTATAATACTGGTACAGATGCTATAGACTTTGCACAAGGTTTTTTAAATTATCAAATAGAACATCATTTATTCCCGAATATGCCACTGAGTTATTACCAGAAAATGCAACCAATCGTAAAAGAAATATGTAAAAAACACAACTTAGAGTATAGGCAAGAGTCTGTATTTAAACGTGCATTGATGACTATTGATCTTATGGTAGGGAAAACAAAACTACTTAGAGTAGATGGCATTTAAAATATGAATACAAAGGAAAGACTATCACGTATTGATAAAAGTCTTTCTCTGAAACAACCGACACTCCATGTCATGCTTGACAATGTACATAGTTCACAAAACCTTTCTGCTATTATCCGCACGTGTGATGCGGTGGGTGTATTAAACATTTATTATGCCAGTAGTGCAAATGAAAGTTTACGTATTCATAAAACCATTACGCAAGGTGCCCATAGATGGACACATCGTTACCGTATAAAAAATAATGATAAAGTTTCTTTTCTAGAGCAGAAAAAGTCACAAGGGTACCAAGTAATAGTAAGCCATTTGGAAGAAAAAGCAGTCTCATTTAGAGAAATAGACTATACAAAACCTATACTGCTTGTGATGGGAAATGAAAAAGACGGGGTAAGTAAAGAAGTTATATCCCAAGCAGATAAGGTCATTTATATACCTATGCAAGGTATGGTACAGAGCCTAAATGTTTCTGTTGCCACAGCATTAATCCTTTATGAAGCACAAAGACAACTTGAAAATGTGGGAAGGTATGAGAAACCGCAACTTACAATTGAAAAAAGAGAAGAGATAAAATCTGCATGGGTATACCGTGATACCATTGCACGTAGAAGCAAGGGGGAAATTGCACTAGAATTTAGAGAGGAACTTATAGATTTTGATGTGTAAGAATTTGTCTTCACAATGGTTACACGTTTTGATTCTAAGATAGACTTAAACTATAGAAGGATTTAAAATGGTTAAAACAAAATATTTAGGCATGATTGCCATAGCATCAACTACTTTTTTGTTCTCTGGATGTGCACCACACCACGAGACATTTCCAAATCAACATGGGTACACGCAAGGATACTCTAATAATTCACCAAGAGTCAATGTTTCATTATTTTCTTATGCTTATCCGTATTATTATAATAGACCGTATTATTTTTTAAATGGACTCTATTATTATGGGGGGTATTTTAACAATGGTTTTTACCATTATGGAAATAGACGTTTTAGACATGGTCACTATTATAATAATGGAAATAGATACTATAATGGACGACGTTATAGAGCACGTAATGGTGTACATGGATACTACAGAAATAAAAACCATTATGAACGTTCTTCAAATTATAGGACAAAACAAAGACGTGAAAATAGAGGTAGAATGTACCAATCACGGGACAATAATACTGTGAGAGCAAGATCCAATCACAATGTGAGACAAAATGTTCGTTCAAATAATAGATATAATAAACCTAGACGTAGTCATATAGGTACACAAAATACTACGAGAACTCGAACGAATACAATGCGACAAAATACACGAACCATACGAACTCGTGATACATATAACAAACCTAGTCGTAGTCATATGAGTGGTTCACGTGCAACGAGTAGAACACAACAAAGTTCTGGTACACGCAGTAGAAGTAGACCTGTAAGATAATCTCTTATAGGTTTAGGTATTTTTTATGCATCAATACCCAGTCATTTCCCCTTCGATAAAAATCAAAGATTCTTTTAGTGCCTCTAAGACAGTGATTTCGTTAGATTCTAATTTGTCTAAAGAGTAGAGGCGTAATTTTTCAAGATATAAGGCTAAGAGTTCTTCATTTTTCATTTATTTTCCCTACTAGGTTTGTACAAAATATTTCGAAAGAAGGAAGATTTAGAGAAGCTTCTCTTTGTTTTGTTCCCCACATAGGTTCAGGGAAAAAACTATCTTCTTCAAAACGTGCCATAATATGCCAATGCACATGAGGCATATAGTTTCCAAATGAGGCGATATTTATTTTTGTTGGTTCATAATAGGATATCATCTCTTTTTCTATTACATTGAGTAGAGCATAAATTTCATCTCTCATATCTTTTGGTACAGCACTCATCTCTTTATAGGGATGCTGCGTAAATAGTTTAAGCCAAGGTATTTCAGCGTCTTCTATTTCTAGTTTAATTGTTTTATTTTCATAGATAAGAGACATTATCGTATCCTTTTGATTTTTATATTTCCAAGTTTATAGATAGTAGATGCTTGTTTTGTATGATTGAATGGCTCAATCACTATATCAGCCACATTTCTCGCAAAGATTTCATTATAAGATTCACCGCTAAGATTAGCAGAAGTTGTATAAGCCCATTTAAGACGATTGAGTAGGAGTAGATGATGTTTGTCATATATAACCCTGTAGGAATGAGAATTAGGCATAATAAAAGTGGTTTTTTTTGCACGTCTTACTCTATTTTTATGTTGGCGAGGAACACGGGTAAAAGTTTTTAGTGTTTCTAAAGAATTTACGGCTCTTATATAGTACTTATGCGAAGGACGTTGTTTTATGTTTGTGAGTTTGTCTGCATTTTGGGAAACAAAACCGATAGTCGTATCGGTTTGTGTAAGAAAGACTTTATTTTGTAGCATATTTCCTACTTAAGTACTTATGATAGATAGTCTTGTAAAGCTTTGGCTTCAAGTTCACCATTTGTAGCTTTAAGTTCTTTTATCGCCATAGCTGTAGCACGTGCTGCAGCTATAGTTGTAAAATATGCTACATGATTTGCTAGAACAGATTGTCTAATGGTGCGTGCATCTGTTTTACTGCCTGCATTGTCTGAAGTATTGATAGCAATGGCTATTTCCTCATTTTTAATCATATCATCTATATTTGGACGACCTTCAGAGATTTTTAGTACTTTTGTTGATGTGACTCCTGCATCTTCAAGTGTTGCATGTGTTCCCTCTGTGGCTACTATTTCAAATCCAAGATCTATAAACATTTTTCCTATCTCTGCCGCATTGGGTCTATCTGATTTAGTCACAGAAAGAAAAACTTTACCTTCTAATGGGATAATGTTTTTAGAAGCAAACTGAGACTTAGCAAAAGACATACCAAAGCTCTCGGAGATGCCCATAACTTCACCTGTAGACTTCATCTCTGGTCCCAGTATAAGGTCCGAGCCAGGCAATTTATTAAATGGAAATACAGCTTCTTTTACAGCTACATGGTTCTTCAGTGTGGGTTCCATTATTTTTTTGTTAAAATTAACAACCTTAAAGGTATCATAAAATTTTAAAGCCTCTTTCAAATTACCTTGTATCATCACTCTTGTGGCAACTTTAGCCAGAGGCACACCTGTTGCTTTTGAAACAAATGGCACTGTTCTTGATGCTCTTGGGTTTACTTCTATAAGATAAATATCACCTTTATGGATGGCATATTGGATATTCATAAGTCCAACCACACCAAGCCCAAGTGCAATGGCAGAGGTTTGTTTTTTAACCTCTTTTTGTAATGCTTCAGAGATACTGACAGGGGGTAAAGAACATGCGGAGTCCCCAGAGTGTATACCTGCTTCTTCGATGTGTTGCATGACAGAACCTATGTAGACATCTTTACCATCACAAATAGCATCAACATCAAGCTCTATGGCATTGTCTAAGAACTTATCTATGAGAACAGGGGCATCATGAGAAACTGAGACTGCTTCATCCATATATTGGTCTAGTTCATCATCTGAGTAGACTGTTTTCATACCACGCCCACCTAGCACAAAAGAAGGACGAACAAGTACAGGATAGCCTATACTATTAGCTACAACTAATGCTTTGTCTTTTTCAAAAACAGTACCATTTTCAGGTTGTTTGAGTCCCAAGTCATCAATAAATGCAGAGAAGAGCTCTCTGTCTTCAGCAAGGTCAATGACTTTTGCAGTAGTGCCAGATATCTTTGCACCAATGGCTGTAAGGTTTTTAGCTAACTTAAGTGGAGTTTGTCCACCAAAATGTACTATGACACCATCGGGTTTTTCAAGCTCAATGACATTTCTTACATGTTCAAAGTCTATAGGTTCAAAGTAAAGTATATCGGAGGTATCATAATCTGTAGAGACCGTCTCTGGATTACAGTTATACATAATAGATTTAATCCCCATGTCTTTTAGTGCAAAAGCAGCATGTACGCAACAGTAGTCAAACTCTATCCCTTGACCTATACGGTTGGGTCCACCACCGATGACTAAAACTTTTTTATCTTTAGATTTTGTTATGTCTTTTTTGGGAAGTTTAGTAATATTTGTACTAGAATAAAGATAAGGTGTGAGGGCTTTAAATTCTGCTGCACAAGTGTCTACTTCATTATATTCTAAAACTACATCCATTTTTTCTCTAGCATTATAGATATCATTTTCAGAAAGAGTTAGACCTTCTTTTTTGTTAATGATTTCAGCAATCATAGGGTCAGAGAAACCTTCAGATTTGACTTGACGTAACCTTGTGGCATTTGAGAGAAGGGCAATGTCCATCTCTTTTTCACGAAGGGAAAGTTCTTCAAGTTGATACAAAAACCATCTGTCTATTTTACATAAATCAAATATGGCATCTACACTCATACCACGTCGTAAGCCTTCAAAGACATAAAGCATACGATTCTCATTTGGACGGCGTATTTCACGGACGAGTTCTTCTCCATCACATTTGATAGGGTTAAATCCTATGAGTCCAGTTTCTAGTGAACATAAGGCTTTTTGAAATGACTCTTTAAACGTACGCCCAATGGCCATGGCTTCACCTACAGACTTCATCGCGGTAGTAAGTGTGGAATTTGCTAGTGGGAATTTCTCGAAAGTAAATCTAGGTAGTTTTGTCACAATGTAGTCAATGACTGGCTCGAATGAAGCAGGTGTACCTGTAATGTCATTACTCACTTCATCAAGTGTAAAGCCAACGGCTAAGAGGGTAGCCACTTTTGCTATAGGGTATCCAGTCGCTTTAGATGCAAGTGCAGATGAGCGGCTCACTCTTGGATTCATTTCTATGACTATCATTCGACCTGTATCTGGATTGATAGAAAACTGTACGTTTGAGCCACCTGTATCCACACCCACCTCACGCAATATTTTGAAAGAGGCATTTCTCATATTTTGGTATTCTTTATCTGTCAGTGTGAGAGCAGGGGCTATGGTAATAGAGTCACCTGTATGTACACCCATAGGGTCAAAGTTTTCAATAGAACAGATGATGATACAGTTGTCAGCCTTGTCACGGATGACTTCCATCTCATACTCTTTCCAACCTAGAAGAGATTCTTCTATGAGTATTTCATTGATAGGTGAGGCTTCAAGCCCACCACGTACAATGTCTTTGTATTCATCCATATTATATGCCACACCAGACCCACCACCTGCCATAGTAAATGAAGCACGTATTATAAGAGGGAAACCTATGTTCTGAGCTACATCAAGTGCTTCCTCTATATTGTAGGCATATTGTGAAATGGGTAAATCCATACCGATTTTAAGCATCGCTTCTTTAAACTCTTGGCGGTCTTCACCTTTTTTGATGGCAGCAGGGGCTGCACCTAAAAACTCAATACCGTCAAGCATGCCTGCTTCGTGCATATCCATAGCCACATTGAGTGCAGTTTGTCCACCCATAGTTGGGAGGATGGCATCCACTTTTTCTAATTTGATAATTTTGTTTATAATTTCAGGCGTGATTGGTTCAATATATGTTCTATCAGCAAATTCTGGGTCTGTCATAATGGTGGCTGGGTTAGAGTTTATAAGTATTACTTTATAGCCTAGTTCTTTAAGCGTTTTAGCTGACTGTGTACCAGAATAGTCAAATTCACACGCTTGCCCAATGACAATAGGACCAGAACCGATAAGTAAAATAGTGTTGATGTCAGTACGTTTTGGCATAGAGAGATACCCTTGATTTTTAGTTTGATATTATAAACAAAGTAGACCAAAAAAGCCCTTAAGACAAGGACTTTTTTTAGGTTTTAAAGTTTACTTTTAAAAAAAGTCTAAAGTACTTGTTTGAGGTTTTTTCTTTTTCTTTTTCTTAGATTTTTTCTTTTTTCTAACTTTTTTCTTTTTCTTAGGTTTTGCTACCGTAGGTTGTTCAGCAGGAATAACTGGGTCTATGGTCTCTTCTTGGGTTTGATCAATACGTGAGGGAATGCTTGAAATCGAAGGTACACTAGTGTTCTGTTCTGTATTCTGTATTTTCGAGAGGTTTTGTTCTATGGATTTTCTTTCATTTTGAACTTGAATAATTCTAAAAGGTGCTAAGTATGTAGCATTACTATCAAAATTTTCTGTGAGTGTTGCATTTGCATCATTGATTAGGAAAAATGTTTTAGGATGATAGGTATCGCTATAGGTACGTATATGGGCGATTTTAAAGGAGCTTTGCATTTCTATTTTTGTTACTATACCCACTGGAATATCTGTAAAAAATATATTGTCTAGCCCACTTGTTTTTACTTTATCTCCTACTTTTATTTTATGCCACTTAGGTATAAAAGTCACAGTCATAGAATTGGACTTTTTTCCTATGGCAATGCCTGGTGCCTTTTCATCACCTATAAAAACAGAAAAACGACATTGTGTATCTGAAGTCAAATAACCATAGAGTTGGTTATTTCGTATTTGTGCTATGCCTGCGACTACTTTATTTTGCAAGAGTCCATAGAGTTTGTCTTTTTGAAGTCCTAAAGGTTTTGTTAAAATGATTTGTGAAAAACTATTGAGTTTTACATAAGAAATAGTTTCTGTAATGGAGATATTTTTTATAGGTTGTTTACTCAATTTCGGAAGTACGGTATAAATATTTTTTACTTGTTGAATATAATGTGTTTGTTCTAGTAAGCGTTTACGTAATACACGATTTTCATGAGAGAGTCTCTCAATGGACTCTTGTTGAAAAAGATAACTTTGCCCTTTATTTTTGAGATTTTGCGTAAAATTAGTATAGTTCTGTTTTATTGGATTAATAATACCAAGTAGGGTATCATTAATCCGTTCATCATTTCTTGTGATAAGTACTGTTATGATAAGTAACAGTATGACAATACTGATGAGTCTAGTCTTCATAAGCCGTTTGCTGAAGTACATCTAACTCTTCAAGCGCGATACCAGTTCCTTTAGCAACAGCTAAAAGTGGTTCTTCTGCAATGTAGACTGGAAGTTTAACAATATCAGAAATATATTTATCTAAACCTCTTATAAGTGCACCACCACCCGTAAGTACAATACCATTTTCAACGATATCTCCAGCCAATTCAGGGGGTATTTGTTCAAGTACATCTTCTAAGGCATTCACAATCCCTTCTAAAGAATCTTGCATAGCTGTTCTAATATGTTCAGAACTAATCTCCATAGATGTTAAACTTCCTTCAATTTGGTCACGACCACGTACCGTTGTTGTAAGTTCTTCTTCTAAAGCAATGGCTGTACCTATTTCAATTTTTAACTCTTCAGCAATACGGTCACCAATAAGTAAGTTAAAATTCTTTTTGATATAGTCAACAATCGCTTGATCAATGCTGTCACCAGCTATACGTATAGATTTACTTTGTACTAAACCACCAAGTGACGTTACGCCAATTTCTGTGGTTCCTCCACCAATATCTACTACTAAGTTTCCATTTGGATCCTTGACAGGAAGCCCTGCACCAATAGCAGCAGCCATAGGTTCTTCTATAAGATACACATATCTAGCCCCTGCATTTTCAGCAGAATCTTTCACTGCACGACGTTCAACTTGTGTGAGACCATAGGGTACACAGATAATAATACGTGGAGAGAAGAATCCTTTTCTCTTGTGTGCTTTTTCTATAAAGTAACGAATCATCATTTCGGTGACTTCAAAGTCGGCAATCACGCCATCTTTCATAGGACGAATGGCTTTAATATTACCAGGTGTCTTTCCTACCATGTTTTTAGCTTCTTGACCTACTGCTAAAATACGTTGTTGACCATGTTTATCATATTGTATGGCAACAACAGAAGGCTCATTGATACAAATACCTTGACCTTTTACAAGTACCAGTGTATTTGCAGTCCCCAAGTCAATAGCTAAATCGTTAGAAAACATTCCCAATAATCTTTTAAACATTCTTTTTCCTTTTTTTACTTTTCTAATTATGCTGTTTTTTTATTTTTAATATAAAGTGCTTCTTCCCCTGATTCAACCACTTCATTGGTAATGACTACTTCATATCCAGAGAGTTCTGGAAGTTCATACATGATATCTAGTAGTATCTCTTCTAAAATGGAACGCAATCCCCGTGCTCCAGTTTTTCTATCAATGGCTTTTTGTGCGATGTTTGCTAAGGCTTCATCTTCAAAACTAAGTTTGACATTATCTATTTCAAAAAGTTTTTGGTACTGTTTTAAAAGTGAATTTTTAGGTTCAACCAAGATACGAACCATGTCTTCTTTAGATATTTCACCTAAAGTTGCCAGTACATGTAAACGTCCAATGAGTTCGGGGATGAGTCCATACGAGACTAAGTCATCTGCTTCTACCATATGTAAAAGATTTTCTTCATCTTTTTTCGAACGTTTCTCTTGTCCAAAACCAAGTGTATTTGCCCCCAGTCTTTTCTTTAAGATGTCATTAAGACCATCAAATGCTCCTCCACAGATAAACAATATATTTGAAGTGTCTATTTGTATAAAGTCTTGGTTAGGATGTTTACGCCCACCTTTTGGTGGAATGTTTACTATGGAACCTTCTATAAGTTTAAGAAGCGCTTGCTGTACACCTTCACCAGATACATCACGTGTGATAGAGCGGTTTTCACCCATACGTGCTATTTTGTCCACCTCATCAATAAAGACAATGCCTTGTTCTGCACGTTTAGGGTCACCATCGGCTGCCATGAGTAGTTTAGTGAGTATGTTTTCTACATCTTCTCCTACATAACCAGCTTCAGTAAGGTTTGTAGCATCAGCAATGGCAATAGGTACATTTAAAAAACGTGCGATGGTCTGTGCTAAGAGCGTTTTTCCTGAACCTGTAGGGCCTATAAGCAATACATTTGATTTCGAAATTTGTGTTTCATCTTCCGCATTGTCTTTAAAAATACGTTTATAATGGTTATAAACTGCAACTGAAAGGGTTTTTTTTGCTTTCTCTTGTCCGATAACATATTCATTAAGTAGAGCATGTATCTCTTTCGGCGTATAAAGTACTTGTGTTTCCATAGGTGTTGAAGATGTTTCTTCTTCGTCACCATATAAAATTTTATAGGCTGAGATAACACAGTTTGAACAAATATAGGCATCTTCTCCTGCTATAAGTGGATTTTCATCACTCTCTTTTGCTTCACAAAAACTACATTCTTTGGTTGTCATTTTTTATCCTCATTTTTTATCCTATTAAAAGGTATACCTCTTTTGGAAGTTTTGATAAACTTACAAAGGTTTTTTACTTCTTCTGATATACTGTTTTCAAAGAGTACTTGGGCTACTTCTTGTAAAGGTTTGCCTTCTTCAAATAATTCTTTATAGGCTGACTTCAAGCTATTAATATCTTCTCTTTGCATAGACCTTCTTAATCCTGTAAGGTTAAGACCTCTTAGGTTTGCACGGTTTCCTTCCGCTAGACAATAGGGAGGTACATCTTGTGCCAAGGCAGAAGCTCCACCTATCATGGCAAAATCACCAATGTGTACAAACTGATGTATGGGCGTGAGACCACCTACAACCACATGGTTACCAAGTTCTACATGTCCAGCTAGTGTTGCACCGTTAGCTAAGATACAGTTGTCCCCTATGATCACATCATGTCCAAGATGAACATAAGCCATAAAAAGGTTTCCATTTCCTATTTTAGTCATAGAACCTCCACCTTTTGTGCCTGGATTAAAAAGGGTAAATTCTCTAATGGTATTGTTGTCTCCAATAATAAGCTCCACATCTTCCCCATCAAACTTTAAATCTTGAGGGATGGTACCAATAGCAGCATGAGAAAAAATACGGTT
>Ga0256839_1005429_pt1 | contig 11780 bp, 13 predicted proteins | sample 354166metaG_FD_185968 | JGI IMG/M metagenome (GOLD analysis project Ga0256839, IMG submission 185968) | Hydrothermal vent microbial communities from Mid Atlantic Ridge, Atlantic Ocean - 354-166 | ecosystem: Environmental > Aquatic > Marine > Hydrothermal vents | place: Atlantic Ocean: Mid...
CATAACAAGGCCCCATGAAAAATTTTACCGCTGCCTTTTCCGTCCACCTGCTCACCGCCTCCGGCGCCGCCCTCGCCCTGTTTGCCATGCTCGAAGCGGGGAACCGGAACTGGTCGCTAATGTTCCTTTGGCTGATCGCCGCGCTCGTCGTGGACGGTATCGACGGCCCGCTGGCGCGGCGCTATCAGGTCCGCAAATACGCCGCCCACTGGGACGGGGTGCTGCTCGATCTGATCATCGACTACCTTACCTATGTGTTCATCCCCGCCTACGCCCTGACGCAATCGGGTATCCTGCCGGAATGGGAAGGCTGGATCGCCGCCATCGTCATCACCGTCACCGGCGTGGTCTATTTCGCCGACACCCGTATGAAAACCGCCGACAATTCATTCTCGGGCTTTCCGGGCTGCTGGAACATGGTGGCGCTGGTGCTGTTTGCGCTCGCCCCCGCCCATTGGGTCAGCCTGACGATCATCGGAGCGCTGGCGCTGGCGCAATTCTTCGGGCTGAAATTCATCCACCCCGTGCGTACGATCCGCTGGCGGCCGGTGTCGCTGGCGATGATGCTGCTCTGGACCGGCGCGGCCTTCGTTGTCGGCTGGCAGAACTTCGAGGCAAGCCCCCTACCGCAAGCGGCGTTGCTGTTCAGCAGCCTCTACCTGCTTTTTGCCGGAATCGCACAACAACTCCTGCCCGTTTCAACGAAACCCTGACTTTCGCCACTCCTGCCCGCGTGACGCATGGTTTACAGGAACTCCGGCAGGCTCCCCTCTTCGGCGGCAACGCAGAGCCAGTCGAACAGGAATTCCCCGACGGAGCGGAAGCAGACCACCTCGAAGGTTTCCGCGTCGGTCATCCAGAAGGCCGCTGCCAGCTGGCCGATGCGGGTGCGGCGCAGGTCGCCGATCCCGAAAGCCTGCGGAGACAGGTCCACCGGCGCACCTTTGGCAAGAACCTCTCGGGCGCCGGTGCCGTGCAAGCGGAACATGGCGCGGGCGTCGGAGACGTTGGCGGCCATGTGGTGCTTGTTGGCGAGCGCGGCCGACAGGTCGGCGACAACGGCATCCGCGCGGGCGTAATCGACCAGCAGCAGCAATTCGTCGGGGGACATCCACGCGACCTGCCCCGTGTCGCCAAAGGTGATGCGGCGCACATCGGGCATGTCGGCTCCGGTGGCGGATGTGACGGCAGCACGCAAAGCCGCGTCGGCAAGGTCGCCGCGCAGGGAGATCATGCCCTGCAACCCGGCCTCGGTGATTTCGATGGCGCCGGTGAACCGTGCGCCGCCCAGTACGGAAATGGCCTCAGACATTCTGGCGCTCCCCTTCCTTGTCATAGAAAACCGGATCGACGACCGTGGCACGGATCACCTTGCCCTCACACGGGAAGGTCAGGACCTCGCCCATGCGTCCCGCACCGCCCTTGATCAGCGCCATGGCAATCGAATGCCCCAACGTGGGCGAGAAATAGGTCGAGGTCACGTGGCCGATCATGTTTTCCTGCCCGTAGCGGTTCTTGCCGCCCTCCACCGCATGCGCGCCGTCCGGCAGCACGTCGGCCGGGTTTTCGGTCAGCAGGCCGACCAGTTGTTTGCGGTCGTCCCGTTGCAGGAACGGGCGTTCCATGGCGCGTTTGCCGATAAAGTCGGTCTTTTTCTTCGACACGGCCCAGCCGAGGTTCAGGTCCTGCGGGATGACGGTGCCGTCGGTCTCGTCCCCGATCATGATGAAACCCTTTTCGGCGCGCATGACGTGCAGGGCCTCGGTGCCGTAGGGCATGATGCCGAATTCCGCGCCCGCTGCGGCGATTTTGTCCCAGAAGGCCTGCCCCTGAGCGGCCGGAACGGCGATTTCGTAGGACAGCTCGCCGGAGAAAGAGATGCGGAAAGCCCGCGCCTTGATACCGGCCAGCGTGCCTTCGGCAAAGCCCATGAAAGGCAGCGCGTCGGAGGATACATCCATGCCGCCGAGAGCCTCCAGCACCTTGCGGGCCTTCGGGCCGACCACGGCGATCTGGGCGTATTGTTCGGTGAGGTTGGCGGTGTAGACCTTGAAATCCCACCACTCGGTTTGCAGCCATTCCTCCATCCACGCATGCACACGGTCGGAGCCGCCCGAGGTGGTGTGGCACAGGAATGTGTCCTCGGACAGGCGCGCGACCACGCCATCGTCGAACAGGAAGCCGTTCTCGTTGCACATCAGGCCATAGCGGCATTTGCCCGGTTTCAGGCTGGACATCATGTTGGTGTAGATCAGGTCGAGGAATTTCGCCGCGTCCGGCCCCTTGACCAGAATTTTCCCCAGTGTCGAGGCGTCGAGCATGGAAACGCCGCCGCGCGTGTTCAGGATCTCTCGCGTTACCGCCTGCTGCACGGTTTCGTCGTCGCGGAGGTAGGTATAGGGGCGGCGCCAGTCGGCGACCGGCTCCCACACCGCGCCGTTGCTGTCGTGCCAGGCATCCATCGGGGATTTGCGGGTCGGTTTGAACAGCTTGCCGCGTGCCTCGCCAGCGATGGCGCCCAGCGAGATCGGGGTGTAGGGCGGTCGGAAGGTGGTAGTGCCGACCTGCGGGATCGGGGCATTGAGCGCATCGGCCAGCACCGCCAGACCGTTGACGTTGGACAGCTTGCCCTGATCCGTGGCCATGCCGATGGTGGTGTAGCGTTTGGTGTGTTCGACGCTTTCGTAGCCTTCCTGCGCCGCGAGGCGGATGTCCGAAACCTTCACGTCGTTCTGGAAATCCAGCCAGCTTTTGGCGCGCAGTTTGTAGGGCGCCTTGGCGGGCATGGACCAGACGGGTTGCATCGGTTCCTCGGTCGGCGCGGTGGCCATGGGGGGCGTGTCGGGGACGGGGGCGAAGCCTGTTTCTTCGACAGCCTGTCGCGCGGCCTGAACGGCGTTTTGCAGGGCAGCAGTGGCGTGGAGTTCGCCGGAGGCCGTGCCGGCACTCAGCACGAAACCGAGGCCATCATCACCGAGCGGCGGGCGCGTGGGATCGGGCGCGAACATCGCGTTGTCGGCGTTCCAGTCCAGTTTGCCGCCGCAGTGGGACCACAGGTGGACAACGGGGGACCAGCCGCCGGACATGGCGACAATATCGCAGGGGATGGTCTCCAGCACCGTGCCTGTGTCGGCCTGGTCACAAATCCCGACGGCCTTAACGGTTTTGTAACCTTTGACCGTTGCAATGCCCTTGCCGGTTTCCACGCGGATGCCCAGCGCGCGAGCCTGTTCAGGCAGGCTTCCGCTGGCCTGTGGGCGGGCGTCGAGGATCAGCGGCACCTCCAGCCCTGCCTGTTTCAGGGTGATCGCGGTGCGATAGGCGTCGTCATTGTTGGTGACAACCACGATGCGCCGCCCCGCCGCAACGCCGTAAAGCGTGGCGTAGTCACGCACGGCCGAGGCCAGCATGACACCGGGCAGGTCGTTGCCGGCAAAGGCCAGCGGACGTTCCAGCGCGCCGGTAGCGGTGAGGATGCGTTTGGCGCGGATACGCCACAGACGGTGGCGCGGGCCAGCCGTTTCGGGGGCATGGTCAGTCAGGCGCTCGTAGCCCATGGCGTAACTGTGGTCGAACACGCCGGAGCCCATCATGCGGGTGCGGATGGTGACATTTTCCATTGTCTCCAACTCGGCTTTGGCGGCTTCAATCCAGTCGACAGCCGCCTGCCCGTCGATCTCCACCCCGTCCACCAGCGCACGACCGCCAAGGTGCGGGGTCTGTTCCATCAGCAGGACTTTGGCCCCTGCCCGTCCGGCCTCCAGCGCGGCGGCGATACCGGCCATGCCGCCGCCGACAATCAGGATATCGACATAGGCGTAAAAATATTCGTAATGGTCGGCGTCGGGATCCGTCGGCACCGCGCCGAGGCCTGCGGATTGCCGGATCACCGGCTCGAACAGGTGTTTCCACGCCCAGCGCGGCTTCATGAAGGTTTTGTAGTAGAAACCGGCGGGGAAGAAACGCGGCAGCCTGTTATTGATCGCGCCGATGTCGAAATCCAGCGTCGGCCAGTGGTTTTGCGAACGCGCCATCAGGCCGTCGAAAACTTCGGTTGTTGTAGTGCGCTGGTTCGGCTCGAAACGCGCGCCCTCGCCCATGTTGACCAGCGCGTTGGGTTCCTCGGCCCCCGAAGCCATGATCCCGCGCGGGCGGTGGTATTTGAAGGAACGGCCGACCAGTTTCTGCCCGTTGGCCAAAAGGGCCGAGGCCAGCGTGTCCCCCGCCTGCGCCGTGTAGCGCTGGCCGTTGAAGGTGAACGAACGGGTTTCGGAGAGGTCGATCAGCAGACCGCCAGAGGCAAGACGGGTCATTTGAAGCCCTCCCAACCGGGTCGGCGCGCCTTGATCGCCGCAACGATATCGGCAGGCGGCTCGGTGGTCCGGGCACTGTAGGTGCCGAAAACCTCCAGCGTGGCGGTGCAGCGGGCGGCGTGGAACCATTTACCGCAGCCGAAAGCATGGCGCCAGCGCTCGAAATGCACGCCGCGCGGGTTTTTGCGCCCGAACAGGTAGTCGGTGAAATCCCGGTCATCCGACCCGGGGCCGAAGCGCTTCAGATGCGCCTCGCCACCCGCCGCAAATTCGGTTTCCTCGGCTTCGACACCGCAGGCGGGGCATTTCAGTTTCAGCATCGTATTACCCTCACAATCCATGCACCAGTTCGACCAACATCCGCCCCAGACCCCATTGCAGGGTGCCGATGACGGAATAGATCATTTCGTAGCGATAGGTTTCCTGTTTGACCTCGTTATGCTTCGATTCCAGCATGGAATCGAAGCTCTGGTTTATGCGACGCGCCAGTTCATCCATGCTCATCGGATCGCTGCCCCGTCGCCCTCCATGCTGCATCTGCATGATATAGCGCCAGATCATGCGTAACTGGATTTCCTCCTGATTGTCCCAGAGGCGGCGTTCCTCCTGCGAGGTAAAACGATGTGTCAGGAAAATAGAGACGCCGACGGCCAGCGCTACGGCGCCGATGGCCGGAAACAGTTCCACCCATGCGTTATACATGGCGATCGCGGAAAGCGTTGCCCAGAGGACAATCAGACCGATCAGCAACTCGTGCCGCAACTCGCCTCCGTCTTTCTTGTGCAGGAAACTCATGGCTCGCCCCTTGCGTGAGCCGGAAGATTCAATTTGGAGATATTCCCGACATATGGTAGGCTAGTAGCCACTCGGGCACTGTGTTGTATTCGCCCGGGGTGGGAGTAACTGTTATGAGTGTTGTAGCCAAATTCGAAAGGGTCGATGCACCCTTTCTCGAGAGGGTGCGGGATATGGTCGGGAAAGTTATTTTCGACTACACCGGCATCGTCACTACGGATAGCGTAAATGCTATCATCCTTGCCTTTCTTATTCTGTTCGCAGCGGTGCTTGCGTGGGCTTTCTATCGCCCGCACGAAAGCGTCTACCACTACGACCTGCGCAGGTAGGGAGAGAGCCATCAGTGGGCCACAGCCGCGGCGACGGATTCGTCGATCATGCGGCCCTCTGTAAACCGGTCCAGTGAAAACGGGGCGGCAAGATTGCGCGGCGCCCCGTCGGCCAGTGTTTCGGCCATGGCCCAGCCCGACCCCGGGATGGCCTTGAATCCGCCTGTGCCCCAGCCGGCGTTGATGAATATGCCCTCGACCGGCGTTTTGCCGATGATCGGGGAGCGGTCCCCCGTCATGTCCACAATACCGCCCCATTGCCGAAGCTGTTTCAGGCGCGAGATAATCGGGAATGTCTCGATCAGCGCACGCACGGTTTCCTCGATATGGTGGAAGGAGCCGCGCTGCGTGTAGTTGTTGAACGCATCAGAACCGCCGCCGATTACCAGTTCCCCCTTGTCGGACTGGCTGATGTATCCATGCACGGTGTTGGCCATGACTACGCAGTCCAGCACCGGCTTGATCGGCTCGGAGACCAGCGCCTGCAGGGCCAGCGATTCAATCGGCAGACGAAAACCCGCCATTTCGGCCAGCACGCCGGAGTTTCCGGCAACCACAATCGCCAGTTTTTTGCACTTGATCGCGCCTTGCGAGGTCTGCACACCGGTCACGCGCCCGCCCTCGCGGTCGATCCCCGTGACCTCGCATTTCTGGATAATATCGACACCGCGTTGCGAGGCGCCGCGCGCATAGCCCCAGGCCACCGCATCGTGGCGCGCCGTGCCACCGCGCGCCTGCCACAGACCGCCAAGGACCGGATAGCGGGGACCTGCTGTCTCGATAATCGGGATGATCTCCTTGACCTGCTGCGGCGTCACCATTTCCGAGGCGATCCCCGCCAGCCGGTTGGCATGGGCCGTGCGTTTCCACGCGCGCAGCTCGTGTTCGGTCTGCGCCAGCATCATCACGCCACGCGGGCTGAACATGATATTGTAGTTCAGGTCCTGCGACAGATCCTCGTAAAGCGAGCGCGACAGTTCGAATATCGCTGCCGATTCGTCCTGAAGGTAGTTCGAACGGATGATAGTGGTATTGCGCCCCGTGTTGCCGCCGCCAAGCCACCCTTTTTCCAGCACCGCAACATTGGTGATGCCGTGGTTTTTCGCCAGATAATAGGCCGTCGCCAGGCCGTGGCCGCCGGCTCCGATGATCACCACGTCATATTCCGCCTTGGGTGCGGGTGAACGCCAGGCGCGTTCCCAGCCGCTGTGATAGCGCAGAGCTTCGCGGGCAATGGCAAAGGCGGAGTAGCGTTTCATTCGTCATGGCCTCCGTTGGGCGGACACAGGGGTGCGACCGATTTACCGGCTTCAGGACCGGCATGCAGCAAAAAACCCTGCGCGCCCGTCCTTTTTCCGTCATCTCGATGCTAGTTCACGACATTATCATATCACAATCCCCCCTGCGCGTTTTTCGGCCATTGCATGCGGGGAAACTGGCAGGGTATTGTCGCGCCGGAAACCAAACGGGAAATACACATGCTCTTCTGGATTATCGCCTTTTCAATCGCCCTGGTCGCCATGGCCTGGGTGGTATTTCCGCTTCTGCGGCAAAAAACATCCGCCACCACACGTTCAGCCTATGATATCCAGATATATAAGGATCAACTGAAAGAAGTTGAAACGGATCTGGCCCGCGGCACCCTGACCGAAGAGGAAGCCAAAGCCAGCCGGATCGAAGTATCCCGCCGTCTATTGGCTGCAGATGCTGCGCTAGCGGCGGAACATGCATCCGGAAACGCGCCGAAAAACGCCTCGCGCATTCTGGCAGCTCTGGTTGTGCTGGTCGGGATCGGTGGTGCTGCGGTTCTGTATGCCGACCTCGGGGTGCCGGGCCTGCGGGACCAGCCGCTGCAACAGCGTCTGGCCGAGCGTCCGACACAGGAAGAGGCCGAAACCGCTGCGTTGCAAGCCAGTGGCGCCGTGGACAACCTGCCAGAAATAAACCAGCCCGACCCGCGTCATGTGGAACTGGTTGCACAGCTGGAAGAAGTTCTCAAGGATCGCCCGGATGACGTATTCGGCTACCGGATGCTGGCTGACAATCTGGCGCAACTGGGCCGGTTTGTCGACGCACGCAAGGCCCAATCGACAGTCATGCGCATTCTGGGCGACGATGCAACGGCCGACGACTGGTCAGCCTATGCGGAAATCATGATCGTGGCTGCGGACTATTATGTATCGCCCGAGGCCGAGAATGCGCTGACCAAGGCGCTCAATCTGGACAAGACCGACCCGCGTGCGCGGTACTATGCCGGCATCGCCATGCTGCAACGTGGACAGCCGGAACGCACTTACCAGATATGGAACGATCTGCTGCAGGAAGGTCCGGCCGATGCGCCCTGGATGCCGATCATCGAAAGCCAGATCGCTGCCGTGGCGGCCGAGGCCGGCATAGCCCCTGCTGCCATGACACGCGGCCCCACTGCGGCTGACGTGCAGGCGGCTGGCGAAATGACCGAGGAAGAACGCAACTCCTTCATCCAGTCCATGGTCCAGCGCCTGTCAGACCGGCTGGCAAACGAAGGCGGCTCCGCTCAGGAGTGGGCACAGCTTATAACCGCCCTCGGCAATCTTGGTGAAACCGACCGTGCAGCCGCCATCTGGCAGGAGGCACAAGGCACCTTTGCGGAAGATGCCGCCGGACTGGCGATCGTTACCGAAGCCGCCCGCGGTGTCGGCCTTGTGGACTGATGGGCGGTAATATCCATGAAACCGTCGAAGGGTTTGCACCGGCGCTGAAGCCGATGCGCGCCCTGATGGGGCTGGATCTGGGCACCAAGACTATTGGCGTTGCCGTGTCCGATACGTTCCGGCGGGTGGCAACGCCACTCGAAACCGTCAAACGCAAGAAGTTCGGCGTTGACGCTGCATATCTGCTGGAAATCATCTCGGCGCGCGGGATTGCCGGTGTGGTGCTGGGTCTGCCGCGCAATATGGACGGTTCCGAAGGACCGCGGGCACAATCAACACGTGCCTTTGCCCGCAACTTCGCCCGCCTGACAAACATCCCGGTCACCTTCTGGGACGAGCGCCTGTCAACCGTCGCGGCCGAGCGTGCCTTGCTGGAAGCGGATACCTCGCGAAAACGTCGCGCCGAGGTTATTGACCATGTCGCGGCCGGCTATATTCTGCAGGGTGCGCTCGACCGGCTGACTGTGCTGGAGCATGAAAATGGATGAGGTATGGAAACGCGATGAAATCGATTCACCCTGCATCAAACTTTGCGTTTTACATTCTGTCGAAGGTATTTGCGTCGGGTGTTTTCGCACTGCGGACGAGATCGCCGCATGGTCCACCATGACTCCGGAAATGCGTAAAGCCCTTATGGAATCGCTGCCGGAACGCGCCGGCCGACTAAAGAAACGCCGTGGCGGCCGTCGCAAAGAACATAAATGCTAAGTTCTCGAATCTATAAATTTTTTCATAACCGGAGGTTGAATTGCGGTTCGACACTGGGTAGCATCAGCGCTTGTTCATGGTTTTCTGGTGCTTACAGTCCGAATATTGGGAAAATCGAACGATGCAAATCTGGGCGCTCATTCTTATAGTATATCTGGCCGGCGCCTTTCTGCTGCGGGACAATTTTTCGGAAATGGTATTCAGCACCGAAAGCGGCTGGTGGCTCAGCCTGCTGGCCTTCGGGCTGATCGGTACTGCTTTTGCCGGTGTCATCCGCAACCTTCTGGGTTTTTTATCGGAGGACAAACACCGGATACTCCACGGAATGATTGCCCTCGCCTGCATTGCCGGAATCGAATACCTGAGCGCCGAATATAACCGCAACCTCGCGCCCCCCGCACCGGAAACCGCTGCGCTGGCCCTGACCCGTGGCGAAACATCACTACAACGATCCTGGGACGGACACTTCCGCGCCATCGCCCGGATAGAGGGGGCCGATGTCGGCGTTCTGATCGACACGGGCGCTTCGCTGGTGCTGCTGCGCAACGATGATGCGCAACGTATGGGACTCGATATGAAGGCGCTGGATTTCTCGACACCACTGACCACGGCCAATGGCAAGTCCTTCGTGGCCCCGATCACCATCGATACGCTGACCATTGGTGATGTCACCGTGCATGATCTGCGCGCCGCTGTGGCCGAGCCGGGCGCGCTGCATTCCTCGCTGCTCGGGATGAGCTTCATCCAGTCGCTGAGCGAGGCGGTGATCCAGAAGGACCGGATGATCCTGCGCCAGTAACCCTACATCAATGCCTTGCGCAACATGTTCAGGGCCATCAGCATGATGAAGGCGGCGAACACCCGTTTCAGCGGCTTCGGATCCATCGCATGGGCGACCTTTACACCGAGCGGGGCGGTCAGCAGCGTCATGGAAATCACGATGACGAAAGCCGGCAGGTTGACCAGCCCGAAGGTGAGCGGCGGTTTGCCCTCGACTCCCCAGCCCGATAGCAGAAAACCCAGCACCGAAGGCACGGCGATGATCACGCCGAAACCGGCGGCGGTCGCAACGGCTCGGTGGATCGGGCGGCCATAGAGGGTCATCATCGGCACACCGAAGCTGCCACCGCCGATGCCCATCAAAACCGACAGGAAACCCAGAACCGGCGCGGCAATGGCGCGGGCAATGCCGCCGGGCATGTGGTCGCCCAAACGCCAGCTCTGCTTGCCGAATGCGAGGTAGAGACCAACGATCACGCCGAGAACGCCGAACACGATCATCAGGCTCTCGGATTTCATGCCGCGCGCGATAAGCACGCCTATTACCGCGCCGATGGCGATACCCGGTGCCCAGCCGCGCAGGATATCCCAGTCCACCGCCCCCTTTTTGTTGTGACTCAATACCGACCGGACCGAGGTAAACACAATCGTCGCCAGCGAAGTCGCCACGCAAATCTGCATCAGCATCACGGAATCATATCCCAGCGAGGCAAAGGTATAGTAAAACGCCGGCACCAGAACGATGCCGCCGCCAACCCCGAGCAGCCCCGCGATGACGCCTGCAATGGCACCGATAGCCAGCAGCAACGCCAGCATCGGCAACAATTGTGACAGTTCCAGACCATACATTCAGGCGTCCTCTCTTTGTTGAATTTCGGCCAATGCCGCCAGCACCAGTTCCGTCCCCGCGCCGTCCTTGTGCGCCCCCTCGGACAGCACCCGCCGCCATTTACGCGCACCGGGGCGACCGGCAAAGGCGCCGAGCATGTGGCGGGTAATCTGGTTGAGGCGCGTGCCTCTGGCCAGTTCCGTTTCGATGTATGGCAGCATCGCCAGCACTGCCTGTTCGGCTGTAACATCCGTTCCGGCCCCGAAAATCCGGCGGTCGGCCTGCGACAGGATCGCCGCCGGTTCGTGATAGGCCGAACGCCCGATCATGACTCCGTCGACACCCGCCGCAAGGTGGGTTTCCGCCTGTTCCAGCGAGGCGATTCCGCCGTTAATGCAAATCTCCAGCCCCGGAAACAGGCGCTTCATGGCATAGACCAGATCGTAGTCGAGCGGCGGCACATCGCGGTTTTCCTTGGGGCTGAGACCCTGCAACCAGGCCTTGCGCGCGTGGATGGTAAAACTGCGGATACCGGCGGCAGAAACGCGGGACAGAAACTCCGGCAGGATTTCCGGCGGCTCCTGATCGTCCACGCCGATGCGGCATTTCACCGTGATCTCCGGCCCGTCCGAGGCACGCACCATGGCGGCGACACAACGTGCGACCAGTGCGGGATCCTCCATCAGCACCGCGCCGAAACTGCCGGATTGCACGCGATCCGAAGGACAGCCGACGTTGAGGTTGATCTCGTCATAGCCGAAATCGCAGGCAATGCGCGTCGCTTCGGCTAGTTGATCGGGATCGGAGCCGCCGAGTTGCAACGCCACGGGATGCTCGTCGGGGTGATAGCCCAGCAGGCGCGCCCGATCGCCGTTGATGACGGCGGGGGCCGTGACCATTTCGGTATACAGCAGGGTGTGACGACTGAACCGCCGATGAAAATACCGGCAATGGCGGTCCGTCCAGTCCATCATCGGCGCGACCGAGAGTTTTCGATTGATATGCGTCATGGTCTTTCAGCCTTGCGCCGTGTAATTCCGGTCATAGATAGAACAAACCGCAGGGCTTGGCGAGAGCCGTGTCCGCGAACCTGCACACCGATACAAAGGATTTTCGACATGCCCCATTCCCAACCCGGTATTCTGGCCCCCGTTCCGGCACAGGCGCGCTTCATCGAATTGCGGGCGGTCGCGGGACAGGACCCGGCAGCGGCGTTGAAGCTGCTGGCAAAACGGCCGGTTACCGAAGCGCTTGTGGTCGGGCTTGGTGCCGGTCTGGTGCAGGGGCTGGGGCAGTCACTGGCAGAATTGCACGCCTTTCGCGCCCTGACCGG
>Ga0256839_1005430_pt1 | contig 11778 bp, 11 predicted proteins | sample 354166metaG_FD_185968 | JGI IMG/M metagenome (GOLD analysis project Ga0256839, IMG submission 185968) | Hydrothermal vent microbial communities from Mid Atlantic Ridge, Atlantic Ocean - 354-166 | ecosystem: Environmental > Aquatic > Marine > Hydrothermal vents | place: Atlantic Ocean: Mid...
GAGAACGGCCGCGAAGAGGGAGCGGAGACGTTCGGCGGGGTCGAAGAAATCGTCCACTCCGAACTCCCAGGGGTGTTCGAGCCTCCGCAGTGCCGTCATCCCCGCCTCGGTGACGCTCCGGAGCTGCGGCGACATGTAGGCGCAGTTGAGGTAGGTGACGTCCGGGGGGATGTCGAAGGGATCGCTCCTCATCCGCCCGCGGCCGCCCGACCGTCTTCGACGAGCTCGGTGAGGCGAGCGACGACCTCGTCGACGCCGAGCTCCTCGGTGCCCATCCCTCGGCGAACGGTCAGCTCGACGCTGCCGCCCTCGAGCCCCCGAGGGCCGACGGTGATCCGGAAGGGGATCCCGACGAGCTCGGCGTCGGCGAATTTCACACCCGGCCGTTCGGGACGATCGTCGAGGATCACGTCGAGACCAGCGTCCCGGAGCCGCCGATCGAGATCCTCGGCCGCGGCCAGGGTGGCGGGGTCGTCGGCCCGGAGCACGGTGACCACGACCTCGAAGGGCGCCACCGACACCGGCCAGATGATGCCCCGGTCGTCGTGGGACGTCTCGACGATGGCGGCCATGGCGCGCTCGACTCCGATCCCGTACGAGCCCATGATGATCGGCCGGTTGACACCGTCCTCGTCCTGCACGTAGGCACCGAACGCCTCGGAGAACTTCGTTCCGAGCTTGAAGATGTGCCCCACCTCGATGCCCTTCCACAGCTCGAGCGGGCTGGCACAGTCGACGCACGGTTCGCCGCTGGTGACGCTGCGCAGGTCCGCCCAGACTCCGACGTCGATGTCCCGAGCGACGTCGACGCCCCGATAGTGCCAATCGTCCTCGTTGGCGCCGGTCGTCATGTTCACCCGGCCCCGTAACGCCACGTCGGCGATGACCGGGATCCCCTCGACGCCGACCGCACCCAAGCTGCCGGGGTCGGCTCCGAGCAGGTCGCGGATCTCCTCGGGGTGGGCGGGCCGCACCGCCGCCGCCCCGGTCGCATCCAGCAGCTTCTGCTCCTGCAGCTCGTGGTCGCCACGGAGCAGGACGAGGGTCGGTTCCCCATCCACGAAGTAGACGAGCGTCTTGATCTGACGCTCCGGAGCGGCCACGTCGGGATGGGCCGCCGCCAGGTCGGCGATCGTCCGGAGGCCCGGCGTGGGGAATCGCTCGATGCTCCCCGGAGGACCGTCGTCGACGGCGTCGAGCGCCGAGACCGCCTTCTCGACGTTGGCCCGATACCCGCATCCGGTGCAGGTGACGATCCAGTCCTCCCCGGCTTCGCTCCGGACGATGAACTCCACCGACTCGGTCCCCCCCATCGCCCCCGACGACGCCTGGACGTCGGTCGTCTCCAAACCCATCCGTGCGAAGATGCGGCGGTAGGCGGCGTGGTGGAGATCGAACCCGGCGTCGAGTCCGGGGCGGTCCACGTCGAGGGTGTAGGAGTCCTTCATGGTGAACTCCCGGACCCGCAGCAGGCCGGACTTGGGGCGGGGCTCGTCACGGAACTTGGTGTGGATCTGGTACCAGATCTGGGGGAGGTCACGGTAGGAGGAGAGCTCCGAGGCCAAGATGGCGAAGATCTCCTCCTCGGTCATCCCGAGGACCAGCTCCACCCCCTTGCGATCCTTCAGCTTGAACAGGTTCTCCCCCATCAGGTCGTACCGATCGGATCTCCTCCAGATGTCCGCCGGATGCAAGGTCGGGAGCACCACCTCCTGGCCGCCGATGGCGTCCATCTCCTGGCGGATGATCTCGATGATCTTCAACCGAACCCTCTGACCGAGGGGGAGGATCGAGTAGGAACCGGCGGCGAGCTGGCGGATGAACCCACCGCGGACCAGCAGTCGGTGACTGACGGCCTCGGCATCGGCCGGGTCGTCGCGAAGGGTGGGGATGAAGGCGTGGGACCAGCGCATGCTTCTCGACTCGTCTCGGACGGCCCGACGCTAGCGCCCCGGAGCCGTCCCCATCGAACCCTGCTCCGCGACCTCGGCCACTCGAGCCCGACGCTCGGCGGCCCGGTTGGCGTCGCCTTGGATCTCGACGAGCTGCACCCGGGTCGCGGCGGCGATCTCCGCGGCCCGGGCGTCCGCCGCGGCGAGCCTCGCCTCGATCCCCTCTTCGGCCAGCTTGCGGGCTTCGTCGAGCAGGGCATCCACCATCTCGTCTTCGGGGACGACCCGCACCACCTGACCCTTGATGAACAGGTGGCCCTTCCCCCGCCCCGCGGCGATCCCGATGTCCGCTTCTCGAGCCTCGCCGGGACCGTTGACGACACAGCCCATCACCGCCACCTGGATGGGGAGGCGCTCCTCCTCCAGGGCGGCCTGAGCCCGGGAAGCCACGTCGATGACGTCCACCTCGGCCCGGCCGCACGACGGGCAGGCGATGAGGTCGAGCCCCTTCCGCTCCCGCAGCCCCAGATACTCGAGGAGAGCACGCCCCGCCCGCGCCTCCTCCACCGGGTCGGCGGTCAGGGAGAAACGGATGGTGTCGCCGATGCCTTCCAGCAGGAGGGTGGCGATTCCGGCCACCGACTTGATCAGGCCTCCCGGCGGCGGTCCGGCCTCCGTCACCCCCAGGTGGAGGGGATAGTCCACCTTCTCGGAGAGGAGCCGATAGGACTCCACCATGGCCGGCACGTTCGAGTGCTTGACGGAGATCTTGATGTCGCCGAAACCGACCTCCTCCAGATATCCGACCTCGATCAGCGCCGACTCGACCAGCGCCTCCGGGGTGGCCGCCCCATGTTTCGCCAGCAGGTCCTTGTCGAGGGATCCCGCGTTGACGCCCACCCGGATCGGGACTCCGCGGTCCTTCGCCTCGCGGGCGACGGTCTTGATGTGCTCCTCGTTGCGGATGTTCCCCGGGTTGAGACGAAGGCCCTGGACCCCCGCCTCCAACGCGGCGAGGGCCAGGCGGTACTGGAAGTGGATGTCGGCGATGATCGGCACCGGTGACCGGGGAACGATCTCCGCCAGACCCTGCGCCGCCTCGGTGTCGTTGCAGGTGATGCGCACCAGGTCGGACCCGGCGGCCGCCAACGCGTACACCTGGGCCAGGGTGGCGTCCACGTCGGCGGTCTTGGTGGTCGTCATCGACTGCACGCTCACGGGCGCGTCCCCGCCGACGGGGACGTCACCGACCATGAGGCGGCGGGTCTTCTTTCGGGGGATCATCGACCGAATGCTAGGACCGCCGTGGGGCTGCGCCGTCGCACTCAGGGCAGGTCCGCCGAATCCCACACCCCCTACAGCCTGATCGGGTTGACGATGTCGAGGACGATCGCCACCAACCCCAGGAAGGCGACGAAGGCGATCACCATCGCCGCGATCGGTGCCAGCTTCCGGATGTCGGCCCGCCGTCCCGTGAGCTTCTCGTACAGGGCGACGGCGAAGTGCCCGCCGTCCAGGGGGTAGAGGGGGAGGACGTTCAGGGTGCCGAGGATGATGTTCACCGACGCCAGCAGCCCGATGAAGTTGGCGACGCCGATCTGATCGGTCTGGGCGCCGAGCTGCGCGATCCCGATCGGGCTGACCGGCCGGATCTCGTCGGGGACGTCCTGACCGACGAGGCCGCCGGCCAGCGTCGAGAGGTTCTCGGGTCGGATCAGGTTCCCGAGGGCCTGGAACGTGAAACCGACCGACGCCCACACCTGACGGCCGGCGATCCCCGCCGCCGTCGTCATGCCGATCGACTCACGTACCTGGGTCGGCCCCACCCCGAGGAAGCCCCGGACCGCTCCCGTCTCGGGGTCCCGGCGCTCGGCGAGGGTGGCGGCGATCTCCATCGTCTGTCCGTCCCGGAGGATCGTCAACGTGATCCTCTCCCCCGGACGTGCCGCCAGCGTCGACGCCACCTCCTCCCATGTCTCCGTCGGAACACCGTCGATGGCGACGATGACGTCCCCGGGAGCGAGCCCCGCCTCCACCGCCGGGCTCGGGACGCCCTCCTCCAGCCTCTCGACCACGACCGCCACCTCGTTGGTGGGAACCGGGATGCCCTGGGCGAGGTTGAGACCGAAGAACATGACGTAGGCGATGAGGAAGTTCATCGCCACCCCCGACAGGACGACCACCGACTTCTTCCAGAACTCCTTCTCCCGGTAGGTCCGCCCCACGTCTTCGGGAGGGACCTCCTCGAGCTGGCTCATCCCCACGATCTTGACGTAGCCACCGAAGGGGATCACCTTGAACCCGTACTCGGTCTCCCCCCTCTTGAACGACCAGATCCGCGGCCCGAAACCGAAGAAGAACTCGGTGACCTTCATGCCGGTCGCCTTGGCGGCGACGAAATGCCCCGCCTCATGGGCGAGGACGAAGAGCACGATGGCGGCGACGGAGAGGAAGGCCCCGAGCATGATCGATGCCCAAGCTAGCGCACGACCGCCCCTATCGACAGCCCCCCGGCCCGCCGGACCTCAGGCCAGGCTCCCGACCACCTCCGCGGCCCGTCGCCGTGCCTCCCGGTCCACCTCCAGCACGTCCTCCACGGTGCGGAGCTCCGACACCGCCGACCGCTCCAGGGTGGCCGCGACCACCTCGGCGATGTCGAGGAATCCCAGCCGTCCTTCGAGGAACGCCTCGACGGCGACCTCGTCGGCGGCGTTGAACACCGCCGGGGCCGACCCGCCGGCCCTCCCGGCGGCGTAGGCCAGGTCGAGCATCCTGAACACCTCACGGTCCACCGCCTCGAAGGTGAGGGAGCGTCCGACGAGGTCGAAGGCGGACGCCGGAGGGCAGGGGCGTCGCTCGGGATGGGTGAGCGCGTACTGGATGGGGATGCGCATGTCGGCGACGCCGACATGGGCGAGGAACGCCCCGTCGACGAGCTCCACCAGCGAGTGCACCGCCGACTGGGGATGGACGACCACCTCGATCCGATCGTAGGGGACGTCGAAGAGGAGGTGGGCTTCGATCACCTCCAGCCCCTTGTTGGCGAGGGTGGCCGAATCGACGGTGATCCGAGCCCCCATCTTCCACGTCGGATGGGCCAGGGCCTCCGCCGGGGTCACGTCGACCAGCTCCGCCGCACCACGGCCCCGAAAGGGCCCCCCCGAGGCGGTCAGCACCAGTCTCGCCACCTCGGAGCGGTCCATCTGCGCCAGAAGCTGGAACAGGGCCGAGTGCTCAGAATCCACCGGCACCAACTCGCCCCGGCCCCTCCGCCGCGCCTCGAGCACGACGGGACCCCCGGCGACCAGACTCTCCTTGTTGGCCAGGGCGAGACGGTTGCCCGCTTCCAGCGCAGCCACCGACGCCCGCAGCCCGGCGGCACCGACGATCCCGTTGACGACCACCGCACCCGGGATCCTGGCCAGGGCGACCACCTCCTCGGTCCCCCACCGGACCGACCGTCCCAGCCCCGCCTCGAACCGCCGTCGGTCGGCGGACGGTGGGCCCTCCGCCACGGCGACGACCGCCTCGGGGTGACGGGCGGCGAGCTCGACGAGCTCGGCGCGGGGTCGTCGGGCGGCGAGGCCCACGACCGGCCAACCCAGGCCGGAGACGACTTCCAGGGTCTGCCGGCCGATCGAGCCGGTGGCACCGAGGACTACGACGGGGCGGCTCACAGCCAGCCGAGGACCCGGAACAGCACATACGACGCCGGGACCACGAACAGGAAGGCGTCGATCCGGTCGAGGACGCCCCCGTGACCCGGGAGGATCGTGCCCATGTCCTTCACGCCGAGGGAGCGTTTCACCACCGACTCGGCCGCGTCCCCGAGGGGAGCGAAGACGGAGACGAGGGCCCCCAGCACCAGCGCCGAGACGAGGTCGATCGGCTCGAACAACGGTACGGTCGACAGGAACGCCGCCAGCACCATCGTCAGCACGACCGCTCCCACCAGGCCCTCCACCGTCTTGTTCGGCGAGACCCGGGGGGCGAGCTGGTGTCGCCCGAAACCACGACCCACGAAATAGGCGGCGATGTCGAAGAAGGCGGTGAGGACGACGACCAACAGGATGAGCGCCACCGCCCGGTCGGAACGGCCGATCACCACGGCGAACGCCAACAGGCCCGTCCATGCCATTCCGAGCACGGTGAGCCCGGCGTTCTCCAATGGGCGTCTCCGCCGGACCGCGGCGTAGAACAGGACGATGAGGAAGAGCCCGATCGCCTGCAGTCCGCCGATCCCGACCGGCCCCGACACATGGGCGGCGATGGCGGACCCGACGACCCCGACGAACCCGAACAACGCGACCGGGGAGTACCCCCGGGTCCGTAGTGTGCCGTAGAACTCCCCTGCCGCGACCACCATCAGCACCGTCACGAAGGCCGTGAACCACGCCCCCCCGGCGAGCAGGCTCCCCAGAAAGAGGCCGACGAGCACGATCGCGCTCCCCACTCGAAGCGCCAGGTCCGAGCTGCGGGCCTGCTCGACCGCCTCCACCTCCTCTTCACTGACCCCACGCCGCCCGGTGACGTCCTCGAACCCGACCAGGCCGGTCCCGACGCCGGGGATGGGCGCCGCGACCGCTTGGGTCTCGAACTCCTCGGTGTTGGCACGGGCGATCTCCTCGGCCAGGTCCCGGTACTCCCTGGTGGTCGCCGCCAGGTAGTCCTCCTGGGTGAGATCGTCGAGCCCGTTCTCCCCGCCCAGCTCGTCGTCGTCCCCGGTCGGCTGCGCAGATGCCTCCGGAGTCGCATCCGTCGGTTCCTCCCGTTCGGAGTCCGCACCATCCTCGAGCTGCACCACGGCGTCGAGCGGCTCGGCATCGGTGTCGCGTTCCCACGGCCGCACGAACCGACGGCCACCCTCGTCCGGGGAGGTCGAGCGCTGGTCGTCGTCGCCCATCACACCTCGCGTAGCTCGGTTTCCTTGCGTTCCAACAGCTCGTCGATCTGGGCGACGTAGGTGTCGGTGAGGTCCTGCAGCTCCTTCTCGGCCCGTCGGATGTCGTCGTCGGAGACCTCCCCGTGGAGCGCCTCGAGATCCGACTTGATGTGCCGCCGCACGTTACGAATCGCCACCCGACCCTCCTCGGCCATGTGCCGTACCAGTCGGATCAGCTCGAGGCGGCGCTCCTCGGTGAGGGGCGGGAACGCGATCCGGATCACGGTTCCGTCGTTGGAGGGGTTGAGTCCGAGATCCGACGACTGGATGGCCTTCTCGATCGCCCCCATCGACCCCTTGTCGAAGGGCTGGACGACGAGGAGACGCGGCTCGGGCACCGAGAAGGTGGCGAGCTGCTGCAGCGGCGTGGGCTGGCCGTAGTAGTCGACCATCACCCGATGCAGGATCTGGGGATTCGCCCGACCGGTACGGACCGTCGTGAACTCGCCGACGACGTGCTCGACGGCCATCTCCATCTTGTGCTTGGCCTCGTCGAGCAGCTCCTCGATCATCCTTGCCTCCTCAGTGCACCAGGGTTCCGATCGGCTGGCCTTCCACCGCGGCGACGATGTTCCCGGGCTTGGTCAGGTTGAACACGACGATCGGGATGTCATGTTCACGGCACATCGTAATGGCGGTGCTGTCCATGACCCGGAGACTCCGGGCGATCACGTCGAGGTAGGACACCTCCTCCAGCAGGTTGGCGTCGGGATGCGTCTCGGGGTCGGCGTCGTAGACGCCGTCCACCCTGGTGGCCTTCAGCACCACCTCGGCACCGATCTCGACCGCTCGGAGTGCAGCGGTGGTGTCGGTCGTGAAGAACGGGTTTCCGGTGCCGGCGGCGAAGATCACGATCCGACCCTTCTCCAGGTGCCGGATGGCACGCAGCCGGATGTACGGCTCGGCGAGCTGCTGCATCGTGATGGCGCTCTGCACCCTGGTGGGAACGCCCTCTTTCTCCAACGCGTCGCGCAGCGCCAGGGCGTTGATCACCGTGGCGAGCATCCCCATGTAGTCCGCCGTCGCCGGATCCATGCCCTTGGCGGCCTGGGAGACCCCGCGGAAGATGTTGCCGCCGCCCACCACCACGGCGATCTGCGTCCCCGTCGCGTGGGCTTCGGCGATCTCTCTCGCCACCCGCTTCACCGTCTCGGGATCGATCCCGTACCCGAGTCGGGGATCGGCGAACGCCTCCCCCGAGAGTTTGAGGAGCACCCGTCTCGGAGGGCCCTCCATCAGTCCGTCTGCTCCCCCACCGCCAGCCTGGCGATGCGGCGCACCCCGATGTTCTCGCCCATCTTGGCGGCGAGCCTCGTCACGTACTCCTCCACGGTGCCCTCGAACTTCTCCTTGTTCACGAACTCCTGGTCGTAGAGCACGTGCTCACGGTAGAAGGATTCGAGCCGACCCTCCACGATCTTGGGGACGATGTGCTCCGGCTTCCCCTCCGACGCCGCCTGCTTGGCGATGATCTCCGACTCGTTCTCGACGACGTCGGACGGCACGTCATCGCGACGGATCCAGGAGGGATTCCCCCAGGCGACGTGCATGGCGAGATCGTTCGCCACCTCGAGGAACTCCGGGCTCTTCGCCACGAAGTCGGTCTCGCAGGCCAGCTCGACGAGCACACCCAGCACCGGCCGATCCGACTGGACGTGGAGGTAATGCCCGATGGCGCCCTCCGTCGCCGCCCGGTCGGCACGTTTGGCGGCTGCGGCCAGCCCCTTCTCCCGCAGGATCTGGAAGGCCTGGTCGAAATCCCCGCCCGCTTCGGTCAGGGCCTTCTTGGCGTCCATCATCCCGACACCGGCTGCCTGACGGAGCCGCTGGATGTCCTTGGCGGTGAACTCTGGCATCGATCGCTCCCCTTCCTTCAGGCCTCGACCTCGGCGGCGCCTTCGGGCTCCGACTCGACGGTCTCCGCCTCCTGTGTGTGCTCGGCCACCTTGCCCTTCGTGGCGATCTGCCGGCCTTCCCTGCAGGCCTCCGCCATGACGGACGCCACCAGGTCGATGGACCGGATCGCGTCGTCGTTCCCGGGGATGACGTAATCGATGGGGTCGGGATCCGAGTTCGAGTCGACCAGGGCGATGATCGGGATGGCGAGCCGGTTCGCCTCCTTCACCGCCGTCGCCTCGGTGAGGACGTCGACGATGAACACGGCGTCGGGGAGCCGCTGCAGGTCCCGGACGCCGCCGAGGGTCCGCTCGAGCTTCCCGAGCTCACGCCGCAGTCGGAGTCGTTCCTTCTTCGGAAGCCCCTCCATCTCCCCGCTGGAGTCCATCCGCTCCAGCTCCTTCATGTAGAAGATCCGCTTCTGGATGGTGGAGAAATTGGTGAGCATGCCCCCCAGCCAGCGGAAGTTGACGTACGGCATCTGGGCCTCCTGGGCCCGCTCGGCGATCGCCGCCTGCGCCTGCTTCTTCGTCCCGACGAACAGCAGCACACCACCGTCGGCGACGAGGTCGCGGACGAAGTCGGAGGTGGTCTGCAGCCGTTCGAGGGTCTGGCGCAGGTCGATGATGTGGATGCCGTTGCGGTCGCCGTAGATGTACGGCGCCATCTTGGGGTTCCAGCGTCTGGTCTGGTGGCCGAAATGGACCCCGGCCTCCAAGAGCTGCTTCATCGTGACACTCGCCACGATCACTCCTTTCCGGTTGGTTCCTCCGTCCGTCCGGGCGTGCCCACCCGACCTCTTCGACCGGGCACCCCGCATCGAGCCGGCGGCTCCACCGTGGGGATGAGACGAACGTGCGTGATGGGCGGCATTGTAAGGAGCCGACCTCACCGACGGCAACGTGGGTCAGCCGTGGCTGCGTTCCCCGATGCGGTTCCGGAGGCTCATCACCGACTTGGCGTGGATCTGACAGACCCTGGACTCGGTGACGCCCAGCACCTCCCCGATCTCCGCCAAGGTGAGACCTTCGTAGTAGTAGAGGGTGAGGACGAGACGTTCCCGGTCGGGGAGGCGGTTGATGGCGTCGGCGAGGATTCGGCGGGTCTCCTCGGCCTGGAACGCGGCCTCGGGATTGGTTCCCCGCGGATCGGGGACCAGATCCACCATGGTGGCGCCCCCCTCCGGCGAGAGCATCTCGTCGAGGGCGACGAGCCCGAGATTGGAGATCTCGGCGAGCGCGTCCTGCAGGTCCTCGAGGGGGATGCCCATGTGGTCGGCGAGCTCCTCGTCGGTGGGGGTGCGCTGCAGCCGATGCTCCAGCTCCACCATCGACCGTTCGATCTCCCTGGCCCGAGCTCGGACCGACCGCGGCACCCAGTCCAACGCCCGCAGCTCGTCGAGGATCGCCCCTTTGATCCGGTTGATGGCGTAGGTCTCGAATTTGAATCCGCGTTCGGGTTCGAACTTGTCGATGGCGTCGATGAGGCCGAAGATCCCGTAGGAGACGAGGTCGGCCTGGTCGACGTTGCGGGGCAGACCGACCCCGACCCGACCGGCCACGAACTTGACGAGCGGCGAGTAGTGGAGGATGAGCCCCTCTCGGGCCCGTTCGTCGCCGGTCGCCTTGAACCGCTCCCACAGGCCCGAGACCTCGTCGGGAGCCGTCCGGTCAGGCCCGGGGGTGCGTGCGGTCATAGGTGGCTCGCAGGTGCTGGCGGGAGACGGCAGTGTATGTCTGGGTGGTGGTGAGATCAACGTGGCCCAGCAGCTCCTGGACGGTTCGCAGATCCGCGCCTCCTTCCAGGAGATGGGTGGCGAAGGAGTGCCGGAGCGCGTGGGGGAAGGTGCCGAGCCGGGCCCGCACCACTCGTCGGACGCCCCGTACGTCCAGCGGTCCGCCTCGACGCCCCACCCAGAGGGCGTCGCCCGCCTCGGGAGCGGCCAGACGTGGACGTCCTCGTTCGACCCACCGTGCGACCGCGCGTCGTGCGGGACGACCCACCGGGACGACCCGCTCCCGGCCACCCTTTCCCCGGAGACGCAGGAACTCGCCGGTGCCGTCGCCGAGGCGCAGGGCCGCCACCTCGGAGACCCGGAGTCCCGTCGAGTAGAGGAGCTCGAGGAGGGCGCGGTCTCGAAGCGTGATGGGATCGTCGTCGCCGAGGGCGTCGAGCGCCTCGACCACCCCCCGGCTGGGGAGGGTGCGGGGGATGCGCGCGTCCAGTTTGGGTCGGTCCACCGCCGCCGCCGGGTTGGCGACGACCCGTCCCCGGCGGGCGAGCCAGTCGTAGAAGGTCCGCACCGCCGAGGATTTGCGGGCGATGGATCGGCGGGCGTAGTTCCGGGTGTCGAGATGGGCCAGGTACCGGCGGACCAGACGCCGGTCGACCCCGTCGACCGCCCCGATCCCGGCCCGGGCGCAGAAGTCGAAGAACTGGGCCAGGTCCCGGCGGTAGGCGGCGACCGTGTGGGGCGACAGGTTCCTCACCCCCCGCTGGTAGGCGAGGTACTCGTCGATGGCGGGAACCGCCCACTCGGGGGCTGCGGGAATCGAGGTCACGAACCGATGCTACGACGACCCGTCACGATGTCGGAGGATTCCGCGCCCGTGTCACCGGCTCCCTGGACGGTTCCCGACCCGACCCCCCGCTTCCCGGACGACGCCTCCGGCGATGTGGATCTTCCCCTCGGCCTCGAGACGCCCCAGATCCACGAGGCACGCCCGGGGATCGTCGGCCTCGGCGAGGAGGTCCTCCACCGATCGGCCCACCAGACCGCCGGGCCCCGGCGACGCTCCGCCGGGCGGACCGAGGGCGAGCTGCAACAGCGTGTCGAGGTCTTCGAGGCCGCAGACCGGATGGGCGCCGTCTTGGATGAGGCGGTTGCATCCCTCCGAGGTCGGACGGTCGATGTCCCCTGGCACCACGTACACGTCCCGTCCCCGTTCCAGGGCTTCCCGCGCGGTGATGAGGGCTCCGCTCTTCGCCGCCGCCTCCACCACGATCACCGCCTCCGACAGCCCGACGATGAGCCGGTTCCGGCACGGG
>Ga0256839_1005431_pt1 | contig 11778 bp, 11 predicted proteins | sample 354166metaG_FD_185968 | JGI IMG/M metagenome (GOLD analysis project Ga0256839, IMG submission 185968) | Hydrothermal vent microbial communities from Mid Atlantic Ridge, Atlantic Ocean - 354-166 | ecosystem: Environmental > Aquatic > Marine > Hydrothermal vents | place: Atlantic Ocean: Mid...
ATCGGCCTCACCCTCTACCGGCTTTCCGAGGTGCTCGCCGGCGAGGCCCTGGACGAGATCATCGACGCCCTGATCGCCGAGGACCAGACCCGCCGGCTGGCCCAGTTGGAGCTGTGAACGGGGCGGCATCGGTCCGAAAGGCGCTCGAAGAGGCGCGCCTGAAGCTTAGCGCGGCAGGGGTCGAGGCGCCGGCGCGCGAGGCGCGGCTGCTGCTCGAGCGCACAGCAGGCGTGCGCCGGGAGGACCAGCTCGCCCATCCCGACCGTCGGCTCGACCCCGAAGCGCTTGGCGCCTTCCTCCAGGCGGTCGCCCGCCGCGCCGCCCGCGAACCCCTCGCCTACATCGTCGGCGAGAAGGAATTCTTCGGACTCACCCTCGCCGTCCGCCCCGGCGTGCTGATCCCGAGGCCGGAGAGCGAGGTGGTGGTGGAGCTCGCGCTCGCCCGCCGGCCGCCCAGCGTGGCCTGGATCGCCGACATCGGCACCGGCAGCGGATGCCTGCTCATCGCCGCGCTGAACGAGCTTCGAGAAGCGCGCGGCGTGGGCACCGATCTCGCCCCGGCAGCGCTCGACGTGGCGCGGCAGAACGCCCGCCGCCTGGGGGTGGCGGCGCGCGCCCTGTTCGTGTGCGGCCGCTTCGGGGAGGCGATCTCGGGCCGCATCGATCTGCTGCTCGCCAATCTCCCCTATGTCGCCCGGAGCGAGCGGGCTGCATTGCCGCCGGAGGTGCGCGATTTCGAGCCCGAGCTCGCGCTCGATGGCGGTGCCGACGGGCTCGAGGCTCTGCGCCTGCTGATCCCGGATCTGCCCCGCCTGCTCCGGCCCTTGGGGCTTGCGGTGCTGGAGGTGGGCCGCGGCCAGGCGGGGGCGGTGGCGGGACTGCTGCGGGAAGCGGGGTTGGAGACGGTGGAGATCCGCCCGGATCTTGCCGGCATCCCGCGGGCGGTGGCGGCCAGGCGGCCCGAGCGGGTGCAGGCGCGGCCGCGGAGGGGGCGTTGAAGGCCGGTGGTTTGACCCAGAGGCGCGGCCTCGGCGGCGCACTGGTGCTTGTCGCCCTTCTCGCGCGCCTCGCGCTGTGGCCGCTCGCCACCCTGAGCTCCGGCGATTCCGCCACGCGCGTCCTGATCGCCTGGGCCTGGCTCGAGGAGCCGGCGGCGGTGCTGCCCGGCTTCTGGGGGCCGCTGCACTTCTACCTGATCGCCGCCGCCCTCGCGCTCTGGCCGGATACGCTGCGCGCGCCCGTGGCGCTCCAGATCCTCCTCACCTCGGCCGCCGGCGCCGCCCTGTTCGGCTTCATCCGCCGCGAGATGCCGATCCGTTCCGAGATCACCGCCTTTTTCGCAGCAGGCGCCTTCGCCCTTTCGCCCCTCTTCCTCTCGCGCAGCCTCGAGGCGCGATCCGAACCGCTCGCGGCCGCCTTACTCGCCTGCGCGCTCTGGGCCCTGGCCCGCGCCCGCGCAGGACCGGAGCGCCCGGCCTGGGCGGCCTGCGCAGGCCTTTTCGTGATGGCCGCCGGGCTGTTGCGCTTCGAGGTGTGGGCGCTCATCCCGCCGCTCGCGCTCGCGCTGTGGCGCAGGTGGCGGTCGCTCGGGCTGTTCCTCGCCCCAGCCCTCGTCCATCCGCTGCTGTGGCTTTCGGAAAACGCGCTCGAACAGGGCGATCCGCTCGGCCCGCTGCGCTTCGGCGCCCGCTTCGAGGGCGAGCTGAACGCGCGCGCCGCGCTGCCGCTCGCCGTGCTCGCCTTCGATGCGCTGCGGCTGGTCTCCTATGCGCTGCGCGGTCTCACGCTTCCCCTCGCGCTGCTCGTCGTCTTCGGGCTTTGGGTCACCTGGCGCCGGCGCCCTGAGGCGCTCGCATGGCTGGTCCCCGCTCTCATCCTCGCGATCCTGGAAGTCCAGGCGATCCTGGCCGGTGCGCTGATCCCCAAGCCGGGCTATGCCATCCTCTGGACGCTCTTCGCAGCTCCCTTCCTCGCCCCGGCCCTCGAGGCGCTCGCAGCACGCCTGCACATCCAACAAGCGCGGCTCGCCGGAGCGGTGCTCCTGGTCGCGGGCCTGGTGCAGGCGGCGGCGCTCGCGGGTGGGGGAAGTCCTTGGACCAGGCTCGCGAGCCTTGCGCCGGTGCCGCGCTTCGACGGCCAGGAGCAGATCACGGCGCTCGCCGCGCGCATTCCCGAGGCACCCGCCGCGGACGCGCGGGGCTGGATCCTCGATGCCATCGGCTCGCAGCCGCAGGGCTGGTTGATGCTGAGTTTGGATCTGCGCCTGCGCGACGTGTTCCGCGCGCCCGACACGGTGGTGGACACCTACGCCGCCGAGGAGCTCGAGGCCTTTGTCGCGCGAAGGCCCGAGGGATGGCTTCTGCTCCTGCCGGGATCGCGCTTTGCGGCGGCGCTGGGCTTTCGCCCCGAAGCCTCCTGCATGGCCGCGGGCGCACTAAGGCTCGCGGTGCGGCCGACCCTCACAGCCCCCTGGGGCCGCCCGCCGCTTCGCCCCGCCGCCGGATCCAGCCCGGCCCCCGCGGACCTCCACCTGCTCAGCTACCGCCGCGACGAGGGTTGCAGTCCGGGGAGCTGAACCAGGCCGCCGCGGCGATCAGCCCTCCGCCGCCTGGCGCGCCTGCTCCACGATCTGCTTCTGGAGCCGCTCCGGCACCTCCTGCAGATGGTCGAAGCTCCAGTCGAAAAAGCCGGTTCCCTGCGAGAGGGAGCGGAGGTTGACGATGAAATCGTGCATCTCGCCCTGGGGGATATGGGCCTTGATCTCGTCCCAGCCGGGCCAGCCCGGCTTGGCGTCGTAGCCCAGCACCTGACCCCGCTTCTGGGTCACAAGTTGCAGGGTCTTGGAGGTATAGGCGCTCGGCACCGAGATGGTGACGGCGAGGATGGGCTCGAGCAGCACCGGGCTGCAGCGCGGCAGACCGTCCTTGAGGGCGAGGCCGACCGCCAGCTTGAAGGACAGGTCGTTGCTGTCCACGGTGTGGTACTGGCCGTCGAAGAGGGTGATGCCGACGTCCACCACCGGAAAGCCCAGAGGTCCCTTCTTGAGGTATTCCCTGGCCCCCGCCTCCACCGCCGGGATGAACTGCTTGGGCACCGCACCGCCGACGATTTTGTTCTCGAAGGCGAAGCCGGCGCCGCGTTCGAGGGGCCGGATTTCGATCTTGACGTCGCCGAACTGGCCGTGGCCGCCGGTCTGTTTCTTGTGCCGGCCGTGCGCCTGGGTGCCCTTGCGGATGGTCTCCCGGTAGGGGGTGCGGGGCGGCGCCACCTCCACCTTGATGTGGTACTTGTTCAGGAGCCGCTCGAGGGCCACGCGCAGATGGAGCTCCCCCTGGCCCCAGAGCAGGGTCTGTTGGAGTTCGGCGTCGTGCTCGAGCTGCAGCGAGGGATCCTCGTCGATCAGTTTGGCGAGCGCGCTCGAAAGCTTCACTTCGTCGGCTCGGTTCTGGGGTCGGATGGCGAAGGCGAACATGGGTTTGGCCGGCTCGGCGGTGGGCACGGGCAGCTCGGGCGGCTCATCCCCGGTATGCAGGAGGGCGCCGGTCTTGGCCTCCTCCATGCGCGCGAGCAGCACGATGTCGCCGGCCTCGGCCGCTTCGATGGCCTCGCTCTGACCGCCGAAGGGGCGATGGATCCCTCCGACCCGCATGCCCGAGAGGGTCATGCCGTCCTCGATGCGGCCGCGCCAGATGCGCACCAGCGACAGCTTGCCGGCATGCGGCTGGTAGCTGTTCTTGAGCACCTGGGCGACCGGCGGGCCGTCGGTCTCGATGCCGAGGCGTTGGGCCCGTTCGTTGGGGTCCGGCGCCTCGCGGGCGATGGCGGCGAGCAGGCGGCGCACCCCCTTGTCCTGTTCGGCGACGCCAAGGAACACCGGCACCACCTGGTCCGCGCCCAAGGTCTTGCGCAGATCGGCGAGGATCTGCTCCTCGCTCGGCCGTTTGTCCTCGAGCAGCAGCTCGAGCAGATCGTCGTCGAAGTCGGCCAGCGTCTCGAGCATTTCGGTGCGGGCGGCCTGCTCCCGCTCCCGGTATTCCTCGGGAAGCGGGATCTCCTCGGCCGGCGCCCCCTCCCGGAAGGCGTAGGCCTTCTCGCTGACGAGATCGATGTAGCCGACCAGCTCGCTGCCGCGGCCGATGGCGTACTGGTGCGGAACCACCGGCCGGGCGCTCAGTTGGCGCAAGGAGTCGAGGAGGTCGCGATAGCGCACCTCGGAGCGGTCCATCTTGTTGAGGAAGACCAGGTGCGGGATTTCCTTGTCGTCCAGGTACTGGAGGAAGGGGGCGAGGGTGATCATGCGCTCGAGCGCCGGCTCCACCACCACCACGGCGAGATCCACGCCCACCACCGCCTGGCGCATCTCCTGCAGGAAGTCCACCGACCCCGGGCAGTCGAGGAGGTTGAAGCGCAGGTCGTGGGCGGTGAAGCTGGCGGCGGAGAGCTCGGTGCTCATGTGACGCGCCCGCGCCTCGGCGCTGGCGTCGCCCACCGTGTTGCCGTCGAGCACGCGCCCCTTGCGGCCGATGGCGCCGGCCACGTACAGCATGCTCTCCATCAAGGTGGTCTTGCCCGACCCGTTGGGTCCGACCAGCGCCACATTCCGGATGTCGTGCGCCCCCATCTCGCCTCCTTTGTGCGGGCGGGATCCGCCCCTGCCTTTTCGGTTCCGAGGCCTAGTTTGAAGCAGTGGCCGCGGATGGCAACCGTTGCCGGGCTATGGTGAATCCCCGTTGCATCCGCCGCCGGAATGGGGAAAACTGATGCTGGAGGCTCGCTTGGAGCCGCAGGCCGCGGGGCAGCGGGGCGGCGAGGAGGGGGCGATGCGGTGCGGGGACCTTGGCATCTATCTCGAGGCCTACCTCGAAGGCCGACTCGGCCGTAGCCGCGCTTTGGCCCTCAAACGCCATCTCGCCCACTGCCGCAGGTGCGCGGAATGCGTGCAGAGGCTGCGCGCCTTCGAACGCCAGATCACGGCCCGCCTGCCGGCGTTGCGGGGTGCGGTGCCGAGCTGGGCGGCGCTGGAAGTGGAGCCGGTGGGGAGCGACGTGCGGCCGGTGGTGCGCTCCATGCTGCCGCCCCCCTCCCATCTGTTGCGTCTGCCGGCACCGGTTCCGGAGCGGCGGACGCCACCGCCGCCCCGTCCCGTCGACCGGCGCCCGGGCCGGGTGCGGCGCTGGCGGCAGCTGGTCTCGCGCTTCCTCGGCCTGGTGGTGTTGGCGGCGGCGGCCGTGGCGGCCCTGCACTATACGGTCGGCTGGCTCGCTCTCGGGCTCGAAGGGCGCGGAGAGGAGACCGTGTCCGGAGCGGATGCCGGCTTCGGCGCGAGCTCGCTGGTGCCGGACGGGGTGCAACTGGCGGCCCCCGAGCTGCAGGCGGCACCGCAGGAGCTGCCGCTTCCCCAGCCCTGAAGCGACGCGCGAGCGGCCGTGGCGAACAGCGAAGGGGTTCAACGCGCCTTCCGGGCCGGCTTGTACGGCCACCCCTATCCCTATGCCAAGCATACCGGACTGGCTGAACCGCAGACCCCCTTCGCCCACGGCCCCAACGAACAGGCGATCCTCGCCACCCGGCGTCTGCCCGGGCTCGCGGATCCGGTGATCGCCTACGAAACCGGCAAACTGCTGCGCTATATCGCCCGGCTGTTCGACCGCGCCGGCGCTCCGGAAGCGGTGGGACGCCAGTTCCGGGACAATCTGCAGACCGCCATCCTCACCCACGCCATGCGGCGCAGCGGACGCGCCTGGCGGGTCGAGGACAGCGTGGAGATGTTTCTCGAGCTCTACCGCCGGGTGCTGGGCGAGGGGGAGGAGGAACTCGGCCGCTTGCGCAGCCGCCTGCTCGCGGAAGCGCGCCGCCACGGCTCCAGAGACCGGCCGGCAAGTTAGCCGCCGTCAGCGGAAGCGGGCGAGCGCCTGTTTGAGAGCCCGTGCACCCCGGTTGGCCACCTTGCCGGCGATGATCTCCTTTGGGGTCACCTTGCGGCCGTAGTACCGCTCGTTCCAGTCGTGCCTGGGGGCGATCACCGTGCCCTCGAAGGTCACCCCCGCAAACAACCCCATGTTGCGCGCGAAGATGTAGACGTCCTCGCCGAAGCGCAGGGTGGTGCCGGCACCCATGCGCGCACCGACCGGACCGAGCGCGCCGCTCACGGTGGCGCCGAGCTTGAAGTTGTTGTCGAGAATCTTCTGCACCGCCCCCTCGTTCATGAGGGTGAGCAGCAGCTCCGAGGTCTCGCCGCCGATCTGCAGGCCGATGCTGCCGCCCGCCAGGGTCACGAACACCGGATCGCTCCACGCACCGCTCTGCACGTCGCGCACGAGAAGCACCCCGACCCCGAACTGCGCCCCGAGGATGAACCCGCCCCGCACCAGCTGGGGCACGATCACCAGCCCGTAGGCGTTCTTGATGTAGAGGGGCAGGTCGGGAAAGGCCCGGGGATCCGCCAGCGCCTCCACCGTGATGCGGGCCCGATCGACGATCTGCTGCTGCTCGTTGGCCCGGGCGACGGCCGACGAGGCGAGTAGGGCGATGACGACGACAAGCACGCGCGCAAGCTGCGCCTGCATGATCCTGCTCCTCGGCCCGGCCCAACCTAGCCGACAGGAGGGTCCGGTCAAGCATCGCGTGCCGGTTTGGCAGGACGGTCGGCGATGCGGCAAAGGGTCCATCGGCGGACGTCTTTCGGGGTGGTCGGTTGCGGCTGCAGAGCAGCTGTGTTAAGAGGCCCGCGCCTTTCGCGGCGGGGCGCGCCGCACGGGCGGGGTGCGTGCGCGCCGTCGGCATCTTCGGAGACAGGGTGTTGGCGACGGTCCAAGGCACGGCTTCGGGGTTGGCCGCGCGCTATGCGACGGCGTTGTTCGCGCTCGCCGAGGAGGCCGGGGTGCTCGAGCGGGTGGGCGAGGATCTCGCCCGGGCGGATGCGGCGATCGCCGGCACCGCGGCGCTGAGGCGGATCTTGCGCGATCCCACGGTATCCCGGGGTGCGTTGGTGGAGCTCATGGGGGAGCTCGCCCGCGGCATGGGCCTGCACGAGCTGGTGGCCAAGTTCCTCGGGCTGCTCGCCCAGAAGCGGCGGCTGTTCGCGCTTCCTTGGATCCGGGAGCGGTTCGAGGCCATGTTGATGGCGCATCGGGGCGAGAGCCGGGCCGAGGTGGTGACGGCGCTGCCGCTCGAGGAGGGACAGCTGCGGCGGCTTCAGGAGGCGATCGAACGACATGCCGGGCGTCGGGTGCGTCTCGATGTGCGGGTGGATCCGGAGCTGTTGGGCGGGCTCGTGGTGCAGATCGGCTCCCGGCGCATCGATGCGTCGCTCAGGACCAAGCTGCGCAATCTCGAGCTGGCGATGAGAGGGGTGGGGTGATGGACATCGGCGCCGCCGAAATCTCGGAGATCCTGAAGGAGCAGATCGCCCGCTTCGGCACCGAGGCGGAGATGGCCGAGGTGGGACGGGTGCTGTCGGTGGGCGACGGCATCGCCCGGGTCTACGGCCTCGACGAGGTCCAGGCCGGGGAGATGGTGGAGTTCGAGGACGGCACCCGGGGCATGGCCCTCAATCTCGAGACCGACAACGTCGGCGTGGTGATCTTCGGCGACGATCGCAACATCCACGAGGGCTCGCTGGTCAAGCGCACCCGGGCGATCGTGGACGTGCCGGTGGGCAAGGAGCTGCTCGGGCGGGTGGTGGACGCGCTGGGCAATCCCATCGACGGCAAGGGCCCGATCGAGGCCAAGGAGCGCCGGCGGGTGGACGTCAAGGCGCCGGGCATCGTGCCGCGGCGTTCGGTGCACGAGCCCATGGCGACCGGCCTCAAGGCGATCGACGCCCTCATCCCGATCGGACGGGGCCAGCGCGAGCTCATCATCGGCGACCGCCAGACCGGCAAGACGGCGATCGCCATCGACACCTTCATCAATCAGAAGCGCATCAACGAACTCGCCGGCGGGGACGAGAGCAAGCGGCTCTATTGCATCTACGTGGCGGTGGGGCAGAAGCGCTCGACGGTGGCCAAGATCGTCAAGACGCTCCAGGACCACGGCGCCATGGATTATTCCATCGTGGTGGCGGCCACCGCCAGCGATCCGGCGCCGCTCCAGTTCCTCGCCCCCTATGCCGGCTGCGCCATGGGCGAGTATTTCCGCGACAACGGCATGCACGCGGTGATCGTCTACGACGATCTGTCCAAACAGGCGGTCGCCTACCGTCAGGTGTCGCTGCTGCTGCGCCGGCCGCCGGGGCGCGAGGCCTATCCCGGGGACATCTTCTATCTCCACTCCCGGCTGCTCGAGCGGGCGGCCAAGCTCAACGAGCAGAACGGCTCGGGTTCGCTCACCGCGCTGCCGATCGTGGAGACCCAGGCGAACGACGTCTCCGCCTACATTCCCACCAACGTCATCTCGATTACCGACGGCCAGATCTTCCTCGAGACCGATCTCTTCTATCAGGGTATTCGGCCGGCGCTCAACGTGGGCATCTCGGTCTCGCGGGTGGGCTCGGCGGCCCAGATCAAGGCCATGAAGAAGGTCGCCGGGCGCATCAAGCTGGAGCTCGCCCAATACCGGGAGATGGCCGCCTTCGCCCAGTTCGCCCAGGACCTCGACGCCGCCACCCAGCGCCTGCTCAACCGGGGCGCCCGGCTCACCGAGCTGCTCAAACAGGACCAGTACCAGCCCATGCCGCTCGAGGAACAGGTGTGCGTCATCTACGCCGGGGTGAACGGCTATCTCGATCCCATCCCGGTCTCCGAGGTGACCCGCTTCGAGCGGGAGTTCCTGGACGAGCTTCGGGAGAAGGGGCGGGACATCCTCGATGCCATCCGCACGAGCGGCGATCTCTCCGAGGAGACGGAGGCCAAGCTCAAGGCTCTGCTCGACCGGTTCGCCAAGACCTTCGCCTGAGGCTCCCGCATGCCCAGCCTCAAGGACCTCAGAAACCGCATCAACAGCGTCAAGCAGACGCGCAAGATCACGAGCGCCATGAAGCTCGTGGCGGCCTCCAAGCTCAGGCGCGCCCAGGAGCGGGCGGAGCAGGCGCGGCCCTTCGCCGAGCGCATGGCGACCATGCTCGCCCATCTCGCCGCCGGCGTGCGCGGGCTGCCCGACGCCCCGCCCTTGCTCGCGGGAACCGGGCGCGAGGAGGTGCATCTGCTGGTGGTGGCGACCGCCGACCGCGGTCTGTGCGGCGGCTTCAACAGTTCCATCGTGCGGGCGGCGCGACGCCAGATCCGGGAGCTCCGGGAGGCCGGCAAGAGCGTCAAGCTGGTGTGTGTCGGCCGCAAGGCCCGGGACCTGCTGCGGCGCGAGTATGAGGAGCTGATCGTCGATTTCATCGACGGGGTGGCGGGCAAGCGTCAGATCGCATTCGCCGACGCCCAGGCCATCGCCGAACGGTTGATCGCCCGCTTCGAGGCCGGCGAATTCGACGTCTGCTCGGTGGTCTACAACCGCTTCAAGTCGGTGCTGGTGCAGATCCCCACCGTGCGCCGGCTGATCCCGGTGGAGGCGCCGGCGGAGGCGGAGGCGGAGGAATCGGGCGAGGCCAAGGCGCTCTACGAGTTCGAGCCCGAGGAGGCCGTCATTCTCGAGGCGCTGTTGCCGCGCAACCTGGCCGTCCAGATCTACGGGGTGTTGCTCGAGAACGCAGCCGGGGAGCAGGGCGCGCGGATGACCGCGATGGACAACGCCACCCGCAACGCCGGGGAGATGATCGACAAGCTCACCCTCCACTACAACCGCACCCGGCAGGCGATGATCACCAAGGAGCTGATCGAGATCGTCTCCGGAGCCGAAGCGCTCTGAAGCCGCCAGTCGAGACGGAGAGTCGAGGATGCCGCGAGCCAACAGGAAGCCCAACCGTCCGAGCCGCGAGAACGTCGCCGTCGGCCGCGTGCTGCAGGTGATGGGGCCGGTGGTGGACGTACAGTTCGAGAGCGGTCATCTGCCGCCGATCCTCAACGCGCTCGAGACCGACAACAACGGCCAGCGTCTGGTGCTGGAGGTGGCCCAGCATCTGGGCGAGCACACCGTGCGCACGGTGGCCATGGACACCACCGACGGGCTGGTGCGCGGCCAGGAGGTGGTGGACACGGGCGGGCCGATCACGGTGCCGGTGGGGCGCGAGGTTTTGGGGCGGATCATGAACGTGGTCGGGGAACCGCAGGACGAGCGGGGCCCGATTCCGGCCAAGACCACCGCACCCATCCACCAGCCCGCCCCCTCCTTCGTCGACCAGGCCACCGAGGAGGAGATGCTGGTCACCGGCATCAAGGTGATCGACCTCCTCACCCCCTACCTCAAGGGCGGCAAGATCGGCCTGTTCGGCGGCGCCGGCGTGGGCAAGACGGTGCTCATCATGGAGCTCATCAACAACATCGCCAAGGCCCACGGCGGCGTGTCGGTGTTCTCGGGGGTGGGCGAGCGCACCCGCGAGGGCAACGACCTCTACCACGAGATGATCGAATCCAAGGTCATCGACCTCGAGCATCCCGAGAACTCGAAGGTGGCGCTCATCTACGGGCAGATGAACGAGCCGCCGGGTGCCCGCGCCCGGGTCGGTCTCACCGGTCTCACGGTGGCGGAGTACTTCCGCGACCAGGAAGGTCAGGACGTGCTGCTGTTCATCGACAACATCTTCCGCTTCACCCAGGCCGGCTCCGAGGTCTCGGCGCTGTTGGGCCGCATCCCCTCGGCGGTGGGCTACCAGCCGACCCTGGCCACCGACATGGCGGCGCTGCAGGAGCGCATCACCTCCACCCGCAAGGGCTCCATCACCTCGGTGCAGGCCGTCTACGTGCCCGCCGACGACCTCACCGATCCAGCGCCCGCCACCACCTTCGCCCATCTCGACGCCACCACCGTGCTCTCGCGCCAGATCGCCGAGCTGGGCATCTATCCGGCGGTGGACCCGCTCGATTCCACCTCCCGCATCCTCGATCCCCGCATCGTCGGCGAGGAGCACTACGGCGTCGCCCGGCGGGTGCAGGAGATCCTGCAACGCTACAAGGCGCTGCAGGACATCATCGCGATTCTCGGCATGGAGGAGCTGTCGGAGGAGGACAAACTCATCGTCGCCCGCGCCCGCAAGCTGCAGCGCTTTCTCTCCCAGCCCTTCCACGTCGCCGAGGTGTTCACCGGCGTGCCCGGCAAGTTCGTGCCGGTGGAGGAGACCATCCGCGGCTTCAAGGGCATCTGCGAGGGCGAGTACGACGATCTGCCGGAGGCCGCCTTCTACATGGTGGGCTCCATCGACGAGGCGGTGGAGAAGGCGAAGCGGCTCGCCGCCGAGATGGCGTGAGCGGGGGCGGGGCGATGGCGGAGAAGCTCGCCTTCGAGCTGGTCTCGCCGGAGCGGGTGCTGGCGAGCGGGGAGGCGGAGATGGTGGTGGTGCCCGGATCCGAGGGCGATTTCGGGGTGCTGCCGCTGCACGCACCCACCCTCTCGCTGCTGCGGCCGGGTGTGATCCGGATCTACGAGGGAGACCGCGTCCAGGAACGCATCTTCGTGGCGGGAGGCTTCGCCGAGGTGCGGCCGGAGGGATTGATCGTGCTCGCCGAGGAGGCGGAGCCGGTCGCGCGCATCGACCGGGAGGAGGCTCTGGCCCGGGTGCGCGATCTCGAGGAGGATCTCGCCGAGGCGAAGGACGAGGAGGAGCGGGCCCGGATCGAACGCCGGCTCGAGGTCGCCCGCGCCCGCGCCGAGGCCCCGGATTCGCCGTCCTGAGGGCGAGCAGCCGCGTTCCGCGGCCCGCCGACGCGCAAGCTTCGCGCCCGGACCCGCCGGAAG
>Ga0256839_1005432_pt1 | contig 11778 bp, 9 predicted proteins | sample 354166metaG_FD_185968 | JGI IMG/M metagenome (GOLD analysis project Ga0256839, IMG submission 185968) | Hydrothermal vent microbial communities from Mid Atlantic Ridge, Atlantic Ocean - 354-166 | ecosystem: Environmental > Aquatic > Marine > Hydrothermal vents | place: Atlantic Ocean: Mid...
AAAGATCAGCAGCAGCACCAGCGTGATGGCCAGCCAGACTCCAGTTATCTCCCGGAAAATATAGCGATCAATAATCATCTATAATGCGTGGTCAGTAAAAACACAGTTATGATATATGGATTCGCCCAGACAATCAGGAGCAGGTATGAAATTCAGCATAAAAAGTGGTAGCCCGGAGCAGCAGCGCAGCGCCTGCGTGATCGCCGGGGTATTCGAAAAACGGCGCCTCTCCGACGCCGCGCAGCGGCTGGACGAGGCCAGTGGCGGTCTGCTGACCGAGGTGGTGCGGCGGGGCGATATGGATGGCAAGCCGGGGCAGCTACTGCTGCTCCCCTCGGTGCCGGGGATCGCCGCCGACCGGGTGCTGCTGGTGGGTTGCGGGCATGAGCGGGAGCTGGCCGACAGCCGCTTCCGCAAGGTGGTGCAGATGGCCGCCACCACCCTGAACGAGACCGGCGCCACGGAGGCGGTCAGCTATCTGGGCGAGTTGCCGGTCACCGGCCGCAGCCTGCACTGGAAGCTGCGCCAAGTGGTGGAGACCAGCGCCCAGGCGCTGTACCGCTTCGAACAGTTCAAGAGTAAACCGGAGACCACCTACCGCCCGCTGCGCAGGATGACCCTGATGGTGACCGATCGCCAGATGCTGCCGGAGGGCAAACAGGCACTGGCGGAGGGGATGGCCATCGCCGCCGGCAAGCAGCTGGCGCGCGATCTGGGCAACAGCCCGGCCAATGTCTGCACCCCCGCCTATCTGGCCCGTCAGGCCGCCGCTCTGGCGAAAAGCCACGCCGCCATCACCCACAAGGTGCTGAAAGAGAAGGATATGGAGAAGATGGGCATGGGCGCCCTGCTCTCCGTGGCGCGCGGCTCGCGCCAGCCGGCGAAGTTCATCATCCTGGAGTACAAGGGCGCCTCGAAGGAGAAGCGGCCGGTGGTGCTGGTGGGCAAGGGGGTAACCTTCGACTCGGGCGGGATCTCCATCAAGCCCTCCGCCGCCATGGACGAGATGAAGTACGACATGTGCGGCGCGGCCAGCGTGCTTGGGGTATTCCGGGCGCTGGGGGAGCTGCAGCTGCCACTCAACGTGGTGGGGCTGATCCCGGCCACCGAGAATCTGCCCGACGGGGACGCCAGCAAGCCAGGCGACATCGTCACCAGCCTCTCCGGCCAGACCATCGAGATCCTCAACACCGATGCCGAGGGGCGGCTCATTCTGTGTGACGCCCTCACCTACGCCGAGCGCTACCGGCCGGAGGCGATCATCGACATCGCTACCCTCACCGGCGCCTGCATCATCGCCCTCGGCCATCAGGCCTCGGCGGTGCTGGGCAACCATCCACCACTGGTGCACGATCTGCTCAAGGCCGGCAACGAGAGCGGCGATCGCGCGTGGGAGCTGCCGTTGTGGGAGGAGTACCAGGAGCAGCTGAAGAGCAACTTCGCCGACATGGCCAATATCGGCGGCCGCCCGGCCGGTACCATCACCGCCGCCTGCTTCCTGGCCCGCTTCACCGAGAAACAGCACTGGGCCCACCTGGATATCGCCGGCACCGCCTGGCAGAGCGGCGACAAGAAGAGCGCCACCGGCCGGCCGGTTGCCCTGCTCATCCAGTACCTGCTGGACCGGGCGGCGCGATGACCCAGGTGGACTTCTACATCCTGGCGGGCAGCGACCCCTCCGGCTGCGAGCAGTTCGCCTGCCGCCTGACCGAAAAGGCGTTCCGCGCCGGCTACCGCGTCCATCTCAACAGCGCCACCCCCGAGCAGGCCGAGCAGCTGGACAAGCTGCTGTGGACCTTCCGCCCCGGCAGCTTCATCCCCCACCGCTGCGCCCACACGGAGGATGAAGAGGTGCCGGTGGTCATCGGCTGCGACGCCGAGCCGGAGAGAGAGACCGACCTGCTGATCAACCTGGCCGACACCGCCCCGCCCTTCTTCAGCCGCTTTCAACGGGTGGCCGAAATCGTCAACCAGGATCCGCAGCGGCGGGAAAAGGGCCGCCAGCGCTACCGTTTCTACCAGGAGCGCGGCTATCCGCTCGCGCACCACAACATAGAGTGAAAACAGGGTCATCCATGGAAAAAACCTACAACCCCCACGCAATCGAGCAGCGCTGGTACCAGTTCTGGGAGCAGCAGGGCTACTTCGCCCCGCGCGGCGAGGGAGAGCCCTACTGCATAATGATCCCGCCCCCCAACGTTACCGGCCGGCTGCACATGGGGCACGCCTTTCAGGACACCATCATGGATATCCTGATCCGCTACCACCGCATGAAGGGGGATCGCACCCTGTGGCAGCCCGGTACCGATCATGCCGGGATCGCCACCCAGATGGTGGTCGAGCGCCAGCTCAACGCCGAGGGCAAGACCCGTCACGATCTGGGGCGGGAGGCGTTCATCGAGCGGGTGTGGCAGTGGAAGGAGGAGTCCGGCAGCACCATCACCAAACAGCTGCGCCGCATGGGCGCCTCGGCCGACTGGTCCCGGGAGCGTTTCACCATGGACGAGGGACTCTCCGAGGCGGTGCGCGAGGTGTTCGTGCGCCTGTTCGAGGAGGGGCTGATCTACCGGGGCAAACGGCTGGTGAACTGGGACCCGGTGCTGCACACCGCAGTCTCCGATCTGGAGGTGCTCTCCGAGGAGGAGAACGGCCACCTCTGGCACATGCGCTATCCACTGGTCAACGAGGAGGGGTTCCTGGTGGTCGCCACCACCCGGCCCGAGACCATGCTGGGAGACGCCGCGGTGGCGGTGCACCCCGACGACGAGCGCTACCGCCACCTGATCGGCCAGCAGGTGGAGCTGCCGCTGACCGGCCGCCGCATCCCCATCATCGTGGACGACTATGTGGACCCGGAGTTCGGCACCGGCTGCGTCAAGATCACCCCGGCCCACGACTTCAACGACTACGCGGTCTGGCAGCGCCACCGCGACAGCAGCGAGATGATGGCCTTGCCGGGCGGCGGGCTGATCAACATCTTCGACAGCAGCGCCCGCATCATCACCGCCACCGAGCCCAACGGCGGCCTGATCCCGGAGCAGTACCAGGGGCTGGATCGCTACCAGGCGCGCAAGCGCATCGTCGCCGATCTCGACGCCCGCGGGCTGCTGGACAAGGTGGAGGACCACAAGCTGATGGTGCCGCGCGGCGATCGCTCCGGCGCGGTCATCGAGCCCTTTCTCACCGACCAGTGGTATGTCAAGGTGGAACCACTGGCCCGGCCGGCCATCGAAGCGGTGGAGAAGGGGGATATCCGCTTCGTGCCGGACAACTGGAAGAACACCTACTTCGAATGGATGCGCAACATCGAGGACTGGTGCATCTCGCGCCAGCTCTGGTGGGGCCACCGTATCCCCGCCTGGTACGACGACCAGGGCAACATCTACGTGGGACGCAGCGAACAGGAGGTGCGCGACAAGCACGGCTTCGGCCCCGAAGTGGCGCTGCGCCAGGACGAGGATGTGCTGGACACCTGGTTCTCATCCGCCCTGTGGCCCTTCTCCACCCTCGGCTGGCCGCACGACACGCCGGAAGTAAACACTTACTACCCCACCAGCGTGCTGGTCACCGGCTTCGACATCATCTTCTTCTGGGTGGCGCGGATGATCATGATGGGGCTCAGGTTCATGGGAGATGTACCGTTTCGCGAGGTCTACATCACCGGCCTGATCCGCGACTCCCACGGCCAGAAGATGTCCAAGTCCAAGGGCAACGTGCTGGATCCCATCGACCTGATCGACGGCATCGAGCTGGAGCCGCTGGTGAAGAAGCGCACCGCCGGCATGATGCAGCCCCACCTGAGACAGAAGATCGAACAGCAGACCCACAAGGATTTCCCCAACGGCATCCCGGCCTACGGCACCGATGCACTGCGCTTCACCTTCGCGGCACTGGCCTCCACCGGGCGCGACATCAATTTCGATTTCGGCCGCACCGAAGGGTACCGCAACTTCTGCAACAAGCTGTGGAACGCGGCCCGCTATGTGCTAATGAATACCGAAGGGGAGGATTGCGGGCGGAACGGCGGCGATATCGAGCTGTCACTGGCCGATCGCTGGATCATCTCCCGGTTGCAACACACCGAGCAGCAGGTGGAAGAGGCCATCAACAGCTACCGTTTCGACCTCATGGCCCAGGCCATCTACGAGTTCACCTGGAACGAGTACTGCGACTGGTATCTGGAGCTGTGCAAAACGGTTCTCACATCCGAGGCAAGCTCCACCGCCCAGCGCCGCGGCACCCGCCGCACCCTGGTACGGGTACTGGAAACCCTGCTGCGGCTGACCCACCCCATCATGCCCTACATCAGCGAAGAGATCTGGCAGCGGGTCGCCCCGCTGGCCGGAACCCAGGGGCAGAGCATCATGCTCGCACCCTGGCCACAGCCGGACAGCAGCAGGATCGACCGGGATGCGGAGAGAGAGATGCAGTGGGTGATGGATTTCATCCTCGGGATACGCAAGATCCGCGGCGAAATGAACATCCCCCCCGGCAAGCCGCTACCGGTACTGCTGCAGAACGGCTCCGCGCAGGACATGGCCTGGCTGGAGGCCCACCAACCCTACATCACCACCCTGGCACGCACCGCCTCCATCCGCTGGCTGGAGGCGTCCGAGCCGGCGCCGGAGTCCGCCACCGCGCTGGTGGGCCAGATGCGGGTACTGATCCCCATGGCGGGCCTCATCGACAAGGAGGCCGAACTGGCCCGCCTGGGCAAGGAGATCGACAAGCTGCGCAACGAACTGCAGCGGGTCGAGGGCAAGCTGGGCAACGCCAGCTTCGTGGAGCGGGCCCCGGCGGCGGTGGTGGAGAAGGAGCGCACCCGGCTGGCGGAGCTGCGCGACTCCCTGGAGCAGCTGCAGGCCCAGCAGGAGCGCATAAAAGTGTTGTAACGAGAAGACCCCCCTTTCCGCGGAGCCGACTCTTTGTTACATTGTCTGACTTATCCTTAAGTTAATTAGAGGCATCTGACGTGCTGGAGTTTATTCAGGCGGGCGGCTGGTTGATGCTGCCCATCGTATTATGTTCCATTCTCGCTGCGGCGATTATCGGTGAGCGGTTCTGGAGTTTGCGCAAGACGCGGATCGTGCCGGAGGGGCTGGTGGAACAGGTGCAGCAGTGGCATAAAAATGGTCAGCTGACTACTGCAAGAATCGAGGAGATTGGTAATGGATCTCCGCTGGGAAAAGTACTGGCAGCCGGTCTGGTGAATCTGAATCACAGCCGCGAGATCATGAAAGAGTCCATCGAGGATACCGGCCGTCAGGTGGTAGCAGGCCTGGAGCGATTTCTGAATGCGCTGGGGACTATCGCGTCCATTACTCCGCTGCTCGGGTTGCTCGGAACCGTGATCGGCATGATAAAGGTATTTGCCACCATTACCACTCAGGGGATAGGTGATCCGGGAAGTCTGGCGGGCGGAATTTCCGAGGCATTGATCACTACGGCAGCCGGACTTTCAGTGGCCATACCCAGTTTGATGTTCTACCGTTTCTTCCGCCGCCGCGTGGATGAACTGGTATTGAATATGGAGGAGGAATCACTCAAACTGGTCGAGGTTATTCATGGCGAACGGGAGCCGGATCGCACTAGCGGGGTTGCCTGATGAACCTTCGTCCCAACCGCAGCACCGAAGAGCTGGAGATCAACCTGACACCATTGATTGATGTGGTGTTCCTGCTACTGATCTTCTTTATGGTTTCCACCACGTTTACCCGTGAATCTGAAGTGACTGTCGATCTGCCCGAAGCCAGCGGCAAGCCACTGGAAGTCAAGCCTCAGGTAGTTGAGATCAGCATTGACGCTCAAGGGCACTATTTCATCAACCGGCAAGGTGTTATCAATACGCAGCTGAATACCCTGAAGCGTGCTATCAAGAAAGCGGCGGCAGGTTCCACCGAGCCGCAGCTGATTATCAGCGCTGATCGAAAAACACCCCATGAATCGGTCATCCGGGCTATGGATGCTGCACGGCAGCTCAATTTTACCCATCTTACCTTCGCTACCCGGCGACCTGGCAAAGAGTAATTCAAACCCGGCTCAACCGTAAGATCCAGGATGATGTAAGATAACTGGATGTCAAAGCAACGGGAACAGCTCGATTCCACCAGTAGTTGGGAAACCTATCGTCGCCTGCTGGGGTATGTCTTCGTCTACAAGAAAATATTTGTTCTGGCGCTTGTCGGCATGGCTATCGCGGCGGCGACAGAAACCGGGTTTGCAGCATTGATGAAGCCGTTGCTGGACGGCACTTTTGTGGAGAAAGATCCGGATATTATACAGATTATCCCGTTTGCTCTTTTGGGGATTGCGGTCATGCGTGGTGTAGCCGGTTTCGCCGCCTCTTTTGGCATGAGCTGGGTAGCGCGCAATGTGATTCGGGATCTGCGTGGCCAGATGTTTCAACAGATGTTGCGCAAACCCATCAGTTATTTTGATTCCATCGCCGCAGGCCGGTTGATCTCCAAGTTGATTTACGATGTTGAGCAGGTTGCCAGCGCCAGTACTCAGGTGATAACCGTGCTGGTGAGAGATGTGCTCACCATAATTGGCCTGCTGGGCTGGATGCTGTATCTGAGCGCGCCGCTGGTACTGGTGCTGGCCATAATTGGCCCCGTTGTGGTGATGACGATTCGGTTTGCCAGTAAGCGTTTTCGCTTGCTCAGTCAGCGGGTTCAGTCATCCATGGGAGATGTAAGCAGTGCGGTCAACGAAGCTGTGCAGGGGCAGCGGGTAATCAAGATTTTCCGCGGTGAAGAGTATGAAAACCGGCATTTCCTGTCGGTCAATGAGTACAATCGCCGTCAGAACCTGAAGCATGACGCTACCAAGATTACCAATGTCTCGGTGGTTGAGTTTCTGGTGGCGCTGGCGATTTCCATTATTGTTTATATCACCACACTGCCGGGAATGCTGGAAAACATTACAGCGGGTACCTTCATGTCGTTTATTGCAGCGATGTCGCTGCTGGTTCAACCGGTCAAGCGGCTTACCACAGTAAATGCAGCGCTGCAGAAAGGAATTGTTGCGTCACAGAGCATTTTTGCCTTGCTGGATGCCACGCCGGAACAAGATACCGGCACTCGCCATCTGAAGCGGGTTCGGGGAGAGGTGGAGTTCCGCAATGTCTCTTTTGTTTACCCCGGCAATCAGGAACCGGTGTTGAAAGATATCTCCTTCCATACGGCGGAAGGTGAAATGATAGCTCTGGTCGGCCGTTCCGGCAGTGGCAAATCCACCCTGGTGAGTCTGTTGCCGCGATTCCATGATCCAGACAGCGGTACCATCCTGATGGATGGACATGATATTCACGAGTGCACTCTCGCCTCGGTTCGGGATCAAATTGCCCTGGTAAGTCAGGATGTTGTGCTGTTTAACGATACTGTGGCGAAGAATATCGCCTACAGTCGATTGGGTGAAGTCAGTAACGAAGAGATTGTTGAGGCAGCGGAAGCGGCGCATGCAATGGAGTTTATCCAGCAACTGCCGCAGGGTCTGGATACAGAGATTGGCGAAAACGGCACCCTGCTATCGGGAGGACAGCGGCAGCGGATCGCTATTGCCCGGGCGTTTCTGAAAGATGCGCCAATCCTGATTCTCGACGAGGCGACTTCAGCGCTGGATAGCGAAACAGAGCAGCATATCCAGATGGCGCTGGACAGGTTGATGCAAAATCGTACCACCCTGGTCATAGCCCATCGTCTCTCGACGATTGAACGGGCAGATACCATCATCGTGATGGATGGAGGAGCTATTGTCGAGAAAGGGTCGCATTCGGAACTGCTGGCGCATGGTGGTCACTATGCCAGGCTCTATCGTATGCAGTTCAAGGAGCCGGAACAGTAGTGAAGTGGGTAAATCGGCTCTGGTACGGCAATCGTGCGTTTGCCCTGCCCCTGGTTCCGGTTTCCTGGCTGTTTCGAACGATAGCTGCCGGGCGTCGATGGGCGTACCGCAACGGCGTGTTTGCCAGCCACCGGATTGCCCGACCGGTGATCGTGGTGGGTAATCTGACAGTGGGCGGCAGTGGCAAGACACCGTTTGTGATCTGGCTGGCGGGACAGCTGCATGCTGCGGGTTACTGGCCCGGCATCGTCAGCCGTGGTTATGGCGGCAAGGCCCGTCACTGGCCGCAGCAGGTTCGTCCTGACAGTGATACAGCGGTGGTTGGTGATGAGGCGGTACTGATTGCCCGGCGTACCGGTTGCCCCATGGCGGTGGGACCGGACAGAGTGACCGCCTGTCGCGCTCTTTTGAAATATCATGACTGTGACGTGATTATCTCCGATGATGGTCTGCAGCACTACGCCATGCAGCGGGATCTGGAGATTGTCATCATTGATGGAGTACGGCGTTTTGGCAACCGCTTTTGTCTGCCGGCCGGGCCGCTGAGAGAACCCCCGTCCCGGTTGCGAGCGGTGGATCTGGCGGTGCTTAACGGAGGGTTCCCGCGGACAGGTGAAATACTAATGCAACTGGAGGGAAAGACGCTGTGCAATCTGGCCGAACCAACCCGGTGTCAATCCTTGTCCTCTTTGCGGGGTGAGCAAGTACATGCCATCGCCGGCATCGGCAATCCAGACCGCTTTTTTGCGCGCTTGAGGGAGGCTGGCATGCAGGTGGAGGAGCATCCTTTTCCGGATCACCACCGGTTTATGGCGCAGGATCTGGTGTTCAATGATAACAAGCCAGTAGTGATGACAGAGAAAGATGCGGTAAAATGCCAGAAGTTTGCCCTGCCCCACCACTGGTATCTGCCGGTAACCGCCCAGCTGGAAAAAGGCTTTGCGGATCATCTGTTGCAACTGTTTAAGAGGAAAATCCATGGATAGCAAATTGCTCGATATTCTGGCCTGCCCGGTTTGCAAGGGGCCGTTGATCTATCAGAAAAAAAACAGGGAGCTGATCTGCAAGGTGGATCGTCTGGCATTCCCGGTTCGGGATAATATTCCCGTGATGTTGGAGAGCGAGGCTCGTCAACTTGCGCCGGAAGAAGAGGTCGAGTAACGGGTGGAGTTTATCGTCATCATTCCGGCTCGCTTTGCTTCAGAGCGCCTGCCGGGCAAACCGCTGCGGGAGATCGCCGGAAAACCCATGATCCAGCACGTCTACGAGCGGGCCAGGGTGAGCGGAGCGGCGGGGGTGGTGGTTGCCACTGATGACAAGCGTATCGAAAAAGCGGTAAAGGCATTCGGCGGAGATGTGTGCATGACTGCCTCCACCCACCGCTCCGGCAGTGAGCGGCTGGCAGAGGTGGTGACCTTACGGCGCTACCCTGATGAACGGATTATCGTCAATCTGCAGGGAGATGAGCCGCTGATGCCGCCACAACTGATCCGTCAGGTAGCACGGGATCTGCACACCAATCGGGAAGCCGACCTGGCTACTCTCTGCTTCCGCATTCGCAGTGCGGCGGAATTATTTGATCCCCATGCCGTCAAGGTGGTGCTCGATGCCGCCGGCTATGCGCTCTACTTCAGCCGCGCCCCCATTCCCTGGGATCGTGACGCCTTTGCCACCACCACCGAACAGCTGCCGGTAAAGAGCGAACATTACCGCCATGTTGGTCTGTATGCCTATCGTGCTGGCTACCTCAACCACTATACCACCCTCCCCTCCAGTCCGCTGGAGAGACTGGAGTCCCTGGAACAGCTACGGGTTTTGTGGCATGGAGGACGCATTCATGTGGCGGAAGCTGAATGTTCTCCCGGACATGGCGTAGATACTCGGGCAGATCTGGAAAAGGCGGCTAAGCTACTGGAAGAAACCGATTTTTCTTGATTACCGGGAACCCAGCCCTTAAAATGGAATCTATAACTAGCATTCAGGAAACAGTAGCCTTGTGGCTACGGTTTCTTCAGAATATATCCAATTAATCGCGTTTATTCACGCAGGAAGCGGACAGAACAGCCACCGGCATAGTAGCCGCTTGCATGGCATGGAGCCTGCCCCGGAAGGGGGCGGGCAGTGATAGCTGATCAGGACGGAATATGACATCACGATTTTACCTGTTACCTTCGCTGGCCATGGTTTTCCTGCTCTCCTCATGCAGTTGGGTAGACAAGGGAACAGACGGCAATATTCCGCCACGCAGTGCGGATGATTCGTTTGTTGTAAACGAAGGGGGTACGCTGGAGCTGCTCACTTATGAGGAGGGCGTGCTGGGCAACGACGAGGATGGTGGTAATCGTCAGCTGGTGGCTCGGGTAGTGGAGAATACGGGCCCAGCCTTTGCGGCAAATGCCGGTTTTACCTTTAATCCTGATGGCACTTTCACCTATACCCACAATGGCGATGAACCTCCTCCAGCCGTAAAGGTTAACGATGAAACTGTTCGTCATTGTGATTTTTTCAGCTATATTGCCAATGACGGTATTGACGATGGCGAGCAGAAAAGCGTCTGTATTGATATTATTCCTGTCAATGATATTCCGGTAATTACTGGCCAGAAGACTCTGGCAACGGTAGAGGATAATCCCGTATCCATTGCTCCTTCAGATCTGGTAATCAAAGATCCCGACAATAATGTGGAAGATTTCCAGATAGTGATAAAAAGCAGTGATTACTATCAGGTGGAGCAGAATACCGTTCATCCCAATGAAAACTACAATGGTGAACTGGACGTGGAGCTGACAGTCAGCGACGGGATTGCAGAGAGCGAAGTGTTCCGCTTCAAGATCAACGTAATTCCGGATAATGACGCACCCCAGATTACACAAAAGGCCCCTTTGTCAACACTGGAAGATACCCCTTTAACCATCGATCGGGACAGGGATCTGACCATTGTGGATATCGACAATGTCCCGGAGGATTTTACCTTGACGGTGGAAGGCTTTGAAGGGGGAAATTACTCGGTGGACCCGGATCAGGTTACCGTGATTCCAAACGGTGATTACAGTGGTCCGCTTGAAGTAAGAGTGCTTCTTACTGATGGTGAAGGACAAATAACCAGCAAGACATTGAAAGTGGATGTAACCGCTGTCAATGATGCGCCTGTGATAACAGGTCAGGATGCGGTAAACACACCGGAAGAGGAGCCACTGGAAATAGCATTCAATCATTTGACTGTATTCGATCCTGACAACAATTATCCTGATGACTTTACCTTAACCGTGCAGGATGGTGCGAATTACAGCCTTGACGGCAACACCATTACTCCGGCTCTGGATTTTAGTGGAGAACTGTCTGTGCCTGTAGTGGTTAACGACGGTGAATTGGATAGTGATATTTTTGAACTCAAGGTAACGGTGACTCCTGTTAACGATCCCCCGGTGGCGGAGGCAGACACGGCCAGCACCAACGAAGATGCAGCAGTGACCACCGGCAACGTGCTGGCCAACGACACCGATGCGGACGGTGACACTCTCAGCGTCAGTGCTGCGGATGCCACGTCCGCGCAGGGAGGCAGCGTAGTCAATAACAACAATGGGACCTTCACCTACACGCCGGCGGCCAACTTCAACGGCAGCGACAGCTTCAGCTATACGGTCAGTGACGGCAATGGCGGGACGGCACAGGGCACCGTGACCGTCACTGTGACGGCGCAAAACGATCCCCCGGTGGCGGAGGCAGACACGGCCAGTACCAACGAAGATACAGCAGTGACTTCCGGCAACGTGCTGGCCAACGACACCGATGCAGACGGTGACACCCTCAGCGTCAGTGCTGCGGATGCCACGTCCGCGCAGGGAGGCAGCGTAGTCAATAACAACAATGGGACCTTCACCTACACGCCGGCGGCCAACTTCAACGGCAGCGACAGCTTCAGCTATACGGTCA
>Ga0256839_1005433_pt1 | contig 11777 bp, 15 predicted proteins | sample 354166metaG_FD_185968 | JGI IMG/M metagenome (GOLD analysis project Ga0256839, IMG submission 185968) | Hydrothermal vent microbial communities from Mid Atlantic Ridge, Atlantic Ocean - 354-166 | ecosystem: Environmental > Aquatic > Marine > Hydrothermal vents | place: Atlantic Ocean: Mid...
TCCATGCATTGCCTGCACTCCCCACTTCCCTGTGGGTCGTAAACTCACATTTCCCGCCTTGATCTGACGCATTCCAGCGGCAATCTGAGCAGTTACGGTTCTACTTCAGCGAATGCTGAATAGTTACCTTGATTCCAGCATCGACAGTTTCTGCAATTCCTCGTCGATTCGTTCGGCGACCGCCTCGGGCAGGTTGAGCTTGTCGATACGCGCCTTGAAACGCTCAATTTCGGCCGTGCGATCGTCCTTCGCAATACCCAGCTCCTTCTGGATCTCCTTGAGCTGCTCCTTGAGAAAGAACTTGCGTTGCTGTTCCGACATCCGCTCATCGACCCGTTCCTTGATCTCGGTCTGCAAGCGGGCGACCTCCAGCTCTTTGCGCACCAGTTTCAGCACCAGCTCCATGCGCGGCAACAGATCGACGGTCTCCAGCACCCGCTGCAATTCATCTTTGCTCGCACTGGTCAGGTTGGCGACAAAATCAGTGAACGGTCCGGGGTTATCGGGGCTGAACTGGGTCAGAAAGATCTTCAGCTCGCTGCTGTAGATGGGGTTGAGCGGCAACAGCTCCTTGACCGTGGTAATGATGGCGTTCGCAAACGCACGAACCTTCAGCTCGTCAGGCTCCAATGATTGGGGGTACTCGACACGAACGACATAAGGCGGTTTTCGCGACAGCCATTCAACCACCCGGAATCGCGCCAGGCCTTCTGCGATAAACCGTATCTGACCATCGAGTTCCTTCGGGTCATGCATCCGCACGATACAGCCGATTTCCTCGAAATCCTCGGGTTCCGGTACACCTTTTGCGTCTTTTGACAGAAGCAACAGCCCAATTTCATGCCCAGCGGTCTGGCCCACTGCCTGAACCGTCTCCAGCCAAGTGTTTTCATCGAGAAACACCGGCATGGACTGGGCGGGGAAGAAAGGCCGATCGGACAGCGGGACAAGATGCAAGGTTGTCGGCAGCACATGCTGGCGAATCAACAGCTCGGAATTTCCCTTGGGGACCTCTTCTTCTATTGGCGAGGCAACACTGTTGTCAGCTTCATCCACTATAGATTACTCCGTTCAAGCGTCAGTAACTATTCAGCATTCGCTGAAGTAGAACCGTAACTGCTCAGATTGCCGCTGGAATGCGTCAGATCAAGGCGGGAAATGTGAGTTTACGACCCACAGGGAAGTGGGGAGTGCAGGCAATGCATGGAGCAATTGCCTGCCGAGTGTAAATGATCATTTCCCAAAGCTTCCGCATCCTGCTCACGCCCCTCACCTACATCCATGTAGGCGACACAGAGATGGCGCATTCCAGTGGTGAGCTGAGTAGTTACAAGCGTCATTTGTAGTCTATGGTGGGGATACTAAAGCGATATTGCAATAGCAATAACCGCCAGCACCAATCCCTTGCCCAGAAACAAAAATGGCCGCACAAGGCGGCCATTTTCAGGGGGGCTGATCAACAGGCGAACTTAGAGCGTTACGATTGAGAGATGCCCCTTACCGTAGTTCGGAATCTCTACCTCAAACTTGACGCCATCGGCATTCTTGATCACCTCGACTGACGACTCGGGAACATTATCAAGCCCCTGGTACATATCTGCGAGCTTAAGATGCGGCGTAGAATCGTTCATCAGCAGGCGTGAACAGATGTTCATCACCTCGTAGACGTTTTCTTGCATGATCGGGGAGATCTCCCCACTTTCCGCAGCATCCTCTGCCCCGCCCTTGGGCATCATCGACAACGCGGCGCCACCATAGGCTGCAAACGAGGTATCGCAGGTGCATGCTGCAACGGTCTTGCCCTCACTATCGACGAACAGACCGACAAGAGCATCACTGTCTAGCGATGGATTGTCGGCAGCCTTTTTTACTACAAGGCCATCACCGTAGAGCATGCTCAATACACCCAGCGTTTCCCGATCAGCAGGAATGTTGTATTTCGTATCCATTGATTCTTGTTTCCTAGTCCATATATTTGTCGAGTGCCTCAGCAAAGCTATCGGCAGTAAAAGGCTTCGCAATCAAGAAATCCGCACCAGCCTCATCTGCAATAGCGCGCATCTCACTGGTCGCCTCTGTAGTGACGAAACCAAATGGCTTATCATAACCGTCGGCCTTGATGGCCTTGAGAAACTCTGGACCGTTCATATTCGGCATATTCCAATCCGAAAGAATGATATCGGGTTGGAATTCTTTGACTTTCTCCACCCCTTTGGCACCATCTTCGGCTTCATCGATATCGATATCGTCATAGCCTGCATCGCGCAGCGTCTTCTTAACGATCATGCGCATTGCGCGGCTGTCGTCAACGATCAATACATTCATAGTCGTCTCCTGTTTATTGATTTATCTTCCTGTACACTCAAACATTAGATCATATCTTCTGAATTTGGTTGATTACTTCGTTCGCAATTTCATGTAAAGGCTTCACCGAGATTATCGCGCCGCGCTTATATGCCTGACCCGGCATCCCCCAAACGACACTTGTTGCCTCATCTTGAGCGATAGTAAAACTACCAGCCTCCCGTAACTTAACCATTGCATCTGCTCCGTCATCTCCCATTCCTGTCAGCATGACTGCAACCGTCTTTCTCGGCGCAATCTGCTGAATCGAATCAAACATCACTTCAACCGACGGCTTGTGCTGGTTTACCGGATCCGAATCGTCTAAATGACAATACAGCTTCATGCCTGCCTTACGAATCACCAGATGCCGATCGCCGGGCGCGATATAAACATGTCCGGGACTGACCTCCATACCTTCCCGAGCCTGCACCACCTCCATTTCACATATCAAATTCATGCGCTCTGCGAAAGACGCAGAGAATGCTGGTGGAATATGCTGGGTTATCACCACAGGCGCCATATTCTTTGGGAAGCGGGTTAGCACTTCCTTTAGGGCTTCAGTCCCACCCGTTGACGAACCGATTGCAACCAATTTACCCGCCGTTAACGACGCGTTGGATTGAAGCCGTTCGAGACTGCTTCTTGTCGCCGTCGGCGCCGGTGCCACATGCGGCCTAAAGTTCTTGACGCTCGCACCAGCAGCGCTTTTTACCTTGGCAAGAATTCCCCTGGTATAGTTTGATAGCACCTCATCGGTACTCACTTTCGGTTTCTCGATGAAATCAACGGCACCAAGCTCAAGCGCATCGAGTGTTGCCGACGAGCCTTCCGAGGTCAACGCGGACACCATCACCACAGGCATCGGCCGCAAGCGCATCAAGTTCCTCAAAAACTGAATCCCATTCATGCCGGGCATCTCGATATCAAGTGTCAATACGTCGGCGTTTGTTGCCTTGATCAGTTCTCTGGCCTGATAGGCATCTGCCGCCTGCCCAACCACTTCAATGCATGAATCAGAATTCAAAATGCGTGTTAACATCTGTCGCATGAGGGGAGAGTCATCGACCACAAGCACTCTCACCTTACGAGCCGACGACTGTGGCGTATCTTTCTCCGCAATACTGGTTTGCATAACAAATAATCCTGAATTAATTTCCCGCCAAACGGCGAAACCTCGTGACCCACCTTGCGAACCACGAGATCAGACAAACAGTTCGACCTCTCCCGAAACCGGCTTTGACGTAAGTGTCTCAAACATAGCCTGGTCTTGCCTCTCAACCCCTTGTGTCGCCTCTAGCTTTTTCAATAGAATCTTTCCTGTATCAGGAAAGTAAATAATCTTGCGTGCCTGAATACCACCGAGATCCTGACTCAGGACCTTCATCCCCTCGGCCAACAGATAGCTCCTGATAAACGCTATATTTGTCTTTCCAACGTTTTGGCCAATACCACCCACATTTGCACCACCAAATACCTTTAACTCAAGATTATCTTTGCGCCCGCCATGCTTGATAATGTCGTTGATAAGGTGCTCCATCGCAAAATTTCCATAGCGCATTGCATCATCTATAGCCGCTTCTGGGCTTTCGCCCTTTATCGGAAGCATGAAGTGATTCATGCCGCCCACACCCTTTGCGGGATCACGAATACACGCCGCAACACATGAGCCTAGTACCGTCGTCAACGCCTCGGCCGTACGAGTAACGTAGTATTCACCTGGCTTGATCTTTGCCATGATTCCATTGTGCGCAGCATTCCAGTATCTATGAACACCTTCAAACCCTGGCAACGGCGGTGGAATATTTCTATTTCGCGAGTGCGGCACAGCTTTATCCCGCCTTCTTATAAACAGTTTTACCAAGAAGCTCGAACTTATCTGTCACCTTGTATAGCGCCTCAGAGTGACCAACAAATAGACGGCCATCGTCCGCAAGGATATTGGAAAACTTCGCAAACAACCGCGTTTGCGTCGGCTTGTCAAAATAGATCACGACGTTGCGGCAGAAAATAACATCCATTGGACCTTTCATCGGCCAGTCTTCCATAAGGTTCAGCCGCCTGAAGGTGATCATATTCCTAACCTCTTCCTTTACCCGAACTTTTCCGGCGTTCGGTCCTCGACCTTTGTCGAAATATTTATCCAGATAGACAGATCGAATACCATTGACACGATCAACGGTATATACCCCAGCCGCACCGTGAGCGAGAACCTCCGAATCAAGGTCTGTCGCCAAAATCTTCACATCCCAGCCAGAAAGACCCGGGACAGACTCCCTCAATGCCATTGCAATAGAGTAAGGCTCTTCCCCGGTCGAACACCCGGCCGACCAGATTCTGATACGGCTGCCTCGTGGTTTATTTTTCATCAAGGTCGGAACCACATCCTGGGTCAGGAAGTCGAAATGATGCATCTCACGAAAGAACGACGTGAGATTGGTCGTGATCATGTTCGTGAACTGCTCCAGCTCATTTACATCACCACTTTCCAACAACGCGATATAGTCAGAAAATGACTGCAATCTAAGCGCCCGCAATCGCCGGGTAACCCGACCATACACCAGCTCTTTCTTATTGTCTGCAAGGTGTATACCTGTGAGCCGATCCGCGATCTTTCTGAAATAGTTAAAATCCGAGTCACTGAACTCATACTGTCTTTGTGCCATTAGAACAACTCCACCACGGTTTCCCCACTCTTGTTTTCCGGCGTCGTATCATGCCATCGGCGGACTTCTGTAAAAGCGCCATTCTCCTCGGTCAACAGTGCCTCAAGGGTGACGACCACATGATCGAGCTGTTGCGTCAAACGGTCATAGAACTGAAACGACTGCACCGAATCATTCATCAACGCCTTGATTTGTTTTGTCTGCGCCGCTACCGGATCTATCGAACCGGATCCATTATTGCGTTCCAACGCCGCAACAAGGCCATCAATCAGGGTCGCAACCTCCATGAAATTATTCATCAGAGAATTGACGCCCTGATCACTGGCACTGACCGCGCAACGAATTTCCTCAATACATAGGGATAGGGGGTTTGTGCTGGCACCATTCGATACCTGATCGTTCCTTTCACTCATTGTATAGCGCTCAACTTTAATGTATTTGACTACGCGCGAGACAACGTCTCTGTGGGAATACCGATAGCTTCTGCATAGGAAGCAACTGGAGCTTGAAGATGCGTGAGGTGAACTTGTAAGCTACCTTCCCGACCACATTTTTCAAGCGCAAGCAGTAATTGGATACCCGCTGTGTCGCTAGTTTCCAGGGACTTGGCATCTAGACAGACTGCTGAACCGGCATGTATCGCTTCGTCTACCTTAGCCTTAATTTCCTGCACATTCCCTACTGTCAACTGATTGGGAAGTTCGATATTGATAAGATTGTTATCGTCTTTCATTGCTAGACCTCATTGTTATTATTCTTTTTCCGGTCGCTTGCAGTAACCTCAATGCCGCCAACGACCCGCCCGGCGCATTCCTCTGACCCAGGGGTTAGACCACATTTCTCGCCTTACTGGTTAGCCCTCGCTTGTTCTTTGAACCTACACGAGGTTTCTCTCAGCCGGAAATACGCACTGCTATTCCCCTCCTTCTCAAAAACCCCCTACGAATCCAAAGGCTGGCGAGACTCCCTTACCAGCAGGTGAGAAATGCAGGTTAGAGGTGGCAACATCAGTTAGGGAGCTGCGCGATCTCTTTGCCAACTTCAACTTCAATCATGTGATTGATATTCAGCAGGATGATCATTTTATCGTCGATAGTTGCCAGCCCCTTGATATACTCTGTCGAGACGACCGTACCCATTGACGGCGTGTTCTCGATGGCACTTTCGTTTAGGTTATAGACCTCGGATACCGCATCGACCACCATACCGACAACTCGCTCGTAATTGTCTTCGCCGCGTGTCTTGACCACGATAATGACCGTAGTCGTACCAAAATCAGCTTTTTCGAGTCCAAAACAGTTTCTAAGGTCGATGATAGGTACCACAGTACCACGCAGGTTGATAACACCAAGAACATGCTCTGGTGTGTTAGGTATTGGCGTCGCACCCTCCCACCCCTTTATTTCCTGCACGTTCAAGATGTTGAGACCATATTCCTCTCCGGCGAGCATGAAGGTAAGGTACTGGTCCGTCCCCTGGTTGATATGGATATTCTTTTCCGCTACGTTTTCTGCTTGTGAAGTATTGTGCATGACAAAAGCTCTCTGTTGATTGTTTTAAGCCGCTTCCAGACTGGAGTTGTTGATCTTTCCCTGACTCAGCAGATGCTGGCGTATCAGGCTGGCCACATCCATGATCAGCGCCACGGTGCCGTCGCCAAGAATGGTGGCGCCGGAGAGCGCATCAACCTTACGGAAGTTTTTCTCCAAGCTCTTGATCACCACCTGTTGCTGCCCCAGGAGTTCGTCCACGAACAGGCCGACCCGCTTTCTTTCCGCCTCGACAACGACCAACAGGCCATCCTCGAATCGGGTCACATCAGTCTGCAAACCGAAAATCTTGTGCAGCCGTAACACCGGGATGTATTCATCACGCAATTTGTAGAGGTCAATTTTCCCTTTGTAGCGTTTGATCTGGCGAGGGTTTATTTGTAGTGACTCATCGATGGACAGCATCGGGATGACATAGGTTTCTGTCCCCACCTTCACCAACTGGCCGTCGATGATTGCCAATGTCAGTGGCAGTCGAATACTGATCGTTGAGCCCTTACCTTCTTCCGAAATAATGTAGATTTGGCCGCCTAGCTCATTGATATTTCGCCGTACGACGTCCATACCAACACCGCGTCCGGAGATATCGCTGACGACTTCTGCGGTCGAAAATCCAGGCTCGAAGATGAGATTGTTGATTTCCTCGTCGGTCAGTTTTTCATCCGGCGCAATCACGCCACTCTCGACTGCTTTCTGATAGACGCGCTGCTTGTTGATACCCGCACCGTCATCGACCACTTCGATGACAATATTGCCACCTTCATGGAAAGCCCTTAGCTCAATGGTACCGGTTTCCGGCTTGCCGGATTCACGTCGTTTGTCAGGCATTTCCAGGCCGTGGTCGAGTGAATTTCTCACGAGGTGTACGAGCGGATCAGCAATCTTTTCCAGGACTGTCTTGTCGAGTTCGGTACCCTCTCCCGAAATGATCAACTCCACCTTTTTTCCCAGCTTGGAACTCATGTCACGGACCAACCTGGGGAAGCGATTGAACGAGCTGCTGATCGGTAACATCCGGATCTGCATCGCCGTCTCCTGAAGCTCACGCGAATTCCTTGTAAGCTGCCCGAGCCCATCGCGCAATGACTCGATTTGAGACATATCGAACTCATCAGTAAACTGACTTAGCATTGACTGCGTGATAATCAGCTCACCAACCAGATTGATTAACGAGTCGATCTTTTCGATACTCACACGAATCGAGCCAGACTCCCCTGATGGTTTCTTTTTTGCTTTCGAAGTCTTCGCCGGCGCTGACGTTTTCGACGGCGTTACTGCAGCAGGTTTCGGCGCGCTTTCTGCTGCGGGTGGGTTCTGCTCATTTGCACCCTCGGCTTCAGAGCCCGAAGAAGACGCCGCCTCGGAAACGGTATCCGTTGTTTCGGTTGTCGTCTCGACAGCTGTCGCGGACATGGCCTCGCCATCGCCAGATAATGGCGCCACACTGCCACTCTCGTTCGACTTCGTATCCAACCGTTTGATGTCGATTTCGCATTCGCCGTCAATCCAGGCAAACACCTCCCTCACCCTGTCTTCGTTCACTGTGGTGACAAGCTCCATACGCCAGCCGAGATAGTTCTCTTCTGGATTGAAGTTCTTATAATCGGGTATTTTATTCAGGTTACAAACGACATTTAGCTTACCTAGCTGTCGAAGCTCCTCAAATAGCCGGTAGGGTTCATTTCCATTTTTCAAAATGTCGGGATGAGGATAGAAATCAATGACCCATCCCTCGCCCCCAGGCTCTTTAGCAGGGTTGGACGCGACGTTGTCGGCCGGATTGTCTGTTTCTGGCGCTTCGGAGGCGTCAGCATCCTTGTTTGCCAGCATCACCTCAAGGCGTTGTTTGAGATTATTGACCCGTTTTTCGTCGATATCCTCCTCATCGCGGGTCGCATCGATCATTTCTCTCAGGCAGTCTACCGACTCCAACAACAAGTCAACAGCAGCTGTGGTTACAACCCGCTCATGAGAACGCATCTGATCGAGCAAGGTCTCCATCACATGGGTAAATCCGGCGATTTCGAGCATGTCGAACGTCGCACTTCCCCCCTTGATGGAGTGCGCCGCACGGAAGATTGTATTGATCTCCTCGACATCGACCTCACCGGTTCCCAGATTCAGTAGTCCTGTCTCCATTACATCAAGGCCTTCCTCGCATTCTTCGAAGAAGACCTCCAGAAATTCAGACATATCCATGGACATTGCTTGTACCTCAGCTCTTTGTTGGTTTGTTCCCGGTTCTTTTGACTAACGGTCAAGAACCTTGTTTATGGTATTGACGAGCGTTTCGGGGTCGAAGGGCTTGACGATCCAGCCGGTCGCACCCGCATCACGCCCCTTCATTTTGCTTTCTGTCGACCCTTCCGTGGTCAACGTCAATATGGGTTTACCATTATAGGCCGCCAGTCCACGCAGGCTCCGGATCAATTCGATACCATCCATTTTTGGCATATTGATATCGGTTAACACCAAATCTACGTCCAGTTCCTTGGCCAGTTCCAGCGCTTCGACCCCATCTTCAGCCTCATAGACTTCAAATTCGGCTCTTTTCAATGTATATACAATCATTTGACGCATCGTTGGCGAGTCATCCACCGCGAGGATCTTTTTCATTTTCTCTCCGCTTTTTAATAATTCAGATTTATGAATTTAATTGGTCGTTGCAATCACGCTATGTAACAGTGAGAGCAAGTTTGATGCCAAGTCCAGCCAAGACGATATTACCGACAAGCTGCTGCCCTGCTACTTACCGCTGTGACCCCTTGCTCACATACGAGACATACACAAGAGGGGCGTTGCCGGCAAAGGGGAAAGATATTGCCGCCTGACATCCCAAGCTTCTTGTAGTGTGCGTCAACGTAAGGTTTCCGACTGCCATCGAGCATGCAGAAGAAGCGCCTCACATTTCTTCAGCAACCATTCCTCGCACGCTCCTTTCAGGAAGGTTTTTACGGTATAAGCTGATCCAAAGTCAGGAAGGACGACAGTGAGCCAAAGCGATGAACAGAAACCACCTTCATGAAGAAGACCACAGTACATTCAATCAGACCACGGAAGTGGGAATTACGCTGACCGCCGATCAAGCCAAGGTGCTAAAAGATTCTCTCGATCAGGCGACCATGATGCGGCACGCACCGCCAGACCATACCCATACGGCGATGGATCTCGCCCCGCCGACGGAAAATGACTTGCCAGGACTGGACGAAGCACTGGAGGACACCGAGGTCGACCCGGTGTCGAACAAGGCGATCTTACAGTTGGATCAGAGCCATTTCGAACAACGCTTTCTGGAAATAAAACGGCATGTGCTGGGGTTTCATTCGCTGCTGGAAAAAGGCTACGAAACCCTCGTGACGGTCTCAGGATTTCCCGAGTTCCCTGAAATACGGCTACGCAGCATCAGTATCTATCCTTCTGGTGCATTGTACGTCGAAGGGGAAAACAGAAACGGGGAGTGGGTGAGTATCTTCAGCCATCTGGATACAATCAGCTATGCTTTGACCAAGCAGCGTGCAACACAACGCAAGAAAACCGTGCAGGAAATCGAGTTCAATTTTCTGTAGCTTGCCCAACTTTCTTCTCACCAGATCACTACTGCGGCACGGCGAGAAATCCAGGCTAGTTTTCGGCCACTAACAGGTAATCCGGCAATTCCGCGACATGAGACACGACCAGCTGCGGCATCACTGCATGCGGCCATTGTGGCGCCTCTTCGGGCGTTACCCAGGCCGCCATTGCGCCACAACGCAATGCGCCAATGACGTCTCGATCTGAGTCGTCACCCACATGCAATAGCTGGTGGAGCGATGTGCCCGCCTTGTCGGCTGCGAGTTCAAAGATGACCTGCTCGGGCTTGGCGGCGCCCGCTTCAGCCGATGTGACCGAAAAGTCGAAACAATCTCCGAGCCCAACCTTGTGAATATCGGCATTACCATTGGTGATCGAGCCAAGTGTGAAGTGTTGCTTGAGCTTCAATAGCGTCTCGCGAACACCTGCAAATAGCTCAACCTGGTTGCGCGCCTCCCAAAAAACATGAAAACCTTCCTCGACCACTGCTTCATCAGCACCGCATTTCTCGGCAATCTGGCGTAACCAGTTCTTGCGCAGGCGGGTCAGATCGAAGGCCTGGTGTTGGTTGGCTCGCATATAGCCGATACGCGACTTAATCAGCGTGTTGTAATCGAAGCGATCGGTAATTTGGGGATGGTTTTGCTGTAACCAGCGATAGAACGTCTCTTCCGCCCGATGGATAACGGGCTTGCACTCCCACAAGGTATCGTCGAGATCAAAAGTGATGCAGCGAATCTGCTCCCGGTAGGGCGCAATACGATGGCTATTGTGTTGGCGCATGGCCGGAAACGGTGACAATCACGCTGCGATGATGGGGACGGGAGCGGTGCTCCCACAGATAGACGCCCTGCCAGATGCCGAGCCCCGGTTTGAAGCGAACCACGGGAATCGTCAGTTCCATGCTGGAAATCATGCTGCGAACGTGGGCAGGCATGTCGTCAGGGCCTTCATCCTGATGCCGATAGCGCGGGTCGCCATCGGGCACCAGGTCAGCCATGAATGTTTCGAGGTCGCGGCGCACATCGGGGTCGGCATTTTCGCTGATGACAATTCCGGCGCTGGTGTGCTGCACGAAAACATGGGCAGTGCCGGTCTCGATACCGGAACGTTCGATGATTTTTTCGATCTCGCGGGTGATATTGTAGGTGCCGCGACCTCTTGTATTGACGCTGAAGGTTTGCTGATGAATATCCATGACGCTTTCGTTCATCGTCCTAGCGCAGGACTTCCATACCGCCCATCCAGGGCCGCAGTGCCTCAGGCACCTGTATCGACCCATCAGCCTGCTGGTAATTTTCCATTACCGCCACCAGCGTGCGGCCGACGGCCAAACCAGAACCGTTGATGGTGTGCAGCAGCTCGGGCTTGCCGGTCTCGGGATTTCGATATCGTGCTTTCATCCGCCGCGCCTGGAAATCCCCGAAGTTCGAGCAAGAGGAGATTTCCCGATACTTGCCCTGCCCCGGCAACCACACTTCGAGATCGTAGGTCTTGCGTGAGGAAAAGCCGGTATCACCGGCGCACAGCACCACCACCTGATAGGGCAGCCCCAGTTTTTGCAGAATGGTTTCGGCATGGCGGGTGAGTTCTTCGTGCGCAGCCGCCGATTCCTCCGGCGCAACGAGTTGCACCATTTCGACTTTTT
>Ga0256839_1005434_pt1 | contig 11777 bp, 7 predicted proteins | sample 354166metaG_FD_185968 | JGI IMG/M metagenome (GOLD analysis project Ga0256839, IMG submission 185968) | Hydrothermal vent microbial communities from Mid Atlantic Ridge, Atlantic Ocean - 354-166 | ecosystem: Environmental > Aquatic > Marine > Hydrothermal vents | place: Atlantic Ocean: Mid...
TCAAGGTGTTGAACAGGCTATTGGTATTGCCAAACAGAAACTGGCTGGAAATCAGGTGATCACCCTGGCGCAGCAGCGCAAACATCACGGCCGAAATGGCCGCCATACCGGTGGCAAAGCAGGACGTCGCCACCCCTTCTTCCATCACGCTGATCTTCTCTTCCAGCGCCACCACCGTCGGGTTCACCTGACGCGCGTAGGAGTAACCCTTTTTCTTACCCTGAAAGACCTCGGCAATCTCTCGCGCACTGCCATAACCATAAGCCACCGAGGTATGCACGGGTTTGTGCAACGAGCCGTGTTCGATCGGCTGCTGCAAGTCACCATGCAATATTCTTGAGGTAAACCCTTTCATTTCATCACCGCAGATGCGTTTGCAATGGCGCAATACTACTATGCTTTCGCGGCTTTCGGGGTCTTGCCAGACAACAGCGCAAAGCTGGCGATGATCAGTCCCGCTTGGCGAGATACATCCGATCGCTGAAGGTCGCCACCCATGCTGGCTTGAAGACGATCATCACCGTCATCAAGATGCCATTGAGCGTCCCTTCGGGCAGCGCCAGCAACAGCAAGAAAGGCAGGTAGTTCTGATTGAGTTCGGCGACCGGATACGCGCCACTGGTGGCCAAAATGGTGTAAGCGGTCAAACCTGCCATCAAAACGCCAAGCGACGCGGCAAAAAAACAATTCAGAAAGATGTAGATAAACAGATTATGCGGCAGTACCCGCTGCGCGAAACGCCGCAGATTATGCGTGACCAGCGTCGGGATCGCGCCCATGATCAGCACATTCAAGGCAAAGGTCTCCCCGCTGCCTCGCCCATCAAACAGCGTCGCCAGCACCAGCAGTTGCACCGCCAGAAAAGCAAACTCCCAGCCAAACATCAACGCCGCCGCGCTGGCACCGAGAAAGTGAAAGGCTTGCCCCGGCGATACCCCCGCCTTCAGATGCCAGAATGCCAGCAGCACAACAATGGCGCCAAAATAGACGTTGGCCGAATCGCGTTCGAGCAGTTTGTGCCATGGCGCACGCAGTAACGCCCATGCCGTCAAGATCGCATAGAGAATCCAGCTGACGGACAGCCAGCTCGATGAAACAAGGCCCGCAGGTATATCCATTCGAGCAGTCTAAGTCGGTTCGCCGTCAAACTGAATGATAAATGGCAAAAGAATGGAAGCCACGATCCGGCACAACTACTTCCGCTGCCGCGGTCGATTGTCGAGCACACTGCTCAAATCGTCCAACACCGAAGTGTGCAGACCTTTCAAACGATCATGAAGCTTGTGCAGCTTTCGCTCCCACTGCTTCTGCTGCTCATGCGCCTTGACGATATGACCGAATGAGTCCTCTCTGAGCTGCCCACGCTCAAGGTAGAACTCCAGTGTTTTTTCATTGGCGCTGAGCAGCTTCTCATGCGTCTCGATGGTGTCCATCAGCACTTCGAATTCCCGCTCCTCCTCGTCGAGGATGTGTTCCAGCTTGTACAGCAACGCCTCCAGCCGATCCTGATCCTGACGCCAGCGTGCAAGCTCGTCGAGCCACAGCCGGTGCTCCTCACGCCAGCGCGCATAATCCCGACGCAGCTCCTCGATCTTGCCCTGAACTTCGCTTCGATCAGTCGATACCGTCGCGGTCGCCTCTTTCTTGTGCATGGCCATCATCTTGTTTTCCCTTCATGACATGAGGGTGTCGTCAAACGGCACCATCTATTCAAGGATAGTTCATCATGAACTCCGGCGCTCAGGTTCGCCAGTCAATCGCCTCCCCACCCAACGCTTCGAGATGGGCATTGACACGGGAAAACGGACGGCTGCCAAAGAACCCGCGATACGCCGACAATGGCGACGGATGTGGTGATTCGATCACGGCATGCCGCTCGCGGTCGATCACCCGGCAGTAATTATCCTGGCGTTATCAATAGCCATTCAATTGACATAACACCATATCCGGCCCTTTAGCGCTGTTTGCAACATATCATACTCAATAGCGCCCGAGACCGGCTCATTCCAACATAGTGCTGCGAATGCAGACTCTTTTCTATCCCCGGTGATAACATATCAACAAGGACAACAACCTCGCTTTCCAACCCCTTATAGTCGCTGATCTGCGCAAACCCTATAGAGTTCCGGCCAGCGCTTCGAGGTGATACATCATCAAGAACCGCAATCGAAGCCCGCAGATCATCAGGTAGGGATGAAGCCCAGGAATGTGTATATGGAACAGGTGACAAGATGATGATATCACCCGGATAGAAGCCCTCCCTATCCACAAGACCACAAAGCTCGTCAGCTAATGCCTGAACAGCGCTGTCTGAGTCAGCAACCACGTTTTCACGCACTGCAGGCCCTTCACCAACACCTGAGTTGCCCATATCAGCACCAAGAGCGTCCTGTATCCGCTGCAAAATCTGTAGCGAGTTACGACAGTTGGTCGTTAGCGGAATTCTGACCGGTGAGAGACTCTCCAGATACTCATAAGCATCCGCCTCATAAGATCCACAAAGCCCCGATTGATTGTTGAGATCGTGGAAAAAACACCAATACCCATCACTGAGCCCACCATCCAGGCATCTATCCAGCCGATCAAGCGTATCCAAATTCAAAATATCCTGCCCTTCATCAACGATCAGGGCGTCGAATCGATCAATACCTGCCCGCCTGGCAGCCACATGAACGCGATCCGCAAGGCTCACGGTCAGCCCAGGGACGCTATTCCGTTCGAGAAACCGTTTAAGCCACGGAGAATGACAGACCAATGCAGTCTTCTTGCCTGCCGCACCCCAACGTTTCGCCAGTTCCAGCGCCAACATGGTTTTTCCGGTGCCGGCGCCGCCGGAGCAGATCACCCTGGGATTGGCTTCGACCACATCGATCAACCTCATCTGATCCTGGGTCAGACGGGCAATCCGCTCTTCAACTTCATGGGCAGGCACATGCAGTGGTACAACTGCTTCAAAATCGGGTCGCAAATGCTGCGCCAACATCTTTAATTGTTCGGGACTAGCGACTGGCTTGTGCCTGTCCTTCGCACGCCAATGACGTATGAACCGTTCAAGCCATTTTTCGAACTGCCTGAAGTCTCTGCCATCAGCAAGTACCAACCGGTCCCATTCGGCACTTTCGGGCAGCCTCTCGACATCCGGGAGGACAACGCCGTACCCCGTCACAAATACGCGAGAAAGGGATGCGGGCAACTTCTGTCGCAGCCCATGCAATGCGGTTTCCGCCTGCTTGAAGGGCGACTCCCGCAAACGCTCAGTCTCGCCATAACGGTTAGTCGTCTCCCATATACCTTCCTTGCAAGCGACGCCTCCACCTTTGACCTCGAGAACGAACAGCCCGTCCGGCCCGCATACAATAAAGTCGACCTCACCAAAGCGCTTGTATTCATGGCGCGGCAAGTTGAGCGAGTGCATTGCAAACCAGCCATTTTTATCTGGTGTTGAAAATACCTTCCGCAACTGATCAAAAACCCGATACTCAGCCTTGCTACTGGTGGCCAGTGGCTGGGTGGGAATCATCCTCATGGTCTACCACCTTCGTCAGCCAGCTCTTCCGTACCTTCCTCACATGCAAAAGCACTCCGTATTTCGGTTTGAATCTGAAAAGGTACCAATGGCCACTTTCCCAAGCGATTAAGAAACAATGCGCTGTCCACCTCTTCACTGACTGACACTCTCCCCCTGATCTTTATCTGTGAACTATTACTCTCGATACCGTCCAGCACATCACCTTTTCTTGGTGTGATATGCGTTTGAATACAATCATTCCAGCCACATTTATCGGCAAGCTCCAAGGCCATCACTTTCTGCTTTCTGCTCCATTCCCGGCCCGATATCGCAAAATAAGCACACAAAGGGTCTGGCGGTGGCGGTGGCGACGTAAAGGCAAGTGCCGACTTCTTGCTCCGGTGTTCATACTCTGCCATCCGGTACGACACATAATCGGACAGGAATGGATCACGAAGCTCACTCGGCATCCGTAACCAGCCATCTCGTACACCGAACAGAATGCAGGCGAGAATATAGTCGGCGTCTCCTAACATCGGATGCGAAAACTCGATCAAATCCTTTGAGTGCTCGCGCAGACAAAACAGCAGCAGAGATCTCGACAACGGCCCCTTATGGCGCTCGAACAACTCGCTGATCGTTCCACCGCCCAGACCTAAGCATTCGCGCATATCTGCGATCAATTGTTCCAACGCATCCTTGAACTGCTGTTTCTGCAACCCCTCGTGCGCCTCTTCAAGATAGCCAAGTACAGCATCGATGGGCGTTTCCTCCGATGGCTGGCTCTGGGCGTCGATCAGCGCATCAACGACACCCCAATAAATTTTGGCGAGATCATCCGCCTGATCGCCAATCCCCCCTTCATCCAGCCATGCATGCAATTCTCTCAACATGGGATTTTTCTGAAGCGAATCATGATCAATCTTATCCGCAGCGCCTGTTGCCAAACCGTAAACTGCTCGCCCCAGATCACTGCGATTGGCAGCGTGGTATAACATCGCCAGCAGGCCACCAATCACCTGTCCCCGCTGTGGGGACATGTCATGGCAATGTGTGAGAGTATCGGTCTCGCTAAATTCAGTTTGTCGTGGCGATGGCGGCCAGGGAATTTCCGAATCTGTGCTGAACAACGATTCGTCCACTTTGATCATAGAATCCCGCAAATCGACATTCACAACATCCCGGGCAGCTGTCTCGAACACCTGCTGGTCCTCGTTTGAGCGGAAAGTGATGCTTCGCAACAAGTTAATTGGCAATGGGATCGGCAGCAACTGAGCTATATCATTTGGATATTTCCTGGCCGACGCAGACTCAATGCCCCGGATACTTCCATCGCGCATCAGTCTATGAGCGCCTCCTTCGAGACTCCCCAGATTGAATGACGCGATACAGGGCCGCAGGTGCTTGCGCTCACTGATCGCCTGTTGCAAGGCTGCCGCGGGAATGTATCGTTTACCCTTGTTAATATCACGAAACAGGGGAACACAGCCCGGAAAAACCCCCAATGAGTCAGAATAATACTTACCCAGAAACCCGGAAGGCGCCATCACCATTCCAGCAGCCAACATATAGAGCATGTTCTGGTGGTTGGTGACCAAATGCCAGGTATTCGATGCCTGGGGAGATCGGTTTTTTTTCTCGGCTGTACTGTTTTTCTTAACCATGGTCTATTTTCTGATAAGGATTGCGGGATCATCGGGCAGCAGCCCATTTATTTTGGGGCATATTGACGCTGTACGCAGCATGACGACCTGCTCACGTGCACGGGACACCATGACATAAAATCGTGCCTTGAGCGTGTATTCGTCTTTTGGCTTGTGCTGGTCGATATCCGCCAGGATCGCGATGTCAAACTCCAGGCCCTTGCAGGATTGGGCGTTGATGACCATGAGGCCACCATGACTGAAATCCAATTGTTGTTTGTTCTTCGAATCATAGGTCTGGATCGGCGGCTTGCCATTGTCAAGCCTTGGGTTGACATTTCTAAGTGCCTGTATAAATTTATTCCGTATTTTGTTATCTGGCGTAATGATGCCAATCAACTTGCGTGGATCCCGATCACTCAGACGCAGGATCTGTCCGGCAATATCTGTCAGTGTGGGTGAATCTCCGCCATCATAGGTCCATAGCTCCGGCGTCATGGCAGTCGGCTTGGCATCGGGCAGATCCGGCCTGGGGCTGGCCGGATCCTCCGGATAGAAGTGCCGGGCAAGCTGTGCAATGGGACGCGTATTGCGGTAATTGATCTTTAGCTCCAGCACCTCACTCGGTTCAATCGCCAGACAGTTCTCGATCTGCTGGCGTGAACTGCATTTATCGGGATGGATCTGCTGGTTTTGATCAGCCGCAACGTAGAAGTTTTCGAAGCCCAGCTGGATCAACGTTCGATAAAAGGCTGGCGGCATATCCTGGCCTTCGTCGATAACCAGAAACTTATCATCCTGAGATTCAACATCAACCAAGTCCTGAACCTGTCGTTCCACGGTCTCCCAGTCAATCGGGCGATAGCCTCTCGGCCGGTCCGGCTCACAGGTTGGAATGTCGGCTGAAAGACGCCGTTCAAAGTGACGGCGGAACCAGCGTTCCCAAGTCATCGCCGCAAAACGCTGATCGTTACCAAATAGGTGACGATTCGAATGGTGTAATAATTGATTGTACACAAGCGTCCCATAGGTCATGTTTTCCGCCTTGAGCCTGCGAGCCCGCAGCAGCGCCACCACCGACTTTCCGGTACCAGGGCCGCCTACGATCAAATGTTGTCCTTCCATTGGTAGCGCCAACGCCTCATCCTGATCCTTGTTCAGGTCCTGTATACCGGGCAGGGTGAAGCGACGCCTACGATCTACAGTCATGATTTATTTTTCCTGAAATAGGCGGGGAATCCATTGGCGGCATCGCCCTTGACAAAGCCGCGGTCCAGTAACGCATTGCCATATTCGCAGGCGGGTTCGGGAACCAGCGCGCAGGCGTGGCAGGCGGCACGGTTGAGCAATCCGGGCCCTTGACCTTCGTGCTCGCTGCAAACGGGGTCAAGCGAACACCAATGCGCATGTTCCAGCGCCCGCAGCAACAGCGCCATAAAGCGCCTCGGTTCCGCCAGTTCGGCCAAACCTCCCAGTGAGCCAGCGATATCAGGCACTGCCACTGAAATCAGAATGCCAGCCATCGCCTCCGGATTATTGGCGCAGTAAATACGCTCCATCAGTGATGCCGCCGGATAACCGCCCTCGGACTCGATCTGCCGCATCAACAGATGGGACAGGGTATGTAGCAGCATGAATCTGGGCGTCAATGGGTTGGGTTCATCACGGCCGGACTGCTTGAAGCGGGGAAGCAGTTGATCCAATCGGGCTTTAACAACAGGTTGCTGCTCCCAATCACTGAGCCTTGCTTCATCGAGCACAATGAAAATCCCTTCCCCATACAATTCAATGGCGGGCAGCCAGTCGGATTCACCCACGATGTCTGGCGGCATCAGATTCTCGCCATTCAAGCGGGTGAAGCCCCTGAACACCTTGATTGCCTTGAGGCGATCCACGCGGATGAGATGGCGGACGCCGTGGATGATTTCACGCTCCTCGGGATTCAGATCAGCTGATGGAGCCAGTGAATGCCACTCGTCGCTCTTGTGCCGTGTCACCAAATCCTCATCCTCGCGCTGATCCGGCAATTCTTCCAGAAACGCCTTGAATTCACTTTCCCGCAATTGCCCGGGCGTCAGATTCTCGCCATAGAGGGGATAGCCGCGTTGCAGATCCGCCAACGCATCTTCGATATCACTGGAAGTACAGCGATATTTCGTCGCCAATGTCCGGATAACACTTTTTCTCGCCAACCGATTCCGTGCCCCATCGATACGCTTGCGATCCTCTGAATTACGATACAACCGATCCACGACGGTGCCCTTGCGCACGCGTGACTCCGGTGGAATCACCAACACCAGTTCGGTTCTGGGGGAATAGACCCGCGTGTCATTGACCGCCAGCACTTGGGCCTGTTCATCATCCCCTCCTTCCGTGTCCGCAGTGGGTGTTACCAGGTCATCTTTCGTCCACGGCTGCATCCGGCCTTGGCCGAACCCCAGATATTCATCTCCACGAAACCGAGTGTCGGCTCCGCAGGCGCCGCACCGTAGTACGCGCTCTTCGTAGCCGTGTTCAATCAGATGGAGTTGTTCACGGACCTTGCAACTGTTTTGTGCAGGATTTTTTTTATCGTCGTGTACAAGAAAATGCCAGGGCACATCGGCAAGATAGCCTTGCGGATGAACAAGCACCCAAGGGAGTTGCTCCAGTTTTGGATGCCGCTTGCAGTCCGGGTGACGGCAACGTGGCACCTCATCGGACTCACTATCCCGCCATGGCCAGCGATACAGGGCACCGCAGGCCGGGCAACGCATCCAGGAGGGAAATCGTGTTGCCGGCACACAGACCCCATCCACCTGTCCATTTGTCAGCTCTTTTGCAACCGGTGGCTCGCACAGTTGCTCCTCGATCCCCAGCGCGGCCCGCACGCGCTCCACGTACGGAATGGGATTGCCGGCGGGGGTGCCATGGCGATCTGTCCATTGGCGGGTATCCTGGACCACCACCAGTCCGTTGGGACCACGCACGATGGCGCCAACGCCACTATGGCCCAGAATGTGTGACAAACGAATTGGAATCAGTTCATTGTCCATCTTCACAATGCCTTGAGCAGGGCGGTGTTTTCAACATGGCGCATGGAGTTCAAAGTTGGCCACAAACCGTGAATCCTGTCGTCATGATTGAACAACAAACGGTCACGTCCCGTGTCCCTGTCGGGAACCTGATACTCCAATCCTCTGCGGGAATCGCGGCAGCGTTCCACCTCGCTCTGCCATTGGGCAACCAATACATCGATATGCCGGTTTACCTCATCGGCCTGATCAGGCTCTGACCAGCGACAGCGCTGTTGCAACTGTTCAATGGCTTTTGCAAGGCGCGAATCGTTTGCATCAAAATTTCCTGCTGCGCCATTTCCTAACAGGCCCGCACCATGTCGTACCACGATGACCAAGGCCGCATGGAGCGCTCGTATGCGGGCCTGGTAGGTATAGGGCGTAACACTGGTGGGTTCTACGAAGCGGTAAAAAGCCTCATGGTAAGGACGAAAGCTTTCGTAGTGCGACAGACTGCGAGCCTGGTCACGGTAGTAATTGGCGAACACCACGCCAGGCACCTCGGCACGACCGACTCGGCTGCTGGCCTGAATATACTCCGCTGTGGTCAGTGGCTGGCCATTGATGATCATCAGCGCTAACCTACCCACGTCCAGGCCAACAGAGATCATATTGGTGGCTAGTACCGCATCGAGGCAGCCCTGCTCTTCACGTGTCTTTTGCAAGCGGGTAAAAGTCTCTGCATTCTCAGCCGCTGTCTGCAAACTGGTGAGCTGCGCGATGGTCGGCGTCGATCGCGGGATTACCCGCTCTTCGTTGCTTTGCTGAGTCTGTTCTTCCGGGTATTCGGGCGTTTGATCGTCGATCTGCGCCCGATCCGAATTGTCCGCAGAACCCAGCAGCAACCGCATAAAGTCGCGCACATCGCTGGCAAAGGCCGTGTGGCTGTTCCCGACTCCTTTCAGGCTGCCGTGATACAGCACCTGCGTCCACCAGGCGTCCAGCAACTCCTGAGCATCCTGCTCCTCCTGAAACAGTGTGTGCGGAGCCAACAGCAGTGTCGCCGCCAGAGGCGCCAGGCACTGCTGGCGATTCAGCAATGGCGCAAGATAGCCAATATAGATTCGTCCCGGCCGCTCCTCCAGCGGAACGGTGCGAGCAAAATAGGCGTCATCACAGCTCAGACCGGGCGGTGGGAAGACGGCCAGTTCGCGCCCATACAGTCGTTTCACCTGTTGGCCCGCCATGCGGATGGTGGCTGTTGATGCGATGATTTTGGGGTACACGCCTCGCAGTTGAAGTACCGTGTCGATAGCGGCTTCATACAGACCAGCCACTGAGCCCAATGCGCTTGCAATCAGATGCAATTCATCCTGAATAATGACTTCAGGGGCCCGTTGTTTGGGGCCACCGAAGAATGCATTGGCGCGCTCGTCCCAGGCCAACCTGGCGAATTTATCCACGGTTGCCACGAGCATGGTGGGGGCTTCGGCATACAGGGCCTCATCGACCACATTGCAGGGCAGTGCTCCGTCAGCTGAAGCACCAAAGCCACAATCCGGATTTCGGCAGAGGAAATGGAACTGTTTCTCCGTAGCATGATAGTTGCGCTCTGCAGTAAAGGCATCTCCGCACCAGGGACAATGGCCAACCACAAGCTCCGGTTTATCGCCACTTGCCCGAGCCTTGGCAAGACGTTCCGCAGCTTTCTTGAAGGTATTCGGGCTGGTCGCATTACCCACCCACAGACCGATGGTGATCGGCACCGGGCCAAGATCAGTGCGTTCACGCCGGATCAGCTCCAGTGCACAGATTAGGCGGGTTGCGCGCATGAACTGATCGCGGGTCAACAGGCGCAAGGTGTAACGCATCAGGACAGCGGTTCCACCACCTGTATCGGAATAACGCAACCGCCGAAGTACGATCAGAAAGGCTATCAGGCCGAGGTAAGCCTCGGTTTTGCCACCCCCCGTCGGGAACCAGATCAGATCGACCACATCACGGAATTCGCTGTCCTCGTCTGCAGTAGACTCCAGCGTAGTCAACAGGAAGGCCAACTGAAACGGGCGCCACCGATAGACCTCATCGTCGCGTTCCTTGCCTTGCAGGCGATCGTGCTGGCGCATCTGATCCAGTATGGCGCGATTGGCCAGGGCAAAGGCCAATCGCGCCTGTGCATCACGAGTCAACAGGTCGAGACCTGCCTGCATGCGTGAGACGGCGGCATTCATGCGCTCGACCATGCGTTGCGCGGCAGCCTGATCGTCAGAAGGTAGGTTCGGGATCTCACCCTGCTCGTTGCTCACCCAGTCTTTATAGCCCTGGACAAACTCGGTTAGCTCGGGCAGCAGAGATGTATGTGTATCATCGAAGTCGGCCAGTCGGGCCAATGACAAGACCAGGTCACCATCCGATCCCGTATCCGCCGTCATCTGCGGCACTTCCACCACCGGCATAGTCTCGGAGCGCAATTCGATAACCTTGCCATCCTGTACCTCCCAGTCGGCAGCACACCCATGCCCAATGGCGTAAATATGTCGGTGAGCGTACTGAAGCTCGATTTCTTGTTCTTCCACATCCAACAGACTCCGGTCGACGCGGGGATAGACACCTACCTCACCAGCATCAATCACACAACGAAGCCTGGCCTCAAACAGGGTCTTTTCTGCACGCTCGCGGACATACTCCCTACCCGTCTGACCATCTGCGATCTGCTGCGCGTTACAGAGAGAAACGGTTACAATCCAGCCATCGGCAAAGGATCGCCACAGCACATCAATACGCGCACGCCCTTCCAGCTTGGAGTAACTCTGGCGCTGCCCCTTGCCCGGGCAGGTGATGTTCTCGACATCCTCTTCGTTCCCTTGCCCGGAAACCAGCTCTTTGCGGGTCCAGTCGTTTTTGTATCGCCCTTTTTCATCACGCTCTGTGCGCTGATAGCTGGCAGCCCGACACAGAACCTGAAACTGGATATCGTCACCCTTGATGAAGAACGAGAACCCCAGCGACGAAGGCGGGACATATCGCCGCGTGATAACTGGTTCAGCAACCTTTTCATTGTCTACCGCGGCTTCAATCTCTTCGACATCTTCACTGGCGGGATCGATGCCCTCTCCCCATTGAGACGTGGGGTAAAGCGCCCCACAGGGAAAACGTTCCGTAGGCAGTACATTAGTACCGTTTACCTGCTTACCCGATGGCCCCACTAGCTGTAGACGCACCCAATCGATCAGCTTCTTCCTTGCTTCAACGTACACTGCCTTCTTCCTTGTCCCACCCGCTCATAGCGCTTTCTTGAATTTTATAGCCGTTTCCAGGCTCTTACACCGAATGGTGACACACTAGACCTATGTTCCAGTGCTTTTGCAAGTAACCAGCTATCAGAACAAAAAAACCTATTGGATCCCCTCTCCCCACAAGACCCTCAGGTGCGCCAGTCGATCGCCTCCCCACCCAATGCTTCGAGATGGGCATTGACACGGGAAAACAGACGGCTGCCGAAAAACCCGCGATACGCCGACAATGGCGACGGATGTGGTGATTCGATCACGGCATGCCGCTCGCGGTCGATCACCCGGCCCTTTTTCTGTGCATAGGCGCCCCAGAGCAGAAAGATCACAGGCTCGGCCC
>Ga0256839_1005435_pt1 | contig 11776 bp, 12 predicted proteins | sample 354166metaG_FD_185968 | JGI IMG/M metagenome (GOLD analysis project Ga0256839, IMG submission 185968) | Hydrothermal vent microbial communities from Mid Atlantic Ridge, Atlantic Ocean - 354-166 | ecosystem: Environmental > Aquatic > Marine > Hydrothermal vents | place: Atlantic Ocean: Mid...
AATATACCGATTACACCCTTCTTATCATAGGTTACCACCCTTCCTACATTAGGTTTCCTAGATTTCTTTGTATATACGAGAACATACCTGGGCATGCTAATCAAAAAATTTAGATGTCAATCTTTATACATATATAATCCTTATTAGTGATTTGGTGTGGGGATATGGAGTATCTTTTAAGACTTGGGGAGTTAACCCTCAAGTCTAGGAGGAGTAGGAAGAGGTTTATGGAGGCATTATTAAATAGTATATCTGATGCCCTCGAATCAAATGGTATAAAAGACTATAATGTTGTAGACCTCTATGGCCGGGTATATCTAGAGGTGGATAAGGATGTTTCTAATATTTTGAGGAGGATCTTTGGATTAGTCGGTGTCGTTGAAGTCGTATCATACAAGTTTGATAGTCTAGAGGATATTGCGGCTAGGGCTGAGGAGATATATAGGGATTTAGTTAGTGGTAGGAGCTTTGGTGTTAAGACCAATAGAGTGGGTAACCATCCCTTCAAAAGTATTGATGTGAATAGGATTGTAGGTGAGCGTCTACTTAAATATGCTTCTAAAGTGGATTTGTCTACTCCTGATATATGGGTTAAGATAGAGGTTAGGGATGATAAGGTCTATTTTTATCTAAGGGAATATCGAGGGTATGGAGGTTTGCCTATAGGTACTGAGGGAAAGGTCTTGGCTCTATTCTCAGGGGGTTATGACTCTCCAGTCGCTGCTTGGCATATGTTGAGGAGGGGGGTGGAGGTTGATTTCATACATTTTCAGTTGGGTGGTGAAGGGCATTTCAATAAGGTTTTGAGGGTGGCAGTAGAGCTTGCGAGGAATTGGTGTTATGGTTATAAGCCTAAGATGTATAAGATTGATTTCCGCCCAATAGCTAAGGCTATTAGGGAGAATGTAAGGAGGGATTATAGGATCGTTATTCTTAAGCGGATGATGTATAGAGCGGCTTCTATAGTCGCTGAGGAGATCGGGGCTGATGCATTGGTTACGGGAGAGTCTATTGGTCAGGTCTCGAGTCAGACATTACGGAATCTTGTTGCTACTGATAAAGCTACGGGATATACAGTCTTCAGGCCTTTAATAGGCTTTGATAAGGTGGAAATTATAGATTATTCTCGTGAGATCGGGTTATATGAATATTCTAAGGTTGTTGAAGAGGTATGCGCCCTTGTTGAGGAGAAGCCTGTTATACACGCAGATTTTGAGGTTGTCTCTCAGGAAGAGTCTAAGCTTGACATGTCTTTATTGACTGAGGCGGTATCTGATATGGTTAAATATGATCTTCGTATAATCAGTCCCGAGCAGGTTCCCATGACCGATGAATATTCTGTTGAACCCGATTCGATTCCTGAGGATGCACTTATTGTTGATATAAGGGGTAGTTTTAGCTATATGCTTAACCATATACCTGGGTCTGTGAATATGAGTGAGGAGGAGCTTCTCAATAAGGCTGAGGAATTTGCCGAGGAGGGTAGGAAAATAGTTGTTGTATGCCCTGTTGGATTGGATAGTGTAGAGGTCGTTAAGAAGCTTAGGGAGAAAGGTGTTAAAGCATTTTATCTATCTGGAGGTTTCAAGGCGTATATGAAATATAGGAAGAATATACAGAGGGGATAAAGGGGTCATACCATATTTTAATCTAAAAACTTGTGTTTTCCCATCTTTACATAGTATATCCATAATTACTGTGTATAGTCTATACGCTTTAGAAATAATGTTATTATTTATATATTCCCCATTTTCTTATTATATAACGGTGTTATATCACGATGTTAGAGGTTAAGAATCTGCATGTCACCGTTGAGGATAAGGAAATCCTTAAAGGGGTGGATCTGAAGGTTGACCTTGGCAATCTAGTTGTGGTAATGGGTCCCAATGCAGGTGGTAAGTCTACGCTGGCATATTCCGTAATGGGTAGAGAAGGTTATGAAGTTACGGAGGGAGATATCCTATTTAATGGTGAATCGATCCTAGAGTTGGACACGGATGAGCGTGCGAGACTAGGCCTATTCCTAGCTGTTCAGGAGCCTCCGCCACTCCCAGGCGTTAAAGGTTCTCTCTTGGTACCCGCTGTAATTAAGAGGAGGAGAAATCTACCTATGGATAATAAGCTCATGGATATAAAGATTCTTAGGGAAGTGAGACCTAAACTTGATAGTGTTGGTCTAGATAGTAGTTACATGGGCCGTGAAGTCAATGTGGGCTTTAGCGGTGGTGAGAAGAAGAGGTTTGAATTATTCCAGGCACTGGCGTATGACCCTAAGGTTGTAATATTGGATGAGCCTGACTCTGGCTTGGATGTTGATGGTGTAAAGCTTGTGGCTAGATTGTTGGATGAGATGCGTAAAAACGGTAAGGGCGTCCTCCTTATTACACATAATCCGAGGCTACTCCACTTCGTAGAGCCAGATGAAGTGAATGTATTGATTGATGGGAAGATTGTTAGAAGGGGTGGTATGGAGGTTGCCGAGTTTGTTGAGAAATATGGTTATGAGAAGGTTGTATCGGGGTGAGTAAAAAATGACTATGCATAAACCAGATGAACTTGTGAGATATAGGACTCCGGAGGAGATCCTTGGTTATGCAAAGGATTTCCCTGCGGAGGTTGAGATTAGGGGTAGGCTTACAGAAAGTACTATTCGTGAGATTTCAAAGGTTAAGAAGGAGCCTGAGTGGATGTTGAGGCTTAGGCTTAAGAGCCTAGAATTGTTTAACAAGCTTCCTATGCCTAATTGGCTCCAGGGTATTGAGATGCTTGACCTTGACACAATGTCTCACTATGTCAAACCTGATATAGAGATGAGTAGCAGCTGGGATGATATACCTAAGGATATTAGGGAGTATTATGAGAAGATCGGTATTCCAGAGTTAGAGGCGAAGGTTCTCCATGGCCTCTCAGCACAGTATGAGAGTGAGACTATATATCATAAGATGAAGAAGAGTCTTGAGGATAAAGGTGTTGTAATGATTCCTATGGAGGAGGCTGTACAGAAATATCCTGACGTTATGAAGAGATATTTTCTAAGGATCTTCCCACCAAGTGACCACAAATTTGCTGCGCTTCATGGAGCTCTATGGAGTGGTGGTGTATTCGTTTATGTACCCAAGGGTGTAAGGGTTGAGGCTCCGATTGAGGCCTTCTTCCTGATTGGAAGAGAGATGGAGAGCCAGTTCGAGCATACACTATTAATCGCTGATGAAAATAGCTATATCTACTTCATTGAAGGATGTACTGCTCCTATGTTTAAGACATTTAGCTTCCATGATGGTATGGTTGAGCTCTATGCACATAAAGGTGCCCATATCAGGTTTACAACCTTCCAGAACTGGAGTAAACATGTTATAAACTTTAACAATAAGAGAGCTATTGCAGAGGAGAATGCTAGAGTTGACTGGGTAGAAGGTAGCATAGGAAGCATGTTGACCTATGTATATCCCTCTACTGTATTAAGAGGTAGGAATAGCAGTAGTAGAAGTGTAGTTTTCACATTGGCTAAGGGTCCATATATCAAGGATAGTGGAAGCAAGATGATCCATATTGGTGAGAATACCAAGAGTAGAATTGTTAACAAGACTATTAGTATGGATGGAGGTATTAACATCTATCGTGGCGTTATAAGGATTCCATATGGAGCTAAAAATGCAACGTCAAATGTAGAATGTGAATCTCTAATCTTGGATGATAAAAGCTTTGCATATACCTATCCTCATAACCAGATTGAGGAGCCTACAGCCTCTGTCTCACATGAGGCAACGACTCTAAGGCTTACGGAGGACCAGATCTTCTATCTATTGAGTAGGGGTTTGGATGAGGATGATGCTAAGAATCTACTGATTATGGGATTCTTGGATGAACTGTTCATTGAGGTGCCATTTGAGGTAGCCAATATATTGAAGAAGGTCTTGGAGATCGAGTTTGAGAAGTTAGGTGGAGTAGGATGAACAATTCTTCACAAGTTCTTGAGATGCTTAAAGAAATTCCATTCCAGAAGATTAGGGATAGTCCAACGGTTAAGTACTATACTGATTGGAAGATATTTGAGTCTATGCTTGAGCTTGACTATGCAAGTGAGTATCAATGGGAGACTGAGCTATTAAAGTTCAGACCCGATGTTATAATGTACTCTGATAAGGTTGAGATGGTAAGTGATAAGGTCGCAGCAACTACATTAACTGGAGGATACAGAGACTATAGTGATGTATATCGAAGGGGTGATAAGTTCATCAATAAGATGGAGGCCTACCATAGATTCAGGAATAGATATATTTTGAAGCTAGACTTCAACGGTGAAGTAGATGGATACACTATAGTCTCCCCATCACACAAGGGATTTCTTCCCAACCATCTACTAATTAACGTAGAGGAAGGTTCGCGGGTGACTCTAAATCTAGTAGACTTAGGCCTAGATAATGGTTTAAAAACATTATTTGTCGAGACTAATGTGGGTGAAAGGGCGGAGCTAAAGATCAACTATATCTTTATACATGGAGGGGAGACTGCTGTTTATAACGAGTTTATATCAAATGTTGGAGAATCGGCTGAACTTGATTTTCTATTCCTCGGTTTTGGAGGTAGAATGACTCATATAAGGAGTAATGTTGATTTGATAGGTAGGGAGAGTAAGGGATATACCTATGGAAGCTTGATTGCTAGGGGAGACACTAAGACAGATGTTATAACCAATGTGACACACCATGGAGACTATAGTGATAGTGTATTATCTGTAAGAGGAGGTATTTTAGATGGGGGGTATTTAGTGCATCGGGGAGCCGCAAGGATACTGAATAGGTCTCATGAGGCTAGTACAGCCGTTAAGAGCTATTTAACTATATTTGGTGATAAGGGTACTGCTCATTCTATACCTATGCTGGAGGTTGACACAGGCATTGTTGCTGGGGCTAGTCACTCAACATCTGTGAGTAGGCTTGATGAATACAGGATATTCTATCTTAAGAAGATGGGTCTCTCCGAGCCGGAAATAATCGATATGCTTTTGAGGGCTTACGTTGAATATTCTGGTGTTGCAGAGGTATTCGAGGTAGATTGGAGGTCACTGATCAAGTAATTAGTACCCCTTACCACAACATTTTTTATCCAATAAGTTAATTAATAAATTACTAACTATTTTTTTGCGGGATTAATGGTTTTATGCCGTAAGGGGGAGAGTAGAGAGGTTTACTACAGTAGGGAAAGGTTTGAGATTCTCGCAAGACTTAGAGAAGAATCTATAAAAATTATTGAATGTATTGCAAATGCAGGTATAAAGGGATATGCACACGGTAGTGTGGCAAGAGGCGACGTCACCCATGATAGTGATGTTGATATAGTGGTTTTAAATTATCTTTCACCCCCGTTAATAGAAAATCTACTAAGCAACTGTGGCTTCACTATTCATAAAACAGTTATTGTACAGGCTACCCCCCAATCCACTCCAAAGGTCTACTACTATCTAGACTATAAAGACAAGATCGTCCTTAGCTACCCCCTTTCCAAGCTTAAGGAGAAGGAGCTATATTTCTACAAATTTGGGGGGATAGTGGATCTTAATGGATTGAAGAGCGATATCAGGGTTAAAGGAGTTGATAAGAGGCTTATGCTGATTCATCCTATGGATTACGGTCATTATGAGGAGTGTATACTAGAGAGAAGTGGTTATGTAGCTAGGGTGTTGGATATTCCTGAATCGATAGTCAATGAGAGGATTTATATGCTTGGAAAGCGTGAGGTGTATGGGAGGACAGGAGTTTTCATAGAGTATGTTCTTCATCCAGGGGAGGATATAGTTGAGGCCGTTAGGATACTCGCATCTAAGAGCAGGTTCTTCAGGGAGTCTATAGATTTGGATTAAATGTTTTACATGTAAAACATATATTTCTTTATATACATGTATATCAGATATTATTATCAGGTGATGTCTATGGAGGAAGATAAGAAGGAGGATAAGAAAGAGGAGAAAGAATCTAATGATGGTGTTAAGAAAACAATATCCATTAGGGGGGTTGATAAGAATCTATATAATAAGCTCTCGGCCATTGCTAGGGAGGTTGATAAAACTATTGGTGACCTGGTTAATGAGGCTATAGATCTATTTGTAAAGGTAACCGACGGAGTCACCGAGACGGTATCTAAGGTGATACATGAGCCTTATGTAATTAAGAATTTGGATCGACTTGTTATAACGGGTAAGGAACTTAGGGAGTTGGATAGGCCTGTAATGTTTCTAAATATTAAAGAGCTTGTTCTCGAGGATTTAGATGATATCTCTCTCGATGTGATTGTAAAGATTATGAAGGTTGATAAGGTGGTTGTAAAAGGGTCGGTGAATAAGATAAAGTTCTATTCTAAACTTGATAGGGTGGCTAAAATAGAGATTCAGGAGACAGGTTCATAGATAATATCTAGCTTCTCTGCATATTTATATGCCTTTGACACTTCCTCTCTCGTTACCCTTCTACTTATCTCTCTAAATCTTTCGTCGTACCTAGCCTTGTATTCTGGCCTATACTGGTCCATTATATTTACTAATACCCTGGGGGTGTTAGTAGCTATCCAGTCAAGTATGGGATATGTACAGCATTCTACATGGTTTGGCATTATTAAGTGCCTTATTATTATGTCTGAGCCATATTCATAAACCATCTTGAGGTTCCTTGTTACAACCTGTCTATACCTCTTTATTCTGCTATATCTGAATGCGTGTTCTTCATCCCACCATTTGAAGTCGGGGAGCCAGATATCTATTATATCGAGTAGCAGGTCTAGAGCTTGGACGGTCATATACATGTTGCTATTCCATAGAAGGGGTATCCATACATCCATATACTTTAGGCTTTCTATCACATTATGGATATCTTGATCTGGATTTCCCCCCACATAGTTAATGTTTTTAGCGCCTCTCTCAGCGAGTTCTATAGCTATCTCTGCGAGCTGTTTGGGAGTGACTTTGACTCCCGCGCTTGGATTTTGGCTTATATCCCAATTTTGGCAGAAAACACATTTGAGACTACATCCTGTGAAGAATATTGTGCCACTTGGGACGAGGGGTGCTTCCTCACCGAAGTGTAGGAATGCGGAGCCCACATATGAATATTTGTCTAATCCACATACACCTCGTCTGCCTTCATATCTATTTACGTAGCAATTCCATTCGCATAGCCCACAGTTTTTTATGATCTCTATGGCGATATCTATCTTTAGGTCTAGAAAACTGTAATTGGGCTTCCGGAATTGGGATAGTGATTTCTCCCCATTCCTTATTTCACTGTATAACTTTAGAAACTCTTTTCTTGTCTCATTGTGTATTTTATAGAGTTCATTTAGATCGCCATCTTTAATCTTCTCAGATGGTGTATATTTGGCTATTAGATATTTTGGAGGTTTTATCCTTTTCATCACCATATAGTACCAAGAGAGTCTATTAACTACCTCTTTATCTCTCCATATGCTTGCAGCATCTGGCCTCACGATAAATGTATATACATCTATATCCATCTCCAAAAATATTTTAGAGGGTGGAGATTTAAAGAAATATGATTAATGTTTAGTCTAGATGTTTGGATATAATATCAAGTATATCTTTATGTACTTCCTCTTCTGTTTTTGAGCCGTCGACTATATAGAAGTTGTTGAATTTTTCACTTAGTATCATGAAGTTCTCTCTGACTTTAGATAGGAGGGCCTTTCTCTCGAAGAATGTCTTTGAATATCTGTCTCCAAGCCTTTTCAAAGCTACTTCAGCAGGTAAATCTAACAATATCGTTATATCAGGCTCTGGAAATACTGAATTCATTTTCAAGAGCCATTCCATATCTAAGTCTACCATACCATATGCTATGCTGGAGAAATAATATCTGTCGCATATTACATCATATCCAGAATTTCTCCTATCCTCTATCTCTTTAACATGTTCTGATCTATCTGCGGCGAAGAGGATCTGGAGTGTCCTATGGCTTATCCTAAGCTTTGTGGTTAATGCTGCTCTTATTATACCCCCTATTATACCGTCTGTCGGCTCTCTAGTTGCATATACCTTTCTACCCATCCTTTTAAGTTTGTGCTCCAACATAAAGGTTTGTGTAGTCTTTCCAGATCCGTCAATACCCTCGAGAACTATGAATAGTGGCATACAAGAAGGTATTTTGTGACAAGCTATATAAGTGGATGTATTTGGTGTATGACAGTCAAAACCGTGTTCCCAGTTTACTCATTAATAATCTATGGATATCCGTTATAACGATATTTTAGAAATATTTTTTTCATGAAGGCATCAAAGAGTATAACTAGGAGTTCAAGGGGGAAGCCTGAGGTAAGGATTCTCCTTGAACGTGGTAGATATTGTAAGGTCTTCTATAGAGACCTCACTAGTGGTAGGGATATACCTAATAAGTTCAAAATATATCTAGAGAGTAACGGAAAACTGGTTGGCTATCTCTTTATTAAGTTGAAGGAGGAGGGTAAGTACCTAGTATTCGAGGATAAGGATGTAGATAAAGATCTCTATGTATATAACTTGGATAGTGATTTGGAGGAGCCTATGTTTCCATAGATAAATATGCTGGAGATATAGATATTTTCATTTAATTGGTTCCCCCACTACTCTATTTAATTTGTGAGATTATGCCTCATGAGCTACGTACGAAGTATGTTCCCAGGGGTGTCTACCTAACCTGCGATGTCCTTGTAGAACGTGGTGAAGGGCCTTTTGTATATGACTCCTCAGGTAAGGAGTACATAGATTTCACTACAGGAATAGCCGTCTTAAATCTGGGTCATAGACCTAAAAAAGTTGTTGAGGCTATTAAGAGGCAAGTGGAAAAATTCCTGCATCAATGTATTCATGTGGCTGATTATATGCCATATCTTGAATTGGCTAAGAAGCTTTCAGAGACATTTACGTGGGGTGAGGCTAAGACATTACTTTTAAATAGTGGTGCCGAAGCTTTAGAAAACGCTGTTAAGATCTCTAGATACTTTAGGAAGTCACAAGGGATTATAGTATTTGATTATGCATTTCATGGAAGGACTCTTCTAACGATGTCTATGACAAGTAAGTTTAGACCGTATAAATATGGATTCTTCGCATATGCACCGGGCATTGTAAGGCTTCCATTTCCCTATCCCTATAGATGTGTATTTGGATCTTCTTCGCCAGATGAATGTGGAGAACTGGCTTTAGAATTTTTTGAACATGCATTTAAGACCTATATAGATCCTGATGAGACTGCAGCCGTGGTATTAGAGCCTGTAATTGGAGAGGGTGGATATATTGTTCCTCCAAAGAATTTTGTGAAGGGTGTTGCCGAGATAGCTAAGCAATATGGAATCATATATGTAAGCGATGAGGTTCAGACGGGAATGGGTAGGACGGGTACTTTCTGGGGTATCGAACATTTCGGTGTTAAACCTGATATGATAACTGTCGGTAAGGCTGTAGCTTCTGGTCTACCACTCTCCGCTGTTATAGGTAGAAAGGAGATCATGGATTCTGTACATGAAGGTGGGTTGGGAGGGACATTCGGAGGTAATCCAGTTTCTGCGGCGGCTGCATTGGCTACCGTTGAGGAAATTAGGGATGTGTTGGATCATGCGAAGAAGCTAGGAGAGTATATGGAAAAGAGGCTCGATGAACTGTATGAAAGGTATGATGTGATTGGTGAGCATAGGGGGCTGGGGCCTATGAGGGCTTTAGAATTTGTGAAGAATCGTAGGACCAAGGAACCATACAAAAAGTTCGTGTCAGAGCTTATCAGAGAGGGGCTTAAAAATGGGCTTCTATTGTTGTCAGCAGGTATATATGGTAATGTTATAAGATTGGTTCCTCCGATAAATATAGATTTTGAGGTCTTTGATGAAGGTGTAGAAAGGTTAGAGAAAAGTATTAAAAATGTTCTTCAGACTGTTGTGAGCTAGGTATAGAATATACCCCTAACATAATATTTTTACATGTCTAAACACAGTTTTTTCTTTTTAACCACAGCTTTCCTTATTTTGAGGGTCTATGAAGATGGTGGAGATTCCCGAGATTGAGGTGTTGGATAGGGTTGAACTCCCTTCGGGGGAGACAGCATTAATCATAGTTGATATGCAGAATGACTTTGTTAAGGAGGGCGGTAGACTGAGGGTTCCAACAGCGGAATCTACGGTTCCTAATATAAAGAGGCTTCTGGAAAAGGCGAGGTCAAAGGGGGTCTTAGTGATATTTACACAAGATACACATTATGAAGATGATCCAGAATATAAGATCTGGGGTGAACATGTAAAGTTTGGAACTTGGGGATGGAATATAATAGATGAGTTAAAACCTAACGAAGGTAAGGAGATTGTTGTCAGGAAAACTAGATATGATGGTTTCTATGGAACTCCTTTGGACGACATCCTCAGAATATATGGGATTAGGAATTTAGTTGTTGTAGGTACTGTAGCCAACATATGCGTATTACATACAGCAGGCAGTGCAGCCCTTAGATGGTATAAGGTTTATGTCCCCATGGATGGAATCAGCGCCTTGAATGATTTTGATTATCATGCTGCCCTTAGACAGATAAACTTTCTGTATAGAGGGGTTATAGTAAAGGATGTGGATGGTATAGAGTTTGTCTAGACAATGTTCTCCAATGTATACTTTATTCTTTTTACCGCCTCCTCAAGTTTATCTTTTTTAAGTGCTGTCGTAAATCTTACAAACTCTGGGTAATCGCCGAACCCAGTCCCTGGTGAGACTGCGACTCTACCTATTGTTAGGAGTTTCTCAACGAATTCAATTCCATCTATCCCTTCCGGTACTCTAGGGAATAGGTATATTCCAGCTTCTGGCTTGACCATGTTAAATCCAAGTTTCTTAAGTTCATTCATTAAATACATTGTCTGCTCTCTATAGAATCTCCTGTTCGTATCAATTATTTCTTTGTTGTTTAGAGCTTCTAAGGCTGCAAATTGAATGAAGGGAGGCACACCCCCTATAACTAGCCTCATATATCTAGCGAATTTTGTGATCCAGTCCTTGTTTGTAGATACTATAAAACCTACTCTGAAGCCTGTCATTGCATAATTTTTTGAGAAGCTAAATATTGAGATTGCATTGTCATAGTCATATTCTAGAAATGATGTAAATCTAGTCTCTCCATATGTAAGATCGAAATATAATTCATCTGCTACAATATATCCCTCATTTTTAGTGGCAATATCCACTATCTTATCTAGGGTATCCTTTGGCAATATAGTTCCTGTAGGGTTTGAAGGATTAACTAGGGATATAATATCTACTTCGCCAAACTTCTTTAATTCGTCATCTGTGGGTATCCATCGATTCTCAAATTCACTTCTTATACTCACAACTTCGAGGTCTAATACTTTTGAGAATGAGTGGTATAACCCCCATATCGGCTCTAGAACACCTATCCTCTTTTTATTTAGTAGTCTAAGTGTAAGGTATATAGCGACCTTTCCACCCGGTGTTAGGCATATGTTATCTCTATCTAGGTCGGTATTTAATCGACTATTTAGATAGTCAGCTATTTCATCTCTCAGCTCGGGTAGCCCCTGTGAATATCCATAGTGTGTATAACCCTCTAAGGCCGCCCTATACATTGCATCAATTATCCTCTTATCCGTATTCAGCTCCGGATCTCCAATCTCCATATGGATTATATCAAGACCTTTGGCCTCCAATTCTCTAGCGATTCTTGAGATTCTATAGTGTGGTGGTTCGTTGGAATCCATCTCGGCATTCTCCCCCTATGGATATGGAATGTCTTTATATATTCAA
>Ga0256839_1005436_pt1 | contig 11775 bp, 7 predicted proteins | sample 354166metaG_FD_185968 | JGI IMG/M metagenome (GOLD analysis project Ga0256839, IMG submission 185968) | Hydrothermal vent microbial communities from Mid Atlantic Ridge, Atlantic Ocean - 354-166 | ecosystem: Environmental > Aquatic > Marine > Hydrothermal vents | place: Atlantic Ocean: Mid...
ATTTGAGAATGTCAAATTTAACGAAAAACAAAACCGCAGAACAGTTCAAAAGAGCTGCGGAGAAATGCAGAAAGGTCTTCCGGGCCAAAAATGCGGATTACGGCTCTGCCTGGCGCATCCTCCGCACTTCGTCTCTCACCGACCAGCTTTTTATCAAAGCTTCGCGCATCCGCACCATCGAAGAAAAGAAAACTCAGAAAATAGCCGATGGGATAGAGTCCGAATTTATCGGCATCGTGAATTACAGCGTGATGGCCCTCATTCAGCTTGAGCTCGGCAGCGGAGAGGAAAATGATATGAGGGATGAGCGGCTTATGCGTCTCTATGATGAAAAGCTGGAGGAGGCCTATCGCCTCATGCAAAATAAAAATCACGACTATGGCGAGGCCTGGCGCGATATGCGCATCAGTTCTTTTACCGATTTGATCTTGATGAAACTCCTGCGAATCAAACAAATCGAGGACAATGCCGGGCAAACCCTCGTCAGCGAGGGAGTGGATGCCAACTATTACGACATTATCAACTACGCTATTTTTGCGCTTATAAAACTGGAAGAAAATCATGAAGCTACTGACCACGATTAGCCGCTATTTTGTTGGCGTGCTTTTTATTTTTTCGGGGCTCATCAAAGCCAATGACCCGCTTGGTTTTGCCTACAAACTCCAGGAATTTTTTGATGTCTTCGGGCAATATCCGGTGCTCAATATTTTCGATTCGCCTTTCTGGCATGGAATCGTGCTCGAAATGAGCATTTTTATATGCATCGTGGAAGTCGTGCTGGGCATTGCCCTCCTCCTGGGGGCCTATACCCGCATCGTCTCATGGATTTTGCTTTTGATGATGATCTTCTTTACTTTCCTCACGGGGTTTGCCGCCATTACGGGGCAAATTACCGAGTGCGGCTGCTTTGGCGATGCCATTCCCCTTTCGACCCTGCAATCTTTTTATAAGGACCTGATACTGACCACCATGGTCCTGATCATCTTCTTCGGCAGGTCGTATATCCGCCCGCTTTTCAAAAAGAAAAGAAATTCCGATATCGCCTTGGGGGCAGGGGTTTTGCTGAGCATCTTTTTTACACTCAATGCCTATCATCACCTGCCCTATATCGACTTCAGGCCCTATGCCGAAGGCAATGACATCTGTGCACTCCGCGAAGAGATTCCCGATCAGCTGGAATTCAGCTATATCCTGAAGAACAAAGAAAGCGGGGAGGAAAAATCCTTCAAAGCTTTTCCGGATAATTACAAAGAGGAGTGGGAATACGTAAAAAGTGAGACAAAGGTGCTGAAGAAAGGCAAGGCAGCCGTGGTGCAAAACTTTCTGCTTTCGGATGCGGACGGCAATGACATGACCGAGGATTTTCTGGCAGATGAGGGCTATAAGTTTATGGCCGTGATGTACGACCTTGAAAAAACAAAAAGCGCCCGCCTGGATAAGTTGAGCGAACTGGCTGCAGCGGCTGAAAAGGAGGGCATTCCCTTTTACGGGGTTTCGGCTTCGCCCAATCAGATGATCGAAGATTTCCGTTTTGAACATCAGCTGGCCTTTCCCTTTCTGCTTTCGGACGAAACGGAGCTGAAAACGATGATCCGGGCCAATCCGGGACTTATTCTCTGGAAGGGTTGCAAAATCATCAGGAAATGGCACTGGCGCGACCTGCCCGACTTTGAGGAGGTACGGAATAAATACTTGAAATAGCATGCTTCGCTTTCTGCTAAAAAGGCTTTTGGCCGGCTTTTTTGTTCTGCTCGGTGTGGTGATTCTCATCTTCAGCATCTTTTTGCTCATTCATGTCGATCCGGCCCAGCTTACCCTGGGCCAGCGGGCCGATGCGGCTTCGCGCGAGGCCGTGACAAAAAAACTCGGGCTGGACCTTCCCTGGCACCAGCGCCTGATTCGCTATACGGGCGATCTCTCGCCTTTGTGGGTCTATGCCCGCCACAGCGAGCGGAAAGAGGAGCTCCGCTTCCATGAAATACTGAATTTGCCCGGAAACCGGGTGCTGGCCGTGAAGGCACCCTACCTCGGACGCTCCTTTCAAAGCGACCGCAAGGTGGCTCCCGTGATTTTCACCGCCCTGAAGCGGACGGCTGTGCTGGCTTTCCTGGCTCTTTTGCTGGCGGTGTTGCTCGGGGTATCCATGGGTGTCGTGGCGGCACTGAATAAAGGGAGATGGCTTGATCAGGCACTCGTGAGCATCTCGGCCCTCGGAGTGTCCGTGCCTTCCTACTTTTCGGCCATTGTCTTTTCGTTTGTCTTCGGTTATCTCCTGCGGGAATTTACAGATCTCAATATGACCGGAAGCCTCTACGACCTGCAGGGTCATTTGCAGCTGAAAAACCTCATCCTGCCCTCCCTTGCGCTCGGTATCCGGCCCATAGCCGTTTTGACACAACTCACGCGGTCGGCCATGCTTGAGGTGCTCGCTGCCGATTATATTCGCACAGCGCGCGCCAAGGGACTTTCGCCTTACCGCACCGTGATGAAGCACGCCCTTCGCAATGCCCTCAATCCGGTCGTTACCAGCATATCGGGCTGGTTTGCTTCCCTGCTTGCCGGGGCCTACTTCGTAGAGGTGATTTTCAATTACAAAGGACTTGGATTCCTGACGGTGCAGGCTGTGGAAAGCTATGACTTTCCCCTGATGATGGGAGCTGTACTGCTGGGTGCCCTCTTTTTTGTCCTGATCAATATTGGAGTTGATCTGATATACGGACTTCTTGATCCCAGGGTAAGACTTACGGCATGAGGATTTAGGATCACCCGGCTACCGGAGACCGCATTTTATCATAGCTAAATTAGATTGCTTTTTGTAAGATTCAGGCATTTTTTGTAGATTGAGGGCGCTATGAGCCCAATTTGCTTTGATGACTCTTATGATAAGAGTCAGGTTCCTGTCTTTCACGTGTTCTTATCACATTTCCCTGCCTGCATATATAAATCACCAAGTGAATGTATTGATTATTTCAATAAGTAAATCATTTTACCATAACAGTTTATAAACGAACTAAAAATTACTATCTATGAAATTCCTGCTTTACCCTATAGCAATGCTTTTGCTGTATCCGTTTCAGATTTATTCCCAAAAGATTCGAATCGACTGGGGCAAAGAATTTAAAGTGGGTAATACACTGTCATATAATGTGCCTGTAGGGCTCATAGATAATTCCTTCTATACTATGAGGTATGACATGAAGCAGGATTTTATGAAAGTAAGAAAATTCGCACATCTGGAGAAAATGGATGAGAATTTAAACGGCCTGGAGGAGAAATATCTGGAAAACAATGAAAGGATGATAGAGTATGAATTCTTTTATCAGCAGAGAGGGGAGATACATGTCGTAAGTTCTGAATTGGACAGAAAAGCCAAGGAAAAAAAGATATCGGTTACGGTATTTGACTTAAGTGGCAATATCAAAAAGGGGATGACTGAGCTTTTTTTATTCAGGTTTGATAACATGAAGCAGGATAAAGAACTGAAATTTAAATTCTCCGGTGATTCCAGTCAGTTGTTGATTTACCAGCAGATTAGATCAAAGAAGAATGACAAGGCCCAAATATACTATGGTGTAATCGGAAGTGAGCAACACGAGCTATTGTCGGAAGCAAAGTATGTATTGCCTTATTTGAGCGACAAGTGCAAAATAAAATCCGCTTTGGTCGATAGAGAGGGGAACACCTACTTCTTTATAGAGGTGGAAGATGAAAAGTCAAGAGGAATGAAAAAATGGGAAGTTAGAATCATACCTCATCTGATCATCCTGGACAAAAAGGCCAATCTTATGCTGGACAAAGAGCTGGAATACAATGGCTTGGTTCTCACCAACATAAGTGCAGGTTTCAATGCTGACAATCATGTGATTATTACAGCACTGACGCTTGCACAGGAAAAAAAGAAGAAGGAGTTAATGGGCTTCTTCTTCTGCACCCTTGACCCGCTGAAAAATGAATTTGAGAATGTCAGGGAATTGGATTTTGACCTTTCTTTTAAGAAGAAGTTCGGGAATTTTACAAGTGGCGGATTGATGTTTAATAAAAACTTTGAATATGATATTACATTCATTCCGGACAATGAGAATGGTGGCGGATACTTTATTGCTGAGAATGCGTATATTAAATCAGATGATAAATACCTTACAATTCATAAGAGAGAATTGATTGTTTTAAAGTATAATGCAGACAAAAACGTTGAATGGATCCAATTAATCCCAAAGAGACAGATGGCTTCGATCAGGATGGCTCAGGTCGGCCTTGGTCCGGTTCAGGTCTCAGGTATTTCGAAGCAATATGTGAAGGCTAAGGAAAAATATCTGTCTTATCTTGCTTTTCTTAAGGATGGAGCCCTCTATATCATGTTTAATGATCATGCAAAGAACATGTCGGTCAGAAATATGTCGGATGTGAGGATTATGGAATTCGTCAAAAATGCCAAGGCAACGATTGTGATTATCAACCCGGAAGATGGCAGGTGGAGAAAGCGGCCATTGTTTACAGGGAAGGATATTGGAGTTGTGTTTTGTCCTGAAAGCAGCTGGGCGAATGATGGCAATGTGATCATCCTGGCTGAGAAGAAATCTATGAACCGCTATGGGCGTGTAATTATTGAATAAGAACAGAATCGGGTTGTGTCAAATAAACGAAGCCTTACCCGGCTCTCTGTGTTAAAGCGCTTACTTTCTGAAAGCCGTGCATTTCATGCGGGATGCTTCATATGTCTGTTAAGTGCAACGGTAAGCACTCTCACCTTTTTCAGTGAAGATATAAAGCGGAATTTTTAGCGGAATGACAGAGGCCGGATCAAGGAGCACACTCTGCTATATCAGAGCCACATACTCAAATTGATCCTCGCTGATCTTTACTTCCACATGTTCGTGAAAGGTGGTGGATAGCGACAGTCCCACATAGTCGCAGAAAACGGGATAGCGCTTATGTTCGCGATCTACCAGAACGGCCAGGTTTATTTTTTTAGGCGTAAATTTTAAGAAAGGTTTGAGTGCATACATAAGCGTTCGGCCGGTATTGGCCACATCATCGACTACAACAACGGTTTTGCCGGTGATGTCAAAGGGGAGCTCTGCGGTGACGGGGCCCGATATGGGATCGGAAGGATCAAGACGCACATTGCAAAGGGCTACTTTCAGCGGACTGATGGCCTTCAGACGGGCCGCCAGTTGTCTGGCCATGAAATATCCTTTGGAGTTGATGCCGGAGATAAGAACCCCCTCTTCGTCATAGTTGTCTTCATAAATCTCAAAGGCCATGCGCTCAAGCTTTTGAGCGAATTTTTGAGGCGTCATGATAACCGAATGCTTTGCAGGCATGTCTTAGATTTTGATTACACGCGACCGGTATCTTTGTCCGCTCTCCGTTTCGATTCGAAGGAGATACATTCCGCGGGGCCAGTTGCGTATATCAAAATTAAGCTTTTCCCGGGATACACTGAAATTTTGCTCTGCGATGAGCCGCCCGTCCATTCCGTAGATGCTGATCCGTCCGGATGCTGAGAGCGCCCGGATATCGGCAATAATAAAATCGGCAGCCGGGTTGGGATAGACCCGGAAAGACTCGATATCAGCAGCAGCAATGCCTGTGGCGCTGCTGTCGTAGATGCAGGGGCCGTAACTGAAGAGGGCAGCTGGGTTGTAGTTGAGTGCAGCCGGATCGTTGCAGCCGCTTTCCGCGGTCATGGCAGCGAAGAGGTCGAGTTTGCCAAAGCCGGCCTTGTCGTTCGGTATTGAGCCCGTAAAGCTGTCGGCCAGGGCGGTTTGGGTAAATACATGGATAACGTCTTCGGCACGGGCTTCGGGATATTTCTCAAAAAAGAGGGCCACGGCACCGGCTCCGATGGGGGCAGCGGCTGAGGTGCCTCCAAATCGCGTATGCCATCCGCTCTCTGTTAGCCTGGAGGGGTTGCTGTTGAGATAGCTGTTTCTTTCCCAGAGGGCAAGGGGGGTCAATACATTCTGCCCGCTGCTGAGGAGGTCGGGTTTGATGCGTCCGTCACGGGTCGGACCAAGGCTGCTTGTCGGCTCCATATCTCCCTGTATGCCGTTGAGGTAAACAGTGGCACCGGTGTAGGACTTGTAGCTGTTGCGGTTGATATAAGAACCGACCGTCAGCACCGATGAAGAGCAGGCCCAGCTGCTGACCATGCTCTTCTTGTTGTCGGGCTTTCGGTAGTGTGCAATGGGGGGATATTCCGTGACTGTAGGTACATCGCTTACCATTTCGCTGGTGCCCGTCAGCAGAGGGTGACTCCAAATATCGAATTTCCCTTTGCCATAAGTTGAGAAATTGAATAAATAATTGGTGCTGTCCGGGCGGATCACCACATCCAGCACATAGCGCCCGTCAATGATCTCGGCATAGAAGGTGGCAATACCGATGCAGATACCGTACGGGGTTTTGATGCTGTCTTTCATAATCCCGATACCCGGTTTAAGATTAAAATCTTTCTGGATATTGTATGACTTTTGCTTGTAACAGCAGCTGAAATCATCCGGTGACTCGGCCGAGAGGCGAAAATTAACCCGGTTGAAGTCGGCCGTATCCGCCCAAAGTTCGAAGTATACCAGACCAAGTTTCGGGTTGAACTTAAACCAGGTAAACTGTGTGTCTTTGTTTACCTTGTAACTAAGGTGCATATTGTACCGGCCGGCATTTCCGGCAGCTGCCACGATGGCACGGCCGGGTTTTTCGTTGATCATATAGTCGATGGCCTGTGTTGCAAGGTCTTTGCCGTCATGTGACCCGAAGTAGGTACCGACAGAGGTATTGATGACCACGGGCTTGCCCAGCTCATCGGCTTTTTTGAAGATATAATTTATACCGTCAACGACACTCGTAAGAAAGGAGCCGTTGAGGTTTATTTTGACCACTATAATGTCGGCCTCGGGGGCCACGCCCGTGATATTGCTGTCGATGCGGCCGCCACCGGCAGCTATGCCGGCTACTTTGGTGCCATGGCCGTTGTTGTCTTTGAGGGGGCACTTGCCCGCATTGATATCGCTGCTGTCGCATTCGTTTCCATAGCCAAACTGTGGGGGAATCTGAGGCCCGTTCGTCAGGGTTTGATCCCAGGCATAACGTATTCTTGTTGTGCTGTCATCTTTCAGGAAATCGGGATGCCCGAAGTCGATGCCGGTATCCAGAAAACCGATGACCACGCCCTTTCCTTTGTATTTTCCCGAAAGGGGTGCGATGCCGTTCCTGACTTCCGCAATTTTGTTGTTGATGTCCACCTGCTCATCCAGTGTGACGATTTTCCCATAGACAGGGTCTATTTTTTCAATTCCCGGGTAGCGGCTGCTTGATTCGGCTCCCCCCACCGGGATACGGGCTCCCACGATGCGGCCGGCTGTGTATTTGACCTGTCCGCCCACCGAATAAACAAAAGAAATGACCTGCTCGGGGTCTCCCTTGATGAGCACATCGGCCGGGTCTCCCGGCTTCGACTCATCCACCAAGCGCTGCATGCCGATGCTGAAGGTCCTCGCTACGGCTACCTGTTCCTGTGCCTGCAGGCTTCCAGAAAAAAGGAAAAGAAGAAAAACGGGCACAGTAAGAAATCGATGTGATATGTTCATTTTGGGGGTATTTGTGATAAATACACCCGTCTTATACGGTCATTTTCATAAAACGTTTTGATTTCTCTTTAATATTCTGAAAATCAATATTGAAGAAGAGGGCTTTTGCCGGAGAAGCATAGCCATTCCTGCGAAATGCAAGTGTTTTGTGGAAAGAGAATGGAAAGAGGCATAAGGATTTCAAGTGCTATCTTCTATCTTAGCGGCTATACCATTCCTTAATGATATGATCGTGCAGCAAATCGTTTTTATCGTGCTCCTGCTGGCTACCGCTTTCTTTTTTTCGAAGCGAATTGCATTTATCCGCAAGAACATTTTATCGGGCAGAGCCGAGAAGCTTAATGATCAGCCGGCCCGCAGATGGAAGTACATGGCACTTTATGCCCTGGGCCAGAAAAAAATGTTTAAGCGCATCGTCCCGGCTGTTTTTCACTTTATGATTTATGCCGGCTTTATCATCATCAATCTCGAGATTGCCGAAATTATGCTGGACGGCATATTGGGCACACACCGCTTGTTTGTATCCCTGCTGGGGCCCGGCATTTACGGCACCTTTATCAGCCTGTTCGAAGTGCTGGCCCTCTTGGTGATCGTGGCCTGTCTGGTTTTTCTTGCCCGCAGGTGGGTACTGCATATCAGGCGCTTTTTCGGTCGTGAGATGACGCGGTGGCCCAAATTGGATGCGACCTTGATATTGATCATCGAGACGGTGCTGATGACTTTCTTTTTAAGCATGAACACGGCCGATTCTCTGCTGCAGGATATGGCTTACGGCCACTACCGTGAGGCAGGTTTTTTCCTGATCAGCGATTCACTTAAGGGTATCCTTTCTTTCGCGGATGCCGGGACGCTCGTCTTTATCGAACGATTCGGCTGGTGGGCACACATTGTGGGTGTCTTTGCCTTTACCATTTATATTACCTACAGCAAGCACCTTCATATTTTTCTGGCATTTCCGAATGCCTGGTATACCCGCTTCAAAAGCTCCGGCAAGATCAGCAATATGCCTGAGGTGGCCCGGGAAGTAAAGGCCATGATGGATCCGTCTTATCAACCGGATGAAAATGCCCCTGCCCCCGAACGATTCGGGGCCAAAGACGTGACCGACCTGAGTTGGAAAAGCATTCTGGATGCCTATTCCTGTACGGAGTGCGGGCGCTGCACCAGTGAATGCCCGGCCAATCTGACCGGAAAGCTGCTCTCGCCCAGGAAGATCATGATGGACACGAGAGACCGCTCGGAGGAACTTGGCTACTTTATCAGGAAAAACGGAGGAGAAAAGAAAGAAGACGGCAAATCCCTCCTGCATGATTATATCAGCATGGAAGAGCTGAATGCGTGCACTACCTGCCAGGCCTGTGTCGAAGCATGTCCGGTGAGCATCAGCCCGCTGGATATCATCATTGAGCTGAGGCGATATCTGGCCATGGAAGAGTCGAAAGTGCCCCAGGAATGGGCTCTCATGTTTGGAAATATTGAAAACAACGGGGCGCCCTGGCAGTTTTCGCCCAGCGACCGCCTGAACTGGAAAGACGAAGCCTAACAAAGAAAACAAAAGCAAATGAGTCAGGAAGCATTAAAAGTGAGAACCATGGCCGAGGTGGCGGCAGCCGGTGAAAGTGTGGAAGTACTCTTCTGGGTGGGCTGTGCCGGAAGCTTTGACCAGCGGGCTCAAAAGATCACCAAGGCCTTTGTGAAAATATTGAATCGTGCAGGGGTTTCTTTTGCCGTACTGGGCGAAGAAGAAACCTGTACGGGCGATCCGGCCAGGCGGGCCGGCAACGAGTTCCTTTTTCAGATGATGGCCTTTCAGAACATTCAGACCTTCGAAGCATACGGCATTAAGAAAATCGTTACGGCTTGTCCGCACTGCTTCAACATGCTGAAAAATGAATACTCCGAGCTGGGCGGAAATTATGAGGTGCTGCATCATACGGCTTTTTTGCAGTCACTTATTGATGAAGGAAGGCTGAAACTGAAGGAAGGCGGGAAATTCAAAGGAAAGCGAATCACTTTTCACGATTCCTGCTATCTGGGCCGGGCCAACGGCATCTACGAAGCGCCCCGTGAGCTGATCCGAAAGCTGGATGCCGAGCTGGTGGAAATGAAGCGTTGCAAATCATCGGGGCTGTGCTGCGGTGCCGGAGGGGCGCAAATGTGGAAAGAGGATGAGCCCGGAGATAAGAGAATCAACATCGAGCGCAGCGAGGAAGCCCTCGGAACCCGTGCCGCTGTGATTGCCTCGGCCTGTCCTTTCTGCATGACCATGCTCAGTGACGGAGTGAAAAACAAGGAAAAAGAAGATGAGGTGGCCGTGAGAGACCTGGCCGAACTGATTGCTGAAGCAGAAGAGCTCTGACGATGCGCGGGGGCGGGCGGTTTTCGATGCTTCGGCAGATACTTGCTGCGGTATGAGGGGTGGCACTTTTCTTGCAGCATGGCGGAGCATCGAAGAAAGTAAAAGCAGAAAAAGAAAAAGCCCGGTCTGCAGCAAATAATGAAAATCATCAGGAAATATCAGCTTCACTACCTCCTGGCTGCCGGCCTTCTTTATTTCTTTGCCATATATGCTTACAGGCAATCCGTTAAATTGCCCGACCTGGTCGAGGCGGGCGAAAAGATCGAATCGCAAATTCGCAGCCGCCTCTCCGAAATAGACCGGGACCTGGCAGATGCAAGTTTTCCCGACAGCCTCCTCAACGGACATATCAATGAGGCCCTCCTCAAAACGTGGATGGAGAAGCCCTATGTCTATGGCTTCTTTCTGGGCGATTCCCTGATCTGGTGGAACAGTTACCAGACGGATATTCCGCCTGTATTGCGATTTGCCAGGCGCCACGAGCCGCTGACCCGGCTCAACAACGCCTATTACAAAGTGCGTGCGGCAGAGCACCCTATCAACGGACTTCATACCTATGCAGTCGCTTTGTTGCCGGTCCGCTACGCCTATCAGGTAGAAAACCGCTACCTGCACAACGAACTGAACTTTGAGGGCATCCCCGGGGGTTTGCACTTTTCACTGACCCCGCCCATGGAAGCAGACCGGAGTGTGCGCATCCGCGGGCCCGAGGGAGAAACGCTGTTTTATATTTACAGCAACGGGGAAGAAGGCGCTGCCAACGTGCCCGCCATGGCCCTGCTGGCCCTCTTCGGAGCTTTCTTTCTGCTTTTGGCCGGTGCATGGCATCTTCTGCTTTCTCCTTTGCTGCCGGCCAAGGTGCCGGTCTTTTTTCGCTGGCTTCTTTTTGTCCTGCTTGCATATGGAATACGCAGGGTCTTTCTGCCCGGATTTGTCAGCCATTCGGTACTTTTCAGTCCGGGCATATATGCCTCGGCCAGCTGGGCTCCTTCTCTGGGGCATCTCCTTCTCAATGTCGGGGTCTTCGGCCTGGCCGTCTGCTTTTTCTTCCGCCATGTAAATCTCCGCCTGCCGCGAGAGTGGCGCTTGCGCTTCCTCCTGCAAAGCCTCCTGCTGGCTTCCGTATTTTTGCTCCACCTCGCCTTTTACCTTTTTCTGCAAACCCTCATATTCGATTCCAATCTCCACTTCAATCTCACACAGTTTCTCCGGATCGGAGTTTACGGTTGGTTGGCCGTGCTCCTGGCCGGAGTCTTTATCTCGGCCGTTCTTCTTTTTACGGTGAAAGTGATGCAATGGATCGAGCGGGAATCTCCCGGCAGGAAACACTTTCTTTTGTCTCTGCTCCCGGCCCTTCTTATTTTTCTGCCTTTTCTTTTTTACGTGACGGGCATTTATCCCGGACTGCTCATTGTCCTGCCCGCTCTCTTTCTACTCCTCCTCATTCATTATCTCCTGAGGGGCGGCAGGCAAGTGTCCCTGCTTTATCAAATATTGCTTGCGCTCCTTTACACATCGGTACTTACGGGCATTCTCCTCAATGTATTCAACGACAGGAAGGAGCGCGAGAGCGAACGTCTTTTTGCCAATCTGCTTTTGCAGCCCGACTATCTGACCGAATATCTGTTTGCAGAGGTGCGGGACGAGATAGGCAGCGATCCCCTGGTAATCGGCTACTTCAAAGGAGAGGAAGGTATCAGTGACAAGGACCTTGAAGATGAGGTGAACTATGTCTATCTGAAAGGAGAGCTTAGCAAGTACGATGTGCAGGTTTTTGCATTTACCGAGGATTCCCTGCGTCTGGCCGAGGCCTTGAAAAAATACTAT
>Ga0256839_1005437_pt1 | contig 11775 bp, 9 predicted proteins | sample 354166metaG_FD_185968 | JGI IMG/M metagenome (GOLD analysis project Ga0256839, IMG submission 185968) | Hydrothermal vent microbial communities from Mid Atlantic Ridge, Atlantic Ocean - 354-166 | ecosystem: Environmental > Aquatic > Marine > Hydrothermal vents | place: Atlantic Ocean: Mid...
CCTCACACCTCACACCTCACACCTCACACCTCACACCTCACACCTCACACCTCACACCTCACACCTCACACTTGCGGGCGAAGCCCGCGTTCGGGGGCGTATCGGTGGAACGATCGGGCGGGCGGTGGCCGGCCGCTACCGATTTGGCCAAAGTTGGCGGCAGAGTCGGCCGATAGCAGAAAATGGGGAATCTTTGCGCTCACTCTCAGTTGTCAGACCATCATGTCCACCGCAACCGATACGACGACGAGCCCAGCCGCCACCGAGTCGGATGATCGGTGGAAACGACTCCCCGACTACGTCCGTAGTCTGCTCAAGATCGATGTCACGTTGGGCGTGCTGCTGGCCGAAAAGAAAATGCCCCTGGCACAGATCCTCGAGTTGGCTCCCGGTTCGATGGTCCAGTTCCCCCACCGCTACGACGAGCCGGTCCGACTGACCATCGGCGACCATACGATTGCCGAGGGTGAAGTGGTCAAAGTCGGCGACCGTTTCGGCATTCGGATTTCCACGATCGTGCTGCCCGCCGAACGGTTCGCTCGCGTGCAAGCCAAGCGCGACCAAGAAAACCGGAAGCCTCCTGACGGGACTCCGCAGGACGATGCATCGACCGGGCCGAATTAGCCGAAACGACCGATCCAGACACAGATACCCTGCTGACCAGGCTCGACCAGAGCGGCCAACGTGTCGCCGAGTTCGCTGCTCGCCCTGGCGTTTTCACCGCGGCGGTCTACCACTGGCGAAAACGACTGGGGATGAGCGGCCCGACGCGGGGACGGGCCAGACGACGATCGTCGAGTCGATCGACTACAGCGCGGTCGGCGCAGGGATGCGACGGAATTCGACGCAACATCGGCGCGTGGTACGCGCATGTTGCATGGGCCTTCGGTTGTCGCCGCCATCCCTACGGTCTCCGGTCTCCCGCCTCCAGCCTTGCGCAAAGTCCCCGCTAGATCTTCTCCAGTTTCCGATTGATTTTTTCGATCAATCGTTCCTTACGCTTCTTCAACTGCTTGTTGGCCACATCTTCCATCAACTTGCCGAACTGCCGCACCAGCGGGCCTCGAGCGTCGCTGATCTTATGCAGACGAAACTCGGCCAGTTCCACGTTCATCTTGGTGACACGGGGACGGATGCCGACTTTGGGCGGAAAGCGGGATGTATCTACGGTACCTTCCACTTGGATCGTCAATTGGACTTTCACTACGGCCGTCGCATCGACGGCAATGCTATAAAGCTGCACGCCGCGCCGCCAGTTGGCGAACCGAGCATGGGCGACGAGCGGCAAATCGAGTTTGGCGTCGATTTCGATACCGCTTCCCCCAGTCGTCTCGTCTCCCCGGCGCACGGCCACCGTTTCCAGCTTGAGTTTCTCCCGCTTGGCGGGATCCAGCTTGATCTCGTACCGTTCCCATTCTCCGTGATTCACGTCCTTCCGCCGCCGCTTGGGTCGTAGCACGATCCCGTCCCGCTCGAGTCGTACTCCCACGGTGAGATTCTTCTTCTTGCCCCATTTCTTTTCGTCGACGTAGGGTGACGCCAGCGCGTCACGGATGGCCGTGGTGAGAACCGGATCGAGCGCATCGATCCGCGCCGGCGGCAGTTCCAACTCGGGCGATGAGGCATCGTCGGCCGTCGATCGAACGGCGCCGTGAACGGCAGCGAACAACGCAAGAAGATAGGCGAACTGCGAGGTCCAGGCATGCGACATGATGAGTTTCCCGGGGGACGGAGGAGTCCGTTCGAGCCCGCTGGGAATTATCGGTTGTCGGAGAATCGGGTCAAGGTGATTTGCCGATATGCTCGGCCACGAACCGAATCACTTCATCTTTCACCACCTGACTGATGTCGACGTGGCGGAAGTAGTGGTCGGTGTCGAGCCACACTTTCTTGGCCGAGGGTCCGGCAGCCTGATGCAAGGCCGTACTGAACGGCAGCGGTACCAGTTGATCGCGTTTGACGTTGAGCAGCAGTAATGGCCGAGGTTCAATCAGCCGAACGTGGTCGACCGGATCGAGCGATTTCTTGCGAACGGAAATGTCCCTCCCCATTCCCGAAAGGATTCCGAGAAAGCGGCCGCCTCCGACCAGTGACACGACGACTCGGATTCGCGGATCGTGCGCCGTATAGACGATTCCGGTAATCGCGCCCCAACTGATCCCCACGTAGGCGATTCGCTCGGGATCGACGTTGTCGAGCGAACAGAGATAGTCGACGGCTCGAGCGTAGTCGGCCAGATAGTGAGTGAACCGGTCTCGGTCGACCAGGCCCAGCTTCGGCTCCTGGTCGCGCGGACCGCGCCGCTCGCCCCGGCCCGGCGAATCGATGGTCAGCACGACGAAACCGGCCTCCGCAAACAACCGTCCGATCAACACGATGTAGTCCGTCTTCTTGTGCCCCCCTGAACCGTATTGCAGCAGGACCGCCGGCATCCGGCCGCTTCGGCCACGAGGCGTGTACAGCAAGCCGGGAACGCGATCGTGTTTGGCTCCGTCGAATTCGACTCGGTCGACCGTGCAATGCTCCGTCTGTTCGACCCGTTGGAGCTTGGCGTGAAGCGGAGCGTCGCTGTGAAACGCGTAGGGGCGGTCAGGCTTGACCCAGGCCGCTTCGACGACGGTGCGAGCCCCTTCGGGAGCGGCCGGCGCAAAAGGGTCGGACAGGTCGGCCCTCATCGGATCGTCGGCTGGCACCCCGCCGCCGGTGACCATCAAAACAAGCAGGGGGCCGAGCAGTTGCCAACGGAAGGTGCGCCAGCCGGTTCGAGGCGGCAGAGAAGGTATGGTGTACGACATTTGGGAACGCCTCGATAAGCAACGGTCATCGGATGGGCGAGAGTCCGCGAGTCCCCTCCCGCCGCTCGTCTACTGGCCACTATGATACCAAAAACAGTGCCACCGTCGCCACCCGCGCCCCATTCCAGCGCGAGTCGCCGGAGTCTTCCATGATCCTGATCATCGACAACTACGACTCGTTCACGTACAACCTCGTCCAGCGACTGGGGGAACTCGATGCGTCCCTCGACATGCGCGTCTATCGCAACGACCAGATCACACTGGAAGAGATCGCCCGACTTTCGCCGCGGCGAATGATTGTCTCACCCGGTCCCTGCACGCCGGCCGAAGCGGGAATCTCGGTGGCGGCCATTCGGCGGTTCGCAGGACATTTTCCGATTCTGGGAGTCTGCTTGGGACACCAGTCGATCGGTGAAGCCTTCGGGGCACGCATCGTGCGGGCCCGCCGGCTGATGCACGGCAAGACCGATCTGATCTACCACACCGGCCAAGGGTGGTTCGGCGATCTGCCCAGCCCGTTCGTGGCGACTCGGTACCATAGCCTGGTCATCGACCCCGATTCGCTGCCGCCGGAGCTGGAACTGACCGCCTGGAGTGAAGGGCCGCAAGGTCTACAAGAGATCATGGGTGTCCGCCACCGGGAGTTCCCGCTGGAAGGCTGGCAGTTTCACCCCGAGAGTTTTCTGACCGACGTCGGCCACCGTCTGCTGGCGCGGTTTCTGGAAACCGAGCCATCCTCGATTGGGAGTTGACCGGGATGGGCGAACTGATCGAAGTCGAGACGGCGTGGGAGCGCATCGACCACTGTCTGGCCGAGATCGTCACCGAGTCGGTCGAGGTCGACGTGCAGCGCGCGGTCTCGATGGTGCTGGCCTCCCCCGTCAACAGCGACGTCGATGTGCCGCCTTATCGCAAGGCACTGATGGACGGCTATGCGGTGCACGCCGACGACGTGGAGCCGGGCCGTGCGCTTCCGGTGGTGGACCGAATCTACGCGGGCGATCTGCCGTCGACTCCCTTGCAACGGGGAACCGCCGTGCGAATCATGACCGGAGCGCCGCTTCCTCAACACGCCGACGCCGTGATTCCCGTCGAACAGACCGACGGCGGCGAAGCGATGGTGACGTTTTCCGGCGCCGTCGCAGCCGGCGCCAATCTGATGGATACCGGCTATTGCATCGCCCGTGGAGAGACGATCCTGCCGGCCGGCCGAACCATCCAGGCTCACCAAGTCGGTCTATTGTGTGAAGTGGGAGCATCGCAGGTGCGTGTCGTTCGGCCGCCTCGAGTCGCCGTGCTGGCGACGGGAGACGAACTTGTGTCACCGACAGAATTGCCGGGACCGGGCCGGATCCGCAACACCAACGCTCCGCTCTTGGCGGCGCTGGCCGAACGGGATGGCGCTCATGCGACGCAACTGGGCGTGGCGTCCGATCAGGCCGAGGAACTGGGAGCCCGGATCCAACGCGGACTGCAGCACAACGTGCTGATCCTGTCAGGAGGAGTTTCCGCCGGCGAGCGCGATCTGGTTCCCTCCGCGTTGGAGGCGGCAGGAGTGCAGCAAGTGTTCCATGGCGTGCGGCTCAAGCCGGGCAAACCGGTCTGGTTTGGTTGGCGCGGCGGTTCCCATGCGACACTGGTGTTCGGCTTGCCGGGCAACCCGATGAGCTCACTCGTTTGCTACGAGTTGTTTGTGCGGCGGGCGGTCGACCGGCTGTGCGGACAGGGCGTGGTGGACCGCTGGGAAGAGCGAATCGTGGCCGAGGATTTCGCCTATCGCGGAAGTCGGCGGACGTTCCATCCGGCTCGACTGGTCGGCCCCGACCAGGTCCAATTGCTGCCGTGGAAGGGTTCCGTCGACCAGCGCGTGCTGACCCAGACCGATGCGCTGGTCGACCTGACCGAGGGGAGCGGTGTCGCCGAGGGAGCGGTCGTGCGGGTCTACCGCTTTTAGCGCGGCATGCGACAACCGCGGCCATGCAGACGCCTTGGTTGGTTGTCACACGTGAAGGAGCCGAATGTGGCCGATCGAGCCAAACGTGATCGAAAACGGCACCGGACGGAGCACATGGACGCCGAAGTCGGAACAAGCACTTCCTCGTCCTCTTCGACCTGGAGGCAGTTCGACCTGCCGATCGTCCTGAGCCTGTTCTCTCTGTGGGCCGCCCTGCCGCCGCTGAATTGGTGGCCTCTGGCCTGGTTGTTTCCGCTTCCGTGGATCTTGATTGTTCGCCCGCCCCGCCTTCCCGCCAGGCGGCCCTATCTGAGGATCTGGCTGTGGGGCGGCCTGTACTGGATCGCCGTACTGCAGGGCGTCCGCCTGGCGCACTGGGCCAACTACTTCGGCCTCATCGGACTGGGGCTCTACTTCGGTGCCTTTTGGCCGCTGTTCGCCGGCATGGCTCGAGCCCTCCATCACCGATTGCGCGTCCCTCTGCCCCTGGCCGCCAGCGGGGCCTGGGTAGGGGCGGAGTGGCTGCGAGGCCAGGGGCCGGTCGGCTTTTCCGGAGCCGCGTTGGGCCATACCCAAGTCCATTGGACCGCGATCATTCAAGTCGCCGATCTGGCCGGGGCGAGTCTGGTGAGCTGGATGGTAGTGACGATACCGCTCTGTGCGGCGGCACCATGCTGGGGCGCCTCCGGTCGGCGAAGGATCGGCTGGATCGCCGCGGGAGTGGTCCTGACCACCGCACTGCTCGGTTACGGTTACCGCCACCAGAACCGATTCGCCGCAACGTCCGCGGATACTCCCGGCTTGCGCGTCGCCCTGATTCAGGGGAGTATCGACACGGATTTCGGCGCGGATCCCCATCGACCTCAACGGATGATGCGTCAATACAGCGAGCTGACTTACCAAGCGATGAGGAAACACGACTCGATTGATCTGGTGGTCTGGCCCGAGTCGATGTTCCCGCTGGATGCGGTTGTTTTGGAAAGCGATTCGGCAACGCTGGCGGGACAGTACGCCCGCGAAGATCTGCTGGCAGCGCAAGCTCAGTTTCGTCGCACGGTGCGAGATTTGGTACGAGGGCTCAACCGGGTGCCCGGCCCCTCAGGGAAAGTCGACGGTCAAACGTGGCTGGTGCTGGGGGCGATTGTATGGCACTTCGACGACCACGGATCGAAGCGGTACAACTCGGCCCTGCTGTTCGATCCGGACGGCAACTTGCGGGCTCGTTACGACAAGATGCACCCGGTGCTGTTTGGAGAGTACATCCCACTGGGAGAAACATTTCCTTGGCTCTACCGGCTGACACCGATGAGCAACGGGCTGACGGCCGGCAAGAGTCCTGTCAGCTTCGCGGTCAAAGGAGTCCGACTTGCACCGAGCATCTGCTTCGAATCGATCGTGCCGGCTCTGATTCGAGAACAGGTCAACGAGCTGGTCCGGCGAGGCGAACCGCCGCAGGCGCTGCTCAATATCACCAACGACGGCTGGTTTTGGGGCTCGAGCATTCTCGACCTGCAACTCCATGCGGCCGTGTTCCGCGCCGTCGAAAACCGACGCCCCTTGCTGATCGCGGCCAATACCGGACTCTCGGCGTGGATCAAGAGGAACGGGGCGATCGTCGCCCGAGGGCCTCGCCACGATACCGGTATCCTGCTGGCCACGCTGCCGGCGACGCCTTCCCCGCCGGTGGCCGGCCAGTCGTTTCCGCCTCGCACGGTCTACGAGATCGTGGGGGACTGGCCGTGGATCGGCTGTCTGGTCGCGGGAGTGTGCGGCCTGGCAGTAGTCCGCTTAGATGGAATCAGGTGGCCCACAATAGGGAATCCCGGCAATCGTTCAATCTGACTATCCCGCGCAACCGTCAATCTTTCCGGAAATCGTTGACACTCGCTGGCGGCCGTATCTATACTGACCAGTCTCGCCGATTCCGTTGCTAGAGCATGGCAGCCTTCGATACCGGGCGATCGCCCGGTGCCTGCGGAATGTCGGGAATCGTTTGCAGAACAGCCGGTTGGGAATTAGGCTGGACTGAGAGAGCCACCGCATCAGCGCGGGCGGAATCACAGCAGCCCTGTTTCGACGTTTCTGAATCACTGGCAAGGGAACCAGCGGTATGACGCTCCTCGGCAAGATCATTTCGGTCGCCATCTTCGTCCTCAGTGGCATCTTTTTGGCTTTCGCGGCCATTGTCTTCGCAACTCATACGGACTGGCAGAAGAAGGCTACGGAACTGGAGCAGCAGCTCACTCAACAACGGAAAGTGAATTCCGATCTCCGGGAATCGCGTCAACGGCTGATGGACAATCTGGCCATCGAGCAGGCGGCTCGGCGAGCTGCCTTGGCCAGTTTGCAAGTCAAACTCACCCAGTTGTCTCAGCAACTCGAAGATCGAACCAACAGCCTGGCCGATGCTCAGCAGCAAGCCAAAGACGCGACCGTGGCCACCAAGACCGCCCAGCAGCTACTTGCCGGCCTGACGCAGGAAGTGAATCAACTCCGGGGTGATGTGAAGAAAGCGCAACAGTCGCTCGACGAAAAGATGATCCAGCTCGTGGCGACCACCGACGAAGTCAATCAGGCTCGGCGTTTGCACGCCGAATTGACCGAACGCCAATTGCAACTGGCCAATCAGGTCGCCGGCTACGAGAATATTCTGCGAAAACTGGGGGTGCGATTCGAATCGCGCGGAGACGGAACCGTGGTCTCGGACGTGAATCAACTGCCGCCCGATTTGAAGGGCTATGTGATCGCGATCAGCGATTCGAATCTGGTGGAAATTTCGATCGGTTCGGACGACGGTATGAAGGTCGGCGACAAGCTCGACGTCTATCGCGACAGCTCGTATCTCGGTCGCGTGGTGGTCCGCAAGACCGACGTCGATCGTTCGGTCGCCGAGATCATTCCCGAATTCCGCAAAGGTATTATCAGGAAGGGTGACCGTGTCGCAACCAATCTCCAGTGAACCGCTTGGCAGCCCGGAAGTCGAAGCCGGATTGGCGCCCGCGTCCGCCCCGACAAAAAAGCGGAGCATCGACGTCTACACGGTGATGCTGTGCTCCTCCTTGGTGGCACTGATGACGGGCTGCATCCTGCTCTACTTGGAACTCCAGCGCTGCCGGTGGTAAGTCCGTCACACCGGATACCTCGCCATGACACAAGTCGGTCACTGACGGCCGTGGCATCGGCCCGCGCGGGTCAGCGACCCGGCAGGATCATCATCCGCACGACTCGTGGCGCCCGCTTGTCGCTACCTGATTCCGGTTGCAGCATCACGCGCGCTCCCGCCGCCAGGCTCTTTCGGTCGGTCCGCTCCGGCCGCCCCTCGCCGCGCCGCATGATCCTGGTCTGATCGGTGACGGTGAAGACTCGAGTCTCTCCGCCTCGCGTGCGCACCGTGAGTTTCCCCGTCTCGCCGTCGAATCGCCGGACCACGCCCATGATCCGACCGGCTCGACCACGATTGCCCCGAAACGGCGGGCCACCACGCCCGGCCATCGGACCGCCTCGCATCGACTCCCCACGTCTCATGACCCGCCCGCCGTCACGGTCCCACTCCAGCTTGACGTGGTACGTATGCGTGAACGGTTTGCACCAACCGTCGGTGCCGTGGCAGGCGAAATAGCGCACCACCACCTGGAAACTCCCTTTGCCTGGGCCTCCTTTCGGAGTGACCTGTAGCAGGAATTCGCGAGGCGCCGAGTCGGTTTCGGCCTCCAGCTTCGGCCCCGTCCCCTTGGCCGGTTCGATTTGAACGTTCTGCTGATCGGATATTGCGAATTCGAACGGACCGGCCAGGTTGTTCCAGTGGACGTGGTAGAGGGGATCGAATCGAAAACCGAGATAGATCTTTCCCGGACTTCCCTCGAGTACCGCCGGTTCGGCTTCGGCACGGAGCTTGGCATAGTAGGGCTCGGTGGAAAGGCTCGTCCGGACCTGAAGCGGTCGCAGGTTGGCCGGCAATTCCAGCTTGGCGATCGGTGCATCCTGGCGGGATGGGCGGAAGTACGGTTTGATTTGCAGATCCTCGACCTTGGTCGGACGCTCGACAGCCCCGACAAGTTTCTCCAGGTCTTTGCGCAGTTCGTCCGGTCGACTCCAGACTCGCCGCACCACCACGCGGCCCTGCGGGTCGATGATGAACTCGGAGTTGGGAGCATTCCCCAGTGCGTGCAGGGCATTGTTCTTCATCGTGTCGCACAACCAGGGGATCTGCGAACCGAGTTTCGCTTTGGCTTCGGCGATGTGAAGCAGCCGCTCTTCCAAGCTGACCGGTTGCACGTAACCGTTGGTTTCGGGATGAGCCAGCGCTTTGTAGATGAAATAAAACCGGACACCCTTGGGGCTGTAGTCGCGGTACACCGTCTCCAAACTGGGGACGTTTCGGAGAAAAGGCGGTCACGTGAGACAGCCGAAGACCAGCACCGTGTAGTGCCCCTTGAGCTGCCGAAGCGGAAACCGTTTTCCTTCGGAATCGAACAGCGTGACGTCGGGCAGCCGGTCTCCGACCGCCGGCGAGGTCGACTCGAAGCGCTGCTGCAGTTGACGCCGCATGGCGCCGGGACCCGACGGCTGCCCCCAAAGGGTGGTCGCCGAGAGGATCAGGCAAAAAGCGGGCAGGATTCGGCAAAGCGGCATTGTAAGTCCTCTAGTCTTTCTGTGGGAGAAACTGCCTACCCCACCAGCCGACCCTGAAAAACCGGCGCCGACGAACCGCGCTGCGGTTTTGGCCGGCTTGGGTTGCTCCTCCGCCCGCGCCACGACGGCGAGCGGCACGGGGCAAGCTCCGGCCCCGGGAGACCGTGATCGGGTATTCGGTCACGTAGCCTTAAACCCGCGGGGCCTCGTGAAGTTCCGCCACCTGGGGGCCGCCGAGGACAGGTGCCCTTCCCCCTGCCGTCGAGGCAACCGATCGGGCACGCGGCGCAGGGGCGATCCGATCTCCGTCTCCAGACGTAACCCGTTGTTTTTCAACGTGTTGTGAGCACCGCGTCTGCGGCGCTGACGGCTTGTGAGCCGACAGTAAAACGGCTAGATTAGACGGTTTGAAAATCGACCCGGATTCGCGACGCGCCAGTTGGAAAGGAGCGCCCCTTGGCGGAGACAAAAGAGCCGACAGGCGACCAGCCGGAGGAGGGGAACTACCCTGGTCACATTATCGATCTGCCGATCGAGGAAGAGCTGAAGCAGAGCTATCTGACGTACGCGATGAGCGTGATCGTCAGCCGAGCCCTGCCTGACGCCCGGGACGGACTCAAGCCGTCTCAGCGCCGCATCCTGGTGGCGATGAACGACTTGAACTTGGGTCCCGGATCCCATCGCGTCAAGTGTGCCAAGATCTCGGGCGACACCAGCGGCAACTACCATCCCCACGGCGAGGCCGTCATCTACCCCACGCTGGTCCGCATGGCCCAGGAATGGAACATGCGGTACACGCTGATCGACAAGCAGGGGAACTTCGGGTCGATCGCCGGTCTTCCCGCGGCGGCCATGCGGTACACGGAGGCCCGGTTGTCGGCTCCGGCGGCGATGATGCTGGAGGACCTCAAGCTCGACACGGTCGACTTCGTCCCCACCTATGACGAGTCGCGCACTGAGCCGACCGTATTGCCGTCGAAGTTCCCCAACTTGTTGGTCAACGGCGCCAGCGGGATTGCCGTGGGAATGGCGACCTCGATCCCGCCTCACAACCTGCGCGAGATCTGCGATGCTCTGATCCGCGTGATCGACGATCCGCACGTCTCGATCGACGAGCTACTCGACATCGTCCCCGGTCCCGACTTTCCCACCGGCGGCATCATCTGCGGCCGGTCGGGCATTCGTCGAGGCTACCACACGGGACGCAGCACGATCGTGGTACGGGCTCGCGCGAAGATCGAAGAACACAAGAAGGGTCGCTATCGCATCATCGTCACCGAGATTCCCTACCAGCAGTTCCGCGACCGGGTCGTGCAGAAAATCGCCGACCTGGCCAACAGCGGCCGGATCAAGGGAATCGCCGACATTCGCGACGAGAGCGACTTGAAGGAGCCGGTACGGATCGTGGTCGACGTCAAACGAGACGCCGACCCGGAGATCGTGCTCAATCAACTCTACCAGTTCTCGCCACTGCAGGACTCGTTCTCGTTGATCTTCCTGGCTCTGGTTGACGGGAAGCCTCGCGAGCTGTCCTTCAAGGCCCTGTTGGAAGAGTTCATCCGTCACCGGCTCAACGTGATCCGCCGCCGAACCGAGTTCCTGTTGGCGCGAGCCAGGAAGCGGAAGCACACCGTCGAGGGACTGCTGCTGGCACTGGCCGACATCGACGCGGTGATCAAGACGATCCGCAGTTCGGCAACGCAGGCGGAAGCCAAGCAGAGGTTGATGGAACTGCCGTTCCCCGCAGCCATGTTGCAGCGAGCCATCGGTGATCAGGCGTTCGAGATGTTCCAGCAGGAGCGTGGCGCAGCGGAGACTTATTCACTGACTCCGGTGCAAGCCGACGCCATCTTGCGGATGACGCTGGGCCAACTGGTCAACCTCGAACAAGAAAAACTCAGCGGCGAACACGCGAAACTCCTGGAGGAAATCCGGGAGCACGTGCGGATCTTGTCCGACGAGCAGAACATCCTGGACATCATCAAGAGCGACCTGCAGGAGATCCGGCGGCGTTTCGGCGATGATCGGCGTACCGAAATCAGTGGAGAAGAGCTGGGCAACATCGATCTGGAGGATTTGATCACCGAAGAGCAGATGGTGGTGTCGATCAGCCATCGCGGCTACATCAAGCGGACGCCCACCAGTACGTATCGAGCTCAGCGTCGAGGCGGCAAGGGTATCAAAGGTGCCGCGATGGACGAGGAGGATCCTATCGAGCATTTGTTCGTGGCCAGCACGCACGCCTATCTCCTCTTTTTCACCAGCCGCGGCCGAGTGCATTGGCGCAAAGTATACGAGTTGCCCCAACTGAGTCGCGAGAGCAAGGGCCGCGCGATCGTCAATTTGTTGAATCTCGAGCCGGGCGAGTCGATCATGGACTGTCGGCCCGTGCGG